>Ga0181525_10001144_pt1 | contig 22941 bp, 22 predicted proteins | sample PEATcosm2014_Bin_48_FD_121100 | JGI IMG/M metagenome (GOLD analysis project Ga0181525, IMG submission 121100) | Peatland microbial communities from MTU Mesocosm Facility, Houghton, MI, USA - PEATcosm2014_Bin06_10_metaG | ecosystem: Environmental > Terrestrial > Soil > Wetlands > Peat | place... | reverse complement strand
CGCCGCTGCGGCGAGCCGACCTTGAGCCAGCGCGGCGAAGAAGGGGACTGGCATGCGCGTATTGCTGATTGAAGACGATAGCGCCACCGCGCAATCGATCGAGTTGATGCTCAAATCCGAGAGTTTCAACGTCTATACGACCGATCTCGGCGAGGAAGGCATCGATCTCGGCAAGATCTACGACTACGACATCATCCTGCTCGACCTGAACCTGCCGGACATGTCGGGCTTCGAGGTGCTCCGCAGCCTTCGGGTGTCGAAGGTGAAGACCCCAATCCTGATCCTTTCCGGCCTGGCCGGCATCGAGGACAAGGTCAGGGGTCTCGGCTTCGGCGCCGACGACTACATGACCAAGCCGTTCCACAAGGACGAATTGGTCGCGCGCATCCACGCCATCGTGCGCCGCTCCAAGGGTCATGCCCAGTCGGTCATCAATACCGGCGACCTCTGCGTCAACCTCGACACCAAGACCGTCGAGGTCAGCGCCGCCCGCGTGCATCTGACCGGCAAGGAATACCAGATGCTGGAGCTGCTCTCGCTCCGCAAAGGCACGACGCTGACCAAGGAAATGTTCCTCAATCACCTCTACGGCGGCATGGACGAGCCGGAGCTGAAGATCATCGACGTCTTCATCTGCAAGCTCCGCAAAAAGCTCGCCAACGCCTCGAACGGCAAGAACTACATCGAAACGGTGTGGGGCCGCGGCTACGTGCTGCGCGAGCCGGCCGAGGACGAGGTCAAAATTCCGGCCTGAACTACGTGAGACCGAGCGACCGAAAACCCCGGCCGCGCTTGGCCGGGGTTTTTGTTTGCGTGGATTGGAGTATTAGCGCCCGCCGTTGATGGCCACCAGGCGCGGAAAGGGCCTGGCGGGGGTTGCCGTGGGCAGCCGCGAGGCACCCGAATTCGGCACATAAAGTCCGCGCTTGTCGGGCACCACCTTGTAGCGGTCGGTCAGTCCGATCACCGTTTCCGCCGCGCCGAGGATGAGATAGCCGTCGCCGGCGGTGACCCGCGCCAGGCGGTTGAGCACGTCGATCTTGGTGTCCTGGTCGAAATAGATCAGCACGTTGCGGCAGAAGATCAGGTCGAACATGCCGAGCGGCGAGAAATCGGCGAGGAGATTGAGCTGCCGGTAGCGAACCATGGCGCGCAGCTCCGGCGCGATCTGCCACAATTCGCCCACTTGCGTGAAATGCTTGATCAGAAGCTGGATCGGCAGGCCGCGCTGCACTTCGAACTGGGTGTAAAGACCGGCCCGCGCCTTTTCCAGCACTTCGGTCGAGAGATCGGTCGCCACGAGCTCGATGCGCCAGCCGGCGATGTCGCGCTCGATCTCCTTGAGGCACATGGCCAGCGAATACGGTTCCTGGCCGGTCGACGCCGCCGCGCACCAGATGCGAATGGTCTTGGAGTTACTGCGCGCCGCGAGCAGCGCCGGCATGACGGTCCGGCGGAAATGCTCGAACGGCGTCTTGTCGCGAAAGAAGAAGGATTCGTTGGTCGTCATCGCCTCGACGACCTCGGTCATCAGCGAAGCATGCTGACCGGCCTTGAGCATGGCAACGAGCTCGCCGAGACTGCCGATACCGGTCTTGCGGGCGACCGGCAGGAGCCTGCTTTCGACCAGATATTGCTTGTCGGCCGAAAGCACGAGGCCTGACCGCTCCTTGAGCGACTTGCGCAGGAAATCGTAGTCGGCCGGCGTCACGAGCGTAGGCCTGAAAACAGACGAATGATCCTCGGCGCAATCTGATCAAGCGGCAGCACCGCCGAGCACAGTCCGGCGAGCGCCACCGATCGCGGCATACCCCACACCACGCTTGTCGCTTCGTCCTGCGCGATCACGCTGCCGCCGGCCGCCACGATATCGGCCGCGCCGTGCGTGCCGTCCGCACCCATTCCGGTGAGGACCAGCGCCAGACTCGCGGCGCCCCAAACCGAAGCCGCGGACGCAAACAGCGCGTCCACCGACGGCTTGCAGAAATTGATCGGCGGACCGTCGCCGAGCTCGATCTTGACGCCGTCGGGCTCGCGCACCACCCGCATATGACGGCCGCCCGGCGCGACATAGATGCCGCCGGCGAGAACCGGCTCGCCGTGCTCGGCTTCATGCGCCCCGCGGCCGCCAACGCGCGAAAGATGCTCGGCCAAAACCGTGGTGAAGGTCGGCGGCATATGTTGCGTGATCAAGACCGGCGCCCGGTCGATCGCGGCGGGTAGTTTCTCGATGAGCGTCGTGAGCGCCTGCGGCCCGCCGGTCGATGACCCGATCAAAAGCGCGCGCGGCGGCACCGGAGAAAACGGTCGCAATTGCAATGCGGCGATTTCCGCCTCGCGCGCGGGGCTGCGGTGGGCGCGCGCCGGTAACGGTTTGCTCGAAGTGGGCGGCGCGGGCTCGAACGCGGGCTTGCGTGCCACGACGCGGGATGATCCGCGGCCGCGACCGAGGGTGCGGATTTTTTCGATCAATTCACGCCGGAACGAGTGCGAGGTCGTTGGCTCGCGCGTGGTCTCGGGCTTCGGAATATAGTCGGCTGCACCCAGCGCCAGCGCCCGTATGCTGATCTCGGCGCTGCGGCGCGTCAGCGTCGACACCATGATCACCACGAGGTCGCGTTTCTTCTGCAACAGCAGCGGCAGAGCGGAAATGCCGTCGAGCTCCGGCATGTCGACATCGAGCATGACGACGTGGGCGTTGCTCTGCTCGATTTGCGCCACCGCCTCGCGACCGGTGCGCAGCGAGGCAATCACCTGCATATCGGGTTCGGAATCGATCCAGCGCGCCAACAGGCTGCGCACGACGACTGCGTCGTCGACGACCATGACACGGATCGGCTTTTCGGCCCGGAGCACTGGGCTTGCGGCGGCGAGAACGCTACTCATGACACACGCGAACTCTCGGTACTTGAACTAAAACGACGCACACGGAGTTTAGATCAGCCCGACTTCTTGAAACTTGGCTTCGACAATATCCTTGTCGAACGGCTTCATGATGTATTCGTTGGCTCCGGCATGGAGTGCCCGCGCAATGTGAGCGACGTCGTTCTCGGTGGTGCAGAACACCACTTTGGGCTTGTCGCCGCCGGGAAGCCGGCGCAGCTCGCGGAGGAAATCATAGCCATCCATTTTCGGCATGTTCCAGTCGAGCAGAATCGCGTCCGGCATTTGGCCCCGGCACGTCGTGACCGCGTCCTCGCCGTTCTCGGCTTCCAGGATCTGGAACTCGAGCCCTTCGAGAATGCGGCGCGCCACCTTGCGGATGACGCTGGAATCGTCAACAACCAAGCACGTTTTCATAGTATCCTCACTCTATCCTTGCGCGGCCGAAACCGCTTCGATCTTCCCTCATTTCGTCCATTCCAATTCACGCTCACGCCGCCGCCGCTTCGGCTTCGAGATCGAGCACTCGGTCGACGTCGAGCACGACAAGAAGCTGGCCGTCGAGCCGGAATACGCCGGCGGAAACACGCGCTAGCTTGCGGTCGAGATTGATCGGGTTGGCCTCGCGCTCGCCGTCGGGCAGCTTGAGCACTTCGCCCACGGCATCGACCAGAAGACCGAACGACTCGTTGCCGCATTCGATGCCTATTGCCATCGGCGCCGCTTGTTCCGCGCGCGATTCGAGGTCGAGCCGGTTGCCGAGCCGGATCGCCGTCACAATGCGGCCGCGCAGATTGAGCACGCCCGCGATTTCCGGCGCGGCAAGCGGCACGCGCGTGATATTCGTCGGCTTGAATACGTCCTGCACGCGCTCGATCGGCAGGCCGAACATCTGGCCGGCCGTGATGAAGGTGACGTATTCGGTGAGCTTAGTTGCATCGTTCATGGCATTCATTTGCGGTTACGCGGCCTGATTGACGTCGGCACTCTGTTCCTTGATCGCTGCGATCAATCCGGTCCGGTCGAACTTGGCGACAAAATCGTGAAAGCCGACGGCGCGCCCGCGCTCGATCGTCTCGGCGGAAACCATGGCGGCTAAAGCGATAATTGGTGTGGCGGCGGCGTCCGGCATGGCCCGCATCGCCTCGGCAAGCGCAAAACCGTCCATTTCCGGCATTTCGACATCGGTTACGACGAGGTCGAAGCGCGTGCCGGATTTCAGCGCCGATAACGCGTCGGCGGCCGAGGCAACGGCGACGACCTGATAGCCCGCGGCTTTGATCAGCGGCGCCAACAGTTCACGGAAGAATGCGGAATCGTCGACCAGCAGCACCTTGCGCGCCGGCCGCGCCGACACATCGCCGCGGCGAAACCAATCTTCGAAAGCCTGCGGCAGGAAATGGCCGACATCGACGATTTCCGTCGTGTTGCCCTTGACCACCGCGTAGCCGAGGACGCCGGGACGATCGCTTGTGACTTCGATGTCGAGCCGGTCTTCGACGATGTCGACGATCTCGTCGACCACTAGACCCATCGAGCGGCCGTGATCGGAGAATACCAGGATCGGTTGGGCGCCTTCCTTTTTAAGTCCGGTCTCGGTGTCGACGCGAAGCAGCGGCATGAGCTGATCGCGATATTGCACGAGATGCCGGCCGTCGGAGATTTCAATGCGGCGGCAATCGATCTCCTCAAGCCGCGTGACCAGCGATAGCGGCACGGCCTTTGGCTGTTGCGAGCCGGCGCGGAAGATCAGGAGCGAAACCCTGTCATCCTTGGCGACATGCTCGCTTTCCTTCACCTCGCGCGCTTCGGCTTGCGCCGCCTGCGCGCCGCGGCCGAGCGCCTGCGCCACGCCGTTGGGGTCGAGGATCATGATCACCGAGCCGTCGCCGAGAATGGTGGTGCCGGAGAACACCGGGATATGGCGCAACTTCGATGACATCGGCTTGATGACGATTTCCTCGGTGTGGAACACGCCGTCGACGACGGCGCCGAATATCTGGTTGCCGACTTGCGTGACCACGACAAAGCCATCGTCACTGTCGGGCGCGCCGAGGTGCAGGATTTCCTTGAGATGCAGGAGCGGCAGCAAGGCGTTGCGCAGCCGCAGCACGGGCGTGTCCTTGATCCTTTCGATACGATGCTCGCCGCCGCCGCCGGCGCGAACGAGTTCGAGCACCGAAAGCTGCGGGATGGCGAAGCGTTCGCCGCCGGCCTCGACGATCAGCGCCGAGACGATGGCGAGCGTGAGCGGAATCTTGATGGTGAATGTGGTCCCGGCGCCGGCGGCCGACTTCAAGTCCACCGTGCCGCCGATCTGCTCGATATTGCTGCGCACGACGTCCATGCCGACGCCGCGGCCGGAAATACTCGTCACCTTCGCGGCGGTCGAGAAACCGGGCGAGAAGATGAAATTGGCGATCTCGCCCTCGGACTTGGCCGCCAGTTCGGCCTCGGCGGCGAGGCCGACTTCGATGGCTTTGGCCCTGATAAGTGCGTTATCGAGCCCACGGCCGTCGTCGGCGATCTCGATGATGATGTGGCCGCCTTGATGGCACGCGGAGAGCCGGATCGTACCCGCGCGCCGTTTGCCGGCGGCGATCCGCTGCGCCGGGCTTTCGATACCGTGGTCGGCGCAGTTGCGGACCAAATGAGTCAGCGGATCCTTGACGAGTTCAAGCACCTGGCGGTCGAGCTCGGTCTCGGCGCCATGCATTTCGAGCTCGATTTCCTTGCCCAGATCGGCGGCGAGGTCGCGTACGATGCGCGGCAGCTTCTGCCAGGCATTGCCGATCGGCTGCATACGGGTCTTCATCACGCCTTCCTGCAGCTCGGCGGTCACGTTCGAAAGCCGCTGCAGCGGCACTTTGAATTCGGACTCTTCGTTCCGGCGCACGATCTCCAGGAGCTGGTTGCGGGTGAGCACCAGCTCCGAAACGGTGGTCATGAGATGATCGAGCGTGTCGACGCTGACCCGGATCGAATGGGTCGCGGGTTTTTCAGCGACTTCGGCAGCGGCCTTGTCGCCAAATTCGGCGGAAGTGGGTTTACCGGATCCGGCATCGGCGGGCGCGGGCGGCACCGGTTTATCCGGTATGATAAGGGCAGGCGGCGGTCGCATCGCCGGCGCGACCTTCTCCCCGCGCGCCATGCGGCTGAGTTGCTCGACAAGATCGGTATCGCTGCCGTCCGGCTCCCGCTCCAGCGTTTCGAGTCCGCCAAGAATGACCTTGACGCGATCGAGCGTCGAAAGGACGAGGGTCACGGCTTCGGCGGTGACCGGCGTGCCGTCGCGGAATTTGCCCATCAGGCTCTCGGCGGCATGAGTAAGCGTTTCGAGCCGTGACAGCCCGAGAAAGCCGCAGGTGCCTTTGATGGTGTGGACCAGACGGAAAATGTTGCCGAGGATTTGACCGTTGTTCGGCTCCTGCTCGAAACGCACGAGCTCAGAATCGACCAAGTCGAGGCTCTCGCTGGTTTCGGTCAGGAAGTCCCGCAACAACTCGTCCATGACCCAAACGCCTCATCGCCGCCGGCTTGGCTGCCGACACTCACAGGACGCATCTTCGTCGGCTACGCACGGCGCGCGCCGTCCTCGCCAGGCGCGCTGCGCCTGATCGGACGTGCTCAGTCTGTTGCCAAACGGTTTAATTTCAGTTGCGGATCGCGGCGAAAGCGCCGCGCGGTCCGGCGGAAGCCCTTAACGGGCCATTATGACCACCGCTTCGCCTTCGACGGCGGCCGATACCGTAAGTCCGCAGTCCCGGGCGAGAATGCCCGTATAGACGGGCTGGATGGCGTGGGCATCGACGGGGTGGACCGGACTGCCGCCGAGGAGATCGGCGGCGGTGGGGGACAAGCGGGCGTTAAGTCCCGTCGCGGCAACCCGGAAACCCGTCTCGGCGGGGTCGACCGTCAGCGTTCCGCCCCGTGGAATGCCGCCGACGGCGACCATCAGCATGTTGAGCAGGAGCTTCGCCCGGTTCTTAGGCACCAATTCCCGGGGCAGGTTCCACACGATGGTTGTCTTGCCGTCCTCCATCAGGCCGCGCGCCGCCTTCTCCGCATCGCCGAGTTCTATCTGCGCGCCCGCGGAGCCGGCCGCGCCGAAAGCCAGCCGGCAGAATTGCAGCTTGGCGGAGGCTTGGCGCGCGCTCTTCTTGATCAGGTCAAGCGCGAAAGTCTTGGTTTCTTCGTCCTTGTCCTCTTCGAGGACTTCAAGACCGTTGACGATGGCGCCGACCGGGCTGATCAGGTCGTGGCACACGCGCGAGCACAACAGCGCCGCAAGGTCGAGGGCGCCGATTACAATGGGACCGGTGACGGGGGCGGACATGCCTGGCTCCGCTGCAGCGGGACGGGGACCCGTCCGTGTCACAGCGCACGCGATTCGGCAATCGTGCCCTTAATGCGGAGCCGTGCTAGACCGCGCGCTCTCCGGCCCAGGAGTCGTCCGTGCCTACCCTCGATGTCACCGCATGCGCCGCGCTGGTGGACGAACTGACCAAGATCGCAGCGAACGCCGCGGAAACGATCCTCGATTTGGCGGCAAAAGCCGATATCCGCACCAAGGCTGACGGCTCGCCGGTGACCGCGGCGGACGAAGCCGCCGAAGCCATTATCCGCGACGGCCTGCGACGCCTTGCGCCAGCCGTGCCGATCATCTCGGAGGAACACGCCGCGCGTGAATGGCCGAAAGCAATCGGCCGCGGCAGCTATTTTCTCGTCGACCCGCTCGACGGCACGCGGGAATTCATCGCCGGCCGCAATGAATACACGATCAACATCGCGCTCGTGACCGATGGCACGCCCATGCTTGGCGTTATTTGCGCGCCAGCGCTCGGCGACTTTTGGCGCGGGATTGTCGGCGGCCTAGCCGATCGGATCTCCGGCGCGGTGACGGAGCGGTCAACTCCGATTCAGGCTCGGGTGCGACCCGAAAGTGAAGCCGTCGTCATGGTCAGCCGCTCGCATCTTGACGCGCCTACGCAGTCCTATGTCGAAGCACTTCCGCGGCCCAAGCTCGTGCGGTGCGGATCGTCGGTAAAGTTCTGCCGCCTCGCCGAAGGTTCGGCCGACCTTTATCCGCGGCTTGGACCGACCCACGATTGGGATGTGGCCGCCGGCCACGCCATCCTCACGGCCGCGGGTGGCCGGGTCTGTACGCCCGACGGAAAGCCGCTGGTTTACGGCACTCCCGAACTTTTGATCCCGGGCTTCATCGCTTCAGGCGATCCGGCAACGCCGATCACGGGGTGAGCGACTGCCGCACTTCCGACCATTTGCGGTCGGCCGAACCGATCACCCGATCCGGGTCGGTGGCGAACTTGTCGCGCCGGGAGCCGTCGTAGAACAGGAACAGCTTTTCGCCGGCGATGAACCACACATCCGGATTACCGGCGACGGCAACGCCGTGCGCGACGCCGACCGGGTCGTAGCCGCCATATTGCGGCATATACACGTCGGGGCTCGCCGCAAACGCGGCGCGATTGCCAACATCGGCGAACCTCCATACCGCCCCGCCATAGCGCAATTCGAACTCGGCGCTGCCGGCGATCGGCTTGCCGTCGGTGAAGAAAGCGACCGGATCGTAGCCGCCGATCGCCAGCCCGGTATGCCAATCGATCACGATGCGTTCGGTCGCTGCCGCGCGAGAAGTTGGCGGGCCGGCGGCCAGAATGAAGACGAGGCCGACATAAACCGCCAGTCCGAGACAGGCGGTCAGGCTGGTGGTCAGGCTCGCGGCATGATCAGCGCAGTATTGCTTCCGTTTTTGGCACGCTGTCGTCATAGTTCAGGCCTGGGGCTGGAGTGATTCGGCCTTGCTTCAACTTGAGTAAACCCATCGTGTGAGCAAGGGGTTAAGCCGGGAGCTGACCATGAGACTCACTCTGCGGTTTGCGGCTACCGCCATCGCCGCCGCCGCCATTTTGGCCGGCCTTGAAGCCGCGCCGGCCGTCGCCCAACAGGCCGCGCCGACGCCGTTGCCGCCCCCGCAAAGCGTTCCGGCCGCACCGCCGCCGCAACCGGCGCCCCCGCCACCCCATTCGAACGAGTTCTCGCCGAACGAATTGATCGACGCCGGGCACCGCTTCTTCGGCGGCGTTTCGCGCGGGCTCGCCATGGTCGTCGAGAAAGCGGTCAGTCAGTGGGGGCAGCCGAACGGCTATGTCCTCGGCGAAGAAGCCGGCGGTGCCTTTGTCGGCGGCCTGCGCTATGGCGACGGCACGCTTTACACAAAAAACGCCGGTGATTTGCGGGTGTTCTGGCAGGGGCCGAGCATCGGTTTCGATGCCGGCGCCGACGGCGCCCGCACCATGATGCTGGTCTATAACCTGCCGCGAACCGGAGCGATCTTCGACCGCTTCGGCGGCATCAACGGCTCCGCCTATTTTATCGGCGGTTTCGGCATGACGGCGCTGGTGGCCAACAACATTACCGTGGTCCCGATCCGCTCGGGCGTCGGCCTGCGCCTCGGCGCCAATCTCGGCTATCTCAAATTCACCGACCAGCCGACCTGGAATCCGTTTTGACCGGCCTTATTTCGGCTAAAGCGCGGCACGCTTCGAAACGATAGCGCGGCGGACAAAGTCGGTTTAGGTTAATGACTCGTGAATGTGGTGCAGTCCGCACCCGCGTGGCATGTCTTGTACCATGACTTGCACCATGACTTGTCTGGTAACAGGTCGTGCCGCGGCAGGTGTGCGGCTGGAGGCGTGATGTCATGATCGAACCGGTCATGTATTTCGGGATCGGGTTCCTCGTAGCAGCTTTGCTCGGACTCCTGTTCGTCCCGCTCGTCCATAATCGCGCCGTGCGCTTGACCATGAAGCGGCTCGAGGCGGCAACGCCGCTGTCGATTTCCGAAATCCGCGCCGACAAAGATCAGCTGCGCGCCGAATTCGCCATGTCGACCCGGCGGCTCGAAATGAGCGTCGAGAAGATGAAGACCAAGACCACCACGCAGCTTGCCGAGCTCGGCAAAAAGACCGACGCGATCAACCAACTCAAGAAAGAGCTCGGCGAGAAGACCGCAACCATCTTCGCGCTGGAAGCGCGCGACAAGTCGCTGCGCGATCAATTGCGCGCCACCGAGGAAGAGTTTCATGTCAAATCGACTTCGCTGCGCGAAGCCGAGCGCCAGCTTGCCGACAAGGAAGCCGACCTGACGAAACTGCTCGGCGAGCTCGGCGAACGATCGCTGGTTGCCGACAGCCAGCGCACCGAGATCGCGGCGTTCCGCACCCAGGTCGAAGCGATGAAGGTCAGCGTCGCCGACTATGAGCGCGCGGTCGCGGAAACTGAACAGCGGCTGACGCGCGAACGCGCCGACGCCGAGGCGACGGGAAACGAATTGACCGCCGCGCGCGGCAAGCTCGGCGATCTCGGCACGCGCACCACCGAGCTTGAGCGGCAGCTTTACATGCAAACCACCGAAGCCGAATTGCTCAACCGCCGCGTCGTGGACCTTGAAACGCGGCTCGGCGACCAGGGCCGCGCGCTCGCCGAGCGCGATTATCAGGTCGAGCGCATGAAGACCGAGCTCGAAGCCGCGCGCAAAACCGAAGGCGATCTGCGCAACGAACTTTCGACCTCGGGCAGCCGCAGCAGCAATGCGGTGGAGCGGTTCCGTTCCGACATCGCGAAGCTCGAAGCCCAGCTCGCCGCCGCGGTCGAGGAGCGCACCAAGCTGCAGCGCGAGATCGGCATGATGAAGCGCGACACGGAATCGACTTGGGCCGCCGAGCGCGTCGAGAATGCATTGCTGCGCGAGCGCATCAACGACGTCGCCGCCGAAGTGGCGCGGCTCACCGCGACGCTCGAGGGTCCAGGCTCGCCGATCGAGTCCATGCTGGTCGAAGCAGCGAGCGCCGCCCGCAACGTAGCGGCCGCGAAGGGCGGCGACGAGACGGCGGGCGAAAACGGCGACGGCGTGCCGGAAAACAAGAACACGCTGGCCGATCGGATCCGCGCGCTACAGTCGACCGCCTCGCGCGTCGCATCGACGAACTGACGACCTTACCGGCATTTACAAGCCGTCACGCCCGGCCGCGCGCCGGACATCCGCGGGTTCCTCTCAATCGCGGCAAAGACGTGGGTGGCCGGAACAAGTCCGGCCATGACGCGTCCTTGACACTCCGCAGGGCCGCACCTTAAATCCGGCCGCAATTGGTCGGGCGCTTAGCTCAGCGGGAGAGCGTTCCCTTCACACGGGAGAGGTCGTAGGTTCAATCCCTACAGCGCCCACCAGCATTGGCTCGCGAAACGAGAGAAGGCTGCCGCACCCGACGCCTTTAGGCGAAGGCCGGCGCATGTCGCCGCGAGCCACGGCTCGGCAAGCCATCTACCTAGCTACCTTCCCTAGCCAACGGAGTAAATTATGGACACGATCAAACCGCTTTTTACCGCAACTGCCACGGCAACCGGCGGCCGCAACGGCCACACTGAAGCGAGCGACGGATCGGTGCACGCCGACCTGTCGGTGCCGAAAGCGATGGGCGGCCCGGGCAAACCTAACACCACCACGCCCGAGCACCTGTTCGCCGCCGGCTATGCCGCCTGTTTCGGCGGCGCGCTCGATTTCGTCGGCAAACAACATAAGAAGGACGCTTCGAAAGCGCGGATCACGGCGAGTGTATCGATCGGCCCGCGCGACGCCGGAGGATTTGGTCTTGCGGTCAAGCTTCTGGTCGAGGATTCGAGCTTGCCGCAATCCGAGCTGGCGGCATTCGCCAAAGAAGCGCACGAGAAAATCTGCCCCTATTCGAACGCCACCCGTGGCAACGTCGATGTGCAGCTCGAAGTGAAGGGCGCGTAGCCGGCTTCGTGCCGCGGCGGCGAACTATTGCTGCACGGTCACACCGCCGCGTTTGACCACGTCCGCCCATTTTATGATCTCGGCCCGGACGAACGGCGTGATGTCGGCGACCGGCAGATCGAAGGGCTCGCCGGCCCCCGCGGTGATGCGTTGCTTCACCGTCGGGTCGGCTTGGGCTTTCGTTACCGCCGCATGCAGCTTGTCGACGATCGGCTGCGGCGTGTTTTTCGGCGCCCACAGGCCGAACCACACATAATATTCGTAGCCCGGAACGCCCGCTTCGGCGACCGTCGGCACGTCGGGCAACAGCGGCGATCGCTGCGTGCCGCTCACGGCGAGCGCGCGCACATTGCCGGCTTGGATCTGGCCCAATGCGCTCGCCATGTTGTCAAAGAACAGCGGCACCTGTCCCGATATGACGTCGGAATAGGCCGGCGCCGCGCCGCGATACGGCACGTGAGTCAAATTGATGCCGGCCATCAGCTTGAACAATTCCATCGACAAATGTTGCCCGGTGCCGTTGCCGGCCGACGCGTAATTGATCTCGCCTGGTTTCGCCTTGGCGAGCGCGATCAGCTCCTTGACGGAATGCGCCGGGAAATTCTTGCTCACCACCAGCACGAACGGATATTTCGCGAACATCGACACCGGCACGAAGTCGCGAACCGGATCGTAGGCCAATTTCGCGAACAGGCTCGGATTGACGGCCATGTCGGCGTTAAGTCCGGCAAGCAGCGTGTAACCGTCCGGCGTGGCGTTGGCGACCGCGACGGTCCCCACCACCGAACCGGCACCGGGCCGGTCATCGACGACAAAGGGCTGACCGAGGTCTCTGGAAAGCTGGTCGCCGAAGATGCGCGCGTTGATGTCGGTGCCGCCGCCGGCGGTCGAGGGCACGATGAGTGTGACCGGACGCGTCGGATAATTGTCCGCCGCGCGTGCGGCGGACGCTTGCGTCGCAAGCGCCGCGGCCAACAGCGCGACATAAAACCGGTCAAGCACGGTCGTCCCTCCCCGTTATCGTTGCCACACGCGGCCTTATTTGGCCGCGCCACCCGCGTCAAACTATCTGAATAACGATCTTGCCGAAATGCGCGCCTGAAGCCATGTGCTGGTACGCCGCAGGCGCATCGGCGAATGCAAACACTTTATCGATCACCGGTTTGATGGCGTTGGCTTCGATCGCGCGGTTCATCGCCATGAACATTTGCGTCGAGCCGACCGAAATGCCCTGCACATTGGCGCGGCGCGAGAAGATCAGCCCGGGATTGAGCTCGGTGGCGCCGCCGGACAAGCCGCCGATCAACGTGATCTTGCCGCCGGCGCGCAGCGCGTGAAACGAGCGTGTCAACGTCGCCGCGCCGCCGACTTCGACCACATGGTCGACGCCGATGCCGCCGGTGAATTCCATCGCCGCTTTTTCCCAATCCGGCGTAGTCTTGTAGTTGATGCCGAAGGCGGCGCCGAGCGTCTTGGCGCGCTTAAGCTTCTCGTCGCTTGACGAGGTGATGATGGCGCGAATGCCCATCATGCGGGCGAATTGCAAGCCGAAAAGCGAGACGCCGCCGGTGCCTTGCAGCAGGATGCAGTCGCCGGCTTTCAGTTTGGCGTGCTCGACCATCGCATGCCACACCGTGACGGCGGCGCAGGGCAGTGTCGCACCCTCCTCGAGCGACAGATGCGGCGGGATTTTCACCGCGCCGTCTTCCTCCAGCACCGCATAGTCCGCGAGCATGCCGTCGATACCGCCGCCGAGCGCGCTTGTGTGTGTATCCGCCGCCGGCTCGCCGCCCGGCCAGCGTTGAAAGAAATTTCCGGCGACGCGATCGCCCACCTTGAAGCGTGTCACGCCCGGACCGGCCTCGATCACTTCGCCGGCGCCGTCCGACAGCGGAATGAAGTTGTCGCGCACCGGCATCCGATAACTGCCGCGCACAATGCCGAGATCGCGGAAATTCAGCGAGCAGGCTCTGATCTTCACCAGAATCTGGCGATAAGCGGGCTTCGGATCGGGACGTTCGACCAGCGTCAGCGCCTCGATCCCGGCGCCGCCCTTGGGCAATTGATAGGCTCGCATTGTTTTCCTCGCTCTTTGTTCCGCTTTGTCGCGGAGCTATCGCCTTTTGCCGTTCGGATTTCCCCGCTGCTGGCCTCCCGGCGGACGATTGAACGGCCGCGGACCGCCCGGATGGTGCTGATTGTTCGGACCTTGCCGATTGAGCCCGCGCAATTGCCGACGCTGAATCGCCATCTGCCGCCCGATCTCGTGTGAGGAGTTCAGGCGCTGCAGCACGCCACGGTCGCGTGCCGCCTCCTGCGGCGGGATTTGATAGGGCGCTGCGAAAATCCGGCCGCCGGGGCCGAGGCGAAGCGCGAAGGCGCTCGCACCCTGGGTCAGCGCGCCAAGCCGGCCGCCCTGAGGATTGAACACCTCGATCTGGCCGACATGACCGTCGGCATCCGGATAGAGCTTGATCGTCGGCGCGCCGGCGGCGCCGGTCTCCGGCACTTCGACGACGCCGGTCGTGCCGCGAATGCCGAGCGTCGCCACGTCCGTCGTAATGTTCATGTCGCCGGTCTTGGCGACGAAGCTCGCGACGAAAGCGGCGGTGCCGGCGGCGACATGGAACGTGGCGGCATTGCCATTGCCGCCTTCCTGATAGACGAATTCGTCGACCACGATACGGGTATTGGCCGACAGGCTGAAGGTGGTCTCATCGTCGAAAGTGACGCCGAGGCTTGAGTCCAACGCGGTCTGCAGCGCGTCCTTTTGGTAGATCGGATCGGCGATCTTCAACGGCGCAATCGCATTGCCGCGCGTCACGGAGGCGCTGCCTTGCAGCGTCGCGACTTGCCCCACCGAATTGTCGGCAGGCGCGGCGGCGGGGGCGTGATTGGGCGGCGCCTGGCTCGGCGGCGGCGGGGGCGTTTGGTACTGGGCGCGCGCGGCAATCGGCCAAATCGCCTGCCAAGTCCCGGCCAAGGTCGCGGCCGCGCTGGAAACGAGTTTAATGAACTCTCGCCGTTTCATGCCGTTACCAAAATACCATCACTGTCGCAGGCGGCATGGTAACGGGCGAACGTGGCGCTGCAACGCCTTAATTCGAGATTCCGCCGTCAACGGTACGCGGCGGCGAGGTCTTGCGCGCCGGGCTTTTTGATCTCTTCGTCCATGCGCGCATTGGTCGATGCGATCAGTTTGGCGACGACGTTATTGCGCTGGGCGACCGGGTTGTCGGCATAGCCGCTCGGATGAAAGAAATTCGCCGTCGGCACCTTGTCGCGCCAAGCCGCAGGCATCGTCACCATGTCGAATCCGTTGCCGTCACCGGTGAGATTCATCATTTCAAGTTCGGCTGCGGTCAATTGGGCGCTAAACCCCTTGCGGCGTGCAAACACGACCGAGTCGAGAAGCTTTTGCGTTTGCAGCATCGGCCCGAGGTCAAGATCGAGATTGAGGGCGTGGACGCCGAGGCCCTGTTCGGTGTTCGCCAGGATTTCATGCTGGTCCCAGGCATCCGGCACGCTTCGCGCAAACGCCACCATCCGGCGCAGGATCTCGATCTTGCCGTCCAGCAGCTGCCGCTGATCGGCCGGCAGGCGCGCGGCTACCTCCCGCAGTTCCCTGATGAATTCGTTGCCCGATTCAGCGACGATCTCGACCGAGTTTGTCGCCAATAGCTGATTGTAGCCGAGCGCCGTGGTGATCGCGCGGGCGTGCTTGTTGTATTCGAGCCCGGCCTCGACGTCGTAATTGCCGTTGCCGGTGGCCTCGAAGCCGTAAATCCGCACCACCTGATCCTTGGTCAGCCCGGCCGCCGCGGCAACTTTGGCGTAGCTGCGTTTGAACTCGCCGTCGTTTTGCGGCAGTCGCGGACTAAACTTGAATTCCTGCGCCGCCGCGGCGAGAAAATCGGCGACGACCGGAACGTAGACCGGGCGCGACGGCATTTCCGGCTTGAGCGGATTGCGCGGCCGCGGCGGCCCGGTATAGACCGGCGGCTGTTCGAGCACGTAATCGTCGATCGAAAGCTCTTCGCCGCGCGCGCGCTTTCCATTGCGCAGTTTTCGTTGTTCGGAAATCGAACTCCAATACGCGCCCGCTGCGGCGGCGTAGATTTGTTGCGCTCTGCTGTAGGCTTCGAGCGCGCGGCGATACTGGGCCACCTCAGCCGCAGGATCGGGCGCGGCCGGTTGGCCGGTCTGGCTGGTCGCGAATCGCAGTCCGGGTCCACAGAACGTAATGACCAGGAATGCGGCGAGCAAAAAGCACAAAGAGCGCCACGTTGGACCGATCGCCATTGCGCTTTGTTCCCGCCGTCTTGCGTCAGACTCGTTTGATTCGTCTCCAGCTTAATAGCCGATTCTTTGACGCAACTGAGGCGGCTTCGCCGCTGCCCTCGCTCTAGCGCGTTCGGCAAAGCTTTAGAACGTCATCATATCGATGCTGGTCAGCGTAATCTTCGCCGCAATAACCGGAGCACTCGTCAGGTTGTAGGCGACATATTGCTCGATATAAGTGTTCTGGCCATCACCCGACATACCGTCCACCGGCACAATCACATTGAAGCCGCGCAACGCCGCCGCGCTCGCGGTGTAAAGCACCGCGCCATGCGCCGCGGTGCCAACCGGGATAACGGTCGTAATTCCCTTGTCCTTGAGCATTTTCTCGAGGCCGGTGTCCTTGTCACCAAGTATGAACTTATCCACCGATCCCACCACAACAGGTTCATCGCCTTTGGGCGCCACTGCGGGAACAGTGTCGGATATGGGAATTTGCGGCACCGTCGTGTAGATCACCATCATGCCGCCGGCATGCGCCTCGCCGATCAGCTTCGCGATCTTGGGGAGAGAAGCCATGCAGCGCGGCCGTCTGTCGCTGTTGCAAGTCTGCTTGAGGAGATCCATGACCAGCAGTACCGTTGTCTTGGGATCGATCGTGACGCTCTTCAGAGTAGGCGGCGGCGGCGCTTTTACGCCTTGCCACTCGTCGATGATCGTCTCGGCCATCGTGGGCGCGGCATAGCTCAAGAAGCCCGAAAGGGCGGCAACCACGAGTACAAGACGCATTCTCAACATAGACTTCCTCCCCGGTCGCTGCGGATTTTCGAAAAATAATACAGCGTCGAAACGCGGAGCGGATTTATTGTGGCCGAAGTGCTTAGTCAACCATGCCGGCAAAACGCAGCACCGAATGCTTGGGACGGCGTCGAGCCTGGCGTTCGGCCGCGCAAAAAGGCGAACGGCCTCGATCCAAGAGAGAGAGAGAGAGATCGAGGCCGGCCGGTCAGGCGCTTATCTCATTTCAGCGAAGTCGAAACGCTCGAAAATGTCGAATTGAGATTGGAGCCGAGTGCCGCGATAGTGGCGATGATCGCGACCGCTATGCCTGCTGCCAGCAGGCCGTATTCGATCGCGCTGACCCCTTGCTCATTATGCAGAAAACTCCAAAGCGAATGGCCGAAATGGCTCATGACTTCGTTCCTCTCACCCGTTGACGTCGCCCCTCGTGCGGAAGCCGTGCTCGAGTGCGCGCCGGGACGCGCATGCGTAAAATTACGGATACCTATGTACGGAACTGTTATGTGATTTGCGAAGATTGTCGGCAAAACAAATTCAAAAATCCGCGCGTGATATTTCACCGTGACGGCGTTCGGGAAAGCTTTTTCTCCGCGAGCTCGCCGAGATAGTCGCCCCAATAGTCGTTGCGATTGCGGCCAAGTTCGAACAAATAGTCCCAGCTGAAAATTCCCGTCGAATGCATGTCGTCGAACACGAGGCGCACCGCGTAATTGCCGACCGGATGCAGCTCCAGGATCTGCACATCCTGCTTGCCGGCCACGGTGCGGCGTTCGCTGGGCGAGTGACCTTGAACCTCCGCACTCGGGCTGCGCACGCGCAAATATTCGGCGGCGAGATCGAAGCGCGCGCCGTCCTCGAAGGCGACGGTCAGGGTTCTGCGATCCTTCTGCAGGCGCAATTCCGTCGGCCAGGGCGCGGTCATTGTCCCATCAATCGAGCGTGATGTGGCCGTCGGTGATGACCTTTTTCCATTTTTCGTATTCCGACCTGGTGAAGGCGGCGCCGTCTTGCAGGCTGGTCGGCACCGGCTTGAGACCGAACTTGGCAAAAGACGCTACAAGCTCGGGGTCTTGCAGCGCCTTTTTGACGGCCTCGTTGAGCTTGGCAAGTACGGCAGGCGGCGTGCCGGCCCGGCCGTAGAGGGTGAGCCATACATCGACGTCATATCCCGGCAAGCCGGACTCCGCCACGGTCGGCAGGTCGGGATAGACCGGCGAGCGTACAAGACCGGTCGTCGCCAACGGAATGACGCGGCCGTCGCTGGTGAACGGCAGCGCGCCGGGAATGCTGGAAAAAGCCATCTGTACCTTATTGCTCATCATGTCGGTAAACGAGCCGCCGATTCCCTTATAGGGCACGTGCACGGCGTCGATGCCGGTCCGCAACTCCCACAGCGCGGCGGCAAGATGCGGCGCGGTGCCGACGCCGGCGGAGGCGTAATTGAGCTTGCCGGGATTGGCTTTGCCGTAGGCCACGAGCTCGGCATAGGTCTTCACGCCTAGCTGCGGCGCGACCACCAGTACTTCGGGCGATGAGCTGACGCGCGATATCGTGACCAGATCCGTGAAAATGTCGTAGGGCAGCGATTTTTGCAGCGTCGGATTGATGACGACGGCGGGATCTATGATGACAAGATTGTAGCCGTCGGGGTCGGAATGCGCGACGGCGTCGACGCCGACAATACCGCCGGCACCCGGCCGGTTGTCGGGCACGATCGTCTGCCCCAAAGCGTCGCCGAGCTTTTGCGCCAACACGCGCCCGGCGAAGTCGACAATGCCGCCGGGATTATAGGGGATGATCAAATGAATCGACCGTGACGGAAAATCGTCGGCGCGCGCCGGCGCCGCGAACGACACCAGCGACACCAGCAATGCCGACCAAAGCAGGACGGATACGGCGGACTTCAAGCGGCTCATGAGATTCTCCTATTCCGGCATGTACTGTGCTCCGGTCGAGGGAGCGCGTCAAAAGCCTATCCTGTCGCAGCCTGTTTGATCAGTCCAACCAGCTCATGCGGCCTGATCGGCATCTGCAGAATGTGCACGCCAAATGGCGAGAGTGCGTCCTCGATCGCGGAGATGATCGCCGCGGCGGCGGGAATGACGCCGACTTCGCCGACGCCCTTGACGCCCAGCGGATTATGCGGCGACGGCGATTCTTTGTACAACGTTTCGAGCCGCGGCACTTCCGTGGCGGTCGGCAAGAGATAGTCCGCGAAAGTCGTGGTGACAGGCTGACCGGCCGCATCGTAGCCCATCCATTCGAAGACGGCGTTGCCGATGCCGTGGGCAATGCCGCCATGGACCTGACCCTCGACGATCATCGGATTGACGCGGCGGCCGCAATCCTGGATCGCAATATAGCGCAATATGCCGACTCGTCCGGTTTCGGCGTCGACCTCGACCTCGACGACATGGCAAGCGTTGGAGTAAGCGAGCTGATCGACGCGAAAGGTCGCGCTCGATTCAAGGCCGGGGTCCATGCCCGCCGGAAAGCCATAGCCGGGCGCGCCCTTGAGAACACGCGCCAGCTCGCCGAGCTCGACGGCAAGCTGCGGCGCGCCGACGACGCGCACCTCGCCGTCGACGATTTCCAGATCCTCTTCCGCCGCCTCCAGCATGTGGCTCGCGAGCTTGCGCGCTTTCGCGGCGACGGCCTCCGACGCGATCTTGACCGACGAGCCGGCGGTAACTGTCTGGCGGCTGGCGAAGCCGCCGAGCCCAAGCGGCGCCGCCGCGGTATCGCCGGCAATCACCGTCACATCGGCGGCGCGTACGTCGAAAGCTTCCGCGCAGATTTGCGCGAGCGCCGTGGCGAGCCCCTGCCCCATCGGCGCGGCACCGGTCGACACCGTAATGTGGCCGGTCGGCGACACGCGGACATTGCCGAACTCAAACGGGCCGCGCCCGGTGCCCTTGATGCCGTGGGCCAGCCCGATGCCGAGATAGCGATTTTCGGCGCGCGCTTGCGCCTGCCGCCGCGGAAAATCGTCCCAGCCGGCCGCGCGCAGAATTTCCTCCTGGCAGCCGGGATAATCACCGCTGTCGTACTGTACTTGCTCGCCGGAGCGCGCCTTGAACGGCTTGAGATACGGCATTTTATCCGCCGGGATCAGATTGCGGCGCCGCAATTCGGCCCGGTCGAGTTTGAGCGCCTGCGCCAGGCGATCCATCATGCGCTCCATGGCGAAGGCCGCTTGCGGATAGCCGGCTCCGCGCACCGAGGAGACCGGTGCCTTGTTGGTATGGATCGCTGCGACATCCATTGCCAGCGCCGGCACCACATAGGGGCCGGTCAAGGTGGTCGCGGAATTGTACGGGATGTTGACGTCTTGCAGCGCATAGGCGCCGATATCGTGGATGAGACGGCCGCGCACGCCGCGCACGCGGCCGTCGGCATCAGCGGCAAGCGCGATCGACCAATACTGGTCGCGCTCCTGCGCCGCATTGGTGAAATGCTCGCGGCGGTCCTCGATCCATTTGACCGAACGGCGCAACAGCGTCGCGGCGGCAACCACCGCGACATCTTCGGGATAGACGCAAAGTTTTGGCCCGAAACCGCCGCCGACGTCGGGCGTCGCCACCCGCAATCGGCTTTCATCGAGCACGACATAATCGGCAAAGGCGTTGCGCAGATCGTGTGGCTTTTGCGTCGAGGCCCAGATCACGGTTTCGGGACCTGAGATCTGAACGAGAAGGCCGCGGCACTCCATCGAATGCGCGGCGCCGCGGTGCATCCATAGATCCTCGCGCACGACATGCACGGCATTGGCGAAGGCGGTATCGACGTCGCCATAAGCGACTTTATAAGCGATGACTTCGTTCGAGCTCAGTTCGCGGCGCACCGCCGGCGCGCCCTTGCTCCGGCAATCGACCGCCGCCGGCAGTACGTCGTAATCGACCTCGACCAGCGACGCCGCATCTTCGGCGATATAGCGATTGGCCGCGACGACGATCGCGACCGGTTCGCCGACGAACGACACTTCACCGTCGGCCAGCGCAAACGGCCAGCTCTGATCGAGCTTGGTGCCGGAATTCGAAATCCGCATCATGCGCCGCGCCTTCATCACCGGCGCGAGATCGTCGAGCGTGAGCACGGCGGCAACGCCGGGTAGGGCGCGGGCTGCACCCGGGTCAACGCCGCGGATCAGCGCATGTGCGTGCGGGCTGCGCACAAACGCGGCATGCAACACGCCGGGAGAGACGATGTCGTCGACGAATCGCCCGGCACCGGTAAGGAGCGCGCGATCCTCCAGGCGCGTGACGCTCGCTCCGATCGTTTTGCTCAACGGTCCTCTCGCTCTAGATCGGCGCGGTCATCGCTGATCGCCGCGGACGCCGATCAACTCGGGCGCACCGATCTTGTCCCATATCCAGCGCGCGCAAGCGAATAAGCGATCGTCGTCGTAGCGCTGCGCCACCAATTGAATGCCGACCGGCAAATTGTTGGGACCCCGATGGGTCGGCAGCGTCATGGCCGGCGCATGCAGCGCGGTCCATATCGCCTGCATATTGGGATCGCCGGTCGACGCCAGGCCTTTGGGCGCTTCACCAGGCACGCACGGCACCAGCAACACATCGAAGTTCGCAAATACGGCCGGCAGGAGCTTACGGCACTCATCGATGCGCCGCAGGGCGGCGACATATTCGTCGCGCGAGATTTTCAGGCCATTCTCGATATAGGCCCGCATTTGCGGCGAAAGCGCCTCGCGTTGATGGTCCCAGGCGAACGCCATGCAGGCGGCACGCTCATAATAATTGACAGTGGAGCGCGCGATCGCGTGCATGCCGGCGAAGGCCTGCGGCAGCTCGATCTCGTGCACCGTAGCGCCGGCATTGCCGAGCTTTTGGGCCGCGGATTCGACCGCGATCCTGGTTTCGTCTTGCGCGGTGTCCCAGATTTCGGTGCGGCACAGCCCGATGCGCGGCGCCGTGCAGAGCATGCGCGGCGGCTGCGGCGACTGCATGCGCAGCACGGCGGTCAGCGACTCGATGTCGTCGAGCGAACGGCCGAGCCAGCCGATGGTGTCGATCGAGTCGGCGGCCGGCCATACGCCTATTTTATTGAACGTATTATAGGTCGGCTTGTAACCGAAGATTCCGCAAAACGACGACGGCCGCAGCACCGAGCCGCCGGTCTGGGTGCCGAGCGCCGCCGGCACCATGCCGTCGGCCACCGCCGCCGCCGAGCCGCTCGACGAGCCGCCGGGCGTATGCGCGGGATTATGCGGGTTCGTGGTTTCCGGCGGCGCGCTGCCGGCAAACTCGCAAGTCGCCGTCTTACCGAGGATCGCCGCGCCGGCGCGGCGAAGCAGCGCGACGCAGGCGGCGTCCGCGCGCGGCCGGTTGCCGCGATAGATCGGCGAGCCCATCTCGGTCGGCATATCGAACGTATCGATCGTGTCCTTCAGCCCGATCGGCACGCCGTGCAGCGGGCCACGGCGCGGCCCGGTATCGAGCGCCCGCGCCCGGGCGATCGCCAAGTCCGCATCGAAGTTGACCCATGCCTTGACGACGCCGTCGCGCGCGGCAATGCGCGCCACGCAATCGCGCGTCACCGCCTCGCAGGTCGTCGCGCCCGCCGCGATTTTTGCCGCGATCTCGGTTGCGGTGAGTTCATTGAGCGGGCGCTGAACTTTGACGTCCATGATCAATTTTTGCCGGCGCGGCCGGCCGAAGCGCCGGCGATTTTGCCGAACACGGTGCCCGACATCAGGCCCGAGCCGCCCGGATAGTTGAAATAGAACAGCCCGCCGACCAGTTCGCCCGCGGCATAGAGTCCGCGGATCGGCTGATAATCGGTATTGAGCACTTCGCCGTCGGTGTTGATGCGCAAGCCGCCGAACGTGAACGTAACGCCGCAAGTGACCGCATAGCCCTCGAACGGCGGCGCGTCGATGGTGTTTGCCCAGTTGCTTTTGTTGATGGCAAGCCCATGGGTGCCGCGGCCGTCCTTGACGTTCGGATTGAACGGCACATCGGTCTTCACCGCCGCGTTCCATTCCTTGATCGTCTTGACGAATTCGGCCGCGTTCGCGCCTTCGAGCTTTTGTGCGAACTCCTCGATGGTGTTTGCGGTGACCTTGGTAATTTGCCGGATGCGATATTCGTCGCGCTGCAGGTGCTTCACTTTTTGGTCGAAGATCTGCCAAGCGAATT
>Ga0181525_10001143_pt1 | contig 22945 bp, 17 predicted proteins | sample PEATcosm2014_Bin_48_FD_121100 | JGI IMG/M metagenome (GOLD analysis project Ga0181525, IMG submission 121100) | Peatland microbial communities from MTU Mesocosm Facility, Houghton, MI, USA - PEATcosm2014_Bin06_10_metaG | ecosystem: Environmental > Terrestrial > Soil > Wetlands > Peat | place... | reverse complement strand
CGCTGCCATGCCACGGCCGCGCCTGACAGTTGCCAAGCGCCCGCTGCCAACCGCCTCCACGCGCGATAGGCGAGCAGCGTCCCGCCCACCGCAATCGCGATGCGATCGGGCGAAGCGTTTCCGTAAACCAACGCGGGCGTCAAGCCGAGCAAGCCCAGCACCAGCCAGCCGCGTGGAACCAGCGCGATCAGCCGGGCGGTGGATGCATCCATAGCCTTCGAACTCTGCAAGTACTTTTCCAGCGCCTGGTCTTCGCCAGCGTGCCAGCGATCGGAAGAAAGCTGCGCCAGGCGCGTGCGATGCCCGGCCATGCTTTCTACCAGATCGTGCGTCATCGCCAGCCGAACGTCAGTCCAGTCGCGGTTGCGCCGGAAATAGCTCCAGGCAATTCCGGCCGCCACTAGCATCCAAAGCACCAGAAGCCCCGATTGCAAAAAGCCTCCCGCGCCTGCTGCCAGCACGAAGATAGCCGCGACAATTTCAATAAGCGCCACCAGCGCGAGAAAACCTCCGCTGAGCGCGAGCGCTTCCACCGCTTCGGATTCGAGCACGCGTCCCAGCAGTTGCCCCGCGCCTTGGTGGCGCAGGCTGTCGGGATCTAATCGCAGTGAGCCCAGCAAGAGCCGCTGCTTTAAAAGAGCGCCCGCGCCGATGGCAACCCAGCCTTGCAATCGCGTAATGAAGACGCGCAGTGGGACCAGCGTCAGCAACAGCAGCGACCAGGGAATCATCCATCCGCGATCCGTTCCGCCCCGCAATACGTTCGAACCAACCACGTACCACGCCCCTATCCACAGCACATATTGGATGGCGTGGGCCGCCGCCAGCGCCGCCAGCCTGCGCGCGATGTGCGCGTGGTGCAGTTGCGCCCGGAAGCTCGCACCCGCTGGCATACGCAGCAGCCAGATACCGCGGATTCGTCTGGCGCTCAGACGCTCGCGCAGAATGGCGGCGCGCGCGCGTGACTGTTTCGCCGGCGGAATCCCGGCGCGATCCAGCGTCTCTTGAATCTCGCGCAGGATGGGCGCTTCGAAATCTGAGCAAAGCGCGGAGCGTATCGCCGCGGGATCGGCACGTATTTTTTCGCCGGCAGGCGTCAGGACCGTCGAGTTCGGTAGAAGCGCAAGGAAGGCCGGGCCGGCTGGGCTGGGCAGGAGCAGCAGCGCCGGACCCAGGTGTGGCAGATGGCGCTCGAAATCCGCGTACGTTGTTTCGGTGGGTTGCGCTTCCAAGCCGATGGAGAGCGCGGCGGATTCCAGCCAGCGGGAGAGGAGCTCAAGCTCCTCGCGAATGGGCGGTTGGGGATGGGGGGCGCTCGGTGCATTAGTTAAACGGCTGAGGGCTTCTCCTAACCGCGAGGGAGGCCACAGCCACGCCTCAGGAAGTGAGTTGGCCATTTTCAAGACGCAGATGACGCCACTGGCCTCCGTTCCAGAACTCTTCGTGGATGGCGCGCTCGGCTTGGAGCAAGGCGTAGAAGCGGGATTCGGGATTTCGCGCCAGTTCGCCTGGATGGCCGTCTTCGACGATCCGTCCATCGTGTACCACCAGCACGCGCTCGAAAGTGAGCGCCTCCGCAATATCGTGCGAGATGGCGAGTAGCGTGGCGTCGCGCCAAACCTCGCGCGCGCGCGCCATTAGAGTGTGGCGCTGCTCGAAATCCAGGCCGCGAAACGGCTCATCCAGAATCGCAAGCCGCACGCCGGGACGAAGCAGTGCGCGGCCCAGGCGCACTCGCTGGCCTTCGCCGCCCGACACCAAGCCGCCGCCTTCGCCGAGCGGAGTCTCCAGGCCATTGGGCAGGCGCTTGATGACGCCGCGCAGTTCCGCTGCGTCAAGCGCGCTTTCTACTGACATTTGCTCTTCAGCCGGCAAACCGTAGCGCAGATTTTCATCGAGCGGCCGGTTCCAGAGTTGGACCGCCGGGTCCACCCACGCAATGTGCGGACGTAATCGATCCAACAGCGCGTCACCCAATTCGACGCCATCGATGGATACGCAGCCCGATGCCGGCCGGTGCCAGCCGAGCAGAACTCCCACCAGGCTCGATTTTCCTGCGCCTGATGCGCCGACGATCGCAACATGAGAACCCGCTGAAATTGAGACGTCGATGTTGCGTAGCACTGCATGTCCCGCAACCACCACACCGACGTCATTGAACGCGATGGAAACGGCGCTGCCGAATTGCACGGCGCTGGTTAATGCGGGCGCGCGCTGTTCTAACGCGCCGAGCGGCTCCAGCAAGCGCAGAGTCACGTTGCGGTAGGACGGATACTGCCACGCAATGATCGCGATCTCCTGTCCCAGCGCCGGCAGATTGAGCGCCCAATACACCAACAGCAGCGCCGCGCCCGATTCGCCGGTCCGCGCGAGGTGTGACGTCAGCAGCCAGATAGCGAGACCGAATCCAATCAGGAACTGAAGCGCCTCCAGCGATAGGACCGCGCGCTGCAGATTCAACCCGGCGCGCGCCCATTCGGTAAGTAACGACTCGTGCTCGCGGCGCACCGCCGCCTGTCCGCCGTGCGCGTGAATTGCGACCAATCCGAGCAGCGCATCCAAATAAAAATGCGTCAGCGCTCCGGCGTGCGTGCGCAGGCGCAGATCTCGCTCCATCAATACAGGCTGGGATGCCAGCGGGATCGCAAGCGCGGCGGTTGCCGCCAGCAGCGCGATAAGGGCGCTCGGTGGATCGATCCAGACGATCCCCGCCGTGGTGAAAACGATCTCGAATCCATAGCGCAGAAGTTGGCCGCCCAATTCGGGAAGCCGGCGGGTCAGGTGAATGCTGTGGCTGCGCTCGGCCATGTCGGACTTGAGACGGCTCTGGAAGTAGCGGTCGGACAGGCGCGGAAGTTTTTCCAAGAAGGCTAGACGCAGACGCGTTTCAAGCCGGCGGCCCACGCGCAGCAGGCTACTTGCGAGCGGAATTTCGAGGAGTAGGAGCGCGGCCGAAAACGCGACGGTGGCGGCAAAGATGCCACGTCCGGCGCCGATCAGCGCGCGAAACAGAATCGCTTCTACAATGACGGCGGCAGCGGCAACTAGGAGCGCGATCCCGATCACGGCCGGAGTGAAAATGCCGTCCGCGTGCAGCAATCGCAGCAGCTCTGCGCCGGGGCGCGCGGAAGGCTGTTGCAGCGTGGCCAGTAGCTCAGGTGAAGATGTCTCCGCCTGTGCGCGGCCTAACGCCCGTACCAAAACCGCGCCGCGCAGCACCAGTCGGCCATCTTCGGTGCCGGGCCGCACAGACCAGTAATGTTCCGGGATGGTTTCGTCGTGCTTAAGGAATTCCGCGAGCACGCGAGCGCTTTCCGGACCGCGATCCAGCGCGCCCGAATCCACCAGCGACGCTAGCGTTCGCACACCGGCGTCCAGCGCTGCAAGCGATCGCCAGCCGGGATCGTTGACAGCTTGCGTGATCGCCTGGCCGCAGATTCCAAGCGAATGCAGACGGCGCCGCAGGGGCGCGAGAAAATCCGTCGAGCCCGCGTACTCGCGCCAATCCTCCGCCGCGACGGCCTGCGAATGAAGATAAAGGTCGGACCGGAAGCGCGCAGCCGTCACCCAGCGGCGGCCCACCGCCGGGTCCATCAACTCCACAAATCGGCCAAACCTGCGCCAAACGATTACGAAGTGCGTGACGCCATTGGGTAACACCACGACGGCAATCGCAGGCAGCGCCCGCGCTTCGTCCACCAGCACATGGTCGGGGGGCAGCATGATCTGCTCCGCCTGCAGCCCGAGCTGATTCGCCACCTCTTCGATGGTGTCGATGGACGTACCGTCCACGCTGGTCTGGCAAGCCTCGCGCAGACGGCCGTAGTTCACCGGAATGCCGAAACCTTCGAGCAGGGACTTGAGAGCCGCCGGCCCGCAATCCATGTTGGAGGTCTGGACCACCTCGGGCGCCAGCAGGCGAGTGCGCTTCCTCATCAGCGGGCGCGGCCCAGGGTTTTAAGCGCGAAGGACGCCGGGGAGACGCGCGAGATCTCGATATCGGCGCTCGCCGCCGCTCGCGCATTTGCGGTTGGCGATTGGCGGTTGGCGGCCAGGACCAGAACGGCGTGGTCGGGGGCTACCGTTCCTACCCGAGCATCGAAAGCTCTCCCATCGAAATGTAAGATCGCCGATTGGTTCACCTTCAGAAACCTGAGAGCGTCGGGCGGGAAGTAGGCCACCACCTGGCCGGATTCGATCTGCACATTGGTTGTGGATTCGTATTCCGGCACGCTCGCGCCAAACATCCACCAGGCCCATGCGGCCAGCACCAGCGCCGCCACGAATAGTCCAAATTTCGACGCGCGAAAATCGTCCGCATCGAGCGCGCGAAAGGTTCGGGAGAATGCGATTCCCTGGTTCATGGTTCCTCCTGAGTGTATCGTGCGGGGAGCACACGGGCGCGGCCCTGCATTTGTGCCTGGTGACTCGTTACCATGGTGCTTTCGCATGTCAAGTCCCATGCAACGTCATATACAACGACGCGACTTTCTCAAGATTGCCGCCCTTGCCGGCTCCGCTACCCGGCTGGGCGCGCAACCGCCGCAATCCTTTCTCGCGCCAGCCGCCTCGCTAGACGCAGCTAAGACCGATTTCGCGTTGCAAATCGCCCCCATCACGGTGGAGCTGGCGCCCAATCGCATCCTCAGCACCATCGGTTACAACGGCACTTCGCCAGGGCCGCGTTTGAGGATGAAAGAGGGCGTGCCGGTCACCGTCAACGTAACGAACGATACCGACGTGCCGGAGTACGTGCATTTCCACGGATTGCTCATCCCATCCGATGTCGACGGATCGGAGGAAGAGGGCACGCCCGTTGTGCCGCCCCACGGAAGCCGCCGCTATCAGTTCACGCCTACGCCGGCCGGAACCCGCTGGTATCACACTCACACCATGGCGATGGACGACCTGCATCGCGGCAGTTATACCGGGATGTTCGGATTTTTGATTATTGAGGGCGCGAATAATCCCGGGAATTTCGATCAGGAGCATTACCTCGCGCTGCGCGATTGGGAGCCTTATTTCACCAACCAAGCTATGGACACCGACGATCTGGATGCCGTTCAGGCGCAGCCGGAAAAGCCGGCGGTGCTGGATACGCGTCCGGTGGGGCCGGAAGTGGCCTCCGATATTTTCTCAATAAACGATAAAGCGCTGGGCGCGGGCGAACCCATTCGCGTGAATCCCGGCCAACGCGTGCTGTTCCATTTTCTGAACGCCAGCGCCATCGAGATCCGCCACGTCGCGCTGCCGGGACATAAATTCAAGGTGATCGCTCTGGACGGAAACCCCGTGCCGAATCCGGCGGCCGTGGACGTACTGATGCTGGGTCCGGGCGAGCGCATCGACGCCATGGTGGAGATGAACCAGCCCGGCGTTTGGATACTGGGCGCCCCTGAGGACCCGGTGCGCGAAGGCGGGCTGGGCGTTGTTATTGAATATGCCAATCAGCATCGCACGCCGCAGTGGATGCCGCCGCCCAAGCCGAACTGGGATTACACCATTTTCGGCAACGCCACGGAGCTCGGCAAGTCATCCCAACCGGCGCCCACGGAGCGATTAGACATGATATTCGAAAAAGTTCCGCACGGCGCCGGTAAATTCAACAGCTTTACCGTAAATGGCAAGTCTTATCCGCATGAGCAGGAGTTTTTGCTCAAGCAAGGCACGCGCTACCGGCTGACTTTTCACAACCGGACCGACGACGCGCATCCCTTGCACCTGCATCGGCACCAGCTGGAGATCGCCGAGATTTATGGCAAAGCCACCTCGGGTGTAATCAAGGACACAGTGGTTGTGCCCACCTACGGCCGCGCCAGCGTAGACTTCACCGCCGACCAGCCGGGACCCACGTTATTCCACTGCCATATACAGCAGCACATGGACTTCGGCTTTAAAGCCCTTTTGCGTTACTCGTAAGCGCCGCGTTATTGGTAAACAAAGCCGGATCGTTGGCCGCCGCACTGGGGTACAGCGGCACTACTTGAAAATCGGACTGGCAAGGCGGCCCATCCGTGATGTACAGGGTACGCGCGCTGAGATCCACGGCCGCAGCGGTAACAGAGATCACTCGCTTCGGCTCGGGGAGCGTGGTGTCCGGATGCCTGCAAATGGAGGCCGGGGCGCTGAAGTGATCCGACAGCAGCGTGTGAATGGTGTCGATTCCGATCTCCCCGCCGCTATGACGCAGCAAGCGCTCCAGCCGGTGAGCGCGATACAACGAATGCGGCGCGATGCGCTCAAACTCCGATGCTATGCGGGTCTCGCTCATCAGATGATTCGCGTGCGTCACCACGCCGTTCTCTGGATACAAGTAAGAGCAGTAGTCCGGCGTGGCTTCAATATCGATGATTTCGCCTTCCGCATGCCCGATCAAAAAATTCGCCGAGCAGCAGCGATCCGTCTGCACCACCGGCAGTAGCGCCTTGTCGAAAGTCCAGGCATCCAGGATCTCGCGGCAGCGCACATGAAACGGTTTGCGAAGCCCGTTGAGGCCGTCGCGCCTGGTCACCAGTCCATTGACGCACAGGCCGATGCCGGCGGCGTTCACGCCGATCTTGCACCCCGCGATTCCGGCTTCGGTGAATCCGACGAAATCCGGCTTGCCTTTCCCAGGTTCGGACCCAGGTTCGGGCCCAGGTTCGGAAGAGCGCTTCACGCGCATGATGAAAACGCGGCCGCGAACCTTTTGCAGCCAGTCCCAATTCTCGCCCAGCAACGTATGGCCTTCGGCCGTCATTTCCGGGAGCAGGCCGAATGAGGTGCAGCCTTCCTGCTCCAGCACGGAGCGATTCACGGACTGCGCCTCCGCGCCGAATACGCCATACGTCAATTCGTAACGCGCGTTCAGCAGTGCAATTTCGGTGAGGGAAAGCTCCGCGCCGGCCGCGATGCCCGCCATCTCTTCGGCGTACTCGGGATGGTCGCGAGCGATGAATGCGCCCCAGGCTTCGCTTTGTTCCAGCACGGCGCGCGGCTTGGCGCCTCCGGCCTCGAACCGCTCCAGGTAGGTTGCCAAGTTCTCCCGAATCTCGCCGCGCATCCTGCGCCCGTGCAAAATCCCGCGCTCCCGCGGATCCGAACCGAGTTCCAGGACCGTCAATTCCGCCATGCCTTTTGTTGCAGCTTGCAGGATTTGCGGAGCCTTGTCAAGCTTGCCCCGAGGCTTGCCCCAGAAGTTTTCGCCGCGCACGCCCCGCACGCGTTCCCTAGCCGCTGAAGCTGCTAACATAAACCATTCTCTCCCGATTATGAGTGCGGAACCGATCCCGGCAATTTCAGCCAGCGACACTACCGCCAGCCTGCAGCAGAGCCTGGGTCTCTTCGACTCCACGATGATTGTGGCCGGCTCTATGATCGGAACCGGGATCTTCATCGTCGCCGCCGAAATGGCGCGGCAAGTGGGCAGCGCGGGCTGGCTGCTCGCGTCCTGGGTTATCACTGGACTGCTGACTGTCGCCGCGGCGTTATCATACGGCGAACTGGCCGCCATGATGCCACGCGCCGGTGGGCAGTATGTCTACCTGCGCGAGGCTTGGTCGCCGCTGTGGGGATTCCTATACGGCTGGACTTTGTTTATGGTGATCCAGACCGGAACCGTGGCCGCGGTGGGCGTGGGTTTCGCCCGCTATCTCGGCATTTTGTGGCCGCGCATTTCCGAAAGCGCCTATCTCATCGCGCCCATTCATATCGGCAGCCGCTATGCCATTTCGCTTTCTTCGGCCCAATTGACCGGTGTTCTGGTTATCTTGCTTCTGACCTGGACCAACGCGCGCGGCATCAACTACGGCAAACTGATCCAGAACACGTTCACCACCGCCAAACTGGCCGCGCTGCTGGGAGTGATTGCGGTGGGGATTTTCGGTTTCACCGCGGCCGGACGAGCGAATTTCGCGCATCCGTGGCAGCCGCAAGGGTTCACGCCCGTGGCGCCCGGCATCACACCGGAGACCGCGTTTGGCCTGCTGGTAGCCGTCTGCCTGGCTCAGGTTGGCGCGCTTTTCGCTGCCGATGCCTGGAACAACATTACGTTCACGGCCGGCGAGGTGAAGAATCCGCGCCGCAACGTGCCGTTGTCGCTGGCCTTGGGTGCTTCGCTGGTGATCGTTCTTTATTTCGCCGCGAACTTAGCCTACGTGATGGTTCTGCCGCTCGATAAGATCCAGCACGCGCCTTCGGATCGAGTGGCTGGAACCATGCTCCAAGCGGTGTTTCCCGCGATTGGCGCGGAGATGATGGCCGTCGCCATTATGATCTCGGCCTTCGGTTGCATGAACGGAATGCTAATGTCTGGCGCTCGCGCTTATTTCGCCATGGCGCGCGACGGCCTGTTCTTCCGGCGCGCCGCTGAAATCAACCGGGCCCGCGTTCCCGGTATGTCCCTTGCGATGCAGGGCGCTTGGGCCGGCCTCCTGGTTTTAATCCGCACTTACGATCCTTCCACCGGCGCGTTCGGCAACCTCTTCAGCGATCTGTTGGATTACGTCATCGCGGCCGCGCTGCTGTTCTATATTCTGACCATCGCCGGAGTGTTCCGCCTGCGCCGCCTTCGTCCGGACGCCGAACGTCCCTACCGGGCCTGGGGATACCCGTTGGTGCCGGCACTTTACATCTTGTGCGCCGCGCTGATATTGGCGATCCTGTTCGTGTATCGTCCCGCCACCACCTATCCGGGTCTGGTGATTGTGCTCATCGGCGTTCCAGTCTACTTCGCCTTTCGGCGTTTTTCCCGCGCCGGCGATGCAGCAGGGCGCAAACCCCTGTCATAAACCATGCCACGCGCCTCGGCATTCTTGTTTTTGACGTGCGCCGCTCTCGCGCCAGTCCAGAGCCCGGCCCAAAGCATGGACATGCAGCAGGTGTCTCAGGCCTTGGGCGTGCGCTGCAATTACTGTCATTCCGGATTTGGCGGCGGCGAAAAGCAACTCGCGGCGGACAAAAAGAAGAGCATTGCGCTCGCCATGATGGCGATGACGCGCGATCTCAACGCCCAGGTTCAGGAAGCCACCGGAAAGCCGGCCAATGAAACCGCGCGCGTGGAATGCGTCACCTGCCATCGCGGAGTGGCGATTCCTCGGCCGCTCTCCGCCATTATTTTACGAACCGTCGCCGAGCAAGGCGGCGTGGCGGCAGCCGAGCAGTACCGTGAACTGCGCAAGCAGTTCTTCGGCCGCGCTACCTACGATTTCAGCGAAGACGCGTTGCTCGATATCGTTCAGCGAGTGGTGGAAGGCAAGCCCGACGATGCCATCGCGCTGCTCCGTATGAGTCTGGAATTCAATCCGCAATCGGCCAAAACTTATGCGCTGCTGGGCTTCGCGTATACCCGCAAAGTGGACGACGCCTCGGCTATGACAAATCTGGAAAAATCGCTGGAACTGGATCCCACCAATGCAATGGTGCGCGGGCGGCTGGAACAGTTGCAGGAGTATCGCCGCCGCAGCCAGCAGCAATAAGCACCGCGGAATCGAGCGTCCGGAACTGCGGCCAGCCTAACCCGCTTTCGAACGGCCTTCGCGCTCGTCGTCCTCGTCCAGCGCGCTCCACAGCACTTCTTTCGTCACCGCGGCTGGAGGAATCTTCGGCGCGCGAGTGACCACTGGTTCCCGCGCCGGTACATGGCCGAAAGCCTTTAATATCGAGCCCAGCCCGGCAGGACGAAAGATGTAAAACCGGGACCGGCATACTAAGCAGCGCTGGGCTACGACGCCAATCTTCTGCAGCATGCCGTCCTTGAACATCCGTTTTCCGGAAGGACGGAAAGACTTGGATCCGCATCGGGAGCATCGAAATTCGAGACGCAGCATCAGCCGTACAATCATCGATAGAAACCGCCCTCCTGCCGGTTCCTAATACGCTCTTACCTATTCTTGTGGTGGGTCCCATTGTACTGCATCTTGGAAACTCTTGTATCGGATACCAGCGGCGATGAGGTTTAATAAATATCAGGTGACCTTTCCAACCCCAACGCCAACGCTGTCAACGGCGGATTTCGATCCTTTGGTCGCCGAATGGTTCAGCACCCGGTTCGGCGTTCCAACCGAGCCGCAGATCCTGGGATGGCCCGAGATACGCGCAGGCCACGACGTTCTTATTTCCGCGCCCACCGGCTCGGGTAAAACATTGGCCGCTTTTTTGATTTGTCTCGATCGCCTGGTGCGCGCGGCTCGTTGCGGCGAACTGCCCAATGCCACCGAAGTGGTGTACGTTTCTCCCCTCAAAGCCTTGAGCAACGACGTTCATAAGAACCTGGAAGTGCCTTTGGCGGAAATTTCCGAACTGGCCGCCCGCCGGGGCATTCCTTTCGCGCCGATTCGCACCGCTGTCAGGACCGGGGACACTCCGGTCTCCGAACGCCAGCACATGGGCAAGCATCGCCCGCACATCCTGGTTACCACTCCGGAATCGCTTTACATTTTACTCACCGCCGAAAAATCGCGCGAGATGTTGAAGACCACGCGCACCGTGATCGTGGACGAGATCCATGCGGTGGCCGACGACAAGCGCGGATCGCATCTGGCGCTATCGCTCGCGCGCTTGGACGCCTTGTGTAGCTTGGACGCCTTGGCCGCCGGCAAGCCGCAACGCATCGGCCTGTCAGCCACCGTCAAACCCATCGAACAGGTTGCGGAGTTCCTTTCGCCCTCCGAGTCAAACCGGGTCCGCATCGTCAACATCGGACACCGGCGCGAAATGGAGCTGACGGTTGAGGTGCCACGCGACGAACTGGGCCCCGTTGCGAGCAACGAAATGTGGGCGGAGATCTACGATCGCCTGGCTGAGCTAATCCTCTCTCATCGCACCACGCTGGTCTTCGTCAATACGCGCCGTTTGTCGGAGCGCGTGACGCACGCTCTGGCCGAGCGTCTGGGCGAGAACATCGTGCTCCCGCATCACGGTAGCCTTTCGCGAGCCTTGCGCCTGAACGCCGAAGCGCGCTTGAAGAGCGGCGAATTGCGGGCCGTGGTGGCGACGGCTTCGCTGGAACTGGGCATCGACATCGGCTCGGTGGATCTGGTGTGTCAAATCGGATCGCCGCGATCCATCGCCGTGGCGCTGCAACGCGTGGGCCGCTCGGGACACTGGGTGGGCGCCAAACCCAAGGGACGCTTCTTCGCCACCACGCGCGACGAACTCATCGAGTGCGCGGCTTTGGTGAACTCCATCCGCTCCGGTCAACTGGATCGCCTGGAAATCCCGAAAGCTCCCCTCGACATCCTGGCGCAGCAGATTGTCGCCGAGACGGCGGCGCGGGACTGGCAGGAAGACGATCTGTATCGTCTGGTCCGCGGCACGTATTCCTATCGCGATCTGGATCGAAAGCAGTTCGATAGGATCATCGCGATGCTGTCCGACGGCATTACCACGCAGCGCGGTCGCAGCGGCGCTTACCTGCATCGCGATCAGGTGAACGGCCGTGTTCGGGGCCGCAGGGGCGCGCGGCTCACCGCCATCACCTCCGGCGGCGCGATTCCCGATACGGCCAATTATTTTGTCGTCGCCGAGCCGGATGGCAAGCAGGTGGGAACCGTGGATGAAGATTTTGCGGTGGAGAGCCTGGCCGGCGATGTCTTCCTGTTGGGCACCAATTCCTGGCGCATCAAGCGCGTGGAACCGGGACGCGTGCGCGTGGAAGATGCGCATGGCGCGCCGCCGTCGATACCGTTCTGGAATGGCGAAGCGCCAGGCCGCACGTTTGAGCTGTCGGAAGCCGTGGGAATGGTGCGGGAAGAAATCGTGGGACGTTCCAAGCGCGCTTCCGATAGCGCACTGCAATACCCGATGGCACTGCAATATCTGATGGACGACTGCGGCCTGGACGAGGGCGGCGCGAAGCAGGCTGTCGCTTACGTGCTGGCGGGCGCGGCTGCATTGAACGCATTACCCACGCAGAAAACCGTGGTGGCCGAGCGCTTCTTCGATGAAGGCGGCGGAATGCAATTGGTGATTCATGCGCCCTTCGGGTCGCGCATCAATCGCGCGTGGGGACTGGCGCTGCGCAAGCGTTTCTGCCGCTCATTCAATTTTGAGCTGCAAGCCGCGGCCACGGATAACGGCATCAACATCTCGCTCACCGAGCAGCATGCTTTCCCGCTCGAATTGGTGTTCGAGTTTCTGAAGCCGCAGAGCGTGGCGCACGTGCTCACACAGGCCATGCTCGATGCGCCCATGTTCACCGCGCGCTGGCGTTGGAATGCTTCTCGCGCGCTCGCTCTTCCACGCTTTCGCGGCGGCCGCAAGGTTCCCCCGCCCATCCAGCGCATGCGCGCGGAGGATTTGCTCGCGTCTGTCTTCCCCGATCAAGTGGCGTGCGCCGAGAATTTGACCGGAGAGATTCGCATTCCCGATCATCCTTTGGTGGAAGAGACTATAGACAATTGTTTGCACGAAGCAATGGATCTGGACGGTCTCACGCGAATGCTCGAAGATTTGGAATCGGGCGCGATTCGCAAGGTGGCCATCGATAATGCCGAGCCGTCACCTTTTTCGCATGAGATCCTCAACGCGAATCCCTACGCCTATCTGGACGACGCGCCCCTGGAAGAGCGGCGCGCGCGGGCCGTTCAGTTGCGGCGGACTTTACGCACTGACGCCGCCGGTGGCGCTGGCATTCTAGACGCAGCCGCCATCGCGACGGTGTCCGCCGAATCCTGGCCCGATGTTCGCGATGCGGACGAACTCCACGATGCTCTGCTCAGCCTGATTACGCTGCCGACAGGGGGTGCGTCAGGCGATGAATGGGGCGAATTCTTCATGCAGCTCCATGCTGCTGGGCGCGCTTCGGTGGTGGAACGCGGCGCCAAACGCTTTTGGATCGCCACCGAACGGCTGCCGTTGCTCCACGACGTGCTGGCGACGGTGCGCGGTTGGATGGAGTCGCTTGGGCCTGTCGGCGCGGCATCTCTGGCAGGTACGCTGGCGTTTCCACTCGACGAATTGGAAGCGGCCCTCTTGAAGCTGGAATCCGAGGGCCAGGTGATGCGCGGCCGCTTCACTCCCGATCTGCCGGAGGGCCAGACGGAATGGTGCAACCGCCGCGTTCTAGCCCGCATTCATCGCCTCACGCTGGGGCAACTTCGCCGCGAGATTGAGCCGGTAACGGCCGCACAATTTCAGCGCTTTCTGTTTCAATGGCAGCACCTGGTTCCAGGCAGCCGTCTGCATGGCGTGGACGGGACGCTGCAAATCGTCCGGCAATTGCAGGGCTACGAGATTTCGGCCGCGGCGTGGGAGGCCGAGGTGCTGGCGCGCAGAGTGGTCCGTTACGAACCGGAATTTCTGGATCAGCTTTGTCTTTCCGGCGAGGTGATGTGGGCGCGTTTGTCGCCCCATCCGGCCTTTGAAGCTGCCGAGCCGCGCCGGGTTCGTCCCACGCGCACCGCGCCCATCGCGATATTCTTGCGCGAAAGCGCGGATTGGCTAGCCGCGCCCGATCCCCATGCGAAGGCGCCGGCGTTGTCTCACTCCGCGCGCGAGGTGTTAGCGCAGATCGAGCAGCGCGGGGCTTCGTTCTTTGCCGATCTGGTTCGCGCCACCGGACGCTTGGCCAGCGAAGTAGAGGATGGGCTTTGGGAACTGGTGGCGGCGGGGTTGGTGACCGCCGACGGCTTCGAAAATCTGCGATCGCTGGTGGATCCCAAGCGCCGGCGCGGGGAAGGGCGGGGAAGGCTGGCGCGCCCCCGGCACGCGGCTGGACGCTGGGCTTTGGTGCGCCACTCGAGCAACGCGGTTTCAAGCGACGCTCGCGCCGCCGCATTTGCCGATCAATTGCTGGCGCGTTGGGGCGTGCTCTTCCGCGATCTGCTGGCGCGCGAAAGCCTGGCGCCGCCCTGGCGCGATCTGCTGCCCGTGCTGCGCCGCAAAGAAGCGCAAGGCGAGATCCGCGGTGGCCGGTTCGTTTCAGGATTCAGTGGGGAACAATTCGCGCGTCCTGAAGCGCTGGATTTGCTGCGCGCCATTCGGCGCTTGAGCCGGAGGCCTGACTCGCAACCAGATGAGCATCCGTCCGAGCACCCGGCCGAGCACCCAAATGACGGCCTCGAAATCTCCAACGCCGATCCGTTGAACCTGGCCGGCATCATTCTGCCCGGCCCGCGCGTGAGCACCCTTTCGCGCACCTTGCCAAGTGTTGGTACTAGTGTTATCATTAATTCGTGAGGTGATAACATGATCCGAACTCAAGTGAGCCTGCCAAAACAAGAGTACGCCCTCGCGAAGAGAGAAGCGAAGGCGCTTGGCATCTCGGTTGCGGAGTTCGTCCGCCGCGCTGTTCGCGAGAGGTTACCAATTTCCGAAGGACCCTCCTGGATGCGATTCGCGGGCATGGTTGAATCCGGCGATCCAAATTCGAGCGCATCCATCGACGAGATCGTCTATGGCTCAAAAGACTGAGAGCTATGTCGACACGTCTGCCTTCATAGCTTTCCTGGACCGATCGGATAGTTACAACGCCGTCTTCAAACGTTTGTTTTCCGATCCACCCGCTCTTTCGACGTCGGCGCTGGTAGTCGCCGAGGGACATGGATGGTTTCTTCGGCGCTACGACCAACGCAAGGCCCTCACGTTCCTGAATTTCATCCAGGAACTGCCGGTTCGCATCATCGGCTTTGACGAATCGGAACTCGAGAAAGCCAAAGCCATTGTCAGAAAATTCGCGGACCAGCAACTAACGCTCGCCGACGCTCACGGGCTGGCCGTCATGAAGGCGGAACGTTTATCAACCTGCTGGTCGACGGATCGGCATCTTGGTTTAACTGGCGCCACTGTGGTCTGTTGAATCACAACAGCGTCAGCGGATCCACATCGATAACCAGCGCCGTGGCCGGCCACTTCTGCTCCCGCGCAAAACGCTGCAGATCGCGCAGCGTCTCATTCAAAATCCTGCGATCGGCCGCCTTCAGCAACAGTTGATATCGAAATTCGCTCTTCAGCTTGGGCACCGGCGCTTCCGCCGGCCCCAGCACTTTCACTCCCTCCGGCGCCGGATCGAGCATCCGCCCCAATTCGGCGCTCATGGCGAGCGCGTCCTCCTGCTTTGGACTTCGCACCAGCACATTTGCCAATGCCGCGAACGGCGGATAACGCATCAGCTTGCGAAATTGGATCTCTTTTTGATAAAAACCCTCGTAATTTTGCTCCGATGCGAACCGCACGGCATAATGCTCGGGATTGATGGTCTGGATCAGCACGATTCCCGGCAGGTTGCCGCGCCCCGCTCTCCCGGCCGCCTGCGTTAAAAGCTGAAAGGTCCGCTCGGCCGCGCGAAAATCCGGCAGCCCCAACCCCACATCCGCCGAAACAATTCCCACCAGCGTCACGTTCGGGATATCGTGCCCCTTCGCGATCATCTGGGTTCCTACTAATATGTCGTAATTGCCGTCGCGAAACCCATGCAGGATGCTCTCGAAGTGGCGCTTGCCGCTCACCGTATCGCGATCCATGCGCGCGATCCGCGCGGTGGGAAAATCGCGATGTAGCTCTTCTTCCACTTTTTCTGAACCCGTTCCGATGAAATTCAAATACTCGCTGCCGCACTTGGGACACGCTGAGGGCACTTTTTGGGCGTAATTGCAGTAGTGGCAAAGCATCCGGCGGTCGCGCCGGTGATAGGTGAGCGTGACGGCGCAATTGACGCACTCCACGCGCTCGCCGCAAGCCCGGCACGCGATGAAGCTCGAAAACCCGCGCCGGTTGAGCAGCAGCATGGTCTGCTCGCCGCTCTTCAGCCGTTCCGCCAGGGCCTCCAGCAGCCGCCGCGAAAAGGTGGCCTGCTTGCGCGTTTCCAGAAATTCCTGCCGCATGTCGATCACTTCGACGTCCGGCATCGGCCGCTGCTCGATTCGTTCGGGCAGGTGGATCAGCGCGTACTTGCCTCGCTCAGCGTTGTAGCGGCTCTCCAGACTCGGAGTGGCGGAGCCCAGCACCACCACCGCGCCGGCTTCGCGCGCGCGGACGATGGCCACGTCCCGTCCGTTATAGCGCGGCGTTTCCTGCTGCTTGTAGCTCTGGTCGTGCTCTTCATCGATCACCACCAGCCCCAGGTTCTGCACCGGCGCAAATACGCCCGAGCGCGTACCCACCACCACGGTAGCGGTCCCGCTTCGTATGCGGCGCCACTGCTCGGCGCGCTCCGCGTCGTGAAAGGCGGAATGAAGAATGGCCACGCGATCGCCAAAACGCTGGAAAAACTGGCCGGCCACCGCGGGCGTCAGCGCGATCTCCGGCACCAGCAACAGCGCGCTTCGGCCCAGCGCGATCGTCGCGTCGATGGACTTCAGATAAACTTCGGTTTTCCCTGAACCCGTCACTCCTTCCAGCAGAAACGTTTGAAACTTCCCGCCGCGCAGCGCCTGCTCGATCCGCTGGTACGCTTCCAGTTGATGTGGATTCAAAGACCGGGGCGGGGCACCGTAGCTCATAACGCCCGTGGGCGCCTCCGGCTCGAGGGTGATCAGGTTCCGTCGCGCCAGCGATCGCGCAGCCTGGCTGGCGCCCTTCACCGAAGTTTCCAGTTGCTCCAGGTTATGCGTGCCCGGATGCAGTTCCAGGTAGGCGTGCAATTCGCGCTCGCGCTTGGTCAGCTTCACGCCCTGAAGCGGGGAGGCAAGAAACGAAGCTCGCAGCCGGGTTGCGGAGGCCCGCAGCGGATCGCGCTGCGCCTCCAAATCTTCCATCGCGACCAAGCCCTTTTTTTCCAGCGACCGAATCACCGTCCATGCATTCGGCAATTTCTTTTGCAGATACGCTGCGGAAAGCGGCCGGTTTTCGAGCAATCTCAGGATCTGAAGCGCCGGATCCTGCTGATCGGCGCCCAACAACAATTGCCGCGCCGTGTCGCGCCCGGAATCGGTTAGCGAATAGAGCCTGGTTTTGCGAACCTCGCCGGTCAGCGGCGTCATGCTGCGCAGCACTTCGCCCAGCGGCGCGCAATAGTAATGCGCGATCCAACGGCCTAGCGAGAGCAGTCCGGCGTCCAGCACCGGCTCCTCGTCGATCAGCCGTAGCGCCTCCTTGGCCGAACCCTCCGCCGCGTCCGCCCGTAGCGCGACCACCAGGCCGGTGAGCTTCCGCGATCCAAACGGAACCAGGAGCCGGCACCCCGGCTGCACCCGATGTTGCATCGTCTCGGGCAGCCGGTAGGTAAACGCCTGATCGAGCGGTACCGGCAGGCTTACGTCGCAGTACATCATGAAATTGCTTTCAGGAAAGTCGCATTGTAGCGCAGCAGTTCTAAAGTACCGTAAGTACTCCTCTTGGCTTTGCTAACTAAACTCTTTACAAGAGCCCGCAAATCGAGCAATATTGTTCTTATCTGTTTCCGCGGTTGCGCGGTTTTTAGCTGTTGCGCCGTGCCGGGTCTCCTTTAGGTAACGGCCCGATGCGGGGAACGTCAATATAAGTGGAAGCATGCGACCTAGTAGTCGATAAGGAGAATAGGTCGTCACCATGGACATTGTTGGAGACCGAAAGTTCGTAGAAATTCCCGGGGAAAAAACTCACGAACTCCCCCCGCTCTTAGTTCGCACCAGCCCCAACGTCAGACGCCTGGATCGTGTAGTCGGCATGGCCAATAACCTGATCGACGCCGAAGATATGATCGCGCCTCCCGCTTTTGACTCGCCAGTCAACGACTTTGAAATGGATCGCCGCAAGATGGATCTGGCCATTAACCTGGCCGACCAGTATCTGCGCTTTGTGACGCAATGGCAATGGGGCGACAGTATTCTCGAATGGATCCGCCAGTGCGAGATTACGTTCGGCGCCCGGCTGGAGCTGCGCAACCTGCTGCGGCCCGATGTTTGGCCCCACGCCGGACGTTCCAGCTTTGTCATGCTGCTCGAAGACAAGGCGGTTGCCAGCGAAAGCGTCGAGCTGGAAAAAGCCGTCGGCATGCGGCTGACGTTTCGTCAGCCCCCGCCCATTTCGTGCTTCTCGAATCAATTCCTGTTTTATTTGAACTCGAGCGTGGCGACCACAGCTTTTGAAACCTGGTCCCATCTCACCCCGGCGCCGCTCTCTTGTTTGCCGCCGGAACGCTTCACCTTCGACGTCATCGATATGTCGTAGACCGGGCGCTTTAGCTGCCGAGCCGGGCAGAGCTACCCAGCCGCGAATAGCTAACGAACCGCGCGCGTCAGCAAGCGGAAATCAAAATCCATTCACCGCCCGCGGTCTTCGCGCCAACAGATCAATCTGCTCCGGCGCCTCCGGCTCCTTCCCGTTCGACACCCCGAGTTCCCGCATCTTCCGCAAGGACGGCACCAAACGCGAATCCCAGGATCCCACGGACCGGTTATATGCCTGCACCGTTTTTTCCAACTGGCGGCCCGTATCGGAGTAATGCTCCTCTACCAATTGGATGCGCTCGTACATTTCCGATGCCACGCGCCGGATCTCCTGGGCGTTCTCGGCCAGTTGCTCCTGATTCCAGCCGTACGCAATGCCCTTCAACACCGAGATCAGCGTTACCGGCGTCGCGATCACTACTTTTCTCGACAGCGCCTCTTCGATCAGATCCGGCCGGATCTCGAGCGCAGCGCTGAAGAAGTGGTCGCCGGGCAAGAACAGCACCACCAGTTCCGGAGCAGGCTGAAACTGATTCCAATATTGCTTGCTCGCCAGTTGCTTCACGTGTTCGGCCACCTGCTGACCGTGCCGGACCAGCGCGGCTTTACGCGAAATTTCGTCCTGCGCGCCGGCGGCGTCCAGATACGCAGTGAGCGGAACCTTCGCGTCCACCACCAGGGAGCGATCGCCGGGTAACCGCACAATCATGTCCGGCCGGATGCGAACGCCGTCGCCCTCGCGCGTCTCCTGTTCCTGGAAATCGCAGTTGTGCACCATGCCGGCCAGCTCCGCCACGCGCCGCAGCGTCACCTCGCCCCAGCGGCCGCGGGTCTGCGGGGATCGCAAAGCGGTGGAAAGCGTCGCGGTCTCGCGCGCCAGCGATTGCACCTGTTCGCCCAGGCTTCCATAGGCCTTCTCGCGCGCCCGCTCCAGTTCGCGGACGTGAACCTCCAGGCGGCCAAGCGAATCGGCCAGCGGGCGCACCATGCCTCCTACGGCGCCTTCGATCGCGGTTTGCTTCTGCGCCAATTCGCCGGACATTTGCGCGCGCGTGCTATCCAGCGTGGCTCGCGCGGCGTCCAAAAATGCGCTTTGATTGGACCGCAGCGCGGCGTCCGCCAGCGCCTGAAAGGTCTCCTGTAATTTTGCGGCGCCCGATTCGGCGAACTGCCGGGCCGCTTCCACACGCGCCAGCCGCGCCCGCATCCAAAGACCCGCGAGTAATGCGCCCGCCAGAGTTCCAGCGATAAAGGCCAACCAAACCATCACGTCGTATCCATCCCAAGTTCAGGATAGATCATTTCCAGCTTAAAATGTTTTGGGGCTGGGCGCGCCCGGTTTCGACGGTGAGTCGAGTTGCCGCCGCTGCTTCCCGCTACTGGGCTGCCGTTACGTTATAAGTCCGCAGCATTGGCGTCGATAAACTCGCTGGCGGCACCGATACGGTGACTTTGGCGCCGCCGCTAAACTGGCCATCGGTTTGGAGGTAACCCAGGTGGCCGATACTTAGGTTCAGGATTGGCGGGGTTACCGCAATGCTGCCGGGACTGTCTGGGCGCTCCACATCTATCAGGACTGGAGCGGAATTGATTCCCTCTACGGGCGCCACAGCGGTCAGCATGTATTGAGCTGGGTTGGTGGCGTTGGGAACCTGAATCGTGAACTGATAAGGTGGGGAATTGAGAACTTGGTTGATTCCGATGGGTGATTGCCCAATGATGGCTACTTCTTGAAAGGTTCCGGACGCCGACACGTTTACTGTCACCGTTTGGCCGGGGTTAACGACGGCTCCGCCGGCAGGCGATGCAATCTGAAGCGACTGCGCTGCAAGCGAGCCCAGCGGAACGCAGATAAGTAGAAGCGTGCGGGCGTTTATCATCATCGTCGGCTCTCCCTGACTTTAACTGGAACTTCGAGCTTGAGATTCCCATAAGTGATGGTTATTTTCCCAGTGCCTGGCGCCACGGGAGTTACGATGCCTTGTGCCTGGACGGTAGCAACATTCGGCGCGTCCGATAAGAACCTGACCTGGCTGGATTGAGTGAGATCTGCGGTGGTCTTATCCGCGTAGAGTCCGGTGACCTGCAAAAAGCGCTTTTCACTCATAGTGAAATCTGCCACAGGTGGAAAAACGCTGATGCTTACGGGCGAATCGGTGCGTTCGGCAAGTATAGTGATCGGCCTGGAGTAAACGAATTGCCTGGACCAGGTGACGCCTCCAGCTGTAAGGGCGTACATCCCGGGCCTAATGCGGTCGGGCATCTGGATCGTGAACCGAAAGGGTGGCGCGGTGAGATTAGTCTTGCTGAAGGGAACGCCGAGGGGATCGGGGGCGCCTATGAACACTGCCTGGAAGACCCGCTCTGTAGGCGACGCCTCGACCACAACAGTGAGCGATTCGCCCCGGCGGACGGTCGTTCCATCGGCTGGTGAAGTGATCCGGAGGCTTGGTTGCCCGAGAAGGAGCCCGGTAGCCGCACACAATCCGGACACGGCTTTGGCCATCTGTGTAAACCGCGCTGCAAGTTTTGTGGTCATTTTGAGCTAGGGTAAAGGAACGAATGGTGAATTAGTTACCACTGACGCGTTCAACGCGTTGATAATAATCGTTTGAATTAAGCTGGTGCTTGCGGGGAGCGCCGCGAGCTGACCAGCGATCCAGCTACGCCCCCAGCCGGTTGTACCAGTTGAAAATAACTTCGCTAAAAAAACCCACACCCAGCGCGGACGCGCCTAGAAACGATCCGAACGGAAGCTCGTATGTCGACGCATCCTTACCGGTGAACCAGGTATACCCCAAGCCGACGACCACGCCGAGTAAGGACCCTACCAGCAAAGTGAGCAGCGCGCCCTGCAGCCCCAGGAACGCTCCGATCATGGCGCCCATCTTTACATCGCCCAATCCGAGACCCTCCCGCTGCCGCACCCTCTCATACAGGCCGCGCACCGCCCATAAGGAGCCCGAGCAGATGGCCGCCGCCAGCAGCGAATCGCACAGCGACACCAGCCACTGGTTCGGCGAGGAGAAAAAGATTGCCAGCAGGATTCCTCCGCTCACTGGTACGAAGGCCGCGAAAATCGCTCCCAGCGCCGTACCTCCCAGCGTGAATTCATCGGGCAGAATGCGCTCTTCCAGGTCGGAAAATACCAGCGCGATCATAATGGCGCCGAAAGCAGCGAATTTAGCGGCCGCTAGCGTCGTTTCCAACGTCCAACCGCCCGACTGGCGGGCCGGGAACCAGAACGCGCAGAAGAACACCACGCCCGTGAGCAGTTCCACTATGGGATAGCGGAGGGAGATGCGATGCCCGCAGCGGCGGCAGCGTCCACCCAGCAGCGCGTAGCTGACGAGCGGGATGTTATCGAACCACGCGATGGTCTGCTTGCACTCCGGGCAAAACGAGCGCGGCGTCACCACCGACAAATCGCGCGGCATGCGATAAATACACACATTCAGGAAACTGCCGATCAACAAGCCGAATAAAGCGGCGAATATAGCTACGATCAAGTGCGCGTCCTCTCGAAAACAGGCCGGCATTTATCCATAAGCTACCGGCGCGGGCTCATGTTCTTGGCCTTGGCGTACTTCAGGAAATTGTACAGCGCCGCCATGTTCGCAATCGCCAGCCCCTCCATGCCATCCAGAAACCCGAGCCGGAGAATATAGGTCTTCACAAATGTCCAGGCCGGATTAATCGCAAGCTGCGCCCAACCCACGTGCATCTTTTGATCCACCACCTGCTCGGCCGCGAGTGTCGTGTAGCGGTCCATGGTTTTCAGATGCTCGGAAAGCGAATTACACGTAAAGTGCAGAATGTTGGATTTCAAATGTCCCACCCGCCCTTCCACCACCACCGACTCATGTACGTAGTTGCCCACCCACTTGGCTTTGGCCCGGTTGAACAACCGAACCTTGCGGTCCGGATACCAGCCCGAGTGCAGGATCCAGCGGCCCAGGTACTGCGCCAGGCGCGGCATGGTGTACGCATCGAACTCTGGGCCATTCTTTTTAATTTGCCAGATCTCGCCTTCCAGCGCTTCGCTCAGCGCCTCGTCGGCGTCCAGCGATAATACCCAATCGTGCTCGCACTGGCTGGAAGCGTAGTTTTTCTGCCCGGCATATCCGCGCCAGTTGCTGTCGATGACGCGCGCACCCAACTTGGTGGCCAGCTCCACGGTGCGATCCGTCGATCCGCTGTCCACCACCACCACTTCGTCGCAGCAGCGCAGGCTTTCCAGCGCCCTCGAAATGTTACGTTCTTCATTGTAGGTGATGATCGCGGCGGAGATTTTCATTCCCAAGCAGTAGACGGAGGACTGATGCTAGTGTAGCGTGGCGTGGTATCGTGCTTTCCACGAGCGGTCTTGACGCCGGCACAGGGGCCGTGAAGACACAAATCCAAATTCCGAGTGGTTGGGGCCGTATACCGAAGCAATGTTGGCCCTCTTTGGCTCGCCACCATGCGTATATACATATAATGGTGTCGTGAGCGACGAACCGTTGAAGCCGGTTCGATGGGTTGGCTCGTCCCTCAAGGATCTCCGGTCGTTTCCGGAGCAAGTAAGGCGAGAAATTGGCCATGCTTTATACGCGGCTCAAAATGGGGAAATGGACCCAGCCGCGAAACCCCTCAAAGGCTTTGGAGGTGGCAGCGTGCTGGAAGTAGTAGCGCGACATGACGGCGGCGCTTGGCGAACCATATATACGGTGCGCTTCCCCGCAGCGGTTTATGTGCTGCACGTTTTCCAGAAGAAATCTAACCAAACATATTTGAAATTTTCAGATCAGTCCAACCGACCAAGGCGGCGGGTAGGATAGCCGAGGATCGTAACGATTCGACCAGAATCCCTGTCGATATAGATGAAGGCATCACCTTCG
>Ga0181525_10001142_pt1 | contig 22949 bp, 22 predicted proteins | sample PEATcosm2014_Bin_48_FD_121100 | JGI IMG/M metagenome (GOLD analysis project Ga0181525, IMG submission 121100) | Peatland microbial communities from MTU Mesocosm Facility, Houghton, MI, USA - PEATcosm2014_Bin06_10_metaG | ecosystem: Environmental > Terrestrial > Soil > Wetlands > Peat | place... | reverse complement strand
CGGACCTTTGCAGAACGGCGCCACCAGCCTGATGTACGAAGGCGCGCCCAATCACCCCGAGCCCGACCGCTTCTGGTCCATCATTCAGCGCCATCAGGTCAACATCTTCTACACCGCTCCTACCGCCATCCGCACCTTCATGAAGTGGGGCAGTGAATGGCCCAACAAGCACGACATGCGAAGCCTGCGCCTGCTCGGCACGGTCGGCGAACCCATCAATCCCGAGGCCTGGATGTGGTATCGCGAAGTCATCGGCGGCAACCGCTGTCCCATCACCGACACCTGGTGGCAGACCGAAACCGGCAACATCATGATTGCCCCGATTCCCGGAGCCATTGCCACCAAGCCCGGATCAGCCACCAAAGCTTTTCCCGGCGTCGCGGCAGAAATCATGACCATGGACGGCCAACCCGTTCCGCTCGGCTCCGGAGGATTTCTGGTCATCACCAAGCCATGGCCTGCCATGGCGCGAACCATCTACGGCGACCCCGACCGCTACGTGAAGCAATACTGGTCGCAGATTCCCGGCGTCTACTTCACCGGCGACGGTGCCCGCAGAGACAAAGATGGATATTTCTGGATCATGGGTCGCGTCGACGACGTGCTCAACGTCAGCGGTCATCGCCTCAGCACCATGGAAGTCGAATCCGCCCTGGTCGCCCACGAAGCCGTCGCCGAAGCCGCTGTTGTCGGCCGTCCCGACGAACTGAAAGGGCAAGCCATCTCCGCCTTTGTCACGCTCGAGCACGGACGCAAGCCCACCAACGAACTGAAAGAAGAACTGCGCAAGTGGGTGGCGAAAGAAATCGGCTCCCTCGCCAAGCCCGACGACATCCGCTTTACCGACACGCTTCCCAAAACCCGCAGCGGAAAAATCATGCGCCGCCTCCTCCGCGAACTGGCCAGCAGCGGCGAAGTAAAGGGCGACACCACTACGCTTGAAGATTTCGGCGTAATCGCGAAGTTAAAGGAGAGCGACGAGGTTTAGCCCGCTCCTCGCCGACAGTCCAGTGGAACCGCTGACTTCGGCTGTCCCTCGAGCGATCTCTAGCTGATATTCGGAAGGCAGCACCCGATCTCACCTCAAGGCATCGTAACCCGGCAACCTAGGATTCTCTTCCATCACTCGCAGTGATATCCTGCACTCAACCTTTCGGAGACAATTCCATGAGCAATAGCAGCAAAATACCGTTTCTTCTTTTGGCAGCCGCGGCCGTCGCACTGACGCTTGGTGTTTCGGCGTGTAACAAGAACCAGGCCCCCGACAACAGTGCTCAAACTCAACCCGCGCAGACCGACCAGCAGCAGGATCCGGCCGCCGCAGCCAACCTCGCCCCCGTCAGCGATACCCAACCTACCCCGGCTCCGGCGGCGGCAAGCCAACCCGCTGCACCCGCAACAACCAGCGACCGGAGCGACTCTGATCATGACGATTCCTACAATGACAACGACGACGACTCAAGCTACGGCCAGCCGGTCATTGAGGCTTCAGACGCCCCACCACCGCTGCCGGAGTATTCCCAGCCCGACTGCCCCGGCGACGGTTATCTTTGGACTCCGGGATATTGGAGCTACGCTCCCCAAGGCTACTACTGGGTGCCCGGCGCATGGGTACGCCCGCCCGACCCCGGCTATCTGTGGACGCCAGGCTATTGGGGATTTATCGGCGGAAGATATCGCTATCACTACGGATTCTGGGGCCGCCACATCGGTTACTACGGCGGCGTCAACTACGGATTCGGCTACGTCGGCGCCGGCTACCAAGGCGGGTACTGGAATGGAGATCATTTCAACTACAACCGTTCCGTCAACAACGTAACCAATGTCACCAACATCCAGGTGTATAACCGCACGGTAACGAATACCGTCATCATCAACAACACTACGATCAACGTTACCAACAGCCGCGCCAGCTACAACGGACCAGGAGGTATCACTCGCCGGCCCTTGCCAACGGAAATTGCTGCAACCCGCGAGCAGCGTATTCCTCCCATGACCACGCAAATTCAGGTCCGTCAGCAAGCCTCTGAAAACCGCCAGCAGTTTGCCTCCGTCAATCGTGGCAAACCGGCTCTGGTTGCGGAAGCCAAGCCCGTTCCCGCAGGCAAACCAATTGCTCCGGTGGTTCCGGCGCGCGCTGCGGCGCCGCCGCGGCCCGCACCGCCCGCTGCTCAGCCCAGTCGGCCGGGAGCGCCTGCAGCACGTGCGGCCGCGCCGGCACCTTCAAAGTCCGCCGAACCCATGAGACCCGTTGCGCCCCCGGCGTCCCCAGGTCGGCCGGCAGCGAGACCCGCTCCACCGCCTGCTGCGGCAAGACCCGCTCCGGCCGCTCGACCGCAGCCCGCAAAGCCGGCAACGCCTCCACCAGCGGCTAGACCAGCTCCAAAACCTGCAGCCAAACCAGCTACTCCGCGCCCGGCTGCAAAGCAGCCGCCGCATCCGGCACCCGCGAAACCGAATCCTTCGGCCAAGAAGGAACCGCCGAAGGACAACAAAAAGGAACCACCAAAGGATTGAGAAGCCGGAGTCGGCGCTTAAGCGCCGCGTCAAGTGCGGGAAGGGCACGGCTTAACCCGTGCCCAAAAGAGAAAGTTTTGAAAGGGCGCGGCTTCAGCCGCTGAGGGTCGCTTTCGCTGTCGAACTCGCCGCGAGAAAATTGGGAACGGTCCGGTCTGTCCCCGGCTTCTCGCTGCGGCGCTTGTGCCCAAGTCTCATACTCCCGAGCAATGTCATTCCGAATCGGGCTGAAAGCAAAGCAATCTCATTCCGAATCGGGCTGCAGGCCCGGTGAGGAACCTGCCGTCCCGCCGATGAACCTCAATGATCGAGCTCGGAGGCGCCCGCCGAAAGCCGCGTCGGACGGGGCCCCTGATAACCCGACTGCCGATGTCATGCCGAGTGGCGGTCTTTGAACTCCTCAATCTTGACCTTTGCCTTGGCTTTCGTGTCATCCACAGACTGGCTGACGTTCTCCCGCCTCTGGGCGGCCTTCTCGGAAGCGGCCTGCTTGTGTGATTCGTGGATCTGCTTCGCGGCGTCCTTGGCATCGCCCCAAGTTTCCTGCACCGCACCTTTGGTTTGATTGACCAACCCTTTGTTGGCTAGCTTTTTGCTGCCGACACTTTGTCCGACGCTCTGCTCCACTTTGCCCACCGCCTGATCGATCTTGCCAGCCACTTGATCCTTATTCATGAGTTCTCCTTTGTTTGTTTTCTTGTTTGTTTTCTATGGTTGCGGTATTTTCTGAACGCCGTGAGGCCAGTCATGCCCGCTTGCGGGTTTTCACCGCTAACTTCCCCGCAGCGCGCGCTTTCTTCCGAGCTACGACGGCAGTCTTTTTCCTCTTTTTGGTTACCGCTTCGACCGGAGGCAGTAATTCCACCTTGGGCTGCTTTGCCGTCCGATGGTGGCCATGCTGCAGCGGCCGGATGCGCGCCGCTTCTTCTTCCGCTCGTAGCTCAGTGTCGTTAGCTTTTTGCCGCTCTTCCTCAAGGTATTCTGCAATCGTCTGAGAGGTCATGGCTGCAGTGTGGCAGAACAGTCTCGTCTAATCTGTTCCATTTTGGCCACTAAGAGAATGCCCTTGACACTGCAAGTAGCACCACGCCCACTGCGAACGGCCAAAATCCTATCAATCGCAAAACCTGACCTTTTCCCTGTAACTCATTGCATCCAATCGCCAAACCCCAAGCTATGTCTCTTTGACCCTCCCGGTACCGGGTCGACGTCCCTGCTAACGATTCGGCGATTGTCGTTCACCGCCAGTCCCCGTCAGACTTCCAATCACATCACCGGAAACGATCATCTCCACCCGCCGGTTCAACTGCCGCCCGGCTGCGGTGCTGTTGTCCGCGATAGGATCTGCTTTCCCCATACCGCGAGCAGCAACGTTATTCATCGAGACACCCGACGTTACCAGATAGTCTCTTACCGCCTCGGCCCGCCTGTCGGAGAGCGTCTGGTTATACTCATCGCTCCCAATCGAATCGGTATAGCCGTCAACGTCGAGCTTCAGATCGGGATAGGCAAGCACGATGCCCGATATTCTAGCCAAACGCTCGCGCGCCTCAGGTTTCAGCGTGTACTTATTGAAATCGAACAGAACGTCGGGCATGCTGACAATCAGCCCCCGCGCCGTGTCCCGGGTTTGCAGCACCTGGTTCAATTGCGCCAGCAGACGAGCCCGCATTTCTTCTTTCTGGCGAATCGCCTCCTGCCGTTGCTGCTCTGCCTGGTTGGCGGCCTGAAGCGCTGCCGCCGCTTCCGCCTGCGCCTGCTGCTGTTGCGCCAGCGCCGCCGCCTGCGCCCGTTGCGCCTCAGCCTGCGCCTGCTCCGCCGCTGCGCGGCGACGGGCGTCTTCATCAGCTTGCTGCTGGGCTAGTGCCGCCTGCTGTTGCGCGGCCTGAGCATCGGCCTCTGCCTTCGCCTGAGCTTCCTCATGGGCCCTACGGTCCGCCTCAATCCGTGCCTGTTCTTTGCGCCGCAAGGTAAGCACGCGCGCATCCTCGGCCATTTGCGTGGCCCCGCGCGCCGCGGTGCCGATCGGCGTTCGCCCTTGTTTTCGCTGATAGTAATCTTCCGCGCGCTGCAACATGTCTTCCGCTTTTGTCAGACTGTCCGGCGCGAACTCCTGCGCCCCGGCGGCCTTGGCGATGACCACAGCATTGCGTGCCTCCAGAAGATCCAACGGAATCTTCCCAACCGCCTGGCTCGAGGGCAACTGCTCGGCGGGAATATCTATGGTGTACTGCCCACCTTCCAACGTGTCGAACTTGGCATCGATCGGTTCTTCAAATCCCTTGGTGCCTTGCTTCACGATGTTTTCTGCAACCACTTTGTTGCTGGGGTGCGTCACCGAATAGTACGGTTCGGCCGTCAGAATCATTCCGAAAGCCTGCAGGTCCGTGGTGACATCGATCTTGTCCTTGCCGTTATCGCCCGGAACAACTTCACCCAGGTTCACCGCGCGCCCATCCGGAGTAATCGCCCACAACACGTAAGTAAGGAACTGACCTCCGAAACTGCCCGCCAGGCCAAGGTGAGTAAATTCTGCGTCGATCGCCAGCCTCCCGCCTTTTCCTTCGACCTTGGCATGGCCACCCACAGCAGGCATCAAATCCGTCCCGCGAAAATCAACTTCGGTGGACCCACCACGATTCCGGTAGTTAACTGCTTTCGTCGTGCGCGCATACACGTTGACGCGAAATACCGGTAACGGATCATTCTGTCCAGTATTCTGGTTCATCTCCCGCGGCGCTGCATCCTGGTCCGACGGCGGAGCCTGGCTCGGGTGTGGCGAACTAGGGTACAGCGGCGCACCGGAATTATCCTGCGCGACCAGCGCGCCCATCAGCACCAACTCGGCGAGTATCAAAAGAGTGGTTCTTGTCATAACTAACCTCATACGTTAGGGTTACATGCAAATCAGCTCGACACACCAATACGTCTCAAGCTATCAATCGAATCAGCCGCCAGCCATACCGCGCATCCCCTAGACGGGTAAGTGAGGCGCAGTAATAACTGCTTCGGAGTTTGCTGTAGTTCCGCGGCGCGATGAAGTGAGCCTGTCGCGATTGTCAAGACGTCAAAGCAGACGCTGTGCTGAAGATGCGAGCCGACGAGGACCGCAGAGGCTGAGCCTTCACTCGCACTCCCTCAAACGCAGGATGATTCTGTAGCCGATTAGAACCTCTTTCGCCGATTAGAACCTCTTTCGCAAAAACTCAAAGATTCCGTATCCCGCCAGAGCCGCGATCATGGCAATCTGAAAATTGGCGACCGTAAAAATGTCTCCGATGGCCCAAGCCACTCCTCTTCGCCGCCCCATCCCCGAGCGCTCGAACTCTCCCATCAAAAGATTCGCGTAGAACAGGAAAACGATAAAGCCGACCTCGATCACCGCCCTCCATACATGTTTCTTCATGGCTTCCTCGCGTCGCCCTTGATTCTAGACCGCTGTGAATTCGCTTACAGAGACGCCGCCTTGAAGCGGGTGAGATGTCCTGCGGGCCATGGAGAATAAAAAGCGAATATGCTAGGATGCTTTCCCATGGCCCGCCGCCCCGATGTCGAAAAGCGCGAGGAGATTCTCAGCCGCGAACATCTCGACGAGTTGGCTCAAAATCTTTCCCACCTCAGCGTGCACGCCATTCTCGACTTCTACCAGCGAGCCTACCGCGACTGCCGCATCATTAACAGCAGCACCTTCCCGCCAGCCCGCGCTGTCCAGGAGCTAGTCCAGGCCTGGAAACAACTAAGGAAGTGGCGCCGCAAGTGACAAGCGCAACTGACAAGTAAGAATCGGGCTGAAAGCCCGGTGAGGAACCTGATGTTCATCTGCGGACGAGTCTGAATGACCGGATTAGTGACATGTTTGGGAGGGACAAGCGAAACCGCTTCCGACCGAACCGACGCGCAGCTTGTTGCGAAGGTTCGTCTGGATATAGGGCTCGCAACCGACCCGAACCGACCCGTGCCGTGCTTTACACCCCCTCCCGCCACATGGTAACCTCATCACTGTCACCAAGATAAATCGAAACCAGAACAGGAGTGCACCAGGTTAGTGTTAGCCAGAGAGCAAAAGAAGTCTGTCATCGACCAGTATCAGACGCACGCGACTGACACGGGGAGTCCCGAGGTTCAGATCGCCATTATCAGTGAACGCATTGGTCAACTGACAGATCACTTCAAGACGCACCAGAAGGACCACGGCTCGCGCCGCGGCCTGCTTATGCTGGTCAGCAAGCGGCGTCGCTTGCTCGACTACCTCAAGAGATACGATTCCGAGCGCTACAAGACCGTCATTGGAAAGCTCGGCATCCGCAAGTAATCCTGGGAATGTGGGTGGGGAAAGAGCTGGTTCCCCGTTTCTCGCGGCTTTTGCGAGAGGCATGCCCTGAGGCGAAGCCGAAGGGTGGGATACCGGGACACGATGAAGTGTCCACCCTTATTTTAAGAACGATCTTCTTCCGATGAAGGACGATCGTCCAAAGAAACATTTCCCGTCAACGTATCTGAGAGAAAGCCGCCTTCCTCGAAGCCGGTACAGCATTGAGCCATTTCACAACGTGCGCAATATCGATGAAGAATTCCGATGGCACATCGGGACCGGTCTCTCATGGCCACATTTCCTGCACATTCACCCTCCTGATTCGAGAACGAAGGATGAAACATGAAACCAGAAGTTAGTACAGTTACAGTCGACCTCTTCGGCGGAAAACAACTCACATTCGAAACCGGAAAACTGGCCAAGCAGGCCCACGGCGCAGCCGTCGTAAGAATGGGCGATAACGTCGTCCTCGCTACCGCTACCGCGAACCCCGATCCCCGCGAGGGCATCGATTTCTTTCCCCTCACCGTCGACTACCGCGAATACACCTACGCCGGGGGACGCTTTCCCGGCGGCTTCATCAAGCGCGAAGGCCGCATGAGCGAGCGCGAAGTGCTCACCAGCCGTCAGATCGATCGACCCGTCCGGCCGATGTTCGCCGAAGGATTCAAGTGCGAGACCCAAGTCATCGCCTTCGTGCTCTCCGCCGACACCGACAATGATCCGGACGTTCTCGGCATTAACGGCGCCTCCTGCGCGCTCACGCTGTCCGACATTCCTTTTCTCGGCCCCATCGGCGCGGTGCGCGTCGGCCAGCTCGGCGGACAGTTCCTCATTAATCCCACCTACGATGAGATGCGCGAGAGCCTGCTGAACATCATGGTCGTCGGAACCGCCGACGGTATTGTGATGATCGAGTCGGGCGCGAAGGAAGTCAGCGAGGAAGTCGTCGTCGACGCCATCGAATTCGGACACACCGAAATCAAGAAAATCTGCGCCGCCATCAAGGAATTGCAGACCAAGGCGGGCAAGAAAAAACGCGCAGTCACGCCCCCGGAATTCGACCAGGCCTATTACGACGCGCTGAAAAAGAAAGCAGGTGCGGACCTCTCCGACCGCCTCGACACCAAAAAACATCCCAAAGCCGAGAGCTACTTGCTGGTGAGAGAACTCAAAAAGAAGTTGCAAGCCGAAATTCCTGAAGATGACGAGGCAGCGCAAGCCAAATTCAAGCAGTATTTTGAAACTCTGCGCGAGCGCATCTTCCGCGAAGAAGTCCTCGAGAAGAAACGCCGTCCCGATGCCCGCGCCTTCGATGAGGTCCGCGACATCTGGATCGAAGCCGGAGTCCTTCCCCGCACCCACGGCAGCGCCATCTTCACTCGCGGCGAAACCCAAGCCCTGGTAACCACCACATTGGGCACCAGCGATGACATGCAGCGCCTCGAAGGCTTCGAAGGCGAAGCCAAGAAACGCTTCATTCTGCATTACAACTTCCCGCCTTTTTCGGTGGGTGAGGTTGCTTTCCTGCGTGGCGCCGGCCGCCGCGAAATTGGACACGGCGCCCTCGCCGAGCGCTCGATCTCGGGCGTGCTGCCCACGGAAGAAACCTGGCCTTACGCCATGCGCGTGGTCTCCGACATTCTGGAATCGAACGGATCGTCATCGATGGCCACGGTTTGCGGCGCTTCACTTTCGTTGATGGATGCCGGCGTTCCCTTGAAGGCTCCGGTGGCCGGGGTCGCTATGGGATTGGTGAAGGAGGGCGAGCAGTATGCCATCCTCACCGACATTGCGGGCGCCGAAGATCACTACGGCGATATGGACTTCAAGGTAGCCGGCACCAGAGGCGGCATCACCGCGCTGCAAATGGATATCAAGGTCGCCGGCATCACCTCGCAAATCATGCGCGAAGCGCTGGCTCAAGCGAAGCGCGGGCGGTTGCACATTCTCGACAAGATGGAAGAAGTTATCTCCACCGGACGGGAGAAGATTTCCGACTTTGCTCCGCGCTTCTACACGGTGCAGATTCCGGTCGACAAGATTCGCGATCTCATCGGGCCCGGCGGCAAGATGATTCGCAGCATCGTCGAGCAAACCGGGGTCAAGATCGACGTGGAGGATTCCGGCCTGGTCAAAGTTGCATCGAGCGATCAGGCTTCAGCGGCCAAGGCGTTGCAGATCATCGGCGACCTCACAGCCACGGCGGAAGTAGGCAAGACGTATCTCGGCAAAGTGACACGGCTCGCCGATTTCGGCGCGTTCGTCGAAATCATTCCCGGCACCGACGGCTTGCTGCACATCAGCGAAGTGGCGGAACATCGCATTGCCGATGTTCGCGATGAACTGAAGGAAGGCGACCAGGTGCTGGTGAAAGTGCTCGCGGTCGAAGGCAATCGCATCCGGCTATCGCGTAAGGCGATTCTCAAAGAGCAGCGCGCGAAAATGGGCGGAGGCGAAGTTCCAGCTGTGGCCGGAGCGGAAGGCGAATTCGTACCCGCTCCCGTAACCACCGGCACGATGGTGATTGAAGGTGGCGGAGATTTCCCCGACGAACCGGATTCCGAACCGAACTTCAACCGCGACGGGGTTGCTCACGTCGCCGGCCTCGATCGTGCTCCTGGCGATCGTCCTCAAGGCGATCGTCCGCACGGCGGAGATCGCGGCGGACGCGGCGGGCGTCCGGGCGGCGGAGGTCGTGATCGTGGACGCGGCGGACGCGGCGGGCGTCCCGGTGGCGGAGGTCGGGATCGCGGACGCGGCGGCCCGGGCGGCGGAAGGCACTAGCATCTTTACAAGGTATTCAGGCGGATCTGGGAAGCGCTGTGGGCCCTACAGCGGCTGTAGTCTCGCGACGTTTCCCAACCGCCCCTCTCCATCCATGCTTCGACCTCTGTAGACTCCGAGAGATTGTCAGCTGTCTTTCCGGTAGAGAAGGTCGCGCATGGCTTGCCTGCGCGCCTCGTTGGCTTCCTTCTCTGTCTTGCGTTGGACGGCATCCAGGTTGCGCTTGGCTGCGGGTTCAGCAGTCTCTGGGGAGCTGCACTCGGGGCAGCGGTTGGCGAAACCCGGCTTGTCGGGCTTTAGCTCAAACTCCGTTGAGCAGACACTGCAAACTTTGATGGGAAAAGCCATGGAGACTCCAAATTGACCGAAGGGTTTTATCATAGCCGATGCACTCTCGATCCGGCCAATGAGGTGAGTGGCGGGTGGTGTCCTGCTTTCAAATTGGAACGCTACCGGGTAGTGAGGAGTGGAGCAATTTGACCCTGAGGACAGCCGCGATGTGCGAGGGATCCCTCGCCCCGCCGGTGAAAGCGGGGGCTTTGGGGAGTGGGGCTAGAGTTGGGCGCCCACCAACGATTCAAGGCAAAGACGAGCGGCTTGGACTTAGACAATGCAAAGGCAAGAGCAAAATCAAAACCCTCTAATAAGGGGAAAAAAGAACGGCAAAAACTTTCTTGCCGCGACCGCGCCTTCGTGTCGCCAAAAAACAGTTGACAGAGCCGTCGTGGTTATAGACGGGATGACGCCTCTTGAGAGGATCGAGCCAAACTCTCGCAGCCTGCGTCACTGCTCTATGGCGATTCTTCAATGAGTCTCGGCATGAAATCGTCCGACGACCGGCTAATCCGGCTGATTGCGGCCTTCAAACTACTGAAGGCAGGATTGCTCATTGCATTCGGAATAGGCGCTTTCCGGCTGCTTCACAAGGACTTGGGTGAAATCCTCGTGCGCTGGATTGAAGCGTTACGGCTCGACCCGGGGCAACATTTCCTCGATATTGCACTGGCGAAGGCCTCGAATGTGAGCCCGGCACAGATCAAGAAAGTTGGCGTAGGAAGCTTGATTTACGCTGGGTTGTTTCTCACCGAGGGCCTGGGCCTGTGGTTGCGCAAACGCTGGGCGGAGTGGCTCACCATAACGATCACGAGTTCGCTGGTGCCGGTTGAGATTTACGGGCTCTACCGCCATCCCACTGCGGTTAGAGTCTTGGTGCTCACCCTGAACCTCGCCATCGTCGTATACCTGATTTACCACATTCGCAGCCAGCGGTCGGGATGAAAGTCGTTTTCACGCCGCAAGGCGGGCCAAAGTTGAATCTTCGTCGCAAATATGTCCCCAAATAACGAGCGCCTCGATCTCTTTCGAGATCGAGGCGCCCGGGCAGCCCTCCCCCAGAACTGCTCACTTGCGAAGGTAAACTTTCGATCTAATTCTGCAAATAGCACTCTCGTGCTACAGGGGGCCCGAAAGTGCCACCCCGTTCACACCGTTCACACCGTCACATTGTCTGAAATAGCCAAAATGGAGCGTTCTCCAGGGTTGGTGAAGTCTGCGGCCTTCTCCGCCGATGAGCAAATCAGCAAGCATTTCCTTCGAAGCCACAGGACTGCATTTAAAGACCCGGAAACTTACCGCGTCTATGCCACCTCGGGGAGCTACAGCAATTGGGAGCTTTCCACCGACCGGATGAACGCTGCACGCCGCTTCGTGGAGGCCAAAGGCCTAGCCGCGGACCAGGTGACGCAGGTCCGCGGCTTTGCCGATCGGCGGCTGCACAAGCCCACGGATCCACTGGACCCTTCGACCACCGCGTATCCCTCACCGTGCAATATACGGTGCTGAACGATACGGCCGCAGATGCGAAAGCTACTGCTGGCGGCGAAGAAAGACCCGTCGATTCCAACACCCCGCCTGCCCCCGGAGAAAAATCTGCCAAGCCCGATGCCGGGCAAAAAGCCGAAGAGCCCGTCAAGAAGGCCGAAGTTCCCCAAAAGAAAAGAACAACCATAACGCTCCCCGTCGTCTCGCAATTGCGAGTGAACTGAGCTTGCGGTCTCACCATATTCGGCAAAGCAAGAACTCCGGAGCGACATTTGCGTAGTTTGCACAAAACCAATCGGATCCCGCATGCAACCGAAACCCCACTGTTATAATCCCCGTTCAGCCTCGCCAGGAGCCCGCTTCATGAAGAAGTTCGTCCCGCTGGTTTGCTTGCTCGTGCTGTTCTCGGCCACGCAGCTGCGGTCTCAAGAGAAAATCGATCTGGAAGTCACCAGCCGTATCCGTTACGAGGGCTTTCACAACTCCAAGGTGATGGACTACGCTACCGGCTTGATGGATTCTATTGGGGAGCGGCTCACCGGCTCGCCCAACATGAAGCGCGCCAACGAGTGGACGCGCGATCAACTTACCGCGATGGGCCTGGTCAGCGCCCACCTTGAGCCTTGGGGACCGTTCGGCCGCGGCTGGGCTAACCAGTACCTCAACGTCCGCATGACATCCCCCGATGTGGTTACACTCCTCGCTTACCCGAAAGCCTGGACTCCCGGCACGAACGGCGTCATCCAAGGCAAGTGTATTCGCGCCATCCTTGAAGACCGGAAAGATTTCGACAAATACCGCGGGAAACTCGCCGGAATGATTGTCATCTCGGGCGCCGATACCGAAGCCAAACCGATCACCGACGCTCCCTTCAAACGCCTGAGCGACGATGATCTGGCCAAGCTTTCCGATTATCAGCCGCAGGGGGAGCACGTCTTTCGCTTTGCCGATTTTGTAAAGCGCCAGCAGTTCATCAAGGATCTAAACCAGTTCTTCGCCGAGGAAAAAGTTCTAGCTGTGATCGATCACAGCCGCATGACTTCGGGCGGCGGAACGGTTTTCGTGCAGTCCGGAGGATCTTACAGGCCGGGCGAGACCGCGACCGTTCCCCAGCTCACGATGGCGCTCGAGCACTGGACGCGCATCACGCGCCTGCTGCAGCAGAGGAAGGAGGTCGCGCTCGAGCTGAACGTCGCCAACACTTTCTACGACGACGATCCCATGCAATACGATACCATCGCCGAAATTCCCGGTAACGATGCGAATAAAGAAAAGAAAGAGGAAGTCGTCATGCTCGGCGCGCACCTCGACTCCTGGCACGCGGGCACCGGAGCGACCGACAATGGTGCGGGCACGATCGTGGTGATGGAGGCCGTTCGTATCCTGAAAGCGCTCGACATCAAGCCCCGCAGAACCATTCGGATCGGCTTGTGGAGCGGTGAAGAACAAGGTCTGCTCGGCTCCCAGAGTTATGTCGATCATCATTTTGGATCGCGTCCGCCCATGGATGACCCCGGCATGAAAGGCATGCCCACCGTGATCCGGCGCGAAGCCGGCGAGGTCACCCTGAAACCCGAACAAGCGAAGATCGCCGCTTACTTCAACGTTGACAATGGAAGCGGAAAGATCCGAGGGGTTTACGTGCAGGAAAACGCGGCGGTCGCTCCCATCTTCCAGGAATGGATGAAGCCATTCAAGGATCTTGGCATGGACACCCTCACCATGAGCAACACCGGCGGCACCGACCATCTTTCCTTCGACGCAGTCGGCATCCCCGCCTTCCAGTTCATTCAGGATCCTCTCGATTACGAGACTCGCACTCACCATTCGAATATGGACGTATACGATCGTCTCGAACCCGAAGATCTAAAACAGGCAGCCGTCATCGTCGCCGGCTTCGTCTACGACGCCGCCATGCGCGATCAGATGCTTCCCCGCAAATCGATCGAGAAGTCCTTGCCTCGAGAACTGGAAAAAAAAGAGGATTCGCGCTAAGGACCTGCAGGCAACTTTGCGGGTAGGACTTTAGCTCGCAAGCACACGCCGCCGCTTTCGGCGGCATATCGCGCTTGGGTTGCCAGGCTGGGTATTTAGATCGTCAGACTGGACCAGAGCCTGACACTTCCTCGGGCACCTACTCTTCGTCGAGATATTCGCCGGGCACATCATCCTCCGGCACTTCGCGCGTGTGAACTTCTCTTCCATCGGAATTTCCCGCCTCTTGGACGCCTGCAACCACGTCGGCTTCGAAGGCGTTTCCTTCCTCCAGCAACTCGTCGACGCTCTCCGAATCCGCCTGATCCACGTCGGACAATCCCTGCAGATCTCCGGATTGCCCGCCTGAACGGGTCCGCGAATCGTTCAGGGAAACCTGCGTATCGACGTTCCGATCGTCCCTCCGAATTTGTCCCTCGGAAGCGCTACCTGATCTGGTCTTCCTTTCGGCGGCCTTCTTTTTCGCAGGCCTTTTTCTCGCAACCGACTTCTTCGGAGCAGCCTTGTTTGCCGCCGGCTTCTTGGCGGCCACTTTGACGACCTTACCAGCGCTGCTCTTCCGAGTGGCTCTCTTGATTGCAGTGTTTTTCTTTCCGGGCTTCTTCTTGGACTTTTTCTTCTTAGCCATGCCAGCAGTTTACACCGCTGCGTCGATGCTCACAAACCCTTGCCATATGCTTTCTCAATGTCGCTTCGTGTCGGCGTAGTGGATTCCAGGAAGACCCTTCAGCGTCGCGGTTGCTACTTCCGGAGTGATGTCCCGCTGCGGCCCCGCCAGCATTTCGTATCCCACCATGAACTTTCGGATCGTCGACGATCGCAACAGCGGGGGATAAAAGTGTCCGTGCAAATGCCACTCTGGATGCGCTTCTCCGTCGCTCGGAGCCTGGTGAAATCCCATCGAGTAGGGAAAGGATATTTCGAAGAGATTGTCGTAGCGCGTTGTAATCTGCTTTAAGATGTCCGCCAGGCTGTTGCGCTCGACAGCGTCGAGTGAACGAACATCGCGGATGTGCCGCTTCGACAGCAGCAAGACTTCAAACGGCCACACCGCCCAGAACGGTATAACCACAGCGAACTGAGCATTCTCCACCACCACCCTCACCCCGGCCTCTGCTTCCAATTGCAGGTACTCACATAGCAGGCACTCCCCGTACTTCTCCCCATACGCGATCTGTGATTCCTGTTCTTTGCGCGGCTCATTCGGAACCGTCTGGTTCGCCCAGATTTGCCCGTGAGGATGCGGATTGCTGCAGCCCATAATTTCTCCACGATTCTCGAAAATCTCCACGTAGTTGATAAGAGGCGAGGATCCCATCTCGGCATACTGCTCCGCCCAGACGTCGACCACATTCGTAATCTCGGCAACCGTCATACGCGCCAGGGTCAGATCGTGCCGGGGCGAAAAACACACAACCTTGCAGCTTCCGGGCTCAGACTCCGCCAGCAGCAAGCCGCGTCCGGATTCATCCTGTCTCGCCGGTTTAACATCCGGCTTTAGCGCGGCAAAGTCGTTCGGGAAAACAAATGTTGTCTGGTAGTTGGGATTGCGAGCGCCGCCCGCCCGCTCGTTGCCGGGGCAGAGATAGCAGTTAGGATCGTACGCTAGGACTGAGGCCTTCCCCATCGCCTCGACCTGTCCGCGCCAGGGCCGCTGCGTCCGCTGCGGTGACACCAGAATCCATTCACCAGTGAGCGGATTGAACCGGCGATGAGGCTCTTCATAGAGATTCACCAGTTTCATTCCACCCTCACGTTCCATATCCGCCGGGATGCTGTTGCCGCCACGACCACGCGCTGCCAATGATTTCCTCCAGGCTGGAGAATCGGGGCAACCAATGCAGTTCTCTCTTGATCTTTTCCGAGCTCGCCACCAACACCGGCGGATCGCCGGGGCGCCGCGGACACTCCTCCACTCGAATTCGGCGGCCAGTCACGCGTGCAGCTACTTCGATCACTTCGCGGACACTGAATCCTTCACCGCTGCCCAGGTTGTAGATCAGTCGCTCGGGATCCTTATCGCGGCCCAGCCGGCTGAAGGCCCGCAAGTGCGCGCTCGCAAGGTCGCTGATATGAATGTAATCCCGAACGCAGGTTCCGTCGGCGGTGGCATAGTCGGTGCCGAAGATGGAAATACTCTCTCGTTGCCCGAGCGCCACCTGCAACACCAGGGGAATCAGGTGCGATTCCGGGTGATGGTCCTCGCCACGCACCGCGGTGGCGCCGGCAGCGTTAAAGTATCGCAAACTGGCGTAGCGCAGTCCGTGAATCTTGTGAAACCACCCCAGCATTCGCTCCACCAGCAGTTTCGATTCGCCATAAGCGTTGGTAGGCTTCAGAGAATCATCCTCTTCGATGGGCGTGCGCTCGGGATCGCCGTAGAGCGCGGCGGTCGATGAAAAAACCAGCTTCATCACTCCGCACTCCAGCATCGTTTCGAGAAGCCCCAGAGTATTCGCGGTGTTATTGCGAAAGAATTTCTCGGGGACCCTCATTGACTCACCCGCCTCAATCGAGGCAGCCATATGCATGACCCCGTCAATCTTGTGCTCTTGGATAACGCTCCCGAGAAGTTCCTGATTACTCAGCTCTCCCCGAACCAGCACCGCTTCGTTTGGCACGGCGTGTCTGCTGCCGCTGGTTAAATTGTCGAAGACGACAACGTGGTCGCCGGCAGCAACCAAGTCGGCCGCCACCACGCTCCCCACATAACCCGCCCCTCCCGTAACTAGAATTTTCAAACCTGAACACCCTCCTCGCCTGTCCACGCCTCCGCTCCTTGAGCCGGGTCACAGATGTAGATGTCGGGCGTAATCCCCGCTCTTTCCCTATACGCCTGCGCGATGTGCGCTTTAAACGCTGAGGCACGATCAGCCCTTACCAGGTTCACCGTGCAGCCGCCAAAGCCGCCTCCAGTCATGCGCGCACCATAAGCGCCGGTGCTCGAGGCAGCCAAGTCGACCAGCAGATCAAGTTCTTTGCAGCTCACTTGGTAATCGTCGCGCATACTGGCATGGGAAAGATACATCAGATGACCGAAACGCTTTGCATCCTGCGCCTGCAGCGCCTCCGCCGCCGCCAGCACTCTTTGGTTCTCGGTGACAACATGGCGGCAACGGCGATAGACCGTGCCAGGCAACAGATGTTTGTACCTTTCGAGATCCCCGCGCGTCACATCGCGCAGCGCACGAACTTCGGGAAGATAACGCTGCAGCAACCGGACGCCGGTTTCACAATCGGCACGACGGCGGTTGTATTCTCCCGCGGCTAATTCGTGCCTGACCATGCTATTACATAGAACCAGGCTCAGGTTTTCCGGGACCGCCAGTAACTCGTATTCCAAAGAACGGCAATCCAGTTTCAGCGCGTGCCCGGCACTGCCAAAACTCACCACGAATTGATCCATGATCCCGCAACGCGTTCCAACATATTCATGCTCCGCCGACTGGCACAGCTTCGCCAACTCCAAACGGGGGAGAGCAATCCCAGAGATCGACGTCAGAGCCAAGGCGGTTGCCACTTCCAGCGACGCCGAGGAGCTAAGCCCGGCGCCCAGAGGGACCTCGCCGTGAATAAAAAGATTCGTCCCCGCCAGCCTGTGGCCTGCACCTTCTAAAGCGCCCGCGACGCCGCGAATGTAATCGCTCCAATGCCTTTGTGGCGGGCCAGACAAGGCATCGAGCGACCAGCTGATTTTTTCGTCGAAGGCGTCGGAATATGCTTCCAGCACACGATCGTCGCGCTTCGCCGCTGCTATCCACGTGTAGAATCCGATTGCCGCCGGCAGCACGAACCCGTCGTTGTAGTCCGTGTGCTCACCGATCAGATTGACCCGTCCGGGCGCGCGAAAAACCCGCGTCACCGTACCGAGCCTCTCCCCGAACATCTCCCGGAATCGTGTCGAGACTTTCACGCCCTGGCGATCCGTTTTAGCGCGTCGAGAACTTGTAAATTGTTTGGGTGCTGTAAATCGCGGGTGGCCGCACAATGATCGACGGAAAATTTGGCTGGTTGACCGCGTCCGGAAAATGTTGCGTCTCCAGACAGAAACCAGAATGTTTGCCGTACACCACACCCTGCTTTCCGGTGATACTGCCGTCGAGAAAATTTCCCGTGTAGAACTGTATTCCCGGTTCCGTGGTCAAGACCTCGATCTGCCGGCCCGACGCGGGATCGTAAACCGCCGCCGCCTTCCTCAGCTTCCCTGCTTCCCCGTTCAGCACGAAGTTGTGGTCGTAGCCTCCAGGATTCCCTACCATCTCGGCGATGTGGGCGCCAATGGCGACTGGGTGCGTGAAGTCAAGCGGCGTGCCTTTGACCGGCTTTATCTCCCCCGTCGGAATCATCGTGGCATCCAGCGGCGTGTATTTCTCCGCGTTGAGTTCGAGTACATATCCGAGCACATCTTTCTCGCCGCCAAGGTTGAAATAACTGTGGTTCGTAAGATTGACGGGAGTTGCTTTGTCGGTCTTCGCAGTGTATTCAAGGTGCAATTCGTTGCTGTTCGTCAAACGATACAGAACCGTAACCAGAAGGTTTCCCGGGAAACCCTCATCCCCATCGGGGCTGTCGTAGGTGAAGCGCACCGCGGCTCCATCCCTTTCGTGAACCGCCTCCGCCTTCCACACCACGTGGCTCAGGTCCTTCAATCCGCTGTGCAGGTTGTTCGGCGGATCGTTGATCTCCAACGAATATTCTTTTCCGTCCAGGTTGAATTTTCCCTTTGCGATGCGGTTCGCCACCCTTCCGACCGTCGCTCCGAACCAGGGAGTTTTCCCAACATAGCCTTGAATCTTGTCGTGGCCGAGCACCACGTCGGCGGACTTCCCCGCTCGATCTGGCACCCACAATTCGGTAAGGGTGGCGCCGTACGTAACAACCTTGGCGGTCGCTCCTTTCGCATTCTTCAGCGTATACTCATCGACCGCTGTGCCATCATCCAGCGTTCCAAACTTGCTCGTCTCCACAGAAGCCTCCGGCCTTGATGCAGTGTGCTCCGCGGCGCACAAAGAGACGAACACAGTGCAAATCAGGACTGCCATCCGTGAGCCTTCCTGTCCGCCTTCAAACATCATCGCATCCTCGATTCACTCGTCCCTTGTCTTGGCCGCTCGCACCCCCATGAACGTAATCTTTTTCAAGGAAATAAAGCAAGCCCGCCGCCCTCACCTGTTACGGCGAATCAACGGCGGCGGGGAGAAAACGATTCTGCTCTCGATTCATCGCAACCCTGGTATGAGCACCTGTTCGACCTCATTGCACAACGATCTTACCGGTCATCTTGGGATGAACCGAGCAGTAATAGGGATAAGTTCCTGCCTTCGAAAAGGTATAGGAAAATGTTTCGTCCGTATCCCGAACTTTCGACTTGAACACCCCCTCGGTGCTCACCACGGTGTGTGGGATGTCGTCGCGGTTCGTCCATATAACCGTCGTTCCCACACTCACCGTGAGTGTCTCCGGACCGAAACTGAAATTGTCGATCTTCACCTCCGCCTTTCCCGCCGGTTGTCCCGTCGCTTGTCCGGTTGAAGCCTGGTCGCTCGCACCAAGGCTCTGTGATCCCGCCAACAACAGAAACGTCGCAACCATCTGAATCGTCGCTAACCTTCCACACCACTTAATTTGTCGCCTCACGGCTTCTCCTCTCTGGTTGATCTTCTTTATCGATCCGGTTTTCTACGCCAACGTTGAATCGACCACCGCCAGGGAATGCTGACCCCGGACGTAGTTCACATCGGTGATTCCCAGCACGCTCCGCAATTGCTCCGCCGGAACCTTCATCGGCCCCGGAGAATCCGCCTTTCCCGGCTGCGGCTGCGGAAATGCGGTTGACATCGCGCTATGAAACGTCACGCGCCCCTCCACCTTTTGCATCGTCTGGTGAATGTGCCCGTTCAGCACAGTGACGGAGCCGAATTTCTTCACGTAGGAGAGGGCCTGCGCGCTGTCTTCCGTACCCCATCCCCACTGCGGATAAGCCGCCCACAGGGGTATGTGCGCGAACACAACGATCGGCGTGCTGTGCTTGAGATGCTTCACGTCTTTCTCCATCCACTCCAGTTGTTCGCCTCCCAGCGAACCCAGTCCGCCGGCCTTAAGGTTCAGCACGTTCACCAGCCCGATAAAGTGCACCCCCCTATGATCAAAGCTGTACCATCCCGATGGGCTGGCATTTTTACCGTATCGTTCGAGATACGACTTCCCGTTATCATCGAGCACATCATGTTCGCCAGGCACAAAGAACACATCCTTCGCCCGCGCACTTCTCAGGATCTGGTCAACGTTGTCGAACTGCTCCGCTCGCGAGAGGTGGCTGATGTCGCCCGTGTGCAGTAAAAACTCCGGTGGCGTTGCCAGCCCATTGATCTTGTCCACCGCGGCCTTTAGCGTAGCCGCGACATCTGGATTCGCCGGCTTGTTGAATCCCATATGACTGTCGCTGATTTGCACAAAGCTAAAGTCTGCGCTCTTGCCGGCATGTTTTCCCATACCCCTGGCAAAGGCGTGAGATACCGGAATGCCGCCGCTCATGGTCCACACCAGTCCAGTGCCGGCCCAGGCCATGCACTTGAGAAAACCGCGGCGGTCGATGCCATCGTTATTGAGGTCTTGCAACTTCTGATCGATGACGTCTTGGTTCTTGTTTGCCATTACTCCTCCCTCTCTTCCGCGTTTGAGTTTGCCGCTTCCTGCTTCAATAACTGGTTCGGGCAGCTTTTATTCCAGATCGGATTCGAAAGCATGAAATAAATTTCGCCGCTGTCGCGGGTCTGCTCGCGCCTAGCCGGGTCCGTTTACGCCGCTTACAAAACCGCCCAAATGCCCTGTCAACGCGATCAGGCCGACGCCCAGCAATTCCATCGCCAGTCGAACGCCTGGCAAAGGTCGCTTCGCCCGTCGCGCGCTGAAATGCACCCACCAGACCAGCCAGATGATCCCGCTCGAAACGCACGCTAGCACCAAATGCAGCAGCAGGATGCCCTTCAGTTTCTGTCCCTCCAGCTGGAACTGCCACGCCAGAATGCCCGTAGCCAGCGCGGGAAGCGTTGAAAAAGCCGCCAATAACAGGTTGAAATACGCCGCGTCCGCCAAACCGCGGCGATCCTTCCATTGCGCGACAAAGTCGAAAATCACTGCCGATATAAACAGCGCGATCGGAAAGTGGATCAGCACAACATGTTGTGCGTGCTTCGCCAGTAGTGCGGTCGTAGGATCGAACGGATTCACCATCCCCTGCTCCCCTTCAACTCTCTGATTTATCGCTTTATGGCGTCCATAACTTGCACCCCGGCGATTTATTCCCCCAGCACAATTAATTCTCCTTGCGTGGAATAAAACTCATATCCGCTGGTTTACCCTTGTGTGGATGGTGGGAGTGAACCTTCAATCCGCTTCGTTCGAAGAACTGGCCATGCCTCTTTTCGACCAGCTCTACAACTTTGCTCATTGGCTCACGCAGAATCGCGAAGAATCCGAAGACTTGGTTCAGGAAACTTATGCCAAGGCTCTAAGAGGTTTCTCGTCCTTTCAATTGGGCACGAATTTCAGGGCGTGGATGTATCGCATCTTGCGCAACACGTTTTTGACCTCCCGCACCGGACTGAGAGCAACCTCGACCGTTCCTCTTGATTCGGATGAAGACGGAGCTGAGCTGGCGATTGAGGCCGATACCCCCGAAACAATTCTCATGAGCCGCTCCAATTCTCAACAGCTGCAAAATGCAATCGAGAATTTGCCGCTCCACTACCGCGAGATTCTGCTTCTTTGCGAGGTGGAGGAAATGTCGTACCAGGAGATCGCCGAGACTCTCTCGATTCCCATCGGCACGGTGATGTCGCGTTTGTCGCGCGCCAGAAAAACTCTGCGCGATGAACTAAGGCCGCAGTTTGAGCAAAGGATGAACTAAGGGTTAATTATGGTTTGTGAATCTTGGAAGGCCAAACTCGATATTTACCTCGACGGTGAGCTTTCAGAACATGAGATGCGCACCTTCGATGCCCATGTGCGCAGCTGCCCTTCGTGCTCCGCCGATGCGCTCGCGCGCACCCAGATGAAGCGAGCGATTCACCTGGCTGGGAAGCGCTTTATTCCCACCGCTGATTTCCGGAGACGCCTACAACAGAGCGTCGCCCCGAAGCGGAGGCGCAGCTTTCAGTTTGGATGGGTATTTGCCGCCGTTGCGGCCGTCATTCTTGTCGTCGGCATTTCAACTGTAAATTATTTGCGAATTCAATCAGCCCGGAATCAAGTCTTCAGTGAGATTGCCGATCTGCACGTGGCAACGCTCGCCAGCGCATCGCCCGTCGATGTCGTCTCCACCGACCGCCACACGGTGAAGCCCTGGTTCCAGGGAAGAATTCCGTTTGCCTTCAATCTGCCGGAACTTCAGAACTCCGAGTTCACTCTCGAGGGAGGCCGCATGGCCTATCTCGAGCAAACCCCGGGAGCGCAACTTATTTACGATGTGCGCAAGCACCACATCTCTGTATTCATCTTTCCCGACGCTTCAACTCGCACTCGTTTAACGGAGAATTCGGTTTCACCGAAACAATTGCCCTTCAACATGCAAACCTGGAGTCAACGTGGCCTGCGCTATTTCGTGATCGGCGACGCCGGCGCTTCGGACATCGATAGCCTCGCCAAGTTGTTCAAGGCCGACTGAACAATTCCGACTCCAGGCGCCGGCAATTCACGCGCACGTTGATTACCGTGCGTTCATCACGCGCGCATCCGCGCCGCGGCCGCCGCTCCCGCGAAGTTCAGCGTGGGATTCTGGAAGTTCGGTAAGTTCGGGAAGATGGTTGGCAGATCCGCTGTTTGCACGCCGAACCATTGCGCCAGAGTGGCTCCGTATTGATCGAGCGACGTGGTCGGAATCCAGCGCCCCTCGCCGGTCGCGTCGTCAGGGCCGCCCAGCGCCTGTGCGGGAAAGGTGCCGTAAAAGTCTCCGCCCGCGATCGCTCCTCCCATGATCAAGTGGTGGCTGCCCCAGGCATGATCGGTGCCGGCGGTGCTGTCGGGCTGGAAGGTTCGTCCGAAATCCGACAGCGTGAACGTGCTCACTTGTGGCGCGACTCCCATTTCTACCGTGGCCTGGTAGAAGGCGTTCATCGACTGGCTCAGATCCTGGTAAAGGCTATTTTGCTGGTTGAGTTGATCGCTGTGAGTATCGAAGCCGTTGGAAGAGACGAAGAAGATCTGTCGCGGCAAACCGAGTGCGGCTCGGACCTGAATGATCTGCGCCACCTGCTGCAACTGTCCGCCGAGATAACTTTGCGGAAACGGCGTTTGTAGCTTGCTGCCCTGCGCCAGTGCGGCCGCTAGCACCTTGCCATCCTGGATCGCATTCGAGGTGGTCGTGCTCGCGGCTTGAATCAGTTGCAGACCGGTATCGAGCGTGAGCAAGCTCTGCAACGCGGCCAGGCGCGCGTTGTCTTCGTCAGAGCCGTAAAAGCCGGAGAGTGGTTTCGTGGGGTCGCCGCTCGATTCGATCGGACGGACCACTAACCCCTCG
>Ga0181525_10001140_pt1 | contig 22973 bp, 20 predicted proteins | sample PEATcosm2014_Bin_48_FD_121100 | JGI IMG/M metagenome (GOLD analysis project Ga0181525, IMG submission 121100) | Peatland microbial communities from MTU Mesocosm Facility, Houghton, MI, USA - PEATcosm2014_Bin06_10_metaG | ecosystem: Environmental > Terrestrial > Soil > Wetlands > Peat | place... | reverse complement strand
CGCGCCGCCGCCAAGACGATCCCCCGCCGGGCCAAGCCGGAGCAAGCATTAACGGCGGTGATGTGGGCCATGGCGAAGGGGACCATGGATGTGAGCTTAACAGTTGCATGACTGCCTATACGACCCGACGCGGCGTTTGGATCTTCGCCCGCGGGACAAAGGGGCATTTCCGTCAGTGATCTAAGTCCCCCGGCCGGTCGTAACTTCGAAGGCCAAGCAGCGACATGCCTGCTGACGGGGCTGGAACCGGGACGGACGATGCAGAACGGAGCGATCCAGAAGAGCATAGCGGTCATCGGCACCGGCATTTCCGGCATGTCGGCGGCCTGGCTGCTCAGCCAGCGCCACAAGGTCACCATCTACGAATGCGACCGCCGGATCGGCGGACATTCTAACACCGTTACGGTCAAAGGCGCGAAAGGCGATATCGCGGTCGATACCGGCTTCATCGTCTACAACGAACTGACCTACCCCAACTTGACGGCTCTGTTCGAGCATCTCGACGTGCCGACCCATCTGTCGGACATGTCGTTCGCCGTGTCGCTGGCCAACGGCGATCTCGAATATTCCGGCAACAATTTCGCCGGCCTGTTCGCCGAAAAGCGCAATCTGTTTCGTCCTCGCTTCTGGTCGATGCTGCGGGACTTGCAGCGCTTCTATCGCGAGGCGCCGCGCGATCTGGCGCTGCTGCAGGAGTTCCGCACCACGCTCGGCGATTATCTCGAAGCCGGCGCCTATGGCGCGGCATTCCGCGATGACCATCTGTTGCCGATGGCGTCGGCGATCTGGTCGGCGCCGACAAACCAGATCCTCAACTATCCGGCGGCGTCGTTCATCCGTTTCCACGACAGCCACGGCCTGTTGCGGCTGCGCAATCGTCCGCCGTGGCGGACCGTCACCGGCGGCAGCCGGTCCTATATCGAGCGTTTGACGCGATCCTACAAAGATCGCATCCGCCTCGCCGCGGGCGTCACCGCCGTGCACAGATGCGAAGGTGGCGTCAAAATCCGCGATCGCAGCGGCGCGGTCACGACTTTCGACGACGTGGTGATCGCGAGCCATGCCGACCAGGCGCTGGCCATGCTCGACGACGCGACACCGGAGGAGCGCCGGCTGCTCGGAGCTTTCCGCTATAGCCGCAATCTCACGGTGCTGCATTCCGATCCGGCCTTGATGCCGAAGCGGCGTGCGGTGTGGTCGAGCTGGAACCACATCGGCACCGAGCGCGAGGACAGTGATTGCCCGACCGTCACCTATTGGATGAACTCGCTGCAGGGCATTCCACACGACACGCCATTGTTCGTCACGCTCAATCCGCCGCAAGCGCCACGCCACGAGTATCACCGCGAGATTTACGAGCACCCGCTATTCGACGCCGCGGCGATTTCCGCGCAATCGGAGCTCTGGTCCCTGCAGGGCCGGCGCAAGACCTGGTTTTGCGGCGCCTATTTCGGCGCCGGATTTCACGAGGACGGCTTGCAAGCCGGTCTCGCCGTCGCCGAGGCGCTCGGCGGCGGACGCCGGCCGTGGACCGTCGCCGACGAATCCGGGCGCATTGCGCTCGATCCCCTCCCCGCGCCGCAGCCGCCGCCGCTCGCCCAAGCGGAGCTTGCCGCATGAGCGTGCAATCCACTTTATATGTCGGCTCGGTGATGCATCGGCGGTTGCGGCCGCGCCGGCACCGGCTGCGCTACCGCGTGTTCTGGATGCTGCTCGACCTCGACGAGGTCGACCGCCTGCCGCGTATTTTGCGGCTGTTTTCGCGCAATCGCTTCAACGCCCTGAGCTTTCATGACGCCGACCACGGCGACGGCAGCGCGACGCCGCTGCGCGCGCAAGTCGAGCGGCACCTGGCGGCGGCTGGCATCGCGCTTGACGGCGGCCCGATCCGGCTGCTCTGCATGCCGCGGATTTTCGGCTACGGCTTCAACCCGCTGAGCGTTTATTTCTGTTATCAACGCAGCGGCTTACTTGCCGCCATTCTTTATGAAGTTCACAACACATTCGGTGAACGCCACAGCTATCTGATTCCGACAGGCAGTCATGTTTCAGCAGGCAGTCCTGCCGATGCCGTCATCGACCAGCGATGCCCGAAGGTGTTTTATGTCTCGCCTTTCATGGATATGGCGATGACCTATCAATTCCGCGTCGCCGCACCGCAACAGCACGTCTCGGTGGCGATCAGCACGGCCGATGCCGACGGCGTGATGCTGGTCGCGGCTTTGAGCGCGAGCCGCCGCGCGATGACCGACGCGGCGCTGTTGCGCGTTCTCGTCACCCACCCGCTGCTGACGCTCAGAGTCGTCGGCGCCATTCATTGGCACGCGCTGCGCCTGCTGCTCAAAGGCGTTCGGCTGCGCGCGCGCCCGCAACCCCCGGCCGATCCGGTGACCGTCGTGAGCGCGGAGGCTTGAGGCTGTGACGCGGTCGCATTCGTCTTACTCCTCGCGCGATGCCGCCGGAATAGCGCGGCCGCGGCCGAGCTTGGCCGGCCGCCTGTTCGATCGCGCCATCCCGGCCTTGCGCGCCGGCCGGCTGCACGTTGTTTTGCCGAACAGCGACGTTGTCGTGCGGGAGGGCGCCCATGCCGGGCTCGAGGCCTCGATCGTGCTGCGGCGCTGGCGCGGCGTGTGGCGCATCTTGCTCGACAGCGAAGACGGCATCGCGGCCGGTTACATCGACGGCGACTGGTCGACGCCCGATCTCGCGCAACTGCTCGAGTTCGGTATGCACAACGAGGCCGCCGTGTCGCCGCAGACGAAATGGCGGCTGCCGAGCTTTCTCCGCAACCGCATTCGCCACGCGCTTCGCGCCAACACCCGGTACGGCAGCCGCCGCAACATTGCCGCGCACTACGATCTCGGCAACGGATTCTTTTTGCCGTGGCTCGATACCGGCATGAATTATTCGTCCGCGCTCTATACCGGCGGCGAAACCCTTGAACAGGCGCAAAGCCGCAAGCTCGACCGCATCGCGGAACTGTTGGCGCTCGACGGCGGCGAGCGCGTTTTGGAGATCGGCTGCGGCTGGGGGGCGCTCGCCGAGCGGCTGGTCCGCGCTCACGGCGCCACGGTGTGCGGCATCACGCTGTCCACCGAACAGCTTACCTATGCCCGCGCGCGGCTTGCCGGCGCGATGGCGAACGGCTGTGCCGACCTGCGGCTCGTCGACTATCGCGACGTCACGGGACGGTTCGACCGCATTGCCTCGATCGAGATGATCGAGGCCGTCGGCGAAAGCTATTGGCCGGCCTATTTCGCCAAGCTTCGCGCCTGCCTCGCGGCCGGCGGCGCGGCCCTCATCCAGGCCATCACCATCGACGAAAGCCGCTTCGCCGCCTACCGCAGCCATCCCGACTTCATTCAGCGCTACATCTTTCCCGGCGGCATGCTGCCGACCCGCTCGATTATCGAGCGCGAAGCGGGGCGCGCCGGCCTAAAACTTGTCCATCACGAGTCGTTCGGCGACAGCTATGTGCGCACATTGCACGAATGGCGCAGCCGGTTCCTGCGCGCTTGGCCGAAACTCGAAGCGCTGGGCTTCGACCAGCGTTTCCGGCGCGTGTGGGAGTATTATCTCGTCTATTGCGAGACCGGCTTTCGCTGCCGCGTCATCGACGTCGGCTTTTTCAAGCTCGCCGGCTGACGGCTGCGGCGCATCCGCACACCAAGCCTTATTGCTACCGACCCGGCCGCCCCCCTATAGTCGGCGCCGCGAGCGCGCGGCCACTTCGCCCAAAAGACGCGCCGGAAAACTCACAGAGGGGGAAAGCAATGAGTGCACGATACTCGATTATTGCAGGCGCACTGGCGTGCCTGATCCCGATCGTACCGGCCGCGGCCGCGGATTTCGTTATGAAATTCGGCACGCCGACGATCAACGAGGGCCAGCATCAGTTTCTCAAATTCTACAAGGAGGAGGTCGAGAAAGCCTCCGCCGGCCGCATCGAGGTGCAGATCTACCCGGCAAGCCAGCTAGGCCCGATCCCGCGCGAGATCGAAGGCGTGCAGCTCGGCAACATCCAGGGCTTTATCACCCCGGTCGATTTCTTTGTCGGCATCGAGCCGCGCTTCGGCGTATTCTCGACGCCGATGCTGTTCCGCGACGACGCCAATGCCATCGCTACGGTTCACGATCCGGCAATCGAGCAGGCCATGTTCGACATGGCGGCGCCGAAGCGCATGGTCGGCATCGGCTTGATGGTGCTCGGCGCCTCCGATTACGGCTCGAAGAACGCGATCATGCGGCTCGCCGATTTCAACGGCAAGAAGCTGCGCATCAACGGCACCGCACTGGAGCGCGCCAAGATGGCGAAGCTCGGCGCCACCGGCATCGGCATGCCGCTGTCGGAAGTCGTGCCGGCGCTTGACCAAGGCACGATCGACGGCGCGATCTCTACCCTTTCGGTCTTCGTCTCCTTCAAGATGAACGACCTCGTCAAAGTCATCACGGTGACCAACGACACGTTCATCATCGGCATGGCGGTGGTCAGCAAGCCGTGGCTCGATACATTGCCGCCCGACCTGCAAAAGATCGTGATCGACAGCGGCAAGGCGGTCGAGGCGAAGGCGCAAGCCTGGAACACCGATTTCATCAAGCAATTGGCGGACCAGTGGGCCGGGCTTGGCGGCACCGTGCACATGCTGCCGGCCGACGATTTGAAGCAGATGAAGACGCTGCTCGATCCGGTCGGCGATGAAACCGCGAAGGATCAGCCGGCCGTGTTGGACATGTTGCAAAAGGTCCGCGCCGTAGCGAACAAGAACTGATGCGCGAAAGCCTGCGGCGAGGTGCGGCGGCGCTGGTGGCGATGCTGCGCATCGCCGCCGGTGCGATGCTCGTCGCCAGCGTCGGTATCAATTTCGCCAACATTATCGGCCGCTATTTCTTCCGGGTGTCGCTGTCCTGGGCCGAGGAAGCGATGCTGTTTCTGATGATCGGTTCCGTCTTCCTCGGCGCCGCTCCGGTCGGCTGGATGGGCCGCCACATCCGGATGGACGTCGTCATCTCGCTATTGCCGCCCCGGCTGCGCCGGGCGTTCGAGATTTTCTCCGATCTTGTCACCATCGCGACTTGCGTTCTGATCGCGGTCTTCGCCTGGCCGGTTATGACCATGCTCACGGAACTCGACCAGCGCAGCGAAACCGCCAATATCCCGCTGGTCATCCCGCAGGGCGCCGTACCGGTCGGGCTGCTATTGATGGCGCTCCTGATCGCGGTGCGGCTTTACGTGCACGGCGTGCGCCACGACGACGTGATCTCGGGCCGGGACATCGAGCACTGAAATGTCGGGAGCGTTCGTTTATTTTATCCTGCCGGCATTGTTGCTGATTCTCGGCCTGCCCATCTTCGTCGTGCTGATGCTCACGTCGATCGCCGCGATCATGTTTGTCGCGCATGTGCCGACGGAAGCCGTGCAGACCTACATGTTCGGCAGCCTGGACAATTTTCCGCTCTTGGCGGTGCCGTTCTTCGTGCTGGCCGGCGAAATCATGGGCCGCGGCGGCATCGCCAACCGCGTCGTCGTTTGGGTGGTGTCGATCATCGGCGGCGTGCGCGGCTCATTGGCGGTGACCACCGTCGCGTCGTCGGAATTGTTCGGCGCCATGGCGCATACCTCGGTCGGCACCGTGGTCGCCATCGGCCGGCTGTTGTTCCCGTCGCTGACCAGGCACGGCTATAGCGAGCGCTTCGCGGTAAGCCTGATCACGTCGTCGGGCGCGGTCGCGGTGATCATCCCGCCGTCGATCTCGATGATCCTTTACGCCATGACGGCGCAAGTCTCGGCGATAAAACTCTTCACCGCCGGCATTCTGCCGAGTCTTTTGATCGGCCTGGTCGACGCCGTTTACGTGCTGATCTACGCCCGCATCAAAATGGTGCCGCTGTCGTCGCCGTCGCGCTGGAAAAACATTTGGGCTTCGACCAAGGAAGCGAGCTGGGCGATCGGCACCATCGTGGTGATTTTCGGCGGCATCTACGGCGGGGTATTCACGCCGACCGAAGCCGCCGGCGTGGCGGTGGTCTATTCGCTGTTCGTGGCGATGTTCGTCTATCGCGAGGTCGGCCTCGTCGAACTGTGGCAGATCATTGCTTCATCGGTGACGCTGATCGCGCAAATCCTGATCATCGTCGCCGCCGCCGGCGTCTATGCCTGGCTGATGACGACGAGCGGCATTCCGCAACAGCTCATCAATGCGGTGACCGCGCTGGCGCTGCCGCATTGGGAAACGCTGCTGTTCGTCAATGCCGGGCTTTTGGTGGCGGGAAGCTTCCTTGAACCGCCGGCCGCGATCCTGATCCTGACACCGCTCCTGTTGCCGGTCGTCGCGACCGCCGGCATCAACGCGCTGCACTTCGGCATCATCATGGCGGTCAATCTGTCGATCGGCCTCTACATGCCGCCGTTCGGGCTCAACTTGTTCGCCGCACGCGCCATCTTCAACGTGCCGATGGGCATGATCTATCGCGGCGTGCTGCCGTTCGTGGTGGTCAACTTCCTGGCGCTCCTGGTGATCACCTACGTGCCGGCGATCTCGATGGTGCTGATCGGACGATAGGTCTTAATGACGCCGGCTTGCCGGGATCGTTTCAATTTTAACGAATCGCGCCCCTCAATTTTAGAGAATTTAAGCGACATTGCTCCGATCGAGAGCCGGCGTCTTGCGTGCGCCGCGCCGCATAGATCCGGGGGGCACCATGGGCGATTTCTGGACCAATTGGATGGAAGCCCTGCGTTTCACCTGCGAGGCGCAGGGCGTCATTTCCGCGCGGCTGATGCTGTTCGCCTCCGGCGCGCCGAACGCGGCGGAGGAGGCGACACTCATGATCTCGGAGAAAATCGCAGCCTTCGCCGACGCCGGAATCGCCGCCGAACGCGCCTTGGCCGACGGGCTTGGCCTCTATGTCGCCGCCGAGCAGGCCTATTCGCCGCTGCAGCGGGCCGTGCATGCCAATAGCGGTCGGCTGCTTCACGCTTTCCATTAAAACGAATGAGGACGGGTTTTAGAAACCCGTCCTCACGGACCGCTATACCTGCGCCGTGCCTGGAGACAATAGCACCGCCGGCGCGGTCACTACCCTCACGCGTTACCTAACGGCAACGCCACGAAACGGGTGGCGTCGCCCATCTTCACGCGCATCAGCACTTCGTGCTTGCCTTGGCCCTTGGCTTCGGTGAGTGCGTTGCGCACATCGCCGGCGCTGGCGACAGATTTGCCGCCGACGTCGAGGATGACGGTGCCGGTCTGGAAGCCCTGCTCGGCGGCGGGACCGTCCGGATCGACCGCGGTGACGACGACGCCTTGGCTGCCGGCACCGGAGACTTCGTTTGCCGGCGCCACTTGCAGGCCGAGATGCGGCACGCCGCGGGTCGGCTGGCCGTTGCCGCTGTCGGCGTCGGCCACTTTCTGGTCGCTTGGCATCTGCGCCAGCGTCAACGACACGGTCTTGTCTTCACCTTGGCGGATAATGTCGAGCTTGACCGCAGAGTCCGGCGCCATCGTGCCGATGGTGCGGGCGAGATCGCGGGCGTCCTTCACCGGCGTGCCGTTGACCGCGGTGATGACGTCGCCGGATTCGATGCCGGCCTTGGCCGCGGGGCTGTCGCTCTGCGGCTGATCGACCATCGCGCCTGCGGCCTTTTTCAGTCCGAGGCTGTCGGCGATGCCTGCCGTCACCGGCTGGATCTGCACGCCAAGCCAGCCGCGCGTGACGTGGCCGGTTTTCTCGAGTTGCGCCACGACCATTTTCGCGGTATCGGCCGGAATGTCGAAGCCGATGCCGACCGAACCGCCGGACGGCGAATAGATCGCGGTGTTGACGCCGATGACGTTGCCGTCGACGTCGAACGCCGGACCGCCCGAATTGCCCTTGTTGATCGGCGCATCGATCTGCACGTAGTCGTCGTAGGGTCCGGCGCCGATGTCGCGGCCGCGCGCGGACACGATACCCGCCGTCACCGTGCCGCCGAGGCCGAACGGATTGCCGACCGCGACCACCCAGTCGCCGATCTTCGGCGATTGGTCGGCGAATTTCACGTAAGGAAAGTCAGCCTTACCGTCGACCTTGATCACCGCGAGATCGGTTTTCGGATCGGTGCCGACCACCTTCGCGGTGTAGATCGTGCCGTCGTCGGCCGTGACCTGCACCGACTTGGCGTGATCGACAACGTGATTGTTGGTTACGGCGTAGCCGTCCGGCGAAATGAAGAAACCGGAACCTTCGCCAATGATGGTCTCATGAGATTGCGGCGCGTTACGGCCGAATTGCTGGCCGTTCTGGTCGCCGAATTGCTGCATAAACCTGTCGAGCGGCGAACCGGGCTGCGCCGGGATTTGCTCCTGATCGTCGCCGTTGCCTTGACCGTTTTCTTGCATCATGGCGGGCTCGGCGGAGCCGGGGATTTTGACGCGCACCGAGATCACCGCGGGTTTCACCTTGGCGACGATGTCGGAAAAGCCGGTTGGATGTTGCAGCGTCGAATCGGCGGCACTTGCGGTTGTCGTTCCGAAGGCCGGTGGCCAATAGCCGTTCGGGCCGGCGAGCAGCAGCGCCGCGCCAATCCCCGCGACAGAAGCCAAAAGCGTAATGCGTCTGGCCGACAAGGCCCTGGGCCGGCGTGAATGCGGGTCGGTTTGTGTCATGACTTAATCTCCATTGATGATCGCCCAGGGTCGGCGCGGGCGTTGCCACACACATTTGGGGAAGCCGAGTTACAGCCGCGTGGAGACGAGATTAATTCGCAGCAAGCTTAAGGCGGGCGGGCCGTGCGGGCGATCTGGCGGCGGAATGCAACCTAGATAAGCAAGCTAATTGACTGCCTAATTAATGTGCGGCGGCTGCCCCGGACTCTTGTGTGCCGTTGCCGTTGCCCGGAGGCCGCTGCAAGATAGACGTTGAATCAAATACTTAGACTGCGGCAACAGCGGCCCATGGCGTGGCACGCGGCTTGCGGATGAGGTTCCCAAGCCGGCAAGCGCCAGCCCTGGGAGGCATTCAAATGAAGCGCCGCGACTTCCTCAAATCCGTGACCGCACTGACCGCGACCGCCGCCGTTCCGGCGCCCGCCATCTGGTCGTCGGCCAAAGCTCAATCGCGCCAGGAGACATTGCTCATTGTCTCCGAAAGCGGACCGAACAATCTCGACATCCACGGCGTCGGCACCAACGTGCCCGGCTACGAAGTGTCGTGGAATTGTTACGACCGGCTGATCACTCATCCGATGAAGACAGTGAATGGCACTCCGTATTACGACAAGACCAAATTCAAGCCGGAACTCGCCGAGGACATGAATCTCGGCGACATGTCGGCGACGTTCAAGCTGCGAAAGGACGCCACCTTCCAGGACGGCACGCCCGTCACCGCCAAGGACGTCAAATGGTCGTTCGACCGCGCGGTCACGGTCGGCGGCTTCCCCACCTTCCAGATGAGCGCCGGCTCGCTGACCAAGCCCGAGCAATTCGTCGTCGTCGACGACAAAACGTTCCGCGTCGACTTTATTAAAAAGGATCGGCTGACCATTCCCGATCTCGCCGTCATCGTGCCGTGCATCATCAATTCCGAACTGGTGAAGAAAAATGCCACCGCAACGGATCCGTGGGGCCTGGAATATACCAAGCTCAATACCGTGGGCTCAGGCGCCTACAAGGTGACGAACTGGACCGCCGGCTCCCAAGTCGTGCTTGAGCGCAACGATAGTTGGAAGGGCGGCCCGCTGCCGAAGATCAAGCGCGTGATCTGGCGCATGGTGCCGGACGCCGGCAACCGGCGCGCGCTGCTGGAGCGCGGCGACGCCGACGTCTCCTACGATCTGCCAAACAAGGATTTTTCCGAACTCAAGGCCGACGGCAAGCTCACCATCATTTCGACGCCGTACTCGAACGGCATCCAATATATCGGCATGAACGTGCAGCACCCGCCGTTCGACAATGTAAAGGTGCGCTACGCGATGGCTTACGCCATTCCGTATCAGAAAATCATGGACGCGGTGCTTTACAACCTCGCCAAACCGATGTTCGGCGCGCCGGCCGATGCGCCGACCCAAGTGGCCTGGCCGCAACCGCACAAGTTCAACACCGATCTCGGCAAGGCGAAACAACTTCTCGCGGAGGCTGGCTATGCGAATGGCATCCCCGATCCGATCCAGATCTCGTTCGATCTGGGCTTTGCGGGCGTCAATGAGCCCACTTGCGTATTGTTGCAGGAATCGCTTGCCCAAATCGGCATCCAAACCACGATCAACAAAGTCCCCGGCGCGAACTGGCGCACGGAGCTGACCAAAAAGACCATGCCGCTGTTCACCAATGTGTTCTCGGGCTGGCTCGATTACCCGGAATACTTCTTCTACTGGTGCTATCACTCCGGCAAATCGATCTTCAACACGATGGATTACCAATCGCCGGCGATGGATGCGTTTATCGACGGTGCGCGCGCTGCCGCGGCCACCGGCGACCAGCCGACTTATGACAAGGACGTCAAGGGCTTTGTCGATCTCGCCTTCACCGATATGCCGCGCATCCCGCTCTATCAGCCCTATGTCAATGTCGCGATGCAGAAGAACATCACCGGCTATCAGTACTGGTTCCACCGCCGGCTCGATTACCGCACGTTCGAGAAGGGATGATTTTTGCAGCCGTCATGCCCGGCCGCGTGCCGGGCATGACGAAACAGCTGATGGATAGCTTAAATGCTGACGATGATCCTCAAACGGCTGGCGATGGCGATCCCGAGCCTGATCGGCGTGGTGGTCGTCACCTTCCTGTTGACCCGGGCGCTGCCGGGCGATCCGGCCGCCTATTTCGCCGGCCCCGCGGCGACGCCGCAGGCGATCCAGGAAGTGCGCGTCAAGCTCGGCCTCGATAAGCCGCTGCTCGCCCAATTCGGTCACTACGTCGTCGATTTGGTCCACGGCAATCTCGGCACCTCGCTCACCACCGGACAATCGGTTGCGAGCGAATTGCGCAATCGCCTGCCGGCCTCCGCCGAATTGACGCTGCTCGGTCTCATTGTCTCGATCGTGATCGCGGTGCCGCTCGGAATCCTTGCGGCAACCAAGCCCAATTCCCTCCTCGATCACGCCTGCCGCATCATCTCGACCGCCGGCGTATCGCTGCCCGTGTTCTTCACCGGCCTGATCCTGGTTTACGTCTTCTATTATCTGCTCGGCTGGGCGCCGGCGCCGCTCGGACGGCTCGACGTGTTCTTTACCGAGCCGCCGCGCGTCACCGGCTTTTACCTGATCGACAGCCTGATCGCGGGCGATCCCGCAACCTTCATGGCGGCGCTCAAGCAGCTGATCCTGCCGGCGCTAACACTCGCCATCTTCTCGCTGGCGCCGATCGCGCGCATGACGCGGGCTTCGATGCTCGCGGTGCTGTCGTCGGATTTCGTGCGCACCGCGCGATCAAGCGGGCTCTCGGCCTATACGGTGATCGTGACTTACGCGTTCCGCAACGCCATGCTGCCGGTCATCACCACGCTCGGCATGGTGTTCTCCTTCCTGCTCGGCGCCAATGTGCTGGTTGAGAAAGTGTTCGCCTGGCCGGGCATCGGCTCCTACGCCGTCGAAGCGCTGCTGGCGTCCGACTTCGCGCCGGTGCAGGGCTTCGTGCTCACCATGGCGGTCATGTATGTGATGCTCAATCTGTTGATCGACGTGCTGTACGGCCTGATCGACCCGCGCGTGAGGCTTGAGGCATGACCGATATTGCAATCGCGCCGCGGCGCGAAAGCGCTCTCGGCGCGCTCTTCAAGCATGCACGCTACGTCGTCGGCGAAAACCCGGTGACCGGCTTCGCCTTCGCATTGTTCGTGCTGATCGTGCTGGCCTCCGTGTTCGGCCCGCACATCGTGCCGTACGATCCACTCGCCAGCGACACCACCCAAGCGCTCAAGCCGCCCAACGCGCATCACTGGTTCGGTACCGATCAGCTCGGCCGCGATGTCTTCAGCCGCGTCGTCGTGGCGACCAGGCTCGACTTCTTCATCGCGGTGGCCTCGGTCGCGCTGGTGTTCTTGATGGGCGGCCTCGCCGGAGTCGCCGCCGGATTCTTCGGCGGCTGGACCGATCGCATCGTCGGGCGCATCGCCGACACGATCATGGCATTTCCGCTGTTCGTGCTCGCCATGGGTATCGTCGCCGCCCTGGGCAACACTGTGCAGAACATCATCCTTGCCACCGCGATCGTGAACTTCCCGCTTTACGCGCGCATCGCGCGTGCCGAAGCCAACATCCGGCGCGAAGCCGGTTTCGTCGAGGCGGCGCGGCTTTCGGGCAATTCCGACTGGCGCATCTTGACGTTTCAGATTCTGCCCAACGTGTTTCCGATCCTCGTCGTGCAGATGTCGCTGACCATGGGCTATGCCATCCTCAACGCCGCCGGCTTGTCCTTCATCGGGCTCGGGGTGCGTCCGCCGACGCCGGAATGGGGAATCATGGTGGCGGAAGGCTCGCAGTTCATGGTGTCGGGCGAGTGGTGGAATGCGACCTTCCCGGGCGCCGCCCTGATGGTGGCGGTGTTCTGCTTCAATCTTCTCGGCGACGGCTTGCGCGACATGGTCGATCCCAGGAGACGAACGTGAGGGGGCGCACATGAGCGATGCGCCGACACTGTCGGTCGAAGGGCTGAGCGTGGAATTCCGCACCCGCGGTGGCATCGTGCGCGCGCTGGATAATGTCAGCTTCAGCGTCGGCAAGGGCGAGACGATCGCGCTGGTCGGCGAATCCGGATCGGGCAAGTCCGTCACCGCCTATGCGATAATGGGCATTCTCGATCCGGCTGGCCGCGCCAGCGCCGGCCGCGCCATGCTCGGCGCGCTCGACCTGCTTTCGGCTTCGCCGGCAAAACTCGCCGAGGTGCGCGGGCGCGACATCGGCATGATCTTCCAGAACCCGCGCACCGCGCTCAACCCGATCCGAACCGTCGGCCGGCAAATCGCCGACGTGCTGATCCGCCACGGCAATGTGTCGCGCCGCGACGCGCCGGCGCAAGCCGTTGAAATGCTGCGCGCCGTCGGCATCACCGATCCGTCGCGCCGCGCCAAGGCCTATCCGTTCGAGATGTCCGGCGGCATGTGCCAGCGCGTCATGATCGCGATAGCGCTTGCGGCCAAGCCTTCGCTGCTGATCGCCGACGAGCCGACCACCGGCCTCGACGTCACCACGCAAGCCGTGATCATGGACCTGATCAACGATCTCGCCACGCAGATGGGCATGGCGACGATTTTCATCACCCACGATCTGGCGCTCGCCGGGCAGCGCTCCGCGCGCATCGTGGTCATGCATGCCGGGCACGTGGTCGAGGATGCGCCGACCGCGGAATTGTTCGCAAATCCGAGACATCCCTATACGGCGGAGCTGATTGCCGCGACGCCGGATTCCGCGGTGAGCCTCGATAAGCTCGCGTCGATCCCCGGCTCCCTGCCCGATCTGCGCCGCGCCGATTTGCCGCCGTGCCGCTATTCCGAGCGCTGCCCACGCAAGCTCGCCGCCTGCGCGCAGCCGCTGCCGCATGCGGATTTGGGCGGCGGCCACATCGTCGCTTGCTGGAACCCGCTGCCCGCGCAGCACGCCAGCGCACCAGCCGTGAGCGCAGCATGACGGCGCTCCTGGGCGTTACCGAATTTTCGAAGCAATTTCCGGTCGGCGGCGGCCCGGGAACGTGGGCGCGGCTCAAGCGGCGCTTTACCGGCGGCGTGGAGAAATTGCCGAAAGTCTACGCCGTCGACGACGTGAGTTTTACCGTCGATGAAGGCGAGACCGTTGGCCTCGTCGGCGAATCCGGTTGCGGCAAGTCGACCTTGGTGCGCGCGCTTACCCGCCTGATCGATGCCAGCGCCGGCAGCATCAAGCTCGGTGACCGCGAATTGGCGCTAAAACCATCGCGCGTCTTCGCGCGCGACCGCGACCGCGCCCGCATCCAAATGGTGTTCCAGGACGCCGGCGAAAGCGTCAATCCGCGCTTTACCGGCTTCGACACCATCGCCGATCCGCTGCGGCGCTTGCGCAAGCTGCGCGGCAAGGCGCTTACGGAGCGCGTCGAGACCGTCGCGAGCCAGTGCGGACTGCCGCTGCAACTGCTGACGCGATTTCCCCATCAATTGTCCGGCGGCCAGCGCGCCCGCGTCGGCATCGCCCGCGCCATTGCGGTCGAGCCCGATCTTCTGGTGCTCGACGAGCCTACCGCGGCATTGGACGTCTCGGTTCAAGTCGTCATCCTTCAGCTCTTGCAACGGCTGAAGAAAGAATTCGGCATGAGCTATCTGTTCGTATCGCACGATCTTTCCGTGGTGCGGCTGCTGTGCGACCGGGTGCTGGTCATGTATCTCGGCAAGATCGTGGAATCCGGCCCGGCCGTCGAAGTGTTCGAGCATCCGCTGCATCCCTATACCCAGGCGCTGGTCGCCGCGGTGCCGCGCTTGCACGAGAACGGCAGCGAGCGATTGCGCCTCATCGGTGAGCCACGCAGCCCGATCGACCCCGATCCGAATGTGTGCCGCTTCTACGGCCGCTGCCCGCGCGGCGCCGATGCGTGCAAGACGACGATGCCGGCGCTGCGCTCCTTCGGCGCTCGCAGCGTCGCCTGCCACTTTGCCGAGGAATTCCTGCCGCAACCGAGAATAGCGTCATGAAACGAAAAGTCGCCCGCAAGCCGAAACCCGCACGCGCGAAGAGTGGCGCCAAAGCTCCAACCAAGGTTTCCGCGCCGGCCGCCGTCGCATCGCACGGCAGTATGGGCGCGCTGGTCGCGGCGACCGCAAAGGCGCTCGGCCTTGCGATCGAGCCCGCTTGGGCGGCCAACGTCCAATTCAATCTGCAACTGATTCTGCGTTTCGCGGCGCTGGTCGATGAATTCCCTCTCCCCGACGACATCGAGCCTGCGCCGATTTTCCATGCTTGACACGCCCGGGACCAATTTCGATTTCGTCAGTGCCGCCGACATTGCCGCCGCCGTGGCGTCGGGCCGCGCCAGCGCGGTCGCCGTCATCGAAGCGGCGCTGGCGCGCATCCGCCAGCACGACCCGATACTCAATTCCTTCACCGCGGTCACCGAGCAGCGGGCGATTCTGCGCGCGCAAGCCATCGACGCGACGCGTGCGCGCGGCGAACCGGTGGGACCGCTGGCCGGCGTGCCGTTCGCGGTCAAGAACCTGTTCGAGATCGCCGGCCTGACGACACTGGCCGGTTCGAAGATCAACCGTGACAACCCGCCGGCAACGCGCGATGCGGCCTTGATCGAGCGGCTCGAAGCGGCGGGCGCCGTGCTGGTCGGCGCGCTCAATATGGGCGAATACGCCTACGACTTCACCGGCGAGAACATGCACGACGGCGCTTCGCGCAATCCGCACGACCACGACCGCATGAGCGGCGGCTCGTCCGGCGGCTCGGGCAGCGCGGTCGGCGGCGGGCTGGTGCCGATCGTGCTTGGCTCCGACACCAACGGCTCGATCCGGGTGCCGGCGTCACTGTGCGGCATTTTCGGGCTGAAACCCACTTACGGCCGGCTCAGCCGTGCGCGCACCTTTCCGTTCGTCTCGAGCCTCGACCATCTCGGGCCGCTGGCGCGCAGCGCGCAGGACCTCGCACTGGCCTATGACGCCATGCAAGGCTTCGACGCCGACGATCCAGCATGTGCCGATCGCGCGGTGGAGCCGGTCGTGCCCCTGTTCAAGCGCGGCGCAGAGGGTTTTCGCGTCGCGGTCGCCGGCGGCTATTTCAAATGCAAAAGCGGCGAAGCCTGTTACGCCATCGATCGCGTGGCGGCCGCGCTCGGCGCCAATCGCGATATCGACATTCCACAAGCCGACCGCGCGCGCGCGGCGGCTTTCGTCATTACCGCCACCGAAGGCGCCAGCCTGCATCTGCAACGGCTGCGCACGCGGGCCAAGGACTTCGATCCGGCGGTGCGGGATCGTCTGCTCGCCGGCGCGATGGCGCCGGCCGCGCTGGTCGTGAAGGCACAGAAATTCCGCCGCTGGTATCACGAGCAAGTGCTGCACCTGTTTGAGGAGGTCGACGCCATCCTGGCTCCGGCGACGCCGTGCACGGCGCCGTTGATCAACCAGCAAACCTTCATGCATGGCGGCGTCGAATTGCCGGTCCGGGCCAATCTCGGTATCTACACGCAGCCGATCTCTTTTATCGGCTTGCCGGTCGTCGCCGTGCCGGTGCCGTTGACGCCGCTGCCGATCGCGGTGCAGATCATTGCGGCACCGTGGCGCGAGGACGTGGCGCTGCGGCTGGCGCACGCGCTGGAAACGCAAGGCGTAGTCGCGGCGATGCGCCCGTCGATTTAACAAGACGGCAGATTAGGGAGAAAAGCATGGAGATCGACCTGCCGGAGGTCGTCGCCGAAGTCAAAGCCGCATTCGACCGCTACGAGAAGGCCCTGGTGTCGAACGACGTCGGGACGCTTGATGCGCTGTTCCACGACGATCCGCGCACCATCCGCTATGGCGGCACCGAGAACCTCTACGGCTTTGCCGAAATCATGGCGTTCCGCGCCGCGCGCTCGCCGGCGGGATTGGCGCGCACCCTGTCGAAGACCGTCATCACCACCTACGGCCGCGACTTCGCGGTTGCGTCGACCTTGTACGACCGCCCGTCCAACCCGGGCAAAATCGGCCGCCAGATGCAGACCTGGGTGCGTTTCCCCGAAGGCTGGCGCGTCGTCGCCGCCCATGTGAGCTTGATCCCGGCATGAAGCCATACAAGACCGTCGTCGTGCTTTTGGTCTTGATGCTCGCCGGCGCCGCCGCAAACGCGGCCGGCCCTTTTGTCTGGCAGCCATTGCGGGTTCCGCTGTCGAGCGATTTGGGCGGGCTCGAAGCATTGCTGGTTCGCCCGAGCGAACCGGGCCGCTATCCGCTGGCGCTGATCGCGCACGGCTCGCCGCGCTCGGCCAACGACCGTCCGAACATGACCCCGCTGGCGATGCTACCGCAGGCATTGGAATTTGCCCGCCGCGGCTGGGCGGTCGTCATCGTCATGCGCCGCGGCTATGGCGGATCCGACGGCGGCTGGGCGGAGACCTACGGCGGTTGCGACAATCCGAATTACGTCGCCGCTGGGACCGCGGGCGCCGCCGATCTCAAGACGACGCTCGAATTTCTCTCGCACCGGCCGGATATCGATGCCACGCATATGATCGCGGTCGGCGTTTCCGCCGGCGGCTTTGCCACGGTCGCGCTCACCGCCGATCCGCCGCCCGGTCTGGTCGCCGCCATCAGCTTCGCCGGCGGCCGAGGCTCGTTGGAAAGCGATCGGGTTTGCCGGCCTGACCGGTTGGTCGAAGCTTTTCGCGCCTTCGGCGAACGCTCGCGCCTTCCCATGCTCTGGGTCTATGCCGCAAACGATCATTTCTTCGGACCGGCTCTGGCGCAGCAGTTCAAAACGGCATTTATGGGAGCCGGCGGCAGCGTCGATTTCGTCGGCGCGCCCGCGTTCGGCGACGATGGCCATGGCTTGTTTTCGCCCTCCGGCGTCCCGATCTGGACGCCCTATGTGGAGACGTTCTTGCAGCAGGAGAATTTGACGATGACGGCAACGCCACTGCCATTGCCACCCCCGGCCATCACCGCGCCCGAAATACTGGGCGCCAACGGTCAGAAAGCCTTCGCGGCGTTTCTCATCGACGCGCCGCACAAGGCGTTCGCGCTGTCGCCGGACGGTCATTTTGGCTGGCAAACCGGCATGAGGACCGTCGCGGCGGCGCGCGCCGGCGCGCTCAAATTTTGTCAGCAGAGCGGAAAGACTTGCGGCGTGATGTTTGTCGACGACGCGGCGGTGGGGCAATAACGAGCTTCGCTCGCCACCTCCTCGTTCAGGGGGAGGAAAGCGACTCGACAAACTTCCGCCAGCCGCCGAAGCTGGTGATGTCACGCGCGCCGGCGATGGCTTCCGCTTCGACCAAAAACCCCTTCACCGCGCGGCCGTCGGCGAGTTCAAGCGTGCCGATCGAGAGCGGCGGCGGGATCGCGGCGACGAAGCGGCCGAAGGCTGCGTCCGACAGCGCCCAGACCTCGATTTCGATTTTCGCGCCGCCATCGTTCTTCACGCGCAACAGACCGGGCTTCGGCGGCGTCGTGCCGGCGAGCGCATAGAGCCGGTAATGCGGCGCGGTCGCGCCGCGTTCGATGAGCCGGCCGCCGGCTGAGCGCAGTTCGCCGTTGAGCGGCATGCCGGAGAGATGCGCGCCGACGACCACGATTGCGATTTCGCCCGCCGCCGGCGTCGCCGCCTCCTTCGCCAGCGGCGGCTGCGGCGATTTAAGCGCGCCGAGCGGCAGGCCGGTCGCGGCATGGAATTGCCGCCCGATGGCGGCGAGCACGGCGTCTTGTCCGGCCTGCGCCAACAGCGTGATGCCGAACGGCACGCCGTCCGGCCGCATCGAGGCCGGCACCGCAAGCCCGCACAAATCGAGCAAGTTGACGAAATTGGTGTAAGTGCCGAGCCGGCTGTTGAGGTGAATGGGATCGGCCAACACCTGCTCGATCGAATAGATCGTCGGCGCGGTCGGCAGCACCAGCGCGTCCATCGCGCGGAAGGCGTGGTCGCGCACGCGCCGCAGGATTTCGAGCTGATAAAAGGCGGCGAACGCGTCCGCGGCCGTGCCGCGGCTGCCGGCCAGGATGATCTGCCGCGTCACCGGAAGGATGGATTCGGGCGACGAGGCGATTAAATCCTTGGCGGTGAGATAACGTTCGGCGATCCACGGGCCCTCATAAAGGAGCCGCGCCGCCGCATAGAACGGCTCGATATCGACCTCGACGATCTTGGCGCCAAGCGCTGCGAATTGCGCAAGCGCCGCGTCATAGGCCGCAGCCGAGACCTTGTCGCCGAAGAACAGGCGCTGGCCGGGCAGCGGTACGCCGAGCCGCACGCCGTCCGGCACCGGTCCGACCGCGTGCAGCAGCCGCGGCCGCGAATAAGGATCGGCCGCATCGGGGCCGCCAATGATATTGAGCGCTGCCATCGCGTCGTCGACGGTGAGCGCGAAAACCGAGACGCAATCGAGCGTGCGGCAGGCCGGCACGAGGCCCGCCGTCGACACCAGGCCGCAACTCGGCTTGAGACCGACGATATTGGCGTAGCCCGCGGGCACGCGGCCCGATCCGGCGGTGTCGGTGCCGAGCGAAAGCGGCGAAATGCCGGTAGCAACCGCGAGCGCCGAGCCGGTGCTCGATCCGCCCGGGATGAGCTTGTCGTTGAACAGATTGCGGCCGATGCCGTACGGCGTGCGCACGCCGACGAGGCCGGTCGCGAATTGGTCGAGATTGGTTTTGCCGAGAATAAGCGCGCCCGCCGCACGCAGCCGCGCCACCGCCGTCGAGTCATTATGGGCACGATAAAGAAAAGCGGGACAAGCAGCGGTGGTCGGCAGGCCCTTGACGTCGATATTGTCCTTCACCGTGACCGGAATGCCGTAGAGCGGCAGCGACGTGTCGCCGTCGCGCGCGAGTGCCAGCGCCTCGGACGCGGCATCTTTTTCTTCACGTAAGGTAATGAAAATGGCCGGATCGTTATGGGCGCGGATGCGCGCGTAACTGCGGGCGACGATATCGGCGGGCTTCGCCGCTCCGCTGCGATAGGCGCTGAGGATTTCGGCGACCGTTTCGGCCACTTGGCTCGCTCACTTCACCGGTGCAGCGTCGGGAATAAAGCGCTGGCCGTAGACCGGCTCTTTGTGCGGCGTCGGCGGCAACTCCCAGGCGCCGGTCGAGGGCGGCCGCACCTCGGCTTCGACGTGCACGTCGAGCAGGAACGGCTTGTTCGCCTTCACCGCATGATCGAGCGCGCCGCGGAAATCTTCCGACTTAGTCACCGTCAGTGCATCGACGCCGGAGGCCCTGGCCCATGCCGCAAAATCCGGGTTGAACGGCTTCTTGTTGGCGCCTTGATGGAACATGGTGCCGTATTCACGGCCGCCGAACATGCCGAGCTGAATGTCGCGAATGGAAACCCAGCCGAAATTATTCCAAATCACCCAGACCACCGGAATGTCGTATTCGACCGCGGTGCAAAGCACATGCGGCACCATGGTGAAGCAGCCGTCGCCGGTGACCGCCACCACCGGCCGGTCCGGCGCTGCAAGTTTCGCGCCGAGCGCGCCCGCGGCGCCAAAGCCCATGCCGGAAAAACCCCAGGAATTGAGCATGCATTGCGGTTTGCGCGCGTTCCAGAACTGCATGTACCAGTTGTGGCTGACGCCGACGTCGCAGCAGATAATGGCGTCCGGCGGCAGCACCGCCTGGCAGTCCGCCACCACGCGTTCGGGCCGCATCGGCGAGGCATGCAGCTCGAAATTCGGCCGCACGAATTTTTCCCATTCGGCGCGCCACTTGGCGATGTCGGCGAGCCAGGCTTTGGTCGCGCCGGGTTTTGCGCCGCGCCGATCGAGCTCGGTGAGAAGCTGGCGCAAGAACGTACGCGCGTCGGCGAGCAGGCCGAGATCGGGCGGATAATTGCGGCCGAGCTCGGCGGGATCGACGTCGACATGGATGAGCTTTGTGTCCGGGAAATTCCACGAATAGCCGGGCATCCATGATGAGGCCGATCGGTCGTCGAACCGCGCGCCGATGGCGACTACGACGTCGGCGCGGCGGCCGGCTTCGTTGGCCGGAAACGCCCCGTTCCTGCCGATGAAGCCGAGCGACAGCGCGTCGGTCATGTCGAGACAGCCCATGCCGTTCGGCGACGAGATCACCGGGATGCCGAGCCGTTTGACGAATTCGGTGAGTTCGCGGCTTGCCTCCGACAGCGTCACGCCGTGGCCGATGAAAATCACCGGCCGCTGCGCGCCGAGGATCATATCGAGCGCGCACGAAATCTCCTCGGGCGAGGCGCCGCTCCTTTGCGTGTTGAGCGGCGGCGCCGGCGGCGGGATTTCGACCTCGTCCTCCTCCTGGAACACGTTGAACGGCACGTCGATGTTCACCGGCCCCGGCCGGCCGGACAGCATCGTGGTCATGGCCTGCCGCAACGCCAGCGGCAGCATGTCGACGCGCGTCGGCTGGAAACTGCGCTTCACAACGGGGCGAATGACATTGACGAAATCGGCCTGGAAGTGCCGGTTGATTTCCTGAAACGGGCTGCGGTTGAATTGCGACGTCGGCACGTTCGCGGTGATGGCGAGCAGCGCCGAGGAATCGGTCAGCGCGCAGGCGAGCGGCATGACGATATTAGCGGAGCCCGGCCCGCACGAGGTCAGCGTCGCCACCGGCTTGTGGCGCACCCGGAAATAGGCGTCCGCCATGTGGGCAGCGACCTGTTCGTGGCGCGGCGAGATGAGCTTGATTCGGTCGCGCGCCTCATAGAGCGGATCGAGCATGCCGACATTGCCGTGCCCGCAAATGCCGAAGACATAAGGAATGTCGTTGGCGATCAGGTACTCCGTGATCAGCTCGGCGCCCTTCATCCGTGGCATTGGTACTCCTTGAGGCTCATGGTCATGGGCCAATTTCTATCATGATCCAAAGGACGTAGGGTGGGCAAAATCGTCCGTTCATGCTTCAGCGTCGGCATCGCGCGCGGACGATTTTGCCCACGCGGCGGCGGCTTTCAGGCGGCGACGGGCCGTCTTCGCTTTTGCTTATGGCAACGTTTCTCCGGTCTCGCGATGCGCCTTGGCATCCGAGCTTTGCGACGCCACTGCAAGAAAGCCCTCGCCAATCTCCTTCCAAAAAAAAGGGCCATAGCCGCGGAATGACATCCAAGGCCCAACGCGCCGGTCGGCCGCATTCAGTCCTGGATCAACCTTTCGTTAACCATTATGTCGCCACGCTGCGCGCATCGAGCGATGCAGTGACTCGGACAAATGGCTCTCACGGGCAAGATGGTGCAGCGTGACCGCTGGCAGTATCGAGCCGAACCTTTCCCGGCTCTCACCAGCAAGATAACGCAGGGATGCGGTTGGCAGCATCAGGCCAAGAACCTCGCTTCCACACACGCGGCGATTGGGATGGCGGCGATGGCTGTGGCCGGACAAGCGCGAATGCAGCCGCCGTTTGAACATAGACTAGAACCGCGCATATTCGAGCCCACGAATGAACCTGAGCCGACGGCCGCGACGCTTGCTGAACCGAAACAGCAAGTGGTGCGCGAGGTGGCCGCGGCGCAGGACGAGTATACGGAGAAACCGGCCGCGGAGTCCGCAGCCGAAGCAGTTGCCGAACCCGAGCGAACCAGGAACCTTGCTCTCTTTTTCAGCCAAATCGAGCGACGTCTGAAGCTGCTTGTCAGCGAAAACTGTCGGCTGTCCCGCTGCCTCATGGAGAGGGGCCTCGCGGACCAGCGTGTCGCCGAACTCGAGCGAACCCGGAACATCAACCTGTCTACAGCGCGCAAGGAGCTTGATCTCCGGGCTCGCATGCTGCGCTGCCTCGCCGACAGGGACCTTGCGAACAAGCGTGTGGCCGAACTTGAGCGTGAGCTAGGCTTGGCGCGCAAGGAGCCTGTGCTCCGGGAGAATGAGAACCGATCGCGTCAGACGTCGCGCTCCGCAGCCGATAAAGCATGCTGCCAGACCGAACAAATGATAAAGGACCAAACGGGCCAGCAGCTGCCATCGGTGCCGGAACAGTACTACACCGAAGAGAATGCGTGGCTCCTGGAGCAGCAGCAGCGGCAGATGGATATGCAGCAGTATGGGCGGTCCGAGCGCTGAGACCGTGGGCGCGGACCCGCTGTGTGGGATTATTCAGACTGCGACGCCGACGAGATAATCGAACAAGCCTTTCCGCAGTTCGGTAATTAGCGAGCGACGCTAGACAAAATGCGCCGGTAGCGTCGCCCGCGCCGGTGGGGCCGCTGCGGGGCCTGCCAATCAAGCACGATCGTCCCTTAACCCCGCCTGGCTGAGCAACGGATAGGTCGTGTCGCGAAATTCGCGCATGCCCGCGATATAGCGCGGCCAGGACAGCAGTACGCCGTCCAAGCCGATCTTCGACAATGTCATCAAACCATCCACGATCTG
>Ga0181525_10001137_pt1 | contig 22984 bp, 17 predicted proteins | sample PEATcosm2014_Bin_48_FD_121100 | JGI IMG/M metagenome (GOLD analysis project Ga0181525, IMG submission 121100) | Peatland microbial communities from MTU Mesocosm Facility, Houghton, MI, USA - PEATcosm2014_Bin06_10_metaG | ecosystem: Environmental > Terrestrial > Soil > Wetlands > Peat | place... | reverse complement strand
GCCTACGCCCCTCAACAGGCCCTGGCTACATTGGCACAGGCTGGTTTTCGCTTAACCGGCGGCACGCTCCGCGACAGCCGCGGCAAGGCCGTGGAGCTTTCCATCATTACCAACTCCGGCAACAGGTTGCGCGAACGCACCGCCGCTCTGATTCAAGAGGATCTGGCGAAAATCGGAATCCGGGTCACCGTGGTAACCCTGGACTTTCCTTCCTTGATCGAGCGCATCACGCGCACCTTCGACTACGATGCCTGCCTGCTGGGCTTCTCCAGCGTGGATCTGGATCCCACCGGTCAAATGAATCTATGGCTCAGCTCGGCGAACGCCCACGCTTGGAATCCGGAGCAAAAGACCCCGGCCACCGGTTGGGAAGCCGAAATTGACCGGCTCATGGAACTGCAGGCTAGCGAATCGGTCCCGGTGAAGCGGAAAGCTGCGTTCGACCAGGTTCAGGAAATCGCGGCGCGAGAGGGCCCCATGTTGTTTCTGGTTTACCGCAATGCGCTGTGCGCGGTCTCCTCGGAATTGCGCAACGTGCAGCCCTCGGTGGTGGGCCCGCCGCTGATTTGGAATATCGAGCGCCTGTATTTCGCACCGGCGCGGCACCTGGAGGCCAAACGATAACCCTCGATGCGCTCCTTAGCCTGCGGATCTCGGCGTCCTACCGGGCGGGCCCGTCCGTCTTGCATGATGCGGCGATTACCATTCAGCGCGGCGAGATTCTGGGTCTGGCGGGCCAGAGCGGCGCCGGCAAGAGCACCATGGGGCTGGCCATCCTGGGCTTGCATCGGTTCCGCCAAGTCACGGTTTCCGGATACATGAACTTTCGCGGCCGCGAGCTGCTGGATCTGCCGGAACCGCAGTGGCGATCCCTGCGTGGCCGCGAGATCGCGTTCGTGCCGCAATCCCCGCTGGCCTCGTTAAACCCGGTGTTGACCGTGGGCGCCCAGTTGAACGAAGCTTGGCGCGCGCACGGGCGCGGTGCGCTCACAGCCTGGAGGCAGAGCTTACGCGCACTGCTGGAACACGTTTGCCTGCCCCCGGATGAAAGGTTCCTGGCACTCTATCCGCGCCAGCTCAGCGTGGGCCTGGCACAACGCGTGCTCATCGCGATGGCGCTCATTCACCATCCCGCACTGATCGTCGCCGACGAACCCACCAGCGCGCTCGATATGATCACCCAAGCCGAAATCTTGAATCTGTTCCGGCGCGTCAATCGCGAATTTGGCGCCGCCATACTATACATATCTCACGATCTGGCATCCATGGCATCGTTAGCCCACCGCATCGCCATTCTGGAACGTGGTTCTATCGTGGAAGACGGGCCACCCGAACAGATTTTTGGTGCACCGCGCCATCCGTATACCGCGCGCCTGGTGGCGGCTCTGCCCCGGTTAGGGCCTGCGCTCGGAGGCCAGCCGGGCCTCGTCCCCCAGCTTTGCGGGCAGGAATTCTAGCGTCTCTGCCGGAGCCGGCCGCGTGCGCTTTTGGGAGTGATGCAGACTCTTCATCTGATACATCCGCCGGTCCGCCTCGGTCAACAGCTGTTCCGCATCGTTGCCGTCGGCCGGGAAGAATGATTCGCCCATGCTTACCGATAGAATCTGCTCGTGGCATATTTCCAGCCCCGTACGGCACACGACCTCATGCAGGTCGATCTCGCGGGCCGCCGTGCTTTCGCGGTTGAGCCCCGGCATCAAGATCACGAATTCGTCTCCCCCCATGCGCGCCACGTAATCGTACTCCCTGCAGATATAGCGGATGCCCTTGGCGGAGGCTTCCAGGACGCGATTACCCACCAGGTGCCCGAAGCGGTCATTGACCTCTTTGAAGCCATCCAGGTCCAGCACCATTACCGCCAGTTCCGAGTTGGTGCGGCGGCAGCGCGCCAGTTCGGAGTCCAGACGCAGGAACAGCGACCGGGCGTTCGGCAGCCGCGTCAACTCGTCGATCGTCGCCGATTTCTCGGCATGGCTGTAGCGCAAGGCATTTTCGATCGTCAGACCCGCCTTGGTGCTGATGGCCATCAGGATGCGCAGATGGTCCGCGGTAAACGCGCTGGCCTGTTTATCGTACAGGGTAAGGACGCCGACGATGCCCTCTATCCCGGGGAGCGGCACGGAGAGCGCCGAACGCAGGGTGCTAAACCGCGTCGGATCGGTAAGGTATCCGGGCTCCACCGAAGGGTTTCCATTGACGATTGGCTTGCCGTTCTCCGCTACCCATCCCGAGAGACCCTGGCCCATGGGTATTTCCAACGAGCCGAATAGCTCGGCGTTTTCGCCCTCCGCAAACTGCGGCGTCAGAGAGCCGTTCTTGACTACGTAAATGGCGATGGCATCGTAGCGGATCACGTTTTGCAGCTTGCGGGCCAACAGGGAAAGGGTGTCATCGACGCATAGCGAACTGCCCAGGCCCGTCGCAATTTCGAGCAGAGAGTGAAACTCCTGCCGGGCCGCCGCAATGGATGCCAGGAACTCGATTGGCTGCGCCTTGCCGGCAGCCTGTGCGGGTATGTCCTCTAAGCCTGCCTGGGGAGCGCACTCCGCACCGGATGCGTTTCGCTTCTCCAGCTTGGTGCCGTAGGACCCGCGCGCCTGGCCTTCCAGTTCCATGTAGCACCGCTGGAGCGCCGCGATCACCGCGGGATCGTAGCCCGCGCCGGAATCCGACGACACCTTCGCCATGGCTTCATCCAACGGAAGCGCCCGCCGGTACTGCCGGTCGGACGTGAGCGCGTCCAAGCAGTCCACCGCCGAGAGAATCCGGGCGCCCATCGGAATCTGATCGCCCCTCAATCCGTTCGGATAGCCGCTGCCATCCCATCGTTCGTGATGCGCCAGCACGATCGGCACCACCGGATAGGGAAAATCTACGGTTTCCAGAATCTCCGCGCCAACCACCGGATGGATCTGCATCTTCTTAAATTCTTCGGGCGTAAGGCGTCCCGGTTTGGAGATGATGTGCTCCGGCACCGCCAGCTTACCAATGTCATGCAACAGGGAAGCCGCTTCGAGCGCCCTGGCCTCGGTTTCGCCGAGCCCCAGTTCCTTGGCTAGCCCCATGGCATACACTTGCACCCGCCGCAAATGGTCGGAAGTGCTGCCGTCTTTAGCGTCGATGGCCAGCGCCAACGCCTTGATCGTGCGCAAATGCAGGCTGGCTACTTCCGATACGTGGCGCTTCTCTTCCTCCAGGCGGTCGAGATAGAGCCGGTATGACCGGTACATTAAAAATACAACCGGTAATGCCAGCACCGAATTCTGCCAGCCAAACCGCCGCACCAACCCGTGATGGACCGCCGCAATGGCCGCGCCGCCCAGGTAGTTCGGCGCGGTCCAAAAGAGCCGGTCCATCCACAATCGCCAGAATGCTTTCCGCTCGGTCAACGCAATGATGCCGGCCACCGACCACGTGTTGGCCAGAAAGTAGACCATCGAACAGAAGCACAGCAGAAAGGGAGTGCTGCTCACCTGTCGCTGAACCAGACCAGAGTGGTAGGCCAGATATGCCACGGTGCTGGATCCGGCCATGCTGGAAAATGTGAAAAGAAGCTGTATGGGAGCCGGACGCACCTTGGCGGTGAGAACCACCTGCGCCAACCCGCTCGCGCAAGCGATGATTACGGTTTCCGCCAGGCTCAACTCGGCAACGGCCACCAGGATGAACACAAAGTTGACCGACAGCGTTCCGGTCATACCAGGCAGGGTGACCTTCAGCTTGGAGCTGAGCATCGCGCACGTAAGGTACCAGAGGAATTGCCCCCAGTGGCCAACGCCCCAGGTCTGCAGCGAGTATCCCAGGCACGCCAGCCCGAATAGCACGGTAGCCAGGATATATGCGCGCGCCGATTTCGGAAGTTCGCTCATGCCCCGCCTGCTGAGATCACCAGAAAGCCGCTCTCCACCTCGGCCCCTGTCACACAGTTCCAGACCACGATGGCGATGCCTTCCGCCTGCCCATGGTGGAAGCGGACTTTCTGGCCGGACGTCAGGTCGACACAGCCGTGGCGGGCACGAAATCCGCTCGGGCTGGTATCCACCAGCCGGAACTCTTCGCGGCCGATGCGATCCACGGGCTCCATCCAGCCCGTCCCGGTCGCGGGCCTGCGCGGCTCGCCACGGCGATTGGCGTTTCGCCGCTTTCGCTCAGCAGGGGTTGGCAGTGGGGTGCTCATATACCCTCAGTTTTCGATAGAGTGTCCGTCGCGAAATCCCAAGTAATTCGGCGGCGCGCTGCTGATGTCCTCCCGTCCGCGACATCGTGGCCTCAATCAACTCGCGTTCCAGGTTTTCTATGGTTCCCTCGCGCGCGGCCTGGGGCAGGCTTTCATGAGTCCCGAGGGGACCCAGGTGCTGCGGCTCCACGACGCCTTCACCGGCCGTGGCGGCTAGCCGGAGCATGCAATTCCTCAGCTCCCGGACATTTCCAGGCCACGCATGCCCCCGCAACAATGCCGCCGCGGCCGGCGAAAGTGTCAATCCTGATGCCGCCCGCTCCAGAAAGAAACGCGCCAGCGGCTCGATGTCGTCCCGCCTTTCCCGCAGCGGCGGCACCACAATCTGCAACTGGCCGAGGCGATAGTAAAGATCGCTGCGAAATTGTCCCCGCCGCACCGCCCCTTCCAGATCGGCATTGGTGGCCGCGATCACGCGCGTGTCTACGCTTACTTTGCGCGTTCCGCCCAGCCGGTAATAAGGCGCTCCGTCCAGAACCCGCAGCAGCTTCACCTGCACCCGCATCTCGAGTTCACCGATCTCGTCCAGGAACAATGAGCCGGAGTGGGCCACCTCAAACAGCCCCTGTTTGCTCCTGTCGGCCCCGCTGAAGGCCCCCTTCTCGTAACCGAAAAGTTCGCTCTCGACCAGGTGGTCCGGGAGGGCCGCGCAGTTAACGTCCACCCACGGCCTCGCATGCCGCGGCGAAGACTCGTGCACCGCCCGCGCCACCAGTTCCTTACCCACGCCCGTTTCGCCAGTGATCAATACGGCCGCGTCGCTGCGCGCTAACTTGCGGGTAAGCCGCATCACCGCCTGCATGCCCTGGCTGGCTATTAGCACTGTGCAGCCGAGCAGGCATAAAAGCTCGGATTCGGGCGGTGAAAGCGCGTCCGGGGCCAAGTCGAGTTTTCCCTCCATTAACTTATCGGCGGGTTAGCTGCATTTCGGGAGGGCTCTTTGAGACATCCTGTCCCAGATCGGGTGAGCGGCGACGATCGGATTATTGCCAGCCGCCGCCCAGCGCCTTATAAAGTTGGACGAAACTAAGCAATTCCTGCAGGCGGATCTCGGCCAGGTCCAACTGGCCCTGAAACAGGTCGCGGTCGGCGTCGAGCGCGTTCAATTGCGTGTCCACGCCGCCGCGGTAGCGAAGGTAGGCGAGGCGCAGTCGGTCCTCGAGCGCCTCCACCAGCGCCACCTGCTTTTCGCGGCTTTCGCGCACGCGCTGGTGTGCGATCAGCGCGTTCGATACCTCGGTGAACGCGGTCTGAATGGTCCTCTGATAGGCGATTAGCGCGTGCTCTCTCTGCGCCTCGGCCAGCTTCACATTCGATTTCAGCCGGCCGGCGGTGAAGATCGGCTGGGTGACTTGCGGCACCAGGCTCCAGGCGCTGGACGGCCCGCTGAACAGACTCGACAACTGGGTGCTCTGGCCGCCGAGAAAGCCGCTGAGGCTGATGGTGGGAAAGTAGGACGCCTTGGCCACCCCGATCTCCGCGTTGGCCGCGATCAGATCCTGCTCGGCCGCGCGGATATCGGGACGCCGCTCAAGCAGCGCCGATGGCAATCCCGCCGGCACTTCCGGCGGCAGATCCTGCTCGGTCAGGCCGCGGCCGCGCGCCACTTCGCCGGGATTCCGGCCGAGCAGCAGATTGATCTGGTTCTCGGTCTGCCCGATCTGGTTTTGAATGGCCGGAATGGTCTCCTCCGCCGTGTAGACCAGTTCTTCGGCCTGCCGTATATCGAGGCGGGTGGCCACGCCGCCGGTCTGGCGCTGTTTGGTCAGACCGAGCGATTCCTGGCGCGTCTGCAATGTGTGCTGCGAGATTTCGAGCGTATAATCGAGTTCGCGCAACGTCAGATATTCGGTCGCCACATCGGCCACCAGCGTGGTCACCACGGCTTTGCGATTTTCGCCGGCGCTCAACAGACTGGCGCGGGCGGCTTCGGTGGCCCGCCGCAGACGGCCCCAGATATCGATTTCAAACGAGAGTAACTGCAGCACGCCGGTTCCGAAGTTGCGATCCTGGTTCGGCAACAGCTGGGGCGGTATGGGAGTCTCGCCCGTGCGGGAGAGCCGGTTGATGTCAACACTGCCGCTGGCCGCGAAGTTCGGAAACTGATAGGAACGGGTGATGCCGAGATTGGCGCGGGCCGCGTCCACGCGCGTGACGGCGTCGCGCAAATCGTAATTCGCCACTAGCGCCTTCCGGATCAGGTCTTGCAGCTTGTCGTCTTTGAACACGTCGAACCATTTCAAATCGGCCAGCGAAGCGGCTTCCGCCGGCGGCAGCGGCTGCGGCGCGCGGAAAGTGGGAGGCACGTCGACGGGAGGGCGTTTGTAATTCGGCCCCACCGTGCATCCAGCGAGAAGAACGGCGAAAAGTGCGAGGCCAGCGCGGCGGAGCATCATCAGTCTCCTTCTCCAGGCAACGGTTGTGGCCCGGCGATTTGCGGCTTGCGCGAAGCCGCCGCGCCGGAAAGGGTCTCGACCACGTAGAAGCACGCGGGCACCAGAAAGATGCCAATGCCGCTGGCCGCGAGCATACCGCCGATGACCGTGGTTCCCATGATCTGGCGGGCGACGGCGCCGGCGCCGCTGGCAATCCACAAGGGCACGCATCCCAGGATGAAGGCGAATGAGGTCATCAGAATCGGGCGCAAGCGCAATCGCGCGCCTTCCATCGCGGCGTCGGCCAAGGACCTGCCTTTTTCGAATTCGTCCTTGGCGAACTCGACAATCAGAATCGCGTTCTTGGCCGCCAGGCCGATCAGCATCACCAGGCCGATCTGCGAATAGACGTCGTTTTCGATTTGCACCATGTAAGGCGGCGCAATCAAAGACACCAGCGTGCGGCGCAGCCATAGCACAGTGAAGGCGCCGAAGACCGCCACCGGCGTGCTTAGCAAAACGCTGAACGGCAGCGACCAGCTTTCATAGAGCGCCGCCAGAATCAGGAACACGAACAGCAGGGAGAAGCCGAAGATCACACTGGACGACACGCCTTCCTGGGCCTTCTTTTCCTGGAACGACATGCCCGAATAGTCGTAGCTCATGCCCGACGGCATAGTTCGGGCGAAGGTCTCTTCGAGCGCCTTCATGGCCTGGTTGGTGCTATAGCCTGGGGCCGCGCCAACGTTCAACTGCGCGGCGCGGTATTCGTTGAAGCGCATGGTGAACTCGGGTCCGTAGCGCGCATCGAAGCGGGTTAGCGCGGACAGCGGCACCATCTCGCCGGCGGAGTTCCGGACGTAAAACTGGCCCACGTTTTCGGGGCGCGTCCGGTAGTCGCCTTCGGCTTCGATATAAACCTGCCACTGCCTCCCAAACCGGTTGAAGTAGTTAATGAACAGTCCGCCCATGAAGGCTTGGATGGTGCGGTAGACGTCGTTGATGGGAACCTGCTGCTTGATCACCTTATCGCGATCCACGGTGACGAACTGCTGCGGCACGCTGGGCAGGAAGGTGGTGTTCACGCTGCCGATCTCCCGGCGCTTGCGCGCGGCGGCCATGAACGTATTCAGGTTGCTGGAGAGGAATTGGACATCGCCGCCGGAGCGGTCCTCCACGATGAACGTGACGCCGCCGGAGGTGCCCACGCCGGGAATCGCGGGAGGCGAGAAGCCGAAAGCCACCGCTTCCGGGAGCTTGCTCAGCTCCGCGTTCAGATGCGCCTTGATGGCCTGAAACTGCTCCCGGTTGGTCTTGCGGTCGCCCCAATCTTTCATGCTGATAAAACCGAATCCGTTATAGGTGGTGCGCACCAGGCTGAGGAGGCTGAAGCCGGTGATGCTGGTGAAGTGCTCGATGCCGGGCGTGCCGTCGACGATCTTCTGTATATTGGACATCACGGCTTCGGTGCGCTGCTGCGAGGCGGCGAAGGGAAGCTGGACGTTCAAGTAAAAGTAACCCTGGTCTTCGTCGGGAACGAAGCTGTCGGGCAAGCGCCCGCCGACAAAAAGACCCACCGCGGCGAAGCCCGCCAGCAGAAGCATGGCGATGGCGCCTTTGTGCAGCAAGGCGCCGGAGATGCGCACGTACTGGCTGGTGGCCCTGGCGAAGGTGCGGTTGAACCAGGCGAAGAATTTCGCCAGCGGTCCGTGGCTTTCCTTCCGGGGCCTGAGCAGCAGGGCGGCCAGCGCGGGGCTGAGAGAAAGGGCGTTGAAGGCCGACAGGAGCACCGAAACCGCAATGGTGACTGCAAATTGTTGATAGAGCCGCCCCGTGATACCGGGTATGAACGCGGTCGGGATAAACACCGCCGAGAGCACCAGGGCAATTCCGACCACCGGTCCGGAAATCTCTTCCATGGCCTTCAAGGCGGCGTCCTTCGGAGACAAACCATCCTCGATGTGGCGTTCCACGGCTTCCACCACCACGATGGCATCGTCCACCACCAGGCCGATCGCCAGCACCAGGCCGAATAAGGACAGCGTATTCAGGCTGAAACCGAAAACGGGAAAGAAGATAAATGCTCCCACCAGCGATACCGGGACGGCCAGCAGCGGAATCAAAGTGGACCGCCAGCCTTGCAGAAAGAGATACACCACCGCCACCACCAGCGCGATCGCGATCAGCAGGGTTTCGACGATCTCTTTGATGCCTTCGTTGACCGCGCGCGTGGTATCGACCGGCACGGTGTAGTCGATATCGTCGGGAAAGCGCTTTTTCGCCTCCGCGAATAGATGCCTGACGCCCGCGGCGGTGGCCACGGCATTGGAACCCGGCAACTGATAAACGGCGATCACGGCGCTGGGCTTTCCATCAAGGTGTCCGGTGACGCTGTAATCCTGCGATCCCAATTCCACACGCGCCACATCCTGGACGCGCACGATGCCGGTATCCGGCGTTTCGCGAACCACGATCTGCTCGAACTCTTCCGGCGAGGTCAACCGTCCCAACGCGCGCACCGAGTAGGTAAAAGCCTGCCCCTGGGGAATCGGCTCGCTGCCGACCTGTCCAGCCGGATTCACGGTGTTTTGGGTTTGGATGGCGGCCACGATCTCGGGCACGGTGATCTGCAGCTTCGCCAACCGGTCGGGCTTCACCCAGAGGCGCATGGCGTACTGGCCCGCGCCGAACACCTGCACCGTGCCGACGCCTCTTACGCGCGTCAACTGGTCAACTAAGTTGATATAAGCGTAATTGGCCAGGAAGCGGTCCGAGTATGTGCGCCGCGGCGAATTCAAAGCCACCAGCATCAACGGCGCGAGAGTCGATTTTTGCACGGTAACGCCGTAGTTGTTCACATCCGCCGGCAATTGCGAGGCGGCCTGCGTTTCGCGGCTCTGCGCGAGAATCAAGTCCGTATTCGGATCCGTGGACACGTCGAAATCCACGATCATGCGCATCTGGCCATTGGCGGTGGCATTGAGCGAGTACATGTAATTCATGTTGTCCACGCCGCTCATCTGCTGCTCGATCGGGGTGGCCACCGACTGTTCAATGGTTTGCGCATCTGCGCCTACATAAATCGCGGAAATCTGCACTTCGGGCGGGGCGATGGCGGGGAACTGGGCCACCGGTAGGGACACCACCACCACGGCTCCCACGATCACGGTGATAATCGCGATCACGATCGCCACGATGGGACGGTTGATGAAGAATTTAGACATTGCCGGTTACCGCCCCCCCCACGGTTTCGGCTCAACCTCCACACCCTGGCGGACTTTTTGCAAGCCCTCCACCACGACGCGTTGGCCGGCCTTCACCCCAGACAGCACGATCCACTCCCGGCCGGTGGTATCGCCCAACTCGACGGGATGGATAGTGACTTTGTTATCCACGCCGACCGTGGCAATCAAGCGGGTGCCCTGCAGTTCCATGACCGCTTGCTGCGGCACCAGCACGGCCCCCTCCTGCACCCGGCTGGCGGTGCGCACTCTACCGTACTGGCCGGGGCGCAGAACATTTCCGGGATTCGGATACAATCCCGCCAGCCGGATCGCGCCGGTGCGCACATCCACCTGGCGGTCGGCGAAATCGAACTTGCCTTTGTACGGGTAAGTGGTACCGTCGGCGAGGATCAACTCCAGTTCGAGTTGCGCGTGGGCGGCCTGCAGCTGCTGGGGTGTGGGGAAGCGGCGCACGTACGCCAGATACTCCTGTTCGCTGACCGTGAAGTAGCACTTGATCGGATCCACCGTGGAAACCGTGGTCATGGCGCCGCTGGCCGGGCTCACCAGCGCTCCTACTTGAAGCTGCGCGATGCCCGGAATGCCGTCGATAGGGGAAGTGATGTGGGTGAATCCCAGGTTGATCCGGGCGGTTTCGACGGCCGCCATGGCCGCCTGCACGGCCGCCGCCGACGTCACCATCTGCGCCTTGGCGGTCTCCACCTGCGCGTGCGCGGCTTGCACCTGAGCCTTGGCCGCCATATTGTTCTGGGTGGCGTTGTCAAAATCCTGCTGCGTAATGGCCTGCTGCTGGACCAGCGGCGTATAGCGATCCACATCCAGTTGCGTGCGCCGCTGGTTGGCGTCCGCCACCGCCACACCCGCCTCCGCCTGCGCCTCCTGCGCGCGGGACTGCTCCAACTGGCCTTGCGCCTGGGAAAGCTGCGCGCTGGCCTGGTCGAGGGTCGCCTGGAAGGGACGCGGATCGATCTGAAAGAGAAGCTGTCCCTTCTTCACGAACGATCCTTCCTTGTACGCCTGCTCGATCAGATAGCCGGACACCTGCGCTTTGATATCCGCGTTTACCAGCCCGTCGAGCGTGCCGATCCACTCTTTGTAGATCGGAACGTCCCGTTGTTGCGCCGGGGCCACCAGCACCTCGATGGGTTGCACGGCCGTCGCGCCCGCATTGCCACGGGAACACCCCGTACTCCCGAACCACGCGACGGCTGCCAGCGCCCATAGTGACTTCGAAGAGACTGTTTTGAACCGCAAAATGAACTCCTTCCCCTCCGGCCTTGCAGCCAATCCTGCCGCCCGGGTGTGAGTCGCGTTCCGGGCAATTTGGTTTCTTCGGCTGGAGTACCTTGTGTCAGGATACCCGATGTTTTGGTTAGATTCGACATCCGGTCTTTTTGGTGCACGATTCAAGCGCGCGCCAGCTCGGTTATTGCCTGGTACCGTGGAGCATGAGGAAGGGAGCCGATTGGTGCACAAGACGATCACGCGAGTTTCGGCAGGGTTTGGCATTCTTTTTGCCGCTGGCTATGCGGTGGCCAGGCAACAGGAGAGGGTTGTGCGTGTCGATCTTGCCTATCATGCGCCCGGCAACGGCCCGAAGCCCGATTTCAGCCCTTACGGGACTCAGGTCAGGCTTTCCGATTTGCCGGCGGACGCGCCCCTTCCGGAAGGGGCCGCCAGGCCAGCCAGGACCGGCACTCTCCAAATCGGCCCGGACCAGAAGTCCTGGATCGACATTCTGGCTACGGCGGACTCCGCCCACCCGAGAGATCTATGCCGGCTCTACCTGGACGCCAACCGAAACGGCAATTTCACGGATGACGGCCCGGCCCTTACGGCGGCTCCGAAATTGAACCAGAAAACCAAGGCGTGGTGGTCTTCCTTTAACGGCGCGGAAATGTCCATTTTTTACGGGCCCGGTATCGTCGAGCCCTACACGGTCAATTTCTGGGCAGTGCGGGAAGGAGAGGAAGCGCCGAACATCATCCGCTATTCGGTGGGCTCCTGGCGGGGCGGCACCGTAAGGGTCGACGGCATGGAGGCTCTGGTGGCGGTCATGGATTCCGATAACAATGCCGTTTTTGACGCCAAGGATAAATGGTCGATCCTGGCCGCATCGGAAGCGGACGCGCCCAAACGCGTCCTGTCCTACAAAGAAGCCCGCCCTACGAACCGTTTCATGTTTCTGGAAGCGGAGGCCGGCAAGGAGCTTGTGCTTGAATTCCGCAGCGTCAGTCCGGATGGCCGGACACTGAGTTTCGCCATCGTCGACCGCCAGGTGAGCAAGGCGGAGGATCGCGCCCCCGACGACACGCTGGCCGCCGAGCGAGTTCGCCCTCGATCTTCGCAGCCCTTCCCCTGGATCGAAGGCAATCTCGAGCAGGGGATGGCCCGGGCGAAGGAATCCGGGCGCAAGCTGCTGGTTGAATTCTGGACCACGTGGTGCGGGCCGTGCAGATCATTGAACGAATGGATCTGGACCGACGCCGAGGTGGCAGCCGTTCTGAATGCGGGCTACGTAGGGGTCAAACTCGACGGCGACCTGGAAAAAGATCTGGCAAAGCGATTCCGTGTGAAAGGATACCCGGCGGTGATCGTGCTGGATTCATCGGGGAAGGAGATCCAGCGGTTCAGCTATCTCTCTTCCGCAAGAATGTTGGAAGCGTTAAAGCGCTGACTTGCCCCACTTTTGCCTCACTCATTCCGAAGCGCCACCAGCGGATCCAGCCGCAAAGCCCGTCGCGCCGGAATGTAGGACGCTACCATGGTGATGATCGCCAGCACGAAAGCGACGGCGGCGAATGTCGCCGGATCCACCGCGCTCACTGAGTACAGTAGCTTCGCCATCAACCAGGTGAGCCCGGCGGAAGCCGCACTGCCGGCCGCGATCCCCGCCAATGAAATCTTCCCGCCCTGCGCCAGCACCAGCCGTAGCACGTCACCCGGCCGCGCTCCCAGCGCCATCCGGATCCCGATCTCTCTGGCCCGCTGCGCTACCGAATAGGAAATCACGCCATAGATTCCGATGGCGGCCAGCACCAGCGCCAGCCCGCTGAACAGCCCGAGCAGGATCAGCGTGATGCGCCGCGTGGAAACCGAAACGTTCACTACCTCCTGCATCGTGGCGATTCCAAAGATGGGTTGCTCTTTGTCGATCGAAACCACGACCCCGCGAACCGCGGAAACCAGCGCGGCTGGCTCCATGCCCGATTTCACCAGCAGCGCCATGTCATTCTCCGCCTCTTGGCGGAACGGCACGTAGACTTCGAGACGCGCGGGATTGGCGAGGCCGTACATTTTGGTATCCGCCAGCAGCCCCACAATCGTGACCCACTTCGGCGCCCGGCCCATTCCCAGGTGGCCGAAAGTGAACCGCTTGCCAACAGGGTCTGTTCCGGGAAAGAGACGTTGCGCCACGGTAGCATTGACCATCGCCACCCGCGGAGCATTCTCCCGGTCCGCATCCGTGAAGCCCCGGCCCCGCAGCAGGCGAATGCCGAGCGTCCTCTCGTAGTTCGGGCTGACGATGTGTATGTCGGGATGCGGGAAGCTACCGGGTTTCGGGAAAGCCATCCCTTCCACCGTAATGTCGGTGCGCGAATGGGAGTCCGTGAGCGGAATATTCGTTCCCACCGCCGCCGACTCCACGCCTGGCAACGCGCGGGCGCGGTCCAACACCTGCTGCCAGAAACCGATCACCGCCGGGTCCTTGCCGTATTGCGCCGTGCGCAGGCTCATCTCCATCTTAAGCACCCGCTCGGGCCGGAAACCGGAATCCACCGCCAGCAGGCGATACAGGCTCTTCATCATCAGCCCGGCGCCCACCAGCAGAATCAGCGCCAGGGCGACCTCGCTCGTGGCCAACAAACCGCGCCAACGACTCCGCCCGTCTCCGCTGGTAGCCTTGCCTCCCTCCTTCAAGTCCGCGTGCACATTGCCGCGCGCGGCATGCAGCGCCGGAGCCAGGCCGAACGCCAACACCGATAGCATCACCAGACAAGCCGAAAACAGCAGGACGGCGCCATTCATGCCAACGCTCGCGCCGGCCAGCGTATCGGCCGGAATTAACCGTGCCATCGCCGGAATTCCTGCCATCGCCAGCCCCACACCCGCCAGGCCGCCCAGCAGCGCCACCAGAAAGCTCTCCGTCAGAATCTGCCGCACGATCCGGCCGCCGCTGGCCCCGATGGCGATACGCAGCGCCATCTCCTTGGCCCGCACGGCGCCCCGCATCAGGAACAGATTCGCCACATTGGCGCAGGCCACCAGAAGCACAAAAACTGCGGCTCCCAGCAGCACCGCCAGCGCCGGGCGCGCGTCGCCCGAGAAACTCTCGCGCAGCGGTTGCAGTTTGACGCCGAACTCGTCGTTGGCCTGCGGATACGCCCGCGCCAGGCGCGCCGCGATGCCGTCCATTTCCGCGCGGGCCTGCTCTATCCGCACGCCCGCCGCCAACCGCCCAACCACCGCCAGGTCGCCGCGGTCTTCCCTCTCCGCCACACTGCCGTTGTTCGTGGCCCAAACGCCAATCGGCTCCATCACGTCGCATTTCTCCACCCACCGAAAGCCCTGCGGCAGCACGCCCACGATGGTTACGGTCCGGCTGTCCAGGCGGATCGCCTGTCCAATCACCCTGCGGTCCCCGCCGAAATGCGACTGCCAGAGCGCGTAGCTCAGCAGCAATACTGGCGCCGTACCCGCCTTCTCCTCGTCAGGGGTAAAACCCCGCCCGATTACTGGCCGGACACCCGCCATCGAAAGAAAGTTTGGTGAAACCGCCAGACCGCCGATGTTCTCCGATTGACTGGCGCCGGTCATGTTGAAATCGACGTTGCTCACCGCCGCCATTTCCGAAAACGTGTGGCTCTGCGCCCGCCAATCCTGAAAATTCGGATACGAGACGCTCACATCGCCGACCCGGGGCGTGGTCTCATGCAGCACCACCAGGCGCGCCGCATCCCGAAAGGGCAGCGGCTGCAGCAGCATGCCGTAGACCACCGAAAAGATCGCGGTGTTGGCGCCGATCCCCAGCGCCAGGGTGAACAACGCCGCGGCCGCAAAGCCGGGCGCTTTCCGCAGCGTCCGCCAGCCGTAGCGAAGATCCTGCGCCAGCGTTTCCAGCAGCGAGACGCCGCGCGCGTCGCGGCATTCTTCCTTCACTTGTTCCATGCCTCCGAAGTCCATACGCACGCGCCGCCGAGCTTCGTCGCGGCTCATTCCCGTCTTCAGATACTTCTCAAGTTGCCGCTCGGAGTGAAACCGCAACTCCTCTTCCATTTCGGATTCGACCGTCTTCCGGCGGAAGACGGCACGCAGACGAAAGAACAAATCCTTCAGCATGGGCAGACTCCTAGGCAGGGTCCAGCACTTGGGCCACGGCGGCTGTCAATTTTCGCCACGAGGCCCTCTCCGTGGCAAGCTGCAGGCGCCCGGTCCTGGTGAGCTCATAGTATTTGGCGCGCCGGTTGTTGTCCGACGTGCCCCAGCGGGCTTTGATCCATCCGCGGCGCTCCAGCCGGTGCAGCGCCGGATAGAGCGAGCCCTGCTGAATGCGCAGCACATCGCTCGACATCTGTTGCACGCGTTCGGAAATGCCCCAGCCGTGCTGCGGTGCGAGTGCCAGCGTCCGTAGGATCAAAAGATCCAAAGTGCCTTGCGGCAGTTCGATGCGTTCGTTCATGGCCCTTCCCTTTTCGCTTCTACAGGTGAGTATGGCAGATCTCCCTGTCGAAGCGCAAGGGGAGGGCGGGAGGAATACAACTGCCAGTGGGGCAGACCTCCAGGTCTGTCAGGATGGGCCTGCGACCCACGAACGGTGGTGAAAACCGTGCAAGTGCTTTGGAGGGGGGCTTTAGCAGCGCCGCCGGCTGCGCCGGTTTGAACCTGGGTATGACCCGCCGCTGGGGGGCGGGATTTATCCTGCGCCACGGACGTCTATCATAGTAGCAGTGCTCAAGAGATTGCTCATCGCCGTCACGCTGTTATGCGTACTACCCCTGCCCGCCCAAGCTCCGCCGGACGAGGTGCGGTTCACCGCCGGCGGCCAGCTGATGCGGCCGGACAATTATCGCGAATGGATCTATCTGAGTTCGGGGCTGGGCATGACCTACGGCCCTATCGACTCCGCCGCCGCGCCCTCGGCCGAACGCTTCGACAATGTCTTTGTCACCCCCATGGCGTACAAAGCATTTCTTCAAACCGGCTCCTGGCCGGACAAGACCATGTTTGCTTTGGAGATCCGCAACTCAGCCAGCAAAGGCTCGATCAACGACGCCGGCCATTACCAGGATAGCTTCGACGGATTGGAGATCCACGTCAAGGACACGCAGCGTTTCCCCACAAAATGGGCGTTTTTCGAATTCGGCGGCGCGCAACGAACCGCCAAGCCGTTTCCGGCGAACTCAAGCTGCCAGGCGTGCCATGCCAAGAACGGCGCGGTGGACCAAACGTTCGTGCAGTTCTATCCGACTCTAATCCCGGTGGCCAAAGCCAAAGGGACTTTGAAGCCGTAGGAGGTTATGCCGGCGTGCGCGCCATGCAGAAGCGGTCGAACACTTCCGTGAGGATGCCGGCGATTTCCGCGGGCTCGCGGCGTTCGATCTCACTGCGGTGCAGCATGTAGACCGGTTTTCCATCCTGGAACAGCGCCATCGACGGAGAGGAAGGCGGGTAATCCGACAACCGAGCCCGCAAGTGGGCCACCGCCGCCTCGTCGCCGCCGGCAAAAACGGTGGCCACCTTCGCAGGGCGCACCGCATGGCGCAGGGCGAGGCCGACTGCCGGCCGAGCCCTCCCGGCGGCACAGCCGCAGACGGAATTCACGATCATCAACACCGCGCCGCTGTCGGGCCCCAGCAGGCGGTCCACATCTTGAGGAGTTCTGGCCTCTTCGACACCGTATCGGGTGAGATCTTGCCGCATGGCGGCGATCAGTGGTTCAGGGTAGGGCACATTCCGATTGTACCGCCTACGGCTTGGCGCCGATGGCGAATAAGTGCTTGCCGCCGCGCATATAGGGCACTTTACTCGAAGACCGGTTCAGGCTGCCCGCCAGGCGCCGGCGCGAATGCGACGTTGCAGTGAGCTAGAACGCCATGCTATCCATCGTGTTACTCAGTTCCGCCTGCAGCGCCGTCCGCTTCTTGTCCAGCTCCGCGCGCCGGTCGCGCAACGACGCCAGCTGCGATTCCTGGCCGGCTAACCGCTGCGCGTAAGCCTGCACCTGCTGCTGTTGGCCGCTGACCTGGTTGAGGCTGCCAATATTCAGCCGCACCCGCTCCTGGTCGTTGGTAACCTCGGTGATCTGGCCTTCCAGGCTCTGCATCTCGCGGCCGGCCGATGCGATCTGCTGTTTCAAATTCGCAATCTGCTCGAGTTGCTTCCGGGCCGCTTCGCTGAAAGTCTTGTTGCGCACATAAGTGAACAACACGTCCGGCGTGAGATCGGTCATGGTAAAAGCGCGATCGTAGATGCGCTCTTCGGTGAGCGGGAATTTCTCCGTCGCGCCCGGCCCCAGCTTCACCTCGAAGCGATAGGCGTTGCTGGTCTTCTCCACAGGCTTAAGGTCGAGCAGGTTGTATTCCGGGCGCGCCGCATGCTCGATCACCAGGGTCTTCGCCTTCTGGTCCACATTGTGAATCGTGTAGGTCCGGGTTTCGACCACGGAGTTGCGCGTGGTCAGAACGCCGTGGCGCGCGTGGATCTCCCGAATCTGTTCGGTCTGGCTGTCCCATCGGGTTGTGATGCGCGTGCCCAGGTCCACGCCGTAGCTGATCAGCCGCTTGTCGCCGGTCTTGACGGTTTCCATCAGCGCTTCGCCCGCATAAGCGCCGCTTTCGTAAACGGTGATCGGGCCGCCGTCCAGCGTCTTCCCGGTCGAGTTGGAAATCTCGGCGGCCTCCATGGGATGCGCGGCGGAGGGATCGGAATAGATCAGCAATTTGCGCGTGTCTACCTTCTGCTGCAGAAAGGGCAGCATGGCGGATTCGTTGCGCCGCACGGTGACCGGCGTGGCGATGTGGTACTCGAACAATTCGCCGAGTTCGCGGCCGGCCGCCGGCGCGATCACCGTGGAGGCCGCCGCACGTTTCTCCAAACGGTTGAATGACTGGAGTCGCTCGGGGCGTGCGCTCAACCCCGCGGAAGCCCTGAACATTTCCGGAGCCGGGGCTGCCTGCGCTGGAGGTGGCGGCGGGGCGAGACTATCCGCAGCCCCCTGGGCCCCCGTATCCATAGCGCCTTCATAAACCTCCGGCGCCGATGGGTAATCTTCCGGCAACTCCGCCGCCTGCCGCGCGACGTAGCGCGGTTCATAAAGCCGGCTGATAAACGAAATCGGCCGGCCCGAAACCAGCGACAAATCAATTTTGTTCCAGTCTTCGCCGCTGGTGTTGTCCACGATCGCCCATCCCTCCAGCGTCGGTTGCGCGCCGGCGCCGAAGATCAGCCGGTAACTGGATTTCCAGACCGGTGTGGGCACCATGTAGCTGGCCACCACTTCGCGCCGTTTGGAATCCGTCGAATCGATATAGACCGCGCGCTTCTCCTTGGAGCGCGCCTCCGTCAGCGCGCCCAGGTAATCCTTGAACTGCGCCTGCAGCCGGGCGTCGGTGAAGCGGATAGCCGCCGCGGCGCCCAGGTCGAAGTTGCGCAGATCGCCCGCATCCATCAGCAGCGTGATCTGCTCGCGCTCCGGGCGCTTATCGTCGCCGGCCACGAGGCGCGCGGCCACGATTGCGCCCATTACGGTTTCATTCGCGAATTTCAGCTCGATCTGCGCGCCTTTCAGTTGGTCGAGCACCGCGCTCAACGGCTGCGCCGCGCCAAGCTGAAACGGAAAATCGGCCAGCTTGTGCGCCAGCGGCTCGCTCGAATCGTAGCGCAGCCCCGAGATTTTGCCGCCGCCTTTTTCCTCGATGGTCAGCGATTTCAGCACGTCGTCCATCTCCGCGGCCTTGAAATCCAGGCGCGCCGATTCGCCCGGAGCCAGCTCGCCCGCCCGCTCGAAGTAGCCTACGCCATGCTTGTAGAGCACCACTTGCCGCACGGGCAGTTCCGCCGCCATCGCGCTTAGCGCCAAAGCGGTCGCCAACCAGAAATTTCGTTTCATCGTTATGAGTATGCCGCCAACACGGCGCTCCTTTCGCTTGATTCGCCCATTACCTTGATGATCACGCGCTTGGATCGCCGCCCGTCGAACTCGGCATAATAAACCTGCTGCCAGGGGCCGAAATCCAGTTTTCCTTTGGTCACCGGCACGATTACCTGGTGGTGCATCAGCAAGCTTTTCAGGTGCGAGTCGCCATTGGTTTCGCCGGTCGCGTGATGCCGGTAATTCTGCCGGAAGGGCGCCAGTTTTTCCAGCCACTCGTCGATATCGGCGAGCAGGCCGTCTTCGGCATCGTTCACCCAGACTCCCGCCGTGATGTGCATGGCCGAAACCAGGATCATGCCCTCCTGAATACCGCTTTTCAGCAGCGCGGCCTCCACTTGTGAAGTGATGTTGACGTATTCGCGATGTTTCGCGGTACGAAAAGTCAAATATTCTGTGTGAAATCGCATAACGGGGATGATAACTCTGATAGCATGCTTTTGATGGCTCCCCTTGCCGGCCGCATTCTGATAGTGGACGACGATGCCGTTCTGCTGAAGGTGATGGAAGCCTATCTTTCGCGCCTGGGTTATCTGGTGGATGCCTGCAGCAGCGCCGCGCAGGCGTTGGCCTTGCTCGAAGCCGGCCCGTCCCTCTACACGGGCGCGTTGGTGGATCTGAATATGCCCGGCATGCGCGGGGAAGAGCTGGTCTACCGGATATTGGACTGGAATGCCTCGATCCGCCTGGTGGTAGTGAGCGGCAATCCGGCCGGATTTGGCGGCATGGAGGCCTTGGACCGCCACCGGGTGAGCTTCCTGAACAAACCTTTCGCTCCCCAGGAACTAGCCGGCGCTTTAACCCCTCCTACATCCCCAGCCACTTCACCGGCCACGTAGTCAGCTCGGGCACATACGTAATGAGCAACACCCCGCCCAGCATAATCAAATAGACCGGCAAAGTGGCGCGGTACACCGCGGTCATGGGCTGTTTGAAGCGGTAAGCCGAGAGGCATAGATTCATCCCAATCGGAGGCGTGAGATACCCCAACTCCAGGTTGGCCAGGAAAATCACGCCCATCTGCACCGGATCGATACCGAACTTGGCGGCAATCGGCTGGATCAGCGGCACCATCACGATGATCGCCGAGAAAACGTCCATGAACGAGCCCTTGATCAACAGCACGATATTGAGCAGCAGCAGAAAGACATACTTGGAATGAATGTGCACATCCACCCAGTTGGTCAGAATGCCGGGTACGTCCTGAATGGCCAGGTAGTAAGTCAGCCCCTTGGCCACGCCGATAATCAGCAGCACCGCGCCCACCATGGTGACGCATTCCACCGCGACGCGCGGAAAATCGCGGCGCAGCGAAAACGAACGCAGGATCCAACACTCGGCGATGAAGGAATACACCACGGCGATCGCGCCGGCCTCCACTAGCGTGCCGAAACCGCCGAACAGGCCCACCACCACAATCACCGGCAGAGCCAATTCCCACTTGGCGATCCACACAGCCTGGCGCGCTTCCGCCCAGGAGAACCGCGAACGCTCCGCCCCGCTTTTCACGCCCTGATAGACGCCCCACGCCGAGACCATCGCCACCATCAGCAGCCCCGGCGCGAAGCCGCCCACAAACAGCGTATCGATCTGAACCGTCTTGGCGTAAATGGCATAGAGGATCACCGGCAGGCTGGGCGGAAACAGCAGCCCGAGGGAGCCCGATCCATTGATCAGACCGATGGAGAACTGCTTCGTATAGCGCGCCTTCAGCAGCATGGGCAGCATCAATCCGCCCATGGAGACGATCGTGACGCCGGATCCCGCAAACGTGAAGATGGCGAATGTAATGGCCGTGGTAATGGCCAGGCCGCCCGGCATCCAACCGAATAGCGCGGCATAGACGCGCAGCAACCGCGTGCTGGCGCCGCCCTCCACCAGCAGGTAGCCCGCCAGTGTGTAGAGCGGAAGCGAAGGCAACACCTCCGAGACCATCAGGGAATAGGCGTTGTCGGGCACCACCACGGCGGGCTGCCCGATCTGCCAAAACAGGAGCAGCGCGATGCCACCCAACGTGGCGAAGATCGGCAGGCCCAGCACCGCGCCGGCGACGATCACGCCGATTCCGATCCACAAAATCGCCGGCCCTTCCGTCCGGGGCGCGAAATTCAAAATCAGGGGCGCCAGCAGAAACAAAGCCGCGGCCAGGCGATCGCGGCGCCGTGCGCCCGCGCCACGGATCGCGCGCAGGGCAATCAGCAGAAAACCGACCGGCATTACCAACGCCAGGACCCAACTGGGCACTCCCAGGGCCAGCGTTTTTCCGATCGACCGCTCGGAAACCACGAATTGGTAGCTGGCCCAACACAGGCTGGCGGAAATAGCTGCCGTGAGGCCGCAGCCAAAGACGCGCACCGGCCCGGCCCATTTTGCCGGCACGAAAGTGTTGGCGGACATCCCCAGCAGTTGGTCCCCGGAAGCAGCTAGCGCCGCGCCCACGAAAGCGATCCACAGCGTCAGCTGCTGTACGAACACCACCGAACCGGGGATTCCGCGAATGCCCGCCAGACGGGTGGCCATGGCGATCAGCGGGAGCAAGGCCGCCAGCGAGATAGCCAGTACCGCGACGGCCCTCTCCGCACGTCCCATGCTCCGCCAAAAGCCATGCCAGGCGCGTGTCACCTGGATCCGCCTTTGCCGTTCGCGGCGAGCTGCGACCTGTATTCGTCGCGCAGCCTCTGGACTTCCGCGAACAGGTCGGGCGGGACCATCTTGTCTTTCATTTTGGGATACATGGCTTCGGTCTGTTTGCGCCACTCCGCCAGGGCGGCGGGATCGGGGCTTGTAACGGTAAGCTTCAGAGCCTTCTTGCCAGGCTGGCCGGCCATCATGGTGGCGACCGCTCTCGCGCCCTGGGCCCGGATATCTTCCTTCAGCGCGTCTCCGGACTTGTGCGCCGCCGCCAGCATCAGGCCGCGCTGAGCCGCCGGAATCGTCTCCCACACATGCTTCGAAATAATCGTCGCGCCCACCAGCGGCGCCCACTTCACGTCGCACAGGTACGGGGTCAAGCTATACAACTGGGTGGTTTCGGCGTAGAGCGCCGTCTCCGGCACGGCATCCAGGTTGTGCATCTTCAGTTGGGTGACGATGTCGGTGGCGGGCAGCGGGACCACGCGAAATCCATTCACCCTCCAGAGTTCCTCTTCGGTCGCGTCGCCGGCCCAAGTGAACAGCCGCAGCTTACGTAGATCGTCCAGCCTCTCGACCCGCGTGGTGGAGAAGAACTGCACCCAGCCCACGTCGCTCCAGTAGAGCACCACGTAGCCTTTCTGCAGCAGCCGCTGCTCCAGCTTCGGAGCTACGCGGTCGCGCACGTAATCGAGTTCCTCATAGGAATCGAACATCATGGGGATCTGGAGGCTCTTCACGCCCGGGTCGATGTCGCCCAAGCCCGCGCCGGAAAGGCCCGCCGCTTGGATGGAGCGCTGATCCAGCCGCCGCACGCACTCCGGCTCGTCGCCCAGCACGCCGCCCGCATGGATGACCAGGTTGACGCTGCCGCCCGAAATCTTCTTCCACTCGGCGCCCATGTTTTCCATCACCTTGTACCAGGTGGAGTCCGCTGGCGCCAAAGTGGCCATATCGATCCTCTGGGCCGGAGCAATCCCGGCCAAAAAAACTAAGGTGCAAACCATTCGTCTCATCATTAGATTTCTCCTAGTGGGGCAGGCCCCCGGCCTGCGACCCGGCCTGCGCGGGGACCTCGGCCCCGCCCGCCGTCAAAAACAACTCATCCACATGCCCCCGCAACCATCGCGCCCGCCGCTGCGCCACCAGATTCGCCAGCCGGTGATCGGGATCGGCGTCCGGATCGACCGCCAGAGCCTTCTCCAGCATCGACCTGAATTCCGCCGCGTTCTGAGCCGGCAAGCAGGCGTTTTCGGCGAACGAGACGTACACCCCCGCCCGCTTCCCTTTCGATAGCTCGACAGCCCGCGCGAAGTGCTGCCGCATCAGCCTCTGCTGCTCCGCG
>Ga0181525_10001135_pt1 | contig 22988 bp, 25 predicted proteins | sample PEATcosm2014_Bin_48_FD_121100 | JGI IMG/M metagenome (GOLD analysis project Ga0181525, IMG submission 121100) | Peatland microbial communities from MTU Mesocosm Facility, Houghton, MI, USA - PEATcosm2014_Bin06_10_metaG | ecosystem: Environmental > Terrestrial > Soil > Wetlands > Peat | place... | reverse complement strand
TCTCACTGAGTACCGCATCGGAGGAGTGCGAGAGCGGCCGAATCGGCACGATTGGAAATCGTGTGAAGGGAAACCTTCCGTGGGTTCAAATCCCACCTCCTCCGCCACTGTCCTCCGCCACGGGGTCTTTGAAACTAGACCCCATCTGTTGACGAAAGTCTCGCCACGGCGGCAACTAGTTGGCAGTTCGTCGCCTGCGAATTGCATTCTCGACGAGGCGTCCGAAAGATGCGGGAGTGAGGACGTCCCACGTCGAATCAGGGTGTTGGTTCTCGCTTCGGGGCGGAGAGTTTCGCAGAATGAGGGGAACTTCAACGCTCGTAACAACGGCCACCGCCCGTGGATCCTCCAAGTCTCTTGAACACGCTGCTCGGATCGCCATAGCGAGAGCTGGGCTCGTTGTCGGCGGGATTTGCGTGCTGAAGTTAGGGCTAACGATGCCACCATCGTTAAGACCCATCATGTCTTCGAGTACGGAAAGGACTACGTCGAGCCGTGCTTCATCGAATCCGTGCTCGGCGGCCAAAGTTGAGAGGACCACGTCGACGATCTCGTCGGACAACACTAGACAAATATGAGCCTGATCCAACTTCACAAAAACACCAAGGACGTTCACGAAGTCGTCGGTAGTTGGTGGCGGCACCGCAGGAAAGTCAAGGAGATCGCGGTCGATTCGTGTTAGTGCTTGGACGACAACTTCCGGCGAGATGACCGCCGCAACTCGCATTGCGTCCTATTGAAGGGTTGTCGGCGTTTGTGCGTGCTGTACTTCCAGCTCTCGCTCTAAATTTTCGCTACTTTCGCCCGTGCGCGTGTTGCGGAGTCGTGTTAGTGAGGACCGACTCGAAGCTCGCCTAAAGGCACTTCGCGCTTCAGGAGACGTGCTCGAAATCAGGTCGTCCACAAGTTGAGGAATCGTACTGGCTGGGATGCCGTGCGCTTCTGCAGCACGCTCCCCAAAACCTTGTATAGAGACCAACCTGTCTGCGAGATCTTTTCGCTCCATAATGTCCATCGCTCTCCTAAGAAACTCGCTTCTGTTACCGTTCCCAAACACGTCGGCGAGGTGCTCGAGTCGCTCCTGATCTCTTTGACTTCGAATTGAGAACCCAACGGTCACGGCTTCGCGCATGGATTTAATTGTATCAGGTTGCCTACGGTATGCAACCAGGCAGTAGTCGCCTGAATGCTAAACGGGCATGAAGGCCGTTGGAGCTTCGTAAACACCCCGCCACGTCGAACGCTCGAGCACGGCGGCGCGGCGCATGACCATCCCCGAGCTCTTCATGCCGCTTACTCGCCGACGCCGCCGCGGGGCCAGTTGGCGAAGGTCATCGAAAGGGCGCGAACGAGCTGATCGAAACTGCGGTCCACGCTTCGAGGAAGTCCGAAGGCGCCCGAGGTCTCAAGCGATATGAATCCGTGGAGCGCTGAACGATAGGCCCGTATTGCGTCAATCGCGTCGTCATCCTCGAGCCCGTAGCCCAGTAACACGTCCGCGCAGATCTCCACCATGGCCCGACTGACCGCCTCGTCCTGTTCGTCGCCCACGGCGGGCGCTCGCTGCGCCGCCTCGTACTGACCGGGGTGCGCGAGCGCCCAACTCCGGTACGCGCGGGACATCGCGATGATCGCGCCATCGCGCGAACGACCGACCGCCGACCTCGCGAGGGTCTCGGCCAGTGCTACTTTCGCGCGAACGGCTATGCCGCGGCGCAGCGACGCAACCCCGTCGACGTGCTTATAGAGCGACGGCTGTCGGACCCCGAGCCGTTCGGCCAGCACCGTCAAGGTCATCGCCTCGAGTCCGACCTCATCGGCGAGGCGCACGGCCTCGTCGATGACGAGTTCCTCGCTGAGTCCGACCCTAGGCACTCGGAGCGACGACTTTCACGAACTCATCGATCGCCGCGAAGCTCGCGTCGGGTTGCTGCGACTGAGGGTAGTGACCCGCGGCTTCGACCATGACGACCTTCGCGTGGAGTCGCTGGGCTATCCAGTCGGCTTCGGCCCGCGGGTCTCTAAAGTCGGGGTCGCACTCGCCCATCAGAATCAACGTCGGCGAGGTGACACCGTCGAGACGAGCTTCGGCGGGATCGTGGTTGAGGCGCGTGGTCAAGGAGAACGCTTTCGTGTAGCCCGGTCGGCGGAGGCTGGCGACGACGCGCCCGCGGTACTCGTCGAAGTCCGAAGGCCGCCGTCCCGCGTAGAGCTTGGGCAGGTACGCCTTCCACATCGCGGCCGCCCACCACGGCGCCATCGCCGCGCGCAGCAGCAATCGCTGCAGGGCGCCGCCACTGTTGCGAACGAAGGGTCCGACGAGCACCAGTCCCGAGACCAGGTCGGGGCGACTCGAGGCGGCGATGACCGCGGCGCCGGCGGCCATCGAGTTCCCGACGATCACCGCCGGACCGCCGAGCGTGTCGATGAGCGCGAGGACGTCGCCGGCGGTCTCCTCGTCCCCGTAGGAGGCGAAGTGGGCGTCGCTGTCGCCGTGACCACGAAGGTCACTGACGGCGACCCGGCAGCCGGCCTCGACGAGGGCGGGCGCCAGGAATCGGTAGGACTGTCGCAGATCGCCCATCCCGGGTACGAGCACGACCAGCGGTCCCTCGCCCGCGACCTCGTAGGCGACGCGCCCGTCGGGACGACTGATGAACTGGGTGGATGAGTTGGACTGGGGTGTGGTGGTCATGGGGCTATAGTACATAGCCTATTGGGGACTGTCAATAGCCTTTTGGATTTTCCCCCATTTCCCTCGTCATGAGGGCTAGGAGCCTTACGACGCGGTCCGTTTCTTCTCGGCGAGGAGCAGCGCGGACTTCCTCTCGACGCCCCAGCGGTAGCCGCCGAGGGACCCGTCGCTGCGCACCACGCGGTGACAGGGCACCGCTAACGCCACGACGTTCGCCCCGCACGCCGACCCGACGGCCCGCACCGCGCGGGGGGCACCGATCGCGGTGGCGACTTGGCCGTACGTGCGGGTCTCGCCCGCCGGTATCGCCCGTAACGCTTCCCAGACTCGGATCTGGAAGGCGGTCCCTTCGACGTCGAGGGGCAACTGACCGGCGTCGCGTTCGCCGCGTACCGCGCCCGCGAGCACGAGCGCGACGCCCGCCATTCCTTCGTCGTCTCGTTCAATCGTCGCGTGGGCGAACTCGCCGTGCAGGGCCGCGACCATCTCCGACTCGTCGGGGCCCAACTGAATCGAGCAGACGCCCCGGTCGGTACTCGCGACGAGGACCACGCCCAGGGGCGTTTCGACGCTGGTGAAACGGAGACGTTCGCCCCGCGCGCCGTCGCGGTATCGCTGAGGCGTCATACCGAGTTGGCGGGCGTCGTGGTCGTAGAACGCCCGCATCGATCCGTACCCCGAATCAATGATCGCCTCGGTCACGCTCGGCGCGTCACGCAGGGTGTCGCGCATCAGCCGGGCGCGCTGGGCGCGCTGGTACGTGCTCAAGGAGACTCCCATCAGTTCAGCGAAGCTCCGTCGCAGGTGTCGCTCGCTGTAGCCAACGGCGACCGCCAACTCCGCGGGACTCTCGCCGCTCGATCGCTCCAGCCGCCGGCAGACCTCGATCACCGCAGCGCGCGCCGGCGACTCGGCGTCGATCACCTCGGGCCGACAGCGTCGACACGCCCGGTAGCCGCGCATCTGGGCCTCGAGTGGCGTCGCGAAGTACTCGACGTTGCCCCGCAACGGTCGGCGCGAGCCACATCCCGGTCGGCAGTAGATCTTCGTCGTACGAACCGCGTAGACGAAGAGTCCGTCGTGACGGTCGTCGCGGCTCTGCACCGCTCGCCAGCGCACCTCGTCGAGCTCTTCCATAGGACGTAATCTACGGACCGCCCCGCGGGTTCGCCTCCCGATTTCGGACGAAGAACTCTCGGTGACGCGTGGCCACGCGGCGAGGCCTCAACTGGCTCCTTCGCTCCACCGGGCCATCACCGGGGCGTTACTTCGCCCTTCTAGGTTACGGCCATGAAGCGAAACCCGAGTCGCCCTTCGCTCGTGCGTTGGCGTTCACCCCGGCGCCCGTACTACTCCGGCGGCGGGCTCGGCACCGACATCTACCGCGACGCCCTCTTGGCGGCGCGCGTCGGCGCGCCGCGCGTGACGCCGGCGACGACCGTCCCGCGGACGACCGATCCCTGGCGCTCCCTCGAGTTCCGAATCCTGCGACCACCGACCGAGCCGTGGTCCCACGACCGGGCCGATCAACTTCCCCCGACTCACTAGCGTCGGGGTCGGAGGAAGGACCGCACACCGTGAGCGACGTCGACAAGCTGATCGAGCTCTACGAGACCAAGGGGCACGATCGCTACGGCGAGGCCCTCACGCAGACCCAGCACGCCCTCCAGTGCGCGGCGTTGGCTCGCGCGGAGGGCGCCGAGGACGCGCTGATCGTCGCGGCGCTCTTCCACGACGTCGGTCACCTCGTCGTCGACCTACAGCGTGAACCCGTCGTCTCCCTCGAGGAACGAGACGACGACCACGAACTCGTCGGCGCACGGGTCCTCGCCCCGATCTTCGGACCGAGTGTCGCGCTCGCGGTGTCCCTCCACGTCACCGCCAAGCGGTGGCGCTGCACCACCGAGCCGGCCTACTACGACCAACTCTCTCCGGCCTCGACGGCGACCCTGGTCGCCCAGGGCGGTCGGCTCAGCGCGGGGCAGTGCCGGCGCTTCGAGGCCCACCCGGGCTTCGCGTCGGCCCTGACACTGCGGTCCTGGGACGACCAGGGCAAAGTCGAAGGTCTCGACGTCGGCACGTTCGCCGACTACGAGGGTCTCGTTACGTCGCTGGCCGCGGCGTGGCGACGAGCACGTCACGGGCGTTAACGCTCACGTCGACACGCGTGCCCACCTCGAGGTCCTGGGCTTCGCTGCTGCGCACGTCGGCGCGAAGGTTCGTGCCCGCAACGCCGACGCCGACGCGCGTCGTCGCCCCGAGAAAGCTCCGATGCGTGACGACGCCGAGCCCATTGGGGTTAATCACGACGTCGAGGTCCTCGGGCCGTAGCAGCGCCTCGAGCTCGCCGACGGGCACCGCCGCGAGGTCACCGCGAATGGGCACCTCGCGGCCAAGTACTTCAACACGGTCCCCGCGGCGGGTCACCGGGACGCGACTCGAGACCCCCACGAACTGTCCGACGAAGGGCGTCGCGGGCTGTGAGTAGAGGACCGACGGCGTGGCCACTTGCTCGACGCGCCCCTGGAACATGACGCACACCCGGTCCGCCATGGACATCGCCTCTTCTTGGTCGTGGGTGACGAACACCGTGGTGATGGCGAGACGCTGCTGGAGTGCTCGAATCTGATCGCGTAGTTCGGCGCGCACCTTGGCGTCCAGCGCCGAGAGCGGCTCGTCGAGCAAGAGCACGCGAGGTTCGATGGCGAGGGCGCGCGCGAGGGCGACGCGTTGCTGCTGCCCGCCCGAGAGCTGATGGGGGTACTTGGTCACGTGATCCGCCAGACCGACCAAGTCCAGAAGCTCGGCGGCCTTGGCGCGGCGCTGCGCGGCGCGCTGGTGACGAATCTGAAGGCCGAAGGCGACGTTGTCGCGGGCGTTCATGTTGGGGAACAGCGAGTAACTCTGAAAGACCATCCCCATGTCACGGCGTTGCGCCGGCACGTGCGAGACGTCCTGTCCGTCCACGAGCACGCGACCGACGTCGGGACGGTCGAAGCCCGCCAGCACGCGCAGGGCGGTGGTCTTGCCGCACCCCGAGGGCCCGAGCAACGCCACCAACTCGCCGGGCGCGATGTCGAGCGAGAGTCGATCGAGCGCCGTGGTCGTGCCGAAGCGACGCGTGAGGTTATCGAAGACGACGGGCGCGCCGGTCGAGCGACGTTCCCCGTCGAGCGCCGCGGGTGAGTCAGTGGCCACGGTCATGAGCTACTCCTGGAGTTTCGAGACTGCGAGCGATCCAACGACACGATGAGGGTCAGCACGACACAGGTGGCGAGCAGGGCAATCATGGCGACCAACGTATTGACGCGGGGGTTGTCGGTCGGGGCGAGGTAGATCCACACGGGGATCGTGGTCCAGTTGTCGACGTTCGCGATGGTGAACTCGCCGAACACCAACGCGATCGTCAAGACGGACGCCGACATCAGGGCGGATCGCAGGTTCGGCACGAGGACTCGCCAGATCGTGGAGATCCAGCCCGAGCCGAGCGACCGGGACGCCTCCACCAACGTCTTGAGATCGAGCGCCCCGAGGCCCGAGTCGAGGGAGCGGTACACGTAGGGCATCGCCAGGATGACGTAGACGATCGCGAGCAGGTACTGCGACGACCTCAACCACGCGGGCGCCGACTCCAAGATGCCCGTGGCGTAGGCGATGGGGGGAATGATGATGGGCAGAATCGTGATCACTTCCATCACTCGGCGAAACCGTGGCATTCGCAGGTGCACGTAGATGACCGTCGGCACCATCAGCAGCATGACCCCCACCATGGTGATCACGGCCAGTTGCGTCGAGAGCCAGAGCGCCGAGAGGAAACCGGGCGCCGAGGCGATCTGACTGAGGGGCGAGAGCGAGAAGCCCCCCGTGGGCTTCTGTAGCGAGAACGCCATCGCCGCGTAGAAGGGGACGATGAAGTACACCGCGGCGAGGAAGAGAATGACGCCACGCCCCCAGCGGACCGGACGTCGACCGCGATTCGCCGGGGCGTCACTCTCGAAGGGCTGGTCGACCGTCGAGGGGTCCGCGACCAGGGTGCCGAACTCTAACGAAGCCATCGCGACGTCCTTCGACGTAAGAGTACGTACCCGATGACGGTGACGAGCAAGATGACGATCATCGCGAAGGCGAGGGCGTAGGCGATGTTGTTCTGACCGACGATCACGTTGCCCTGCAAGATGGAGCCGATCTGAATCGGGGTGATCGCGACCGTGCCGGCGGTCAGCGCCTCGGCGGTGGCGTAGGCGGAGAACCCGCTGCCAAAGAGGAGGAACATGCTGCCGAGGATGGCCGGGGTGAGGACGGGAATGCCGACGTGACGCCAGTACCGCCACCGCGACGCCCCGAGGTTCTCGGCCGCCTCGCGCCACGCCGGTCGCAGTCCCGCGAAGGCGGGCGTCACGATCAGGATCATCAGGGGAATCTGGAAGTACATGTAGACGAAGGCCACGCCCCAGAACTTGTAGAGGCTCCACCCGTGGTTCCAGGGGTCCAGCCCAATGGGCCTCAACCACTCGGTGACGACACCGTTCGTCGCGGCGAAGGCCGCAATAAACATAAAGGCCAGATTCACGCCGCCGAACTGGGCGAGCACGCCGGACGTGGCCGACGTGATGCGCTTGAAGGTCGCGTGCTCCGAGGTCGAAAGGGCGTAGGCGATGAAGGTTCCGAGGATCCCCGGCACGATCGCCGTGACGAACGCCAACTTGAGACTGGTCTCGAAGCCGGCGCGATACTGACCGCCCGCCAGAATGGTGTGGAGGTTCGCCCACGTGAAGTGACCGGAGTTCGAGCGAAAGGCGTAGTTCACGATCGCCGCCGTGGGCACGCCGAGCACCACAACGACGTAGGCCAAAAAGGGCAGCACGGGAGCGCTGGTTCGAAGAGTTCGAACCAGCGCTCCCACGCCACCAGCGCCACTCTGACGGGTCGCACCCTCGACGCCGGGGAGTGGCGTCGGCGCGTCTACGTCAGAGGGGACCGTCATCGATACCGCTCGGCGCTAGCTGCCGCTAACGTCGGAGGCCCAGTTGGCGTCCACCGTCGCACCGGCCGCCGTCACCTGCGCCTGCGTGGGCAACGTGAGCCCGCCCGCCGGCGCCGCGGGCAGCGCCGCGAGCCACGTCTTATTGACCGTGCCGTTCGCGGTCATCGCCGGCAACTCAATGGGCCGCGCGTAGCCCTGGAGGAAGAGGTTCTGACCGGTCACCGAGTACAGGTACTCCTCCCAGAGGCGAGCCGCCGCCGGGTCCGGAGCGTCCTTGGTGATCGCCTGGGTGTAGTACGCCGCAATCGTGCCGTCGGAGGGGATGACCGACTTCCAACCGGGCACGCTCGCCGCGACGCCGTTCTGGAGGTAGTCCCACCAGATGAGGATCGGCGTCGCGCCCGAGGCGGCCGTGGCCGCCGTGCCACCGGGTACGAAGTTGCCGTCCTTGTTCAACGTCGCGAAGAAGTTGATGCCGGGCTGGATGTTGTTGAACGAACCGCCGTTGGCGATCGCCGCCGCCCAGACCGCGTAGAACGCGGCCGACGCGGACGTCGGGTTGTTGTTGATGGCGACCTCGTTCTTGTACATCGGGTTCGTCAGCTGCGCGAAAGACGTCGGGCACGTGGTGACGATCTTGGTGTCACAGCCGATCGCGACGTAGCCGCCGTAGTCGTCGTACCAACGTCCGCTGGGATCCTTCGCCGCGGTAGGGATGTCGGACCAGGTCTGCACCTTGTAGGGAGCCCAGAGATTCTCATTACCCGTCGCGTAGCTCGTGCCGACGTCCACGACGTCCGGGGCGTCCGCGCGACCCTTCTGGGTCTCGATGGCGGTGATCTCCTGGGCGCTTGAACCGTTCGGGTTCTGGTCGTCGATCCGGATGCCGTACTTCTTGGTGAAGTCCTTCATGATCGCGCCGTAGTTGGCCCAGCCCGAGAGCGGAATCGTGATCACGTTGACGTGACCTTCCTTCTTCGCGGCCTTGATCAGCGCACTCAGGCCACCGCCGGCCTTGGCCGAGGTCACGGTCGACCAGTTGACGGTCTTCGTCGCCGCCGTCGCTCCGCCGACCGAGAGCGTCGTGAAGACTGCCCCTACGAGTCCGGCCGCGCAGGCGATCCTAAATTTGTTTGGAATCACGCCTTATGCCTCCTAAAAGTGAGCACCTCGGTGGTGACTCGCCAGAAGAGTAAGAGCGCTTGGTTAGCGCTACGTGACGTCCCGCGCGACGTTGTGTGTCGAGCGTCGGGATTCTTCGCGAACGAAACCTCTAGCGCTAGCGCTCGAGCAGCGCGACGTAGCGCGGGAGCTCGGCGACCGAGTTGATGACCACGTCGGCGCCGCTCGCCAGCAGACGCGCCTGGTCGTCGGTTCCCGTCAAGACCCCGACGCAGTGTCCGACACCGGCCCGTCGACCGGCCTGCATGTCCGAAGCGGTGTCGCCCACCACCATCACCGTCTGCACGGCGCTCACTCGTGCGCGCAACGAGCAAAGGAGCACCATGTCGGGCGTGGGGCGACCTCGACCGGCGTCGGCGGGCGAGACGCGCATCGAAAAGAGGTCGGACCACCCCAACAGTTCGATCAGCGCCTCACGCGTCGCCGGCGAGAAGCCCGTCGTCAACGCCGCACCCACGCCACGGCCCTTGAGGGTCTCCACGGCCCCGCGCGCGCCCGTGACCTCTCGCACCCCGAGGTCCTTGGCCGCGTTCAAGAAGTGTCGCTCGAAGGCGTCGTTCGCTCGCTCGGCTCGGTCGTCAAAGAGCACGGTGAAGACCTCGATCTTCGACTGACCCATCGTCTCGATCACGTAGGCCTCGGCGGCGGTGGCCTCGTCGCCGGTCACCTCAAGCTCCTCGATCGTGCGACGAAAGGCGGCCAGCACGAGACCGTGGTCGTCGACCGTCGTGCCGGCCATGTCGAAACAGATCAGTTCGATCACGAGAAGCTCTCCTCCGCGATAGCCGGGGCCGCGGTCATCCCGCGGCCGCCGGCGCCCGTGATCGCCACGACGCCGGGCGCGAGTTCGCGCCGGTAGTACAGCTCTGTTTCGGACTCGACTTGGTGGTAGACGCCACTCCAGCGCCGTTCGATCGCGGGAAGGTCGTCGCCGATCGCCTCACGGGCGGCCGCCACGATGACGTCCATCGGGCGATCGCGGGTCTCGAAGAGCCCGGGCTCGTCCGCCTCGTGGGTGTCGCCGAGGGTGAGGCCACCGTGCAGGCGCTGCTGGCAGAGCAGCTGGATAGCGAATCTCCGCGCGTAGGGGTCTTGCTCGTCGAGCAGCGCGACGTCGTCGCGAAAGCCCGGGTAGTAGCGAAAGGAGTCACCGTTGGCGACGGACGTGGTGAGCGCGCGCCCGAGGGGCTCGGTCTCGGCCATGAGGAGCCGCACGCGACGAAGCGGTTCGCCCTCGAAGAGCTCGGCGGCCAAGCCCGAGAGGGTCGCGCCGAGACAGAGCCACACCTGGTCGCCCCCGTGTCGCTCGCCCCGATGATCGACGACCGCGCCGTCGGTGACACCGACGAGCTCGCGACCGGGTAGGTATCGGTACCGCCCCGACGCGGTCATCCAGTCGCGCAGTGCGCCGAGCGCCGAGCGCGACTCGACCGCCGCGTCGCGACCGCAGAACAGCGCCGCGTCGAAGTCGCCGCGGAGAGCGGGATTGCGTCGCCGCGCCTCCTCGCGCGAGAGCAGCTCGAACTCACGATCGACGGCGTCGGGCCGTGACAGCGCACGCCGAGCGACCTCGAGCTCGGCGTCGGTGCGAAGTAGGGAGAGCGATCCGTTGGCCCGAAAGCCCACGCCGGGCAGCGCATCGCCGATCTCTTGCCACAGCGCCCTCGCGCGCAGTGCGAGCGCGAGTTCAACACCCGCCGCTCGACCGCTGACCCAGACGAGCCCGAAGTTGCGCACCGTCGCGCCTCGAGGCACCGCGTCGCGTTCGAGGTGCGTGACCTCGGCGCCGCGTAGTACCGCGAAGAGTGCGTGCATCGTACCGAGGATTCCCGCCCCGACCACCACCGTTCGTTGCCCGGCGAGCGTGCGATCGAGGTCGTTGAACACCGTGGCCCAACCTAGGGCCCCGAGGTGGATGGCGCGTGACCGGCGCGTGTCACACCGGTCACAATCTCAGCGCCGCGCGGCGAAGAACTCGCTCAGCAGCGCCGCCGACTCGTCCGCGAGCACGTCGTAGATGACCTCCACCTCGTGCAGGAGACGAGGGTCGCTGAGCAGGTTGTACCTCGAGCCGACGGCGCCGGCCTTCTCGTCGACGGCGCCGATCACGAGGCGCGAGACTCGCGCCGCCAACAGCGCCCCGGCGCACATCACGCACGGCTCGAGGGTCACGTAGGCCGTGACCCCGTCGAGACGCCAGCGCTTCCTGGCGGTCGCGGTCATCCGAAGGGCGACGAGCTCCGCGTGGGCCGTCGGGTCCTGGTCGAGTTCGCGGCGATTCTCTCCCACGCCCACCACCACGCCGCCCTCGACCAGTACGCACCCCACCGGCACGTCCCCGTGCTCGCTCGCGCGTCGCGCCGCGTCCAAGGCGTCGCGCATGAAGCGTTCGTCGTCGGTCATGTCGTCGAAGCGTAGGGCACGACGTCGCCCCGAGGATCGCGCCGGGGGCACAGTAGACTCGTCTCCGGAGGGGTGCGAGAGCGGCCGAATCGGGCAGTCTCGAAAACTGCTGTGTCTACGGGCACCGTGGGTTCAAATCCCACCTCCTCCGCCGGCGCGAGAACGGGTGACCACGGTCACCCGTTTTTTCGCTCGTGGCGCAGCGGGACGGTAACGGTACGCTTAAGGGTCGCGGTTCGCGAGTTCAGGAGATCACCATGGTGTCATCACTCGATTCCTCAGTCGGCACCGAGCGTCACGTCGTCACCGAGGTCCCCGGGCCCAAGTCCCGGGCCCTCCACGCTCGCCGCACCAAGGCGGTGAGTGCCGGACTGACCGTGGGCTTTCCGGTCTACATCGAACGCGCCGAGGGCGCGATCCTGGTCGACGTCGACGGCAACCGGTTCTTGGACCTCGGCTCGGGCATCGCGGTGACCGGCATCGGTCACGCCGTCCCGGAGCTGGTCGACGCGGTCAGCAACCAGGTCGCCAAGTTCACCCACACCTGCTTCATGGTGACGCCCTACGAGAGCTACGTCGAGGTCTGCGAGGAACTCTCGGCCTTAACGCCCGGCACCTTCGAGAAGACCTCCGCCCTGTTCAACTCGGGTGCGGAGGCGGTCGAGAACGCCGTGAAGATCGCCCGGCTGGCCACCGGTCGCAGCGCGATCGTGGTCTTTGAACACGCATACCACGGACGCACCAATCTGACGATGGCGCTGACGGCGAAGAACATGCCCTACAAGGACCACTTCGGCCCCTTCGCGCCCGAGGTCTACCGCGTCCCCATGAGCTACCCCTACCGCGACGGTCTGAGTGGCGCCGACGCCGCGGCCCGGGCGATCAAGATCATCGAGACCGAGGTCGGCGCGGACAACGTCGCGGCCATCCTGATCGAGCCCATCCAGGGTGAGGGGGGCTTCGTCGTGCCCGCCGAGGGGTTCTTGCCCGCGCTCTCCGCCTGGACGAGCGAGCACGGGGCGCTCTTCATCGCCGACGAGATTCAAAGCGGCTTCGGCCGCACGGGCTACTGGTTCGCGGTCGAGCACGAAGGCGTGGTCCCCGACCTCGTCACGACGGCCAAGGGTCTCGCGGGGGGCATGCCCTTGGCCGGGGTCACTGGGCGCGCTGAGATCATGAACGCCGTGCACGAAGGCGGCCTCGGCGGCACCTACGGCGGCAACCCCGTCGCGGCGGTGGCGGCCCTCGCCACGATCAAGACCCTGCGCGAGCGCAACCTGGTGGCCCGAGCCCGCGAGCTCGGCGACACGATGTTGACGACGCTGCGCTCACTCCAGCGCGACGTCGCGGTGATCGGCGACGTGCGTGGTCGCGGCGCGATGGTGGCGATCGAACTGGTGGAACCGGGCTCTACGACACCCAACCCCGCTGCCGCCAAGACCATCGTCGCCTACTGCCAACAGCACGGTGTCGTCGCGCTGACCGCGGGCACCTACGGCAACGTGCTGCGCCTGCTGCCGCCGCTGATCATCAGCGACGAGCAGCTCGCCGACGGCCTGAACGTGTTGGGCGCCGCGGTTCGTTCCGTTCAGTAGTCCCCGCCAGCCGCGCTGGTCCGAAGGAGTTCATGAGACACGATCACCGCCACGTGCGAGCCACGTCGGGTTTCGTGGTGGCACTCGCGCTGGGCGCCGTGGTGCTCGCGAGTTGTTCACACCCGGCCGCCGTCACCACGCCGACCCGGGCCTCGGGCACGCCGGCGTTGAGCATCTCGGTGCCGCTCTCGACCGTCGGCTGCACGCTCAACGACGTCTGCGTGGCCGTAGGAACGACCGGCGCGAACGCTCCGATCGACGCCGTGGCCGAGTTCAGCACGCCCAAGGGCCGCTGGCTCAACCTCGCGCTCCCGACGGCCCCCTCGCCGCTCATCGACGCGATGGCCTGCTCGGGAAGCCAGTGCCTCCTGGGCGGTTCTCAACCGGGCGACGACTTGCTCTGGCTCTTTAGCGTGTCCAGCGAGTCCGTGCGTCCAACGGTCGTGCCCGCGGGCGGCATCGGCGTCGACGCCTTGACCTGTGACCGTGAAGCGTGCGCGCTCGTGGACACCGGTGCGCACGGCGGGCCGCCACGTTTCGTCGAGAGCGACGACGGCGGTCAGAGCTGGGGCGCCCCCGAGCCCCTGGACTTCGCGACGGGCGACGCCGTGACGGCCCTCGCCTGTGGTGACGTGGAGGACTGCGCGCTGGGCGTACTGAACGATCAGTCCTTCCTCCTCTACGTCACCAACGACGCCGGCGCGACGTGGCAGCTCCGGGACACGCCGAGCGCCTGGACCGACCTGACCTCACTCTCGTGTTCCCGACGCGACTGCGTCGCGCTCGCTCAGGCGGCGGCCTCCTCGGTGCTCGTTCGCTCGACCAACTTCACGCGCACGTGGAAGTACCTCGCGCTCTCGCAGAAGGCCATCGCGCTCGCCTGCACCCCGAGCGCGGCGTGTCTCGTCGCGGGCGAGCGCTCGGGCAACTCGCCGTGGCTCGCGCTCGTGCGCGGTCGCACGGTCACCAACGTCCGGCTACGGTACGTCCCAACGCCGTTGGTCGCCGCCGCGTGCGGGTCCAAGGTCTGCGCGGCGCTCGGCGTGACGACGCTGCTCGCGCTGGGCGTCCAGTCGCCATGACCGATTCGTCCGCCGCCGTACCGCCGGGGTGGTACCCCGACCCCGCCGGTACCCGCCAGTGGCGCGTGTGGACCGGGGTCGACTGGTCCGAGGTGACCCGACCCTTCGGGGACCCCGTCGAGGAGGCGCCGCTCGCGAGCAACCTGACGATCCTCGCGGTGTTGCGCCGCGTGCGCGACGTCGGCATCGTCGGGGTGCTCGGCGGGATGTCGTTGCTCGTCGGGGTGCTCGCGCACTGGCCCGGCACCGCGGAGCCGGCGCCACGGTGGTTCGCCTACGCCGCGAGCGACGTCGCGGTTGCGCTACTCCTGGTCGGAACGGTGGTCTGCGCCGTCGGGGTCCAGGAACTCCAGGGTCGCTGGAGCCTCCAGGCGGTAGTGCCCGGCGTCAATTTTTTCGTGGTGAGCTACCTCGTGACGCGGCGCCTCGGGCACACCAGGGTGTGGCGGGTAGTGGCCGAGGTCGTCCTGCTCGCCCTCTTCGCCGCCGCCGCGCACGACGACCTCTGGCTCTGCGTGGGACCCATCGTGGTCGCCTACGTGGAGTCCTCGTGGTGCTCGGCGCTGATCGATCGGCTCGCCGGTCCCCCACTCTCGCGAGGAGTGACGCCTTAGGATGACGGGGCGTCGGCACTCGACGAAACGGGGGTCACGTGTACGAATGGTCAGCGGAGCACGAAGCGATCATCGAGGTGATGCGACGCTTCGTCGACGAGGAGGTCCGACCACACCTCGACGACCTCGAGCACCACGGCGTGCCGCCCTACGACGTCTTGCGCACGATGTTCAAGGTCTTCGGCCTGCGCGAGGCGGCGCTCGACTCCTTCGAACGTCTGCTCGAGCGCCAGGTCAACGGCGACGATGCGCCCAAGGGTCCGCGGGCGATCGACCCCGCGCTGACCATCATCCCGACGATCGAACTCTGCCGGGTGAGTCCCGGGCTCGTCACCTCGCTGGGCGTCTCGACGGGACTCGCGGCGGGGACCATCAACCGACTCGGGACGCCCGAGCAGATGCGCCGGTGGTCGCGCGACCTCATGACCCTCGACACGATCGGCGCCTGGGCGATCACCGAACCCGACTCCGGCTCAGACGCTTTGGGCGGCATGCGCACCAGCGCCCGTCGCGACGGCGAGGAGTACGTGCTGAACGGACAGAAGACCTGGATCACCAACGGGCCCTACGCCGACACCATCGTGCTCTACGCGAAGCTCGACGACGGCACCGACGAGGAGATCCGTCAGCGCAAGGTCCTCACCTTCGTCCTGGACCGCGGAATGGACGGCCTCGACCAGTCCGCGCCCATGCGCAAGATGGGTCAACACGCCTCGCCCACCGGTGACGTGTTCTTGCGTGACGTGCGCGTCGGCCGAGACCGACTCCTCGGCGGCACCGAGGAGTCGCCCGGGAGCGGTCGAGCGAGCGCGCGAGACAACTTCGTCGCCGAACGCGCGGGCGTCGCGGCCATGGCGCTGGGCATCATCGAAGAGTGCGAGCGCATCGCCGTCGACTACGCCAAGCAGCGCGTGCTCTGGGGGAAGCCCATCTCGCAGTTCCAGCTCATCCAGTTAAAGCTCGCCCAGATGGAGGTCGCGCGCGTCAACGTGCGTAACCTCGTCTTCAGCCACGTAGAGCGCTCCAAGGCGGGTGTCACCGCGAGCTTCGCCGAGGCCTCGGCCATGAAGCTCTACGCGGCCCAGGCCGCGTGCCAGGTCGCCGACGACGCCATCCAGGTCCTCGGGGGCAACGGCTACGTGGCCGAGTACCGGGTCGAACAGCTCAGTCGCGACGCACGCGTGCTGCGCATCTACGCCGGGACCGACGAGATGCAGGTCGTCGCCGTGGCGAAGGACCTACTGCGCGAGTAGCGCGGCGCGCAGCCTCGTCGCGACGCCCGTCCACCCCTTGTAGGCCTGCGTGTCGGTCGGCGCGCTCTCCATGGCGTGCAGTAACGCCGGGACGAACTCCCGCTCCGCCCCGGCGAGTTCGGCCGCCGAGGTGACGTAGGTTCGGATCGTGAAGACGACGGCCCCGGTCGCGGGCAGGCGCCGCAGGGTCTGGCGCTCGACGCGGAAGTACCAGTCCTCGAGCGCCCCACTCGGCGCCGCCCGAGCCGCGCGCGGTTGGTGGAGCGCGGGACTGTCCAGCAGGGTCCAGTTGAGACGCCAGAACGACCGCTCGGGGCGGAGGCGGTCGAACACGCCCCTGGTCGGACCGGCCAGCGCCTCGTCGTAGTGCGGGACGGGTGCGTGGATCTCCTCGAGCGTCGTACCGATCTTGGTCGCGAGCTCCCAGCGCGAGGGGAAGCAGACGCACGCCGCGCGCAGTCGCCACCCGTCGTCGTTGATCATCACGCAGAGGTCCTCTTGGACCAGACGACTCGCCGCCACGAGTGGATGCTCATTCGGGTCGACCGTCGTGGGCAGTTCGGGATGGTGGCGAGCTAAGAACGCGCGCACTTCCTCGAGCAGTTCCGCACTGGCGGCGTCGCCCGCGGGCTCGGTCGCGACGACGACGTCGTAGTGCCCCTCGAGTAACTCGGCCTTCTGGGCCAGCTCGTCGTGGTAGTGCTCGTCGAACTCGAGCCAGTGGTCGAGGTCGAGGGGCCGCAGACCCATCGAGAGGCGCCAGCCCCGCGCGTCGAGGGGCACGTAACGAGTCACGGACTCCCCTAGTGGTCGCGGCGTCGGTACACGACGATGTAGTAGTAGACCAGCGCGGCGAGCGGGACCGCGATCAACACGATGCGCCCCTCGGGCAGGACCGCACCCTTGTGGACGTCCACCGCGCGGGCGCTGGTGCGCAGCGCCACGACGACCACCCTCGCCCGATACCCCATCTCCCTAATCTTTCACGTGACAGAACACGCCGAAAAGCCCTGTATTTCAGGCATCCATAGTTGATAACTGTGAATAATTTCGTTAGGGTTGCCTATGCCGCGAAGTCAACGCACGAGAAGCGCGCGCGCCGTCGCCAACGACACCGCCATTCGCGACGCGGCCGTCTCGGAGGTGCTGCGCGTCGGCGTGGACCACGTCTCCTTGCGCGACGTCGGCCACCAGGCCGGACTGACCCACGGGGCCACCTACGCGCGCTACGAAGACGTCGACGAACTCCTGGTGGACCTGTGGAACTCGGTCCTTCGCCAACGGGCCATCGCGATGTTCGAACTGTGCATGAACGCCGCCGAACTGCCCAGCGCGAGGTCGCTCGGCACCCTCTTTGACTTCATTCGCGAGACCACTCCCGCCGACGTGGCCTGCGTCCAGGTGCTCTTGACCGCGCGTCGGATCCCCACCCTGCACGAAGAGGTCGAACCCTTCATCCACGACTACCTAGAGCGCGAGTCCGGTCCCTCACACACCCGCAGCGCCTCCTTCGCCCGAGGGCTCACGCTGTTCGCGATGATGGTCGTCCAGCTCTTCGCCGACGCGACCTACGGCGGGGACGTCGAGTACCAGCGGGTACTGGAGACGTTGTTGCTCGAGACCTTAGAGACCGACCCCCGCGACGTCAACGAGGTCGAGTCCCGGGTGCTGGAAGAACAGATCGCCTTGGCGCCGGGTGACGACCTCAAGGCCCAACTCGCCTTCGCCACCTTCGGCGTGGTCGGCAAGAGCGGCTACACGCACGCGACGATCTCGCGCATCGCGCGCCGCGCCAACTGCTCGCCGGGCGCGATCTACAAGCTCTACCCCTCCAAGGAGGACCTGGTCATCGCGGCCTTCCACGACCTCATGCGCGCGCGGTGGATGAACGCGACCAACTTCATCGACGTCTTGGAGGAAGGCTCGCTCACCCATCTCCTCACCGCTTCGGCTAGCGAGGCCAACGCCGTTCGCCAGAGCTTCACCCTGGAGACGGCCCTGGCGGCCACGCACAGTGAGAAGTTGAGCGTGGCGATCCTCGGCCAGATCAGCGAACTCGAAGCGGTGATCCCGCTGCTGGTCAACATCAGCGAAGACGAGAAGGCCCGGCTGCGCTACCTCATCCGTTCCATCGTCTTCGTCACCATCGGCGTGACCTTCCTCTCCACCGTGACCCCGTCGATGCAGACCAACGACTACAACCAGTTCGCCGAGCCGTTCCGACGAGCGGTGCTCAAAGACGGCGTGCCGACGTGGCGAGAGATGTGTACCCAGATCCTCGAGTTGGTGAACGCCCGGGGGTTCTAGGGACTCCCCGGCGGCGGGCTCGCCGCCGCCATCGCCTCGAGGTGGGCCATGATGCCCGAGATGACCTCGTCTTGGGCCAGGAGGTGCCGCTGGATCTCCTCGGCCTCTTTGAGTACGGCCTCGGCGTCCTTGTAGGTCTCCTCGGAGCGCTTGTCCGACGCGGTGGCCTGGATGTTCTGACCCACGATGATGATGGGCAGCAGGACGAGTTGCAAGAAGCTGCTCGAGAGCCACACGATGATGAAGTAGGTGCCCTGTTTTATCGCCGAGGGGAGCGCGAAGAGCGCCAGGATCGTGAAGACGTACGCGCACCACATCGTGCCCACCACCAGGGTTATCTTCAGCCCGAACTTCGAGTTGAAGCGGACGAAGACGTTGTTGGACTTCGTTTTTCGAAAGTCGTTGGTCTTTATCGGGCGACCGAGTCGGGCGAGCTCGGTGGCGCGGGGGTGACGGATGTACTCATAGATAGTGGCCATCACCGGATTCTCACACGCGTGACCGCCGCCCGCCACGACGGCGCGGGACAATTTAGCCCTTAACGAGGTCCGGCGAGGTCTCCATGCCCGGCCGCCACGTCGAGCGCGCGATGATCTTGGTGGTGTCGGCGCGGTCCTTGTAGCGCATCGCGATGTCGCGCGCCTCTTCTAAGAGACCCTCGGAGAGTCTGGTCGGGTTAAGGCCGAGGGCGAGAAACTGCTCACGACTCACGTTGAGCTCGTTCTCGGGCGCCTCTCGACGGGGGTTGGGCAAGTACGCGACGTCGACCCCGGAGAACCGCGAGATCATCTCGGCCAGCTCGCGCAGCCGGTGGGTCTCGGTGACCTGGTTGAAGACCTTGACCTTGTCGCCACGCTGGGGTGGGTTCTCCAGGGCGATCTGGATGCAGCGCACGGTGTCACGGATGTGGATGAAGGCGCGCGTCTGGCCGCCGGTGCCGTGCACGGTGAGGGGGTGTCCGATCGCCGCTTGCATCAAGAACCGATTCAACACGGTGCCGTAGTCGCCGTCGTAGTCGAAGCGGTTGATCAGTCGCTCGTCCATCGCGGTCTGGGGCGTCTGGGTGCCCCAGACGATTCCCTGGTGGAGGTCGGTGATCCGCAGCTGGTCGTTCGCGCAGTAGAAGGCGAAGAGTAACTGGTCGAGCGTCTTGGTCATGTGGTACACCGAGCCGGGATTGGCCGGGTGCAGGATCTCACGTTCGATGTCCCCGTCGGGCGTGGGCACCTTGACCGTCAAGTACCCTTCGGGGATCGGCGCGCTGCCCGACCAGCCGTAGCCGTAGACGCCCATCGTCCCCAAGTGCACGAGGGCGATGTCCAGTCCGCTCGCGGTGATCGCCACGAGGACGTTGTGCGTCGCGCGCACGTTGTTGTCTACGGTGTAGCGCTTGGCGACCGAGTTACGCATGGAGTACGGCGCGGCGCGCTGCTCGCCGAAGTGCACGATGGCGTCGGGTCGCACCTCGCGGAGGAGGGCTTCGAGTCGGTCGTACTCCTCGGCGAGGTCGAGGTGCACGAAGCCGATCTCTTTTCCGGTGATTTGGTGCCAGGTACGTACGCGTTCGCCGATCGGTCGGATCGGGGTGAGCGACTCGACCTCGAGCTCGAGGTCGATCTCGCGGCGACTCAGGTTATCGACGATCGTAACGTCGTGACCCAGGTCCGACAGGTGCAGCGAGGTGGGCCAACCGCAGAACCCGTCGCCGCCGAGAACCAGTACCTTCATAACAACTCCTAGGACGTCTGCTTGAATAACGCCTGCCCCCAAGCAGACGAGCTCAGTTCGGAGCTACGCGTCGCCCCACACTACCAACGATTCGATGGGGTAGCACGACTTGACGTGACCTCAACGACGCGAAAGTCCAAGTGAACGCCGCTATTCCACTCGTCGCTCGGTCAAGTAGCGCGTGCACCGCGAACGATGTCGGCGAGAGGCACCGCACCTCGAGGTGTAGGGTGAGAAAAATTTAGGTGTCACTACCTCGCGACGACTGGGAGATATCCGTGAGCTTCACCACCTCCATTCGGACGTGCTTCCAGAAGTACTTCGTCGGTAGCGGCATCGCGACGAGGCCCGAGTACTGGTGGTTCTTCCTCTTCAGCTTCCTCGGAAGCCTGGTCTTTGCGCTGACGGGTCTTCAGATCCTTCGAGGCCTCTGGTTCCTCGCGTTGGTCTGTCCCGGCGTGACCGTCGCCGTGCGACGACTTCACGACACCGGTCGCTCCGCGTGGTGGTTATTCATCTTCCTCATCCCCTTCGTGGGCCTCGTGCTGCTCGCGTGGCCCAGCAAGCTGATCAACAATCCTTACGCCCCCGACCGCGCCAGCCTGCTGACCCCGACCGTCACCGAGGCGAGTCTGTCGTCGTCCTCGTCGGCCTGCCCGTCGTGTGGCAAGTTGCGCCTTCCGGGTCAGAACTACTGCATGGGGTGCGGAACGAAGTTCGACTAGCGACTTCGAGCGAGACCGTACCTACGCGGCGCTCGGTACACTTGGCGCGTGCTGCGACTGACGCGAGGGAACAGTCCCCGTCGCACCAACGTGATTGTGTTGGTCCTCTTCGGCGTGGCCTTCGGGTTCGTCGAGGCCGCCGTCGTGTACTACTTGAGAAACCTCATCCACTTTGACGGCAACTACGTCATCCCCCACTACCGGGTGCTCTTAAATCTCGGCTTCATCACCTTCGTCTCCCCGGTCCACTCGATTTTGCTGAACCGTCGCATTAGCGACGTCGAGGTCTTTCGGGAGAGTTCGACCATCGTGATGCTGGCCTGTATCGCCTTCGTCGCCGCGAGCAAGTGGCGTCAGCGTCTGGGGGCATTCCTCGTCTGTTTCGCGTGCTGGGACCTCGCGTACTACCTCTTCTTGCGTATTATCGACGACTGGCCCCGAAGCTTCTTAACCCGTGACGTGTTCTTTCTGATTCCGGTCACTTGGATTGGCCCAGTCATCACGCCCATCGTTCTTTCGATCGTGATACTGCTGCTGGGCTCCTGGCTCTACCTCGATGAGTCGTCGTGACGATCTACTCGAAGACCTCGAGCGATCAGCGTGGCTCGGCAGATCGGGCCCGGGTCACTTCGTGGGGATAGGTGATAGGGCCGGTTAAAACGTCCGTGCTTGCCCTCAAGCCCACCGGCTTTCAATCCGGCAAGGAATTCACTGGTTGGATGCCCGCGGCAACCAACGCGTCCCATGCGCGACGCTGCTGGCTTCGAGTACGTATCGCGATTTCGACACTCTTCCCACCCTCGCTTCCCCGCAATATGATCCAGGTTTTCGGATTAGGACCATGCGAGGGATCCGTCGAAGCTTCTGCTGTCGTTCCGGGGCTCTTGAAATACCATTCGGTTCCTGTTATGCGGGCGGCCCGTCGAAGGATGACTTGAATGCCTTCTCGATTGACGATGAGTTGCATGCCACCTAACGTTTTGAGTGACCACGAGCGCGCTGAGACTCTATACTTCACGTCTACGGGCGTCTCGTAAATTACTTCACTGGACGAGATTTCTCGCCTCAATGGTGCTAGCGATTTATCCCGCACTTGTATTCTGATGATGATTATCGCGAACACAACCACAACGAGTGCTACGAGAAGATAAGGCATCTTCAGACTCCGGTGCAGTCTTCGCCACTTGGATTCTGGCTTTGCGTCAAACTCGACGCTATCGCACTCTTGGCTTTTGCGCGAAGGGAATCAATAGCGAGACTCGGATTGAAGGCGTCCCACACGGCCCTAGCAATGTTCGCTGAAATGGTTCCATAAAATTGGTTCACGAGTGTATATGGAACCCCGCCAGCGAGGTCCGCACCAGCTCCAATGGATGGTCCGGCTTCGATGCCGATGACGCTCAGATCCTTGTTCCAAAAAACCGCCAGTTCGGACGTTTCAATCGTCCCTATCACCTATCCCCGGGTCACTTCGTGCGGCTGGAGGGATTCGAACCCCCGACACTCGGTTCCGAAGACCGATCCAGCGGATTCGCTGAAGTGTCATATCGTCCAAATCTGCAGTTCAGGACTGAAATATTGTTCGCCATTGTCCTCCGCAGTTCGCCCACGTTTGAATTTCTCATTCCCATTTCATTCCCAAAACTCGTCGACCAAGGCTCGGCCACCAGGAACGAAATGCTGAGTTGACAATTGCTCAAGCGAGACATTCGTATCCGAGGCCGCGCGGGACTCGCCGCAGTCAGCGGTCGTGCGATCCACGTCCGTCCTTCTCGCTTCCACCATTGACGAAGTCCTCAATATCGCTCACCCGGACCCGTCGAGAACGTCCGATGTGAACTGACGGAAGGCCTCCCGAGTTCAGTAGGTCGTACATCTTGGAACGGCTGATCGCGAGGACGCGGCCAGCTTCGGGCACCGTGAGCAGAAGCTTTTGAACGGGAACGGACTGTTGACGCACCAACTCGTCGTCGATGAGCATCGTGTACGCCTCGTCGTGTCGTTTGTCTCGGTTCATAGCGACGCCGCACCTCCTTCCTCGCTCGGAGTTGGAGCATCGGCGTCGACAAACTTGCGATCCTCAACCGAAAACCGATGCAAGAACTCGGCAATTATCGCCGCACGTGGGTCGTCGTAACCGCGGCCGTCATAGCTGAACGTGCCCTCGACGGGATCGTCCGAGTTCGGTTTCTTCATGAAGAGCGCGCGAGCGTCTCGGAGATCCTGGAAACGCGTGGAGTAGTGACGAGACTTCGTGATGAGTTGCCCTCGAAATCCGAGGGCGTGCGAGTGCGCACGGAGATTGAGGTCCCTCAGCGCGGGATCGAACTCCAGGTCCCATGCGGTGAGGGCGAGTTGCTGGAGGTGCGGCGACGCGTCGAGCTTTGTGATCTCACCTCGAGAGTTGAACCGACGAGCGA
>Ga0181525_10001134_pt1 | contig 22988 bp, 16 predicted proteins | sample PEATcosm2014_Bin_48_FD_121100 | JGI IMG/M metagenome (GOLD analysis project Ga0181525, IMG submission 121100) | Peatland microbial communities from MTU Mesocosm Facility, Houghton, MI, USA - PEATcosm2014_Bin06_10_metaG | ecosystem: Environmental > Terrestrial > Soil > Wetlands > Peat | place... | reverse complement strand
TCACTTTGTTTTTTGCTACCGTGCAGATCTACGAGATCGCAACCGGAAAGCTGCTCGCCATGGCACGCTATACGCTGACCCTCGGGACGATCCTGGCGGTTCTTTCCGGATACGGGCTCGATAAACTTACGGTCAGGTTTTTCTCAGGGCGCCGCAACCTGGCGTATACTCTCGCGGTCGGGCTGCTGACTATGAATCTCGCGGCCGTTTTGTTCTTAAGCGAGCACCCCAACCGCTTCTCCGACAAGATGGCGTCCGTTTCCCCGAGACTGCGCTATCCGGCGACGATTGCAAGTGTAGGAGAATTCCTACGGCAACATATGGCTGCGGAAGATGCGTTGGTCATCGACAACTACAACGAGGAATCCAATGTAATCGCGCAAGCGGCTGGCTTGCCGCTGTTACCTGAGAAACGCGCTTTTCTGGCAAATACTAAGAACGACGTGAGCCTGCAACAGTACATTGCAACTCAGCACCCCGCGTTCCTTGTCTATTCGGACCAGGGAACGCTTCATGCTTCTCTGCCGATTTCAGCAGGATGCGGCAGCGAAACGATTGATGGAATCACTTTTCGCTGCGCCTTCGCTAACCGGATTTATAAAGTTTACGAACTGAGTTATACGCGATGAACGCTTCTTCAATCCGCGCCTGCAGTGGCTTTCTCTAGCTGGTCGAAATCCGCTCCCAGGTCTTTTCCGTCACTTCCTGCCTTGGCGCCCCGCGAAACTTGCCGGCAGCCATCTCCCTTCGCTTGGCAGAGGCGATAGTCCCCTCCGTTGCCTTCTGCGAAGCGTTTGAATCCGGCGTCGCCTGCATCGCCCACAAGAATGTTTCCGGGAGGCCAGCGTCCGGAGCCTTCGATGACCAAATTGTGGCTGACATTTGCATTGTCGAAGCAATTGCTCACGACTGCTGCCGCATCGTCTCCTGCCTTGGCGCAGTTTTCAGGACCGCCCCCGGCACCTGCAATTTGCCGCTTGCCGCCGGCGAAGATGCTATTGGTGAGCGCAAAGTTCTTGATTTTGTCGGTGAGGTTCACAACCCCTATCACCGCGGCGGTGGGAAAGATGGTTACATGGTCAACGGCGATATCGCCGAGCGGAGGAGTCCTCGACATTACGATCAAAAAAGTGCCGATGCTCTTGAGTTCACGGCCCTCCACATCGTCAAAGACCAGGTCGTGCAGGCTGTAATGCCCACCTCCGGCGGCTCCCGGGGTAGTCTTACCCGGAAGGTTCGCTATGGCTATGCCGCCACCCGTATGCACGACCTTGTTATACCGCACCGTAATGTTTAACACCCGGCACGTCGGGCAATGTCCGTTCTGGTTCCCAGGGGTCAGTACGATCGAAAATCCCGCCTGCGAAAATCCACCCCAGTTATTCTCCAGGATGTTTCCTTCCAGGAGCACGCGTTCCGCGTTCTTCAGCTCGAAATGGTTTTTGACGATAAACGGCTTTCCTGTATAGCTGGGAGCGAAGCCCTTTTCCCCCGGCATCCAGGTGCGCGGTTTGAAGAGGTGATTATGGCGGATTTCGATATCGGCGGGAGTGGTCGAGCCGCCGGCCCCACCAAACAAGATGTTCTCGCCTGAGGCTTCCAGGAAGTTGTTCAGAATTTTGTACGGTCCGCCCGGCAAATCTCCGGTGCCGCCGTTCACTGCCTGCGCATCGGTGCAGGAGCCTTGACCAGCGATGCACTGAAACTCGCTCACATAGGAATCGACCAGCGCAGCATAGACAATCCCGCTCAGATGCAACCCTCCCTTGGTTTCATCCGTAAGAGTGCCATGCAACCATATCCGGTCGAAGACGAGGTGGTTGGCGGCGCTCGCCGGGTCGTCCGTAGTGATGAGGTGGCGCAGGTGCGCCTCCGGTCTGCCACGCGTAATTTCCAGCCCGATAAAACGGTAGTGATTGGCTCCATTGTCGAGCAAAATGGGACCGTTATCCCCCGGCGTATCGAACAAAATCTTCGCCATCACGTTCTTGACCGAGGGGCAGTGAAAATCAGGCCGCCCGGGCAGCGATGCGACGCCGGCGTAACAAGGAGTGATGCGGGTGCCTTCGTGAGGCAATACATTATCGGGAGCACTGCTGCGCAAAATAATCCAGTGCCCATCGTCGCAGGGCTTTTGCGGAAAATGAAACTTTCCGTTGAACGTCGCTCCAGCTTCCAGAGCCAAAGTCTCGCCGCACTTTACGCCGTCGATTGCCTTTTGCAAATCATCGCCGGCCTCCACCTCTCGGACGGGTCCGGGCGCAGGCGTATCGGCCAGCGAACTCTTCATATAAACCCGCGGCAATTCCGCCGGGCCATCGAAATGCGAGCTTTCTTGAGCGTCCGTCCGATTCTGGCCCCACGCGGACGCACCACAACCGCTCATGACTAAAATGACTGCGATGCTCCTCAATATCCCGGCCGATTTACCGAATGAAAACATAGTTCCCCTTTCGCCCGAAAAAATCAGATCAATCAAGAACGTCGCTCTTTTGCAAAATTGCTCAAGTTTATTTTACGCTGTCCCCCTCGGCCGATTGGCGTCCAGTGATCCTAGGCTTCGGCCAAGATTCCCGCGAGCGTTATCGAACACAAGTCACTTGGGTGTTGCGCCTCAATGAAGAGTGCGGAGGTACAATTGTGCTTTACTCTAAAAGCGTGAATAAGCTTCAGGCGTAAAGCCCGGCAGTCGCCGTTTGCACGAGCCGCCTCCGAGTAGCAGAAGCGAGATCGAAGCAGGATATATTAATGGATAGCAGGTTACTGGATCGTGACCGTGCCGAAATTGAGCGCAGTGCGGAGGAAGCCCGCAAAACTCTCCTGACGCCTTGCGAAGTCGAGCGCTATCTCGACCCGCCCGCAGACAGCCCTTATCCACTCGAATATGCCTTCCATCTGGTGGGGGATGTTCAGGGCAAGGCCGTTCTCGACCTGGGTTGCGGTACGGGAGAAAACATCGTTCCCCTGGTAAAGCGCGGCGCGCGCGTCATCGGTATGGACATTTCTCCAGACCTGATCGCGCTTGCGGAACGGCGCTTAAAAGAAGCCGATTCGCATGCGGTTGTAAAGGTTGGATCGGCCTATGAAACTGGACTTCCTTCCGCATCGGTCGACGTGATCTTTTGTATTTCGCTGGTTCATCATCTCGACATCGCATTGGTTTGCCGGGAAATGAGCCGGATTCTTACAAAAGATGGCTTCGTAGTGCTGAAAGAACCAATCCGTTTCAGCAAGGCATACGCCGGGCTGCGCAGACTTTTGCCCTCGCACGCCGATGTCTCAGACTACGAGCATCCACTTACGTCTGCGGAGCTGGCGATCCTGACCGAACACTTTTGCGCCACGGGAACTCGCTATTTTCGTCTTCCGTTCGTGGCGCTCAGCTTACGAATATTTCCGGCTCGACTGCAGACCATTGCGTGGAAGTCTAGCGATTGGATGCTGCGACACTGGAAATTCACTGAAACGTATGCCACTTCAGTCGCGACGAAACTTAAGCAGCGCTAAATCGCATACATAGCTTGTCGCTCATGCCGTAGGCTCGGCCTGCGAACCCGTACTCGACAACTCCAAGGCAGAAAGATTGGTTAACATTCCCAGCGGCGTGCTGAGCTTCAGCCACAATTTCGCGTCGAGAAAACTCGGGTAAATTGCCCGCAGCATCGCTTCCTGCATCCCATGTTCTCTCTCCTTTTGCGACGTCATCAGCGGATAACCGGATTCCACCAGGCATTCTCCGACTACCGCTTCAATCGCACTAACCTCATTGCGCGATAGCTTTTCCTTCCATCGATTGACGGGATGAACCTGCTCCTCCTCCTGCCGAAACGAAGAATTGGACTCGCGCAGCCTGCCCAAGCCAGCGCTTTGGATGCGGTCGTAGTCGAGATCGTGATCGAGAAACTGACCGAGCGCCGAGAGAGTGTGCCGAGGATCGCCCACCAGATCTTCGTAGCGCAGTTCGATGTAGTCCGCAGGAATCTGCTTTCCGTAATGGCGGCCCTTGCGAACCATCCACTCCCAATACAATGCCGTCTCGCTCAGGCCACGCGCCGACCGCCGCCAGGGAAAAGGTGTAAAACCGCCCATCTTCTTGAGCGAGAGCGCGATGTCGCGTCCGTCTCGGATGATATGAACAAAAAGTGCGTCCGGAATGTCCGCCTTGATCCGTGGAATATGAAGTACATTGTCGGGATCGTAAACTGCCCAGCGCTGGGCCTTATGGTTCTGAGCGATTTCATCCATGACGATGCGGATGAAGTCGCCGCCATTCTTGCATTCTCTCAGCAACTTCTCTGACAGTTCCCCGATTTCAAGACCCGACCTGCGGAAGCCTTTACTCCGAAGCCAGACTTCAACAATTTTCTTTCTGCTGCCCGAACGATCCAGAGGACCGAAGCGAGGGATCAGCGTTTTGTAGATCGGCAGGTATCCCCGGTAGATGGCGAATCCGCCGGCCGAAAGCAACGTGTCATAGAGAAGATTTGTCCCGGAACGGTGGCAACCGACCACAAATACCGGAGATCTTTTTCGCTCGTTGATTTTCTTCATCTCGCCCACTCTGTCCAATTTCCTCGCACAAATATCTGCGCCAACGCCCGCCTCGCTCCTAGCATTCACAAATGAGTCACCATGACGCCGCTAAGCGTCACCGAGTGACGGCCAACTCCTGCGCGACTTCAGTTCCGCCGGAAATCGCCGAGCGATACTCTTCCAGCCACTGCTGACGCACTGCGGCCCAACGGTAAGATTGCGATTCCTTGCGCGCATTGGCCGCCAACCGGGAAGCCAGATCCGGATACCGCAACAGCCGCACAATGTTTGCTGCCAAAGCCTTAGCGTCGCCCACTGACGAAAGCAAACCCGTGCGCTCATGCTCCACAAGGTACCGGATTCCCTCGGGGTCCGTGGTGACAACCGGAGTTCCCGAGGCGAATGCCTCCACAATCGAGACCGGCATATTGTCCAGCCAGGATGCATTGACAAAAATATCTGCATCGTCATAGAAGCGGCCGATGTGCTGTCTCGAAGCCACGCCGAGGAAGTGAACCCCGGGAACATTTAAATCTCGAACCAGATTGCGAATCTCGGATTCCGAAGATCCCTTGCCAACAAGATCAAGGCGAGCCTCGGGAAATTCCTTTTGGACTTCGGCGAAAGCGCGCACCACCACACCCACGCTGTAGTAAGGATGGAATCCTCGAGTGCAAATCAGGTGAGGGCGCAGCGGCCGCCGTTCGTGAAACGAGAATTGATTCTCGTCGACGATGTTGGGTACGACGTGGGCGGGAAGATCGAATTCTCGGAATACGTCCACGAGATAGCCCGAAGGCACAACCAGTCGGTCAGCCCGCCGCAGAACTGGACGCGCGCTACGGAAGCGGCGCAGGTGGTCACGCGCTTCGCCGCTGTGATAGTGAATGATTGTCTTTTTGTTTCTCAGCTTGGCGAGCAGCAGCGCCGGGGCTGGCGCGATCAGAAACGACCAGTATGAAGCAGAGAAAATATGAGCGATGTCGATATGCTTAAACCCACGCCAGAGGTTCCACAGGTAGAAGGGCTGGCGTACCAGGGTTCGAAGAACCGGGATGCGTTCGGTCCACGCCAACGCGCGAGGCAAGAGAGGATCGATGGGAATCAACGAAACCTCGATTTCGGCATCGTCCTTCCAATGGCGCCGAAGAAGGTCGGCTTGCACGGACTGTCCGCCCACGTAACGGAGCGAAGCCGCCACGATGGCTACGCGCAAGCGAGCATCTTTCCCCGCCGTCGTGGGAGAGACGAAGCTGCGCGGTTGCGGCTGCCAGCTTTTCTTCGCCAACAGTTCGAAGTACAGATCCTCGTAGCGCTTGCCCATTCCTTCCGCACTAAAGTTTTCTTGCGCGAAGCGGCGGGCGTTGATTCCGAGTTCCGCGCGTCGCGCAGGATCTCGCAGAAGGGTTTCGATCGCCGCGACCGCCTCGTCCACATTCTCCGGTGCAAAAAGAATTCCACGGTCCCCCGCGACCAGTTCAGGATTTCCTCCCACGTTGCTCGCCACCACAGGCACACCCGCCGCCATCGACTCGAGGATTACATTCGACAGACTTTCGGAGGCCGACGGCAACACCGACACATCCAGCGAGGCCAGGATTGCAGGAATGTCGCGTCGATCTCCCAGGAACTTTACCTGGCCCGCGACGCCCAGGCTCTCGGCCTCGCGCTCCAGTTCGACGCGCAGAGGACCGTCCCCAACCAGCACGAACTCGACATCCGGAAACTTGTCGTGCAGCCGCGCAGCCGCGCGGAGAAAAGTGCTGTGATTCTTGGCCCGCGTGTTCATGCGCGCAATCATTCCCACCCGCAGCAGACCGGGACGCCGGGGCAACGCGCAAGGAGTTTCCGCGAAAGCGGAAGCCGGAAGACCATTTCCGATCACGACGATTTTGTCTTTAGACAACCCGCGTTCCAGCAATCGCTGAGCGGCCGCGTGAGAATTGCATACGATCGCATCGCACCAGCGAAACGCGGACGCTTGAAAGTAATTCTGGGCTGGCGTAAGCAGATCGCCAAGCTGGCGTTGGCTTCCGATTACGATCGGAACTCCTGCCATGCGGGCTGCCGGAATCAAAGTCAGGTTGCTGTAGAAGTCGAACGCCTGCGCTACCGCGATGCCCGTCTTCCGCAAGTGCCGGGCTAATCGTAAGCGTGTGCGCCATGATTGCAGTCCATACAAACTGCCGCCCAGACGAAATTGGGGAACTTCACCCAATCCCTCTACAAAAGCGCCGCGCTGCCGTACGCATCCCAAACTCAGGCGAACTTTCAGCGGATTCAGCGATTTCGCCAGGGCTGCGAATTGGCGCTCACTGCCGCCAGTCTCGAAACTCTCGATCATCAAAAAGACGCCGGGCGGCGCCTGACCAGGGGACGAGTTCATGGCCCGCTCCCATTCCGAGAAACAGCGGCTGCGAGTGGTTGAATCATCCCAGTGGCTCGGAGCGGCTCCAGGAAATTTCGCTGCCACAGTTCGAACATCAACAGCCGCCAGATGCGGGGAGAGTGGTCGCGGCGTCCGCGAAAATGTTCTTCCAGAAGCCGTCGAACTCCGGGCGGATTGAAATATCCGCGTTGCGTGCTCGCAGTATCGAGCAGCACGGAAAAGATCATGTCTTTCAGTTCGTGCCGTATCCAGTGCACCAGCGGCAATGCGAATCCTTGTTTGCGGCGGTAGATCACTTCCTTCGGAACTCCCACTCTCTCCGCCAGCTTGCGCAGAATATATTTCTGGTGGTTCCCGCGCATCTTCCATTCCGGCGTGAGGCTCGTCACCCACTCCAGAAAAACGTGATCGAGTATGGGTACGCGCGCCTCCAGAGAGGTCAGCATGCTCATGCGATCTACTTTAGTCAGAATGTCCCCGGGCAGATAGGTTTTGGTGTCCAGATACAGCAGGCGGCTCAAGTCATCGCCAGCCGGAGCTTTCTCGATGTAATCACGAATCGAATTGAGCGGCTTTGACGCCGCAATAAAATCATCGGACAGCAGAGACATCTCCCTCTGAAAAGGCTGCAGAGAAATGCCCTCCGCGTAGCGTTCAGCCCAAGGCAGCGAAATGCTATAGGCCAGACTGCGTCCCGGCAGTTCCTGCGGCAGCCGGTTATGAATCTGCTCGCGGTAAAACCGGCCAGCCCACTCGGGAATCCATCGATAAGACCGGTCGTTGAGATGAATGCGGTATCTTTCGTAGCCCGCAAAAATCTCATCGCCGCCATCCCCCGATAAGGCAACCGTGACGTGCCGCCGCGCCAGGCAAGACACATAGTACGTCGGCAGCATGGAGGAATCTCCGAAAGGCTCTTCCAACGATCGCGTGAGGAACTCGACCGTCTCCACGACATCGGGTTCCAGAATCAGTTCGTGGTGCTCGGTTCCGAAATGCTCGGCAACAAGTTTTGCATAAGGCGCTTCATTGAACTCGGCTTCGCGAAAGCCGATGGAAAACGTTTTGACCGGAGCGGCACAGGCCCGGGCCATGAGCGCAACAATGGTCGATGAATCCGTACCTCCGCTGAGCAGAGCCCCGAGCGGCACGTCAGCGATCAGGCGGATTCGCACCGCTTCCGCCAACCGATATTCCAATTCTTCCAGGCATTCCTCTTCGCTGTGCGGAGAATGCGTGCCGTAAGGCGGCAAATCCCAATACTGCCGCACGCGGACTTCGCCACCCTCAAATTCAAGAATGTGGCCAGGAGGGAGTTTTTGAATCGCGCAGAAAGCGGTGAGAGGATCGGGAATATAGCCGAAGTAAAAGTATTGCAGCAAAGCCTCACGGTTCGTCTCGGCCAATTCAGGCGCTACCGCCAGCAGCGCTTTTATTTCCGAGCCGAAGAGAATACGCCCGTTTACATGAGCATAGTGCAGCGGCTTGATTCCGAGCCGGTCGCGGGCCAGCAGCAAGCGGGAGTGGCGCTCGTCCCACAAGGCAAACGCGAACATGCCGCGCAGCTTTTTTACGCAATCCGCGCCCATTTCTTCGTAGAGATGGACAATGACTTCAGTGTCGGTGTGGGTGGCGAAGCGATGTCCTAAATCCTCTAGCTCGCGGCGGAGTTCCGGAAAGTTGTAAACCTCACCGTTGTAAACCACCCAGACGGTGCGGTCTTCGTTAAAGACAGGTTGGTGGCCACCGGATAGATCGATAATGCTGAGCCGGCGCATGCCCAGCCCAGTATTGCCTTTGACAAAGATCCCATCGTCATCAGGGCCGCGATGGACGATGGCATCACACATTCTGCGGATCGTCGCCGGCTCAATCCGCCCGGCCGGGTCCGCGCTAACGATGCCCGCGATTCCGCACATGGCGTTATCCTCTTACCGCCACGCGCGAAGCATGATCGCCGGGAACTTGCTGGGCCAGCTTACTGCGCTGCAAACGGTAATCCCGGTAGTCGCCGGGATTTCCTTCGCGCCCGTCACACGCTGCCAGGATGATGTTCACCATTTCACGCGCTGTGACAAAATGCAGAATTTCGTTTCTCTCGCCCGCGCCGTCCATCAGTTCGCGCAGAAAGTCTTGAGCCGGCGCGCCAAGAACGGCCGCTCGTTGCGTGGGATCCATGCTATGACAATGCAGCTTGATAAAGATCCAGTCCGGCCGCCCTTGAACGCAGATTCCCGCGCGCTTCCAAAGCCGCAGCCGCGCCAGTCCCGGGGGATTGGGCGCGGTGAGGGCCGCATTATCGATGCCAGACCTGGCAAAATCCAGCATCAGAGGTCCCTGAACAATCAAGGGAAAGATTTGTGGAGATCTGCCCCGCCTCAAGTCTCTGCCACGCCGCTGCGGCGCACGCTGGTTGAGCGGCAGGGTGCATTCGTACAAAGAGTTGATCTTGCCGGTCTGTGAAGGGTGAAAGGTGGCGGCCGGCAGCGTCAAGTCGGCATAGCAGCCGGTATCGGCCAACACCTGCATTTCGGAATCCACGCCACACTCGCGTCCCAGGTTGGAATTTGCCAGCGCAAAGTTGCCGTGCACGAAAGCGTAACGTGGCGGCCCGGTGCGATCCAGATAGCTGAGACAACCGTGGCGCGTGGCCAGCGCATCGCGGAACTCCGCTAACTCGCGATAAGTGTTCTCCGCTGTGTCGGGAGCGTAAGCCCCATGGTGCAGGTGAATCTCAATCTCACCCCAGCCCTCATGGCAATGATCCGCCAGCCTCTGCACGAGTCTGGAATCGTATTGTTCGGCGGGGTAGAAGTAAGTATGACAGAAAGGACGACCATCATGATCGCGGTAAGTCTCGGCAAGCCGCGGATATTCTCTGCACCACGCTTCCAAGCGGCGCTCTTGTTCGTCATAGGGAGCGCGGGCCCGCCCATCCTCGGGAACGATCGACGGCTCAAAATGGTCGGCCAGGGCAATGACCAAATGCACCTTGCCGCTGGGTGACCGCCGCGTCAGTGACTGCCAGAAATAGCTCGGAAGCCAACGCAGCGCGTTCGATATTCGGCGCTTCTGGCGGATGCGCCCGGCGGGCTGAGCGTATGCGGCGTCGCCCGCCGCGCCGTCGGAAAGGTTGCCACTGGGCCCGCTCATCGGCATCGGCCCCAACGGTACGCCAGTGTTGCCATCCTCACCGCGTGCGCTCCTGTGACCTCGAATTGACCAGACCCATTACCGTACCAAGGGATTCCGACTCGACTCACCGCTTAACCGGCCCCTGATTCCTCGATTAGAGAGCGAGAACCTCGACAAAACCGGCGCAGTCGGCGCGCCCGCGTCCTTTTCGTGAATGATGGCCCAAATCACAGAGGTTTGAGCCACGGCGATGTAAGAAAAGAGCTGGTACGCCTCAGGTTCGAAAAGCGCGCCCACGATGAAGCCCACCAACGAACTGTGCAGTGCTCCCACGAAAAGCAAGACGTGTGGTTCAAGATCTTTTCTTTTTCTCAGTTCCTTCAGGTTGGCGAATCCGCGCGCGAAGAACAGGAGATAAAGAATTAATGCGGGAAAACCTCCCTCCGCCCCCATCTCCAGATACGAGTTGTGCACCTCTCTCCAATAGCCAGCCCAGGATACAAAGTTACCTACTCCCAATCCGTACACGGGGTACTTCACCATGGCTTGCACTGCGGAGATCATCAGCGCCTTGCGTTGCACATAAGAACCGTAGGCACTTTGGTCCTTGCTGTCTTCGGCGTGGCCCGACAAAGCGACGAATCGATCCTTAAGCCGCCCTCCCGCGACAATCAACAAGATCGCCGCCACAACGAAAGTTCCAAGAATGAGCTGCGGCCGTTTCCCCTTCACCCCGAAATGCCATAGCGTGACCGACCCCGAGATCAACAGACAGATGAAACCGGCTCGAGACGCAGTCAAAATCAGCGCGATCCCCATAAACATCATGGAGAACAGCCAAAAAGCCTTGCGCACGGCATCCCGTCCCTGCAGAAAAAAGGCCAGGCAAAAAGGCAAGGAAAGAACAAGCGCAAAGGCAAGGTCATTGGCGTTGAAGTACATCCCGTTCAAAACGCCTTCGAGCCGCGGCGTATTGTGCCCCTTGATGACCGAAACGGTCGCAATCATGGCAACGGACGCTGCCTGGATGAAAATAATGCGGCGCAGCCTCTTGAAACTGGTCACCAGTAAGAAAGTAAGGACCCACGCGACCGTCCCCTTAGCGAGATCGATGGAGCGGAGCAGGGCGCCGGTTCTCCAGACCGGCGAAATCACCGACGTACATAGCAGGAAGCAAGTGAGGGCGAGCAGGTAACGGCCTTCTCGCGGAAGATCGTGCATGCTGCGTTTGGTCTTGCCCGCGCTGGACAGCAGACCGATCAGCGTGAACAGACCCGTGATCTTGGCTAAAGGAATATATTTCAGGCCAGGAATGAAGTCTTCCGGCCGGGCGCAGTACACAAACCAGAAGGCGCATAGCCAGAAAAAAGCCGAGCGGCCCGCATCCTCCGTTGCGCGTGCCAGCAGCGGCCGTCTAGCGCTCGGGACTTGTTCCATCTTCTCTGGCAAGAATTCTTCCTCCCCGTCCGAAAAAACGTAATGCCGCTATTGCGCTCCTCGACCCAGCAGAACGATCTTTACAGTCTGAAACATAATCATAAGATCGAGGCCGAGCGACGCATTCTTGATGTAAAACAAGTCGTACTGTAGCTTCTCCCGTGCATCTTCCACGGTGTTGCCGTATTTGTAGCGTACCTGAGCCCAGCCCGTGATTCCCGGCCGCACCACGTGGCGCACGCCGTAGTAGGGAATCTCCTTGCTCAGCCACCCGACAAATTCCGGCCGCTCCGGGCGCGGGCCTACAAAGTGCATGTCTCCCTTCAGCACGCACCACAACTGCGGGATTTCATCGAGCCGCGCCGCCCGCAGGAACCCGCCCACCCGCGTGATCCGGGGATCGTCGTCCAGGGCCCAGGTTGCGCCGGTATCCGCCTCGGCGTCCACCCGCATCGTACGAAACTTGTAACAATAAAAAATAACTCCCCGCCGGCCCACACGCTGCTGCCGGTACAACACCGGCCCCGGTGAATCCAGCTTGACCGCCAGGACAATGAAAGGAAGCAAGGGAAGCGAAATCAGCGTTCCGGCCAGCGCCACTGAGAAATTCAGTACCCTGCGAACCATGCGAAAGAAGAAGCTGAAGCGGAAGCCTTCGGCAAAGATCAGCCAGCTCGGGTACAACTGCTCAACTTCAATCCTTCCCGAGATCCTTTCCAGCCACGAGGTCGCCTCCTCCACTTTGACGCCGCAGCGTAGGCGCAGGTCCAGCAACTCTTCCACCGGCAATGTGCCGCGCCGGTCCGGCATGGCGACGATCACACGATGAACGTCGCGTCCCTGCGCCAAACCCATCAGGTGCGACGCCACGCTGTCGCGAGTCAATTCCCCGTCCACATCTCCGGTCCATCCCACCACTTCCACTCCTAGCGTGGAGCGCTCGCGCAGCCCCCGCACCAGCCGCTGCGCGCGCTCGCCCGTGCCCAGGACATAGACCCGCTCGCGCAGGAAGGGTTGTTGCACCATCCAGGAATAAGCCGCGCGCCAGCCAAACAAAGTAAACGAGAGGATGATCAATCCCCAAAAAGCCGAAAGGTTTCCCGGCAAAAGAGAGGGATTGAGTTTGCCCAGTGCGGCCAGCGTCAGTGCCACAAAACCCAGCACCAGCAGAAGGCGAAACGCGTGGTCACCCTTGGCACTCAGACTGGAGGAGTCGTACAGGTCGAACAAGTGCGAAAGCAGCAGCACCACCCCGGTGACTACAAGAATCCTCGGCGCCAGTGCAGCCAGTACTTGAAGGTAGCCACCATCGACATTGCCCAGCAGCCAGCTATCCGGGTTCCGCCATATGGTCGCCAGAACGAACGAAGTCCAAACGATCAAGGCTTCGCCCACCAGAAGAATCAGCGAGCGCAACGGATAGTAGACTTTGAACAGCCGAATCACGGTTCCCTACTTCTCCTAAGACTTCGACTCGGTCACATTCTTCCCATACGCCTCGTAGTAGTAGCGGGTATACGGGCTGGTTTCGCTATTCGTTCCGTTCAGTACCACCCCAACCAGGGCCTGATCGGGAAATTCCATACGCGCCTGGCGGGCCAGATCGACCGGCGTCGCATTGCAGCGCACCACCATCAGCACGCCGTCACATGCCTTCGCCAGCACGCTCGCATCGGAAACCGGCACGGCGGGCGGAGAATCAATGATGATCCAGTCAAACAGCGCCTCGACCCGTTGCAGCAGCAGCTTTAGCCGGCCGTTCGCAACCAGTTCGGCAGGGTCGGTTATTTGCTGGCCGCTGGGAATAAAAAACAGGTTCTCCATGGCCCCGCGCTGCATGATGGAAAATTCATCGGCCCCTCCCTGCAGGTAATCGGAAAGGCCGGGAGACGAAGTGGTGCCCAGCAGCATGTGCAGCCGCGGACCGCGCAGGTCAGCGTCGATCAACAGCACGCGGCGTCCATGCTGCCGCACCAACACTTGCGCCAGGTTCGCCGCGGTGAACGATTTGCCTTCCTTGGGCAGCGCACTGGCCACCAGGAGCTTCTTCAGCGTCATCTTCTCGCGCGTGTGATAAAGCCGCGAGCGGAGTGTGCGGAATTCTTCGGTTCCACGCGCGTGGTCGTTGCCGTTGAAAAACAGCATCGTGTTCTCATCCGGCTTCCATTCCAGTTGCGGACAGCGCGCCAAAAGGGCGTCAACCCCAAAAGGGCTGGCAAATGATTGCATCGGCGACGTCAGAGGAGCGCCACCGTAGGCCTCTCCTCCGGCGGCTACAGACTCTTCCTCCGCCATCACGGGCGCATCGGATGCCACCGTCGCCGCATAGGGCTGGGCCGGACCTCCCTGGGATGCCGCCCGCTCCTCTTCGGCTTTCTTCAACGCTTCATGAATTCTGCTCATAGTTTCCCTTCCTTGGGGAGGTCTTTGTCTTCTTCGCGCAAACGGTCGGCGATGGTGGCCAGTGATCGCAAAGCTTCAACTAAATCAAATTTCTCCGCACCTGGAGCGGTTGGCGCCGCCATCGTCATCCCGGCTGCCGTACTTTCACCCAGATCAAAGTCCCGGGCCACGCCATCCACCACGGCCGGCAGAATTATTTTCTGCTGATCCACAAACGCACTCACCAGACAATGTTCGCACAGCAGGTTGATGACCCGCGGAATGCCGTTGGCGTAGCGATGGATCGCGACCAGGGCTTCGGGATCGAATATTTGCTGCCCGTTGGAACCGGCAATCCGCAAGCGCTGCTGGACGTAAGCTTTGGTTTCTTCCAGCGTGAGCGGATGCGTCTTGGCCCGCAGTGTGAGGCGTTGCCGCAGTTGACGCAGTTGCGGCTGCTTTAGCTTCTGCTCCAATTCGGGCTGGCCTACCAGCACGATCTGCAGCAATTTCTCCGTGAAAGTCTCCAGGTTGGTGAGCATCCGGATTTCTTCCAGTACTTCTTCGCTCAGGTTCTGCGCCTCATCCACAATCAGCACCGCCGTTTCGCCCGCGCGATAACGATCAAGTAGCCAGTTGTAGAGGCGCAGCAGAATCTGGCTCTTGGCTTTCGAATCGCAGGGAATACCGAAATCCGCCATCATGTAATCGAGAAACTGCGGTGTGTTCAACCGCGAGTTGAAGATGAACGCGGTCGCTACTTGCTGCAGGCGCAACCATTCCAGCAGTTTGTTGATAAGCGTGGTCTTGCCCGTCCCCACTTCCCCGGTCAGCAGCACAAACCCTTTGCGGCTCTGGATGCCATAGGTCAGGCAAGCCAGCGCCTCCTCGGTGTGCCGCGTCAGAAACAGATAACGCGGATCGGGGTTAACGTTGAACGGATTTGCCCGCAGGCCGTAAAACTCTTTGTACATGATCTTCGCCTAAACGATTCTTCGCAAAAACTCGGCTACACTTTCGCCGTTTCCTTCGCCTCATCGACCTGCTTTTTCCGGTTCCAGAAGTGGCCGTTGCCGTTGCCGTTTTCCGGCAGAGCCTCCACCACCCAGGGAACCGCAACCAGCATCGGGAGATCCAATGCGGCTTCGGCATCGGCCTGCGTGCGGATGGATTTGTCTCGAAACTCCAGCCAAAGCGCGAGGGCAGCCCCCAACGTCAGGCCCGAACCCAGTCCTCCCAGGGCAAACAAGATACGATTCGGAAAGCTGGGTGCATCCGGCATGCTGGCCGGGTTCAGCAGCGCCATCTTTTCTCCCTGCTGCTGCTGCTCGGCCTGGGTCGCCATTTTCGACGTGCTCTGTTTGGCCAGATCGTCCTGATAAACCTTCTGCGCGTTGTCGTAGTCCCGGGCCAGTTCTTTGTACTGTTCTTCGATGGCGGGGCTCGACGCGATCCGGCTCTGATAGCCAGCGATCTCCTGCTGCAATTTCTTTTGGTCGCGCGTCGCCTGGGCGATCAAATCCTGATACTGGTGAATCTGCAGACGCAATTGACGAATCTCCGCCGGGTCCGATCCCGATTCCTTATCGACCGTGCCATCGGAGGGCTTTGCGGCGGTGTCGTTAATTTCCGCCAGCTTCTTCTTGACCTGCGCAATGTCCGCCTGGGTCTTGATGACGTCCGGATGGTCGTCGGTATAGCGCGCCTGCAGATCGATCAGTTGAGCCTGCAGTTGCGAGAGTTGCTGTTGCAGGGTTTGAGGATTGTTCGAGGACTGCGACGCCTTCCACGCCGCCACCTGCTGCGCCAGCAAAGACTCGGTATACGCCTTATCCTGGGTCGCCCGATTCAGGTTTTGCGTGTTGGCGTCAAGCTGTGAATTCAACCCCATCAGAATCTTCAGGTTGGCGTCCTCGTCGCCGGGAAGCTGCCCCATGTGCTGGTTCTTGAAAGCCGCCAGCCTCTTATCCAGATCGTCAAGATTCTGCTTGGCATCGTTGACTTGTTGGGTGAGAAAAGCCGTGGTGCCTTGCGTGTGTTCCTGCCGCGACTCAAGATCCTGTTCGATCAGCATCGAAGTCAACGCGGTGCAGGTCCGCTTCGCGTCCTCGGCATTGGACCCCGTGTAGCTCACATAGAACGCCGCCGAAGTGCTCTGGCCCGGTTTTTTCTTGGCGTTCTCCTGCGATATATCCGGAGCCTGCTGGATCACCATGTTTTGCTGGATGTTGCTGACCACGTCGTCGATGTTCTGGCCAGGCTTGACCAATCCCAGCGTTTCCACGCGGGGCCGCAGGTTGGATTCGCTGGTCACGCGTCCCGCGATTTCGTTCATCTGCTGCGTCAGATCCTCGTTGTAGACCTGGGGCACCACGGCGTCGGAAATCTTCGGCGCCTCCACCAACACCTCCGATTGTGAGGTGTATTTGGCATGGAAGATGTAGGACACCGCAAATCCCGCCAACGGCGCCAGCAGCATCGGAATCAGGATCACTTTCGACCGGCGGCGCAACATCGCCAGATAATCGTCCATCGTTAGTTCGCGGTTTTCCATCGTTACCACCCATTCCGCCGGCCTCGAAGGGCCAGCCGTTAAGTTTCAGTCAAGCCGGATCGGCCGTGGAGTCCAGTCGAATCCAATGGTTCCTATATGTCGTTGCGAGGTCCGGTTGCACGGACCGCCGGTCTCGCCGGCGGTTGCCGCCGTGCAATACGAGTTGTCGAACTCCAGGCCGTTGAACTGGTAGCTGGCGTACACGCGATAATTGCGCCCGAACATCCGGTGCACGCTGAACCCCGCGAAGCCGTACTGGTAAATATCAGCGCTAACCCCCGGGCAAGTCTGCCCCTCCGGACAGGTCACCGGCAACACACGGCTGTTGCGCGAGTAGCCGATATCGGTATCGAGCGTCCACACCCGGGTTAAGGGATGAGACGCGGTCAGGCGTACGATATCGCTCTCCGCGCCGGCAAAGAAACCGGATCCAGTGGTGAGGTAGTGCTGGTACGACAACTCCAGGACAAGTCTCGGGAACCGGTAGCGCAGCGAAACCCGCCCAGCCGCGCCAATACGCAGGTCATTCTCAGGACCCACCACGGTGTCCAAATTGTTGATCTGGGTAAACTGCGGACCGGCGCTGATCAGAAAATCCATGCGCCCAGAGATGCGATGGCCCCACATCAACTGAATCACGTGGCTGTGAAAGTTCACCCCGGTGGAGAACTGGAATCCACGGTAGGCGTACACGATTGCCGCCTGATCATGCGGTCCCAGAACGCGGTTATAACCAATCTCGCCGGAAACCTGGCTATTGCCGATGAACGAGGTTCCCAAGTCGGGATCGTTCCCCAAAAAGTGAACGAAACCGTATCCTCCCGTGACCGTCACCGACGACTTGGGGGTCAGGGTTTCGACCAAATCCAGGGCCGCGATGTTCATAATCCGTGGAACCTGGCCCAGTTCCCCCAGCCCTTGCCCATTCAGAAACGTGGATGAGCCTTGCAACCCCGCACCCGTGGTGCTCACCGATCCGTAGGAACTGCCGAACGTGCCCTCAGGCTGGTAACTGAAAGCGTCGCGAATCCCCAACTGCCCCCGCTTCCAGGTAATTTTTTGCTGAAAACCAAGTTCCTCGATCTGCTTGAAACCGAGGCCCTTTACATCGTAATAACCGACTCCCCCAAGGTAGTTGAGCGAGAGATCGTAGTTGCTCCACAGCCGCTGCAAATCCAAACTGCCCAGGCCACGCGAGATCGACCGCGTCGCCGAGCCCCCCAAACTGTTTTCGACATTGGAATCTACAGACTCGCTGATGTGCGCTCCCGCCTGCAGGTAACTCAAAGGCGCGCCATGCGGCTCCAGATTGGGAAGATCCAAGCCTGAAATCGGGGGATTTTCGCTAATGGAAGGCGTGGGACTGTTCTGGCCAAAGGCCGGTACGGGCTGCTGGGGATTGGTGGTCGGCATATCGTCTGCCGGCTGCTGGGCTGGACTCTGCGCCGACCCCTGCTGGGCGGAACTCGGTTGGGCTGAGCTATCCTGGCCCCACGCCGCGCTCAGCGCGAGCAGCAGCACTGCAAAGCTCCATATGCCATGACGTTTGCTCATCGCAGTTCCTCAGGGGACCACTATGGTATCGCCGGGCTTCAGCATGATGTTTTGCTCGGTATTTCGCCCCTTGACCACGTCCTTGTAATTGAACGGCAGCTTCACTTGCTGGCCACCTTCGGTTCGCAAAAGATAAATGCTCTTCAGGTTCGCGAACTGATTAAAGCCTGCGCCTGCCAGCGCCTGCAGCACCGTCATGTGCGGCAGCAGAGGCATCGCTCCCGGACGGTTTACCTCGCCGGTTACAAACACCCGCTGGCTGTTCATCGCGAGGACCACGATCGTGACCCGTGGGTCCGCAACGTATTTCTTCAGCTTTTCCTTGATCGATTCTTTCAGTTCCAGCGGGGTCAAGCCCGCGGCTTGCACATCGTCCAGCAACGGCAGCGAAATCTTGCCGTCGGGACGCACCGGCAAAGTGGCGCTCATATCCGGTTCTTTCCAGATCGAGACCCGCAGCGTATCGTCAGCCCCAATTACATAATCCGGCGGCACCGCGGAAGCGGCGGGATGCACTTCCGGCGCCGGCGTCTTTTCCGGCTTGGCGGCGCTATCATCCGTGACATCTTGTGCCCACAAACTGATGGTCACACACGCCAACAGCGCCAAGCACGCCAGCTTCATACCATTCTTCATGCGTTCTCCTGTGCCAGCTAAGACGCCCGGTACTCCGAGCATCCCATTTGTTTCAGCTTGTACAACAAAGCCTTGTAACTGATCTGCAGTTCTTCCGCGGCCCGGCGGCGGTTCCAGCGAGTGCGGGTCAGTACTCGCAGAATGATTTCCTTCTCCGCCTCGCGTGAAGCGGCTCGCGCCGCCTGCTTCAACGAAACCCGGCTGTTGCCCCCAAGGTCTGGCCGCAGCAACATCGCCCGCAACCCGCCCATGGCCACCGTTTCATCCCCCAGCGCCACAATCGCCTTGGCAGCGTTTTCCAGCTCCCTGACGTTTCCCGGCCAGGAATACTCCTGAAACAGACGATGCGTCTCTTCGCTTAACACGGGCACCGCCCGCTGAAAATCCCGCCCATACTTTCCCAGAAAATGTTCCCTCAGCACCGGGATATCCTCCCGGCGCTGGCGCAACGGAGGAATCCGCAAGCACACTCCGCTGATCCGGTAATACAAATCCTCGCGCAGATTCCCCGCGCTGACCTCCGCTTCCAGATCGCGGGCACTGCCGCAGATCAGCCGCGCAATCCCCTGCGACCGGCCGTTCGCGCTTCCCTGGATCAAGGCCTGCAGCAACCACGCCTGACCCTCCGCGCTCAGCTCTGATATCTCCTCCAAAAAGACAGTGCCGCCTCCATGCAATCCAGATTGCCCCGCCGAATTGGCCAGCTTGCCGGACTCCAGCGTGGCGCAAGAAACCGTTCGGAAGGCCTGCTTTCCGTGGCGGGATAGTTCGTGAATCCTTCGTGCCGTCGCCTTCTTGCCCGCTCCGCTCTCGGCCAGCAGCAGCACCGGAACTTCGCTCTGCGCCACTTCCCGGATCACCGCTTCCACGGTTCGCATGCTCGGACTTATGCCTTCCACGAAGTCCGAATTCCTCGGCGGCTCCTGAATCACAGGCGTCTGCATGCTCTTCACGCCTTGGCGGACATCGGATTCCATCGATCAACCTTTTCTTGCGGGACAGGAACTCAAGACACCGCTGGACCCTGGGGTATCTTTCGATGCACGGCAAGTGCCATCCAATTTCCCAGCCGGAGATGCTTCGCATGACCTGCTTACCGCCATGTTTTCAAAAACATGCAAGCCAGAACCGGGCTCAGGAGGAAGAAAACCTACTCCCATAAACCTACACCTTTCCCCACAAAAGGGAAAGTATTTGCCCAATCAAGGGTAACAGAACGGCACCTCCGCCCTCTTCGGATGAGGAAATAGTGCCTAAGCCCACTCCAAACCTCCCGACTCACAGGTCGCTGCCAGTTGGGACTTTTGATTGCAGAGCGGCCCCAGTTCGCATATGCTGGGTGTTTCCCCTGGGTGAACTGATCGAGTCATTTCCTTTGAGCCAAGTGCTGCAATCTGCGCCACGAAAGGCACGAGCCCCAGCGGCTAACCAGGCGCTCCCACCATTGTGGCAAATCGCTGTTATCACGGGCCTGTTGCTCTGGCTGTACATTCCTACCCTTGTCCACCTGGTCGGGCAATGGTGGAACGACCCGAACTTCTCCCACGGCTTCTTCGTCCCGCTCTTTTCTGGCTTTGTCATCTGGCAGGAGCGCTCCCGGCTCAACCGGTTGAGCCTGCAACCCTCGTGGTGGGGAATGCTGCTTCTCGGCTTCGGCTTGTGCGTGCTGGTTGTCGGTCAGTTCGGCGCTGAGCTTTTCCTTTCCCGTTTGTCGCTGTTAATCGTACTGGCTGGCTTGATCGTCCTCTTTCTCGGATGGCATTTCTTCCGTGCTCTTCTGTTTCCCTGGGCTTTCCTGCTCCTGATGATTCCTATTCCAGCCATCATCTTCAGCCAGATCACTTTCCCGCTGCAGTTGTTAGCGGCCAAGGTGGCCAGTACCGTCCTGCCCTGGCTGGGCGTACCTGTGTTGCGGGAAGGCAACATCATCAAACTTGCCGACAAGGTTTTGGAAGTGGCCGAAGCTTGCAGCGGGATTCGCTCGCTGATGTCACTGGCCACACTCGCCGTGATATACGGCTACCTGATGGAACGCAGGGTCGCCCTGCGGGTAGTGTTGGCGGTAGCCTCGATTCCGATCGCCGTCGCCGCCAACAGCTTTCGCATTGTGGGCACGGGTCTGCTCGTCGAGTATTGGAACGCGGATAAAGCCGAAGGCTTCTTCCATGAGTTCTCCGGATGGCTGATCTTCATGGTTTCGCTGGCCATGCTCTATCTTCTGCACCGCATCGTTCGTATCTTCTGGCGTGAAGGCAGTGCATCATGAATCCGCCCGGAGCTCTGCGGTTCGTTCTCGCCGCGGTATCGATTGCCGCCACAGCCCTCCTGCTGCACGGCCGGACGGAAATCGTTCCTCAGCCCATCGTCGCAGATACCGTTCTCGACGGTGACCAAGCCACTCTGGATCGGGCCTGCGCGTCCGGCTCGGAAAAGCTGCAAGCCCGGAACACCGAAACGGCTCCTCTGCGGCTGCCGCTCTCCTGTTTTCCCGCGCAACTCGCCAACTGGGACAGCACCCGGCATGAGTTGGACAAAGAAACTCTCGACATACTTGGCCCCGGCGACTTCATGGAGCGCGTCTATGAAGACCCGGCCGGCAAGCAACCCGCAGTCGATGTCTTCATCGCGTATTTCCCCAGTCAGCGCACGGGCGATACGATTCACTCGCCCCGGCATTGTCTGCCGGGCGCGGGATGGAATCCCGACGAAAACGTTCGCGTGACGCTCTCTATGCCGGGTCACGCACCTTTCCCAATCAACCGCTATGTCATCTCGAAAACCGGTGCGCGACGCCTGGTGCTGTACTGGTTTTGGGCCCATGATCGCGGTGTGGCCAGCGAATACTGGGCCAAGTTCTACCTGGTGAAGGATGCGATTCGCATGAACCGCAGCGATGGTTCCCTGGTGCGCTTCGTGACTCCCATGTTCCCTGGGGAAACGCCCGATGCCGCCCAACAACGCCTCGTGCCTTTTACTTCCACCGTCCTGCCGCTCCTCGATGACTACATCCCGCGCTGATCTTCTTCCGCCGGAAGCCGAGGATCCCAACCGCCCCAAGCGCGTGCTCGGCTTTCGCGATCTCGTCCTGTTCTACGTGGTCACCGGCATCAGCCTGCGCTGGATCGCTACCGCCGCCGCTGCTGGTCCGAGCTCCATCGTCATCTGGATCGGCGCATGGCTCTGCTTCTATACTCCGCTCGCACTTTCCGTGCTCGAACTTTCTTCGCGCTATCCCAGCGAAGGCGGCCTCTACGTCTGGAGCAAGCGAGCCTTCGGCGATTTCTCCGGCTTCATGTCCGCCTGGACCTATTGGACCAGCAACCTTCCCTACTTCCCTGCCGTTCTCTACTTCGCCGCCAGCAACATCCTCTTCATGCGGCAGGCCGCGTGGGAGCATCTCTCCAACAACGCCACGTTCTACATCGTTTTTTCTCTGCTCACGCTAGCCGTCGCCACGCTGATGAATATCGTCGGCCTCGACGTCGGAAAATGGCTGAACAACGTCGGTGCGCTCGCCATGTGGATCCCGGCGGGCATCGTCATCGTCATGGGATTGATTGCCTGGCATCGCTACGGCTCAGCCACGCAGTTCACCGTGCATTCGATGAAGCCCAGCACTCACTTGAATGACCTCATCTTCTGGTCGGTGCTGACCTTTGCCTTCGGCGGCTGCGAAACAGCTTCCTTTATGGGAGAAGAAATCAAAAATCCCCGCCGCTCGATTCCCTTCGCATTGTTATTCGGCGGAGCGACGGTAGCTTTGTGTTACATCGTAGGAACGGCGGCCATCCTGCTGGCCTTGCCTTCGACCGAAGTCAGCAGCCTGCAGGGCCTCGTGCAAGCCATTTCTAGAACTGCGTCCCGCGTGGGTTTTCCCGGAATCTTGCCGGTCGCCGCATTCCTGATCGCCCTCAGCAACATTGGCGCCGCCGGAGCTTACCTCGCGGCCGTCGCCCGTCTGCCCTTCGTCGCCGGCCTCGACCGCTTCCTGCCCCCAGCCTTCGGCGCTCTGCACCCGCGCTGGAAAACTCCGTGGGTAGCACTGCTCACCCAGTTCTTTCTCGGCGCGCTTTTTATTTTTCTCGGACAAGCCGGAACCAGCGTGAAAGGCGCCTACGATGTGCTGGTCAGCATGGGCGTAATCACGTACTTCATCCCCTACCTGTACTTGTTCGCGGCAATGATCAAATTGCAGCGCGAACCGGCCAGTCCAGAAGTAATCCGCGTACCGGGGGGAAGCGCCGTAGCAAAGCTGATAGCAATGCTTGGATTCCTCACGACGACACTGACGATTATTCTGTCTCTGATTCCACAGCCCGACGAACCCAACAAGCCGTTGGCATTGTTGAAGATTGTGGGAGGAACCGG
>Ga0181525_10001132_pt1 | contig 23001 bp, 26 predicted proteins | sample PEATcosm2014_Bin_48_FD_121100 | JGI IMG/M metagenome (GOLD analysis project Ga0181525, IMG submission 121100) | Peatland microbial communities from MTU Mesocosm Facility, Houghton, MI, USA - PEATcosm2014_Bin06_10_metaG | ecosystem: Environmental > Terrestrial > Soil > Wetlands > Peat | place... | reverse complement strand
GAAGGCCACGGCCTCGGCTTCGGTTTCGCGCACGGTGGCGGTGGTGATGGTGCGGCGCTCGGCCTTATGGAGAAGCTCGTGCGCCGTCTCGTGTACCAGCGTGGTGAACTCCTCGGCCTTCGACTGGCCGGGGAGCAGGGCGATCCTGCCGCCGTAGGAGACGCCCAGCGCCGGGGCGATGTTCTCGCTGAACTCAAGAGCGATCTTCTGTCGTGCGAGAAAGGCAATCAGCCGGTCACGGTTGCCGCCCACTTCGCCGCTGATGGTGTGCTCCAGCTCCGGCAGGTCCACGCCTTCGGTCTGCGCGTAATCGAAGACATACACGGCGCGGAATCCCATCAACACGGGCTGCGGCTTGCTGTCGGTTTCCTGTTCGGCCTCATCCTTCCTGCGCCGGTAGCTGGTGACCGGAGCGAGAATCTGGATGCCCTTCTCGCCCTTCTTCACAAAACGGCCCATTTCTTTCCACGCGCCGAATCCCGCTACGCGCGTGGCTGTCGGGCATTGACGGGCGATTTGCAGGATGTTGCCGAAAGAGTAGTTGTGGAACCGCGCCATCGTGCTGAGGTACGCGGTAAGGGTTTCGCTGTGGCCCGCCTCAAGCTGCTTGATGAGGTAGTCCACGGCCTTCTTGATGAGGACCTGGGTGGGGTTGTCCTTCTGCGTGGTGCGCTGCTGATAGGGCGAGTCGGTGCGGTTCCGCCGCGCCGCATTTGTTCTGTGCGGCGCGAAGTTGCTGCCGGTTGGGCCATTGCTGGCGGCGAAGGCTGCGGTGCTGGTGGTTGGCGATGCCATGTTGGTGCTCCTCAGGTGCCCGCTCAGGGGCGATTTGCGTGCATGAGGGAAGCACTCGCCTGAAACCCAAATTTCTTTTGTTGAGTGCTCCCGCTTCATGGCTCTTGCGGCGGGCAGGGGCGAGGCGGGTTCGGTCAAGGTCGCCGCAGGCGCCGCGTCAGCGGTCGGAGCGGAGCGGAGAACCTTGACGGGTTCCGACCGCTTCTGCCACAAAGCCGCCTGAAGCGGGGGCACGTCACGAAAGAAGAAATTTAGGGATGGATTCCGAGTTGCGTTTCGCTATGAGGACCGGCTCTGCTTGCGAAGAACAGGCTCCGAGAGGTACGGAGATGCCGGATTCGACCATTTATTCGGGTGCGGGTCACAACCTGCTTAGGGCCGAAGTCAATTGTCCAACGATTTCGTACCGTGAAGATCGATCGGGACTTCGAGGTTCTGCGCGTCGGCCTTTCGCATTCAGGCGGAACTGTTTGGCCGGGTGATCCGGGTTTCCGGATTATCCTTCACGTGACAAAGCCGCTCACGGTCTCAGACAATGGGCCTCCCAGCAGTTGGCGCGGCCTCGGGCTTGGCAGTCCACATCTCGAGAAGGCGAGTACGAAACAGTCCAGAAAAATTTGGCAGGATTCACGCCAGCAACCAGTGAGCGGCGCCCAGTTCAGTCCAGATGGCCTCTTTTTGTCACATTTAAGGGCGACTCGGTCCGAGTGTGGAGTGCTCAGACCAAGTGAAGTTTTCAGCTCTATAACTGTGAACGGGCCCGTTTCATCAGTGGCGTTGACTCCTGACGACACACCGCTACTCATTACAATGGCTGATGGTTGCGTTGAACGGCGCGACATGATCAGCGGGCTCCTCGCACAAAAAACAAGTCCACCTCGCTAGATTCTCCGCTTAAAAGATGATGTCTTGATTTCGCAACCAGCCCTCATTTCGAGGGGCGGCGGCGCGTTGCCTTCTGCGGCTTCGATGTCAGGTGGTAGGCGTAAAAGAGAAAACGCATCGCGGAATCAGAAGCGAAGAAATATAGGGTCCTTTTCATAACTGGCCATCAACATCGCCTCGTCGTATGTCTTGATGCCGCTGAGGTATTTAATCAGTCGTGATTTGTCTCCCCGCGAATTGATGAGCTGCGTGAGGGTGAGATCCGCGTACTCAATATCGTGGGCGTAGGCGTTTCTTACCAGGCGCGTCACTTCGACAAACCGAAGCTCGTCTTCCGGCAATGCTGAGGATTCCAGAAGCTTAAGGAGGGAGGTGCGCCCATTCATCGACAAGGAATCGATGAATTCGTCGAGGATATCGTTCCGAAAGGTCGGGTGCAGAAGCTTGATCTGAAGGCCGTGGCGGATGATATGCTTCGCCGCGCTCTCGAGTAGCGCGTCGATCTTGAGGATGAAGGCCCAATCGCTGTCGGTCTTGAGAATCTTCAGGATGAGATCCTTTTGCAGACCGACACGTCTGAGGAATTTCTGGGACTCCCTCAGCAGAATCCCAAAGCGGTCATGGTCGCACGGATCAGTGGGAAGCGGGGCATGAGATCGGAAGACGACGGAGGCCATGTATGCTCTCTTGCTCTTCTTGGGCATGGATGATTCTACCGCCGCGTCCAGCTAGTTCGGCATCTAGGGGTGCCCGGCACGCTTCAATTTCCGCTCGGGGTAAAAGAGTTCCGCAGACTGGCCTCACCAGCTCATTGCATCAGCTGCATATATGTCCCGGGCGGAGTCGTAGCCTCCATTACCGCATCTGTTGTACGCAATGAGAAGCTTCCTTCCGGGTCTTACAAGGGTAGCGACCCATCCCTTTTCGGCTTCGGAAAGGAGTTGCGAGTTTATCGTAATCAAGCTCCCAACTACCGGGCGTGGAGCTTCAGGAGGAGGCGCGGGGATTGCCTTGACCCTCACACCCGCAACGACATCGCTCACGCCTTCGTAGGCGATACTGTCTACTAAAAAGGTTCCGAAGTGCGGCCAGCATCCATCGCCATAAGACGGTGTGCCCTCTAGGCCGATCAATGCGATTGGGACATGCGTATGGCCTTTGAACACAACCTGTGGATGGTTCTCTGAGATATCTCCAGCTTGGCCCAGTGCGGCAAATAGGACTCCTGCAAGGAGCATTACTCTCATGGTGACAACCTCCCCGCCGACAACAATATCATGGGTGTTTGTGCGTTGGTCGCTTAGGAAGTTCGTACTGAGGGACCGCAGGCCGTCATTTGTGAACGCGGGCGGTCGCTTGCGCAGCTTCAATGCCTTCCCGCTCGGTACGCGTAATATCGTTGAACACTCGCTCGATGGGATTCTCTCCCGGTTCATATTCCAACTTTTCTTCCTTAACGATCAGCTGTCCCATTCTGACTGCCCGCGCCACTCGTCCTAACACGTCGAAATAACGCCCTTGTTGCAGATAAATGGCGAGATTCGCGTCAAGTGCTTCATAGAATCCGTCCAACCGGAGGTTTTTTTGTCGGCTTGATAGACGGCATCCTTCTCGCTGGCGAAATAAAAGTCATAACGATCACGCTTTATGAGGTTACTAAGTTTAGAAATGTAGCTGAGGATATCGAGTTGTTCCTTTTCTGTTCCCTCGAGGACCCGATCCATGAGCCGCTTCGCTGCCTGCGCATTTGCGAGATTGGCAAGGAACTCTGCATGAAGGCTACTGCGTACCTTTCGAAGCGTATGGCGACGTGTGATTGCCGGCTTGATGAATTCCATAGCAACACTGCCGACGATGGCAAAAAGGGCGCCGACTGCGGCTGAAATGAGAATCTTCACCCACTCCGGCATCCCACCGGCGGCTTCCCGAACATAGATAACGGTCGGGGCGGCCTGCATCACCGCTTGGCACAGTAGCGTGCTGATCATGCCGGGAATTGTAGTGCAGGTTCTACAGAGAGTGCATAATGATGTGCATGGCCGGCACTCCGCCGTTTTCTGGTTACAAGACCTGCCGCAACTGCGCCTTACCTAACCCCATCATGAGCAACTTCTGCTCAAGGTGCGGCGCTTCATTGCCGGATGGGGTATTGGACCTACACCCGCATTACCCAGCAGCGCCAATGATAACGCCCCCTCCCCGTTCGAGGGCAGGATTCCTTGTTGTTGGGTTGGTTGTACTCGTGGCTTTCGTCGTTGTAATCGGCATCTTCAGCAGTCTCCCGACTCCGCATCCGACGACACCGCAGGCCGAAACCAATGATAGCCCTGCGCAGGCATCGGACACATCTCGACCACCACCGATTTCACCTCCTCCAGCTCCGGGTTCGCAATGGGACTACTCAACCGATGAAGACAACATGGGGCGTAAGCGCTCGTTTGCGGTCGTGACTTCAACCAACGCGCTTGATTTCGGTTTTCCATATTCTGGAATCCAATATGGCCGCCTAACCATCCGCAAGGGGGCGGGACACGGTAATGAGGTGATAGTCAGCATTGAAAAAGGCCAGTTCCTTTGTGGTATAGAAGACTGCACCGTAAATATTCGTTTTGACGACGGCCAGATTCAGCGCTTCACAGCAGTTCCTCCCAGCGATCAGAGCACAACCGTTCTCTTCATCGAAGAAGCATCCTCTTTCGTGGCTCGGCTTCGTAGGGCGAAGACTGTTCGGATTGAGGCGACCTTTTATCAGGAAGGGGCACAATCGCTCGATTTTAATGTCGACGGCTTTAGGTGGTGATGATGGGGACGGCCCATCCGCGCTGACGCGCGGGGCCTCCCGTTCGCAGAGCTATTTGAATCGGTGAATGACGAGCCAGATCAAGACGGCAAGCATTGCCGCGTTAGTGGCGATCAGGTAAACCAGCATCACCTTGTTGTAATCGGGCCCCGGGTCACGGACGGCGGTTCCGGCGAGGGCTACAGAGGGGCCCGGTGTCCATGTGCTGCGCACGCTCAACTCGCCGTCATCAATGGAAGTATTCCTGAAAATGGCTCGAACGCGATCTCTGATTTGATCTGTCAAGAGATTGACACTCTCGATGAAGTTCTTGTAGCGCGAGAATCCCATATAGATTCCAAGCGCTGCTGTAGCTACGCCGACCAAGATGTGCGCACTTCCGGGGCGAATTTCCCAGAAAGTGACCTGAAACTCATCGCCCAGGGCAATCCGGAGCTGCTCCTCTATGTCATGACGCAACTTCTGCCGAAGCTCCATCGCCATGCCGTAAACTCGGTCGTTACGCTCATCTTCGCGGTACTCCGCTGAATCCACGGTGATGTGAATTGTGGCGACGATGCCGGATATGAAGACCGGATTTCTCTCAGAAGGTGGCATGAGGAGACGCGGGCAATTATAACCCTAAGGTTGAATCGGCCTCCGGCGATCTGAGCGCGCCCGGATCAGCGCTGCGCTCGGCAGGCGATCAATTATGGGAATCCGGAAATGCCACGAACGCTGGATGGCAGGTGCCGCATCCGGGTGATAATCCTCGTCGGTGCGTGACTAATCGGATGGCCGGGCAGGAAGGGAATTCTTGAAGAGCTCAAGACAACGTATTATGCGGTGCCGCCCTAGTAGAGAGGCCTTCGGGGATCCGAGCCATGATTCAGGGTTCGTGTCTGCGGGATGCTGACTTCGAGCATAGAGACGTTCCCGGGTTCAAGGGACTGCTGACGACGTCATCACTCCGTCCGTCGTAGCGCGCACCGAGATCGTCATGGTCAGCTTTTCGGTAACGGATTGTGTTCCTTGCGATCCGCTGTGAGTCTCGTTCGCCGTTAGGCGCTCACTCCTAGAACGGGATATCGTCGTCGTTAATCTCCGTTGCTACGAAGACATCATCAATTTTCAGATCCAGCAGAATACGGGCGGACTGGTCGAGCAATTCCTCTCGGTCCATGAAGATAATGTGGCGGCGTTGGCCAGCATCGAGCTGTCCCACGAGCCAACTTCTCGCGGCCTTGGTAATCTCACCGGCTGAAATCAGGAACAGATGGTCGAGCAGAATCTTCCGATTTGCTTCAGGATCGAAGATCGGGTGATCGATGGCCATTCGCGCCTGATTGAGTACGCTTGCGACATTCTTCGCTCCGCTTGCATTGTTCGAGTCGATCTTGTCCTTCTTCACTTGCGCGCAAAAATAGAGCCAATGACTCGTTGGTAGCCGGAATTTCATCCAGAGGTCTTTCCCGAATTCCAGCGACTTGTCCTTGTGTCCGGTGGGGCTCACGCGGCAAAAGCCGAGACGCTGGAAAAGCGGCACCAGAACCTTCTCGATGAACTCATCTTCGCTGACGTCGTCGAGGAACCTCGACAACTTTCCTCTTTGCTCAATTTCTGGCTGGGATAAGGGGCGCGTCTGTTGTGAAAATGTTGACGTGCTGATACCTGTGCCGGTACTCCGCAAGTAACAGCGGCCGGACTCGTCAGTGGACGCGGCCAGACCCTGTCGTTGAACCTGCCTGTTGAAGGCCGCGAGCGCCTGCTCGATATCCGCGCGATGATCCGGGTCGGTATCCCCTCGGTTATCGAATTTCTCGTTATGCCGTTCGAAGTCATCGGCGTTGAACAGTTCGGTGATCACCCGGCATAGATCATCGGAAGGCAGATCGGGGGACTGCCCCGTTCCAAGATTCAATTCCGTCAGGCGATCCTGCGTCCAGCGCGGTCGCGTTGTGCCGTCATGTTCGAACGGCAGGCCGCAGCGCGAAAAGAACTTCGTTATGTAATAGCTGCTTCGGTAGGGGAAATGTTTTGCATCTCCCACCACCATCTTTGCCAATTCCTCGAGCGTGCGTTCGGATAGCTTCACAGGTTGTATCCACCTGATATTTTACGCGGTTAACAACGAACACGAGAGATACAATTAGACCGCCGCAGGAAAGGCGGGGGCCGACAATGCAAGTGCGCCTGTACGCAGCCTTGTTTATGCTGGCGTCTCTGGCCTATAGCCAGGAGAAGACGGATGTCCGGTTCGTTGGAACCGCAATCAATACGACGGATCCCGACAAGCCGATAGCCGCTCCAACTGAAATCACTCTGAATCACGACGGATGCAAGCTGACGGTTTCGCCGCCCCTCACCGGGTCCGGGCATTGCCTTATCAAGAGCTTCGACGAGAAATCGCGCGCGATCGAAATCGTTTCCGAGGGCCCTCCGTTCATCACATGGAGTGGAGCGATGAAGGGGAATCTGGCCAGCGGCACCTACAAGGTTGAAGCTGGCAATCAGAGCGGGTCGTTTTACTTCGCCGTCCTGAAACAACCCGCGAAGGAACCGGCGCCTCCGGCCGTGGCCGTCGTGCCGCGAAGCAGCTGCTCACCAGCAATCGAGTCTGCGATTAGCGGCGACGTCGAGGGGTGGAGTGGTGACACGATTTTCAAGCTTGACAACGGCCAAATTTGGGAACAGGCCGAATACGATTATGACTACTTTTACGACTACAATCCCGACGTCACCATCTATGAGACAAGCGCAGGCTGCCGGATGAAGGTGGAAGGCGAGGATGAGACCATTCTCGTCAAGCGCATCAAGTAGGGACTGGGAAATGGGAGACGTTAATATCAACCGGCATAACGTCGGTCGGATCTCCGAGCGGATCGTTTCGAACGAGCTCGAGTCCCGCGGCTTTCGCGTCAGCGACCTCAACAAGGAGGGCACGTCGGCCAATGCCGATTTGCTCGCTGCCAAGAACGGGAAGACCTGGCAGATTCAGGTGAAGGGCGCCACAGAGGGCGGCAGCAGCTGGTGGGTGAACTACGGGTTTGGTTATCAAGAGGTCATCGACCGCGAGCAAAATATGTACAACTCGGTCGAGAGCTTTTACAAGGCTCAGGTCGTCATCCTCGTGTCGGTGAAATCAGCCAGCGATTACAGATGCGTCGTGATGCCAGTGGCTGAGGCCGAAAAGGCCGCCCAGCTCAACCTCGATCATTCGTTCCGGACCCCGAAGAAGGATGGCTCGAAAAAGAAGCCCGGAAAGATGTGGACCTACCTCGAATACAACGCCAAGGTTCGTGATGAGGCGCGGTTGCCGATCCTGAAGGCTGAACGCGACATCATCACGAAGTACCTCGACAATTGGAACATCGAGAAGATTTAACCGGAGGGCGGCAGTGCGGACGCAACCGCGGGATGTGGAGAAGTAGCGGCAATTATGCCGGGGGGCCACGACATGAGCAAAGAGGACGAAGACGCACTCAAGGAGTATGTGAAGGGAACCAAATTCGAGGCGGTCCTGGATCGGCTCGCGAAGCGTGCCGAGAGCGGTGACGCGCGCATGCGCAACGGGCTGTCAAGAATCGACAAACAACGCATGCTCGAGAAGCTCCAAAGCCTGAAGGAAGAATTGGAATCGCTTAAGCTCTGGTCCGCCGCAGATGAGGTCGAGGAAGCGATTGATCTCGTTCGGCGCCGAAAGTCATACTGATGTGCCCTTAGGTCGCCGTGAAATCACACTTGCATGAACATGACCATCTCCATGATGAACAATTTGGCTCTCAAGGAGTATCGTCCATCTCAAGTTCAAACAGATTGATCGTATCGGTTCCGGCAACCTTGCCCTTTTCTGATTCGTATAGACCGAGAATATATCCGGGGTTATTGCCATCTTCGGTCGTATGGATGATCTCGACACTGTCGCCTTTCTTGAAATCCGCGTAGCCCTCGGAATATTCACAGACGTACCGCTCGTTCGTTGAGGGCACGACCACATGCCAGAATAGCCTCGACTCGCCTTCCCACAGGCTGCGCCAGCGCATTACATCGTAGATGTAGCCGATCTCGGCAACGTCCTTATCCCCGGTGACCACGTTGGGCGTGACGGCCGCGGCCTCGGCCATATGACGGTGAATTTTCAGTACGCTTCGAACGGTGTGGAACACAAACCAGCCCAGCGCGATAAGCGCGATAACGGTCCACCCCTTGCGTCCCATGGCGGCGAGTATACTCCGGCCATGCCGAGCTGCATGTTTTGCCCTAATCCCGCAAACAGCAAGGAGCATCTGTGGCCTGAGTGGGTTCACAGGCGAAAAGATTTCGGGCCCCTTAAGCGAACGCAGAGCGACGATTCGATCACGGTCATTCCGCATCCGCAGATCACGGTTAGAGCGGTTTGCAAAACATGCAATGAAGGTTGGATGAGTCTCAAACTTGAGGTTCCCAACATCCCGATCGTCGGCAGCATGATGCAGGACATTTCTCTTCCCCTTGACCGCGCGCAGCAGCAATCGGTCGCCGTGTGGTGCATGAAAATGGCTTTTCTAACTGACTGGCAACGGATCGGCGGCCGACATAAGCGGTTCTACACGAGAGATGAAGCGTTGGCCTTCGCTGCCGATCAAAGCATTCCGCCGTCCACACGAATTTGGATTGGCCACTTGACCAGCTCCCATCTTTCGAATGACGGTCACGAATTCGAATTGCTCCGCGCTGGTGACATGACACGGATTGGCCTCTCGAACGTCGCAACCATCGTCGTCGGCTATTTCGTCGCCCAGATCGTGACCGACCATATCAGCCCGGGAGAGTATCCTGACGGCCACCCAGACTTCGCTTCGAGGGCAGGCACATGGGACATGAAACTGCTCCAGATTTGGCCCGTTCAAAAGGAATCGGTGACGTGGCCGCCCAGGGTCTCCTTCACGAACGGAGGACCGGAGGGAATCGCCTATCTCCTTCGCCGCTGGCGAATGGGAAAGCGAGTCAATCAACTCATTTAGTTTTCACGCTCCGCTTCGCTGCGCTGCCTGTTGCCCTGCTGCCGCCGCGGGTTATTTTTGTTGCAGCAAACTGAAGGCTTGAGTGAAGGCAGAGACGAACGCGCAGGCCGCAGCCAAAGCATTCAGTCGTGAAATCGTTTTCAGCGCGGCATAGAACGGTTCTACACCCGCCACGTTCGAGCCGTTGGGTAACTCGGTCCCGAGCGTTCCATAGCCCGAATAAATGACCGGAACATTGATGAACGCCGACCACGCCCAGAAGAGCGCGGCGCCAAGAGCGAATGCCACACTGAGGATTGTGAGGATCTTCATGGCGTTAGCTTAACGCCGCCGGGGCCACACCTGTTCCCTCGTCAGGCCCTCCGACAAGGCAGATCCGCGCTGAAGGTGCGGAACGCAGAATTTCTGAGCCGACGGAAGCACCGGAGAGCATCGCCTACCGCATCACGAGGTAATGTTCTCGCCCCGTCGGAGCGGCCATGCGCTAAACCCAGATACCTTGCTCTCTCGCGAATTCTTCACCGAGCGTGTCCACGATGGTCTGCCTTCTCAACCAATCGGCTTCACTCGCGCTTCGCCCGCGATTCCTGGAGTGAAACTCCGAAACGCCGTCGTAATCTAACCCGAGCAGCTTTCCGGGGAGCATGATGATTTTTATGCCGTCTCGGTGAAGCTGTTTGAAATACTCTTTGTCTTCGGCGCTGAAGTCTTCCGCGAGGGTGCAGAAACAGATATAGGCACCCGTCTTAAGGCCAAACGCTTTCAATTTCGCGCGCTCGTCTTCAGCTAGCGTCGCACCTGTCTTGGCCTCACCGAAGACCATCTCCGTGTCCGGGCGGAACGACTCACTCCCGATAATCGCAAAATCCATCTCCTTTTCTTCGTTGTTTAGCTGATAGAGGAAAGACGGAGCGTACTTGATTCCGTCGATGTGGTAGATCTCTCGGAAGAAGGACAAGGCGAGCACGATGGTTATATTTCCATTCAGATTGTTTCCGTTGCGGAATAGACCATCCGATGAGAAATACCATTCCATGTCGTGAACGTGCGGGGTCTTCTCCTGCGAGAAGCATGATTTGCAACTATATGTGCTGCTGAATTCCGTCATCGCATACCAGTTGCGCCTGTGGCAGGTCGAACATTGAAACACGAATCCGACGCGAAAGACCCGCGCATCGATTGCGCGATCCAGCAGGCGTTTCGAACCCTCGCGTTTCTCCCTTTCAGAAAGTGTGTGTCCGCGAAGTTGGGCGTCTTTCAAAGTGAGTCTCACCGCTATGTCAACTGAATGCACCGTTCGTGGATCGCCCATCGACATATCTTTCAAGGTCCGCCGAATTGCAGCGTTTTGAAAGACCTCACTGCCGTACAGGTCTCCCAGCATCTCGATGATTCGAACGAGGGCAAGGCCGGCCTCGCTCGTCTCCCGATACTCCACACCGACACCTTTGAGAAAGGCTTTCACCGCTTGAGCCGCCGTGATCGGGGAAAGACGAATGTCGCAGTCATCTCCCTTCTGTCTCGTGACGATTGCGTTCCGGGAGACATGCGAAGCGTCCATATTGCTTCCGAAGCCAACAGCTCTCGAGACCAGCTTGTCGCATCCGGTGTTCAGCCACGGGAGCTGATAGCAGGCATCCGGAGTGCGAAACGTCGAAAGCGACCAATCCATCGACCAATGCGCGTAATAGTCGCTCTGATCGAGGAACAGAGGTTTAGGACCGTCTATCCTGCCATACCCGTCAATAAGGACTCCGGTTGCGTTGCTCTCGAATCCCCGCACGGGCTCGATATCAAGTTCGGCTGAAGCCGGATAACCGTGCCGGTCATACTCCGGAACCCAATGCATCGCAATTACGTTACCCTTCGCTGCGTGTTCTTCTCGTATCCATCCCTGCACTTCGGCGAGTTGTTCGTCGGTAATGCTCCTGGCCTTGATGATGGTCATTCCATTCGGGTTGAGTGGGCCCATCGGGTATGAGCCTCTTTCGGAAAAGGCGCTGATTATATTTCTGTCATCGCGAAAGCTCTCCGTCGTCAGCGGCAGAAGCACCATCCCCGCCGCGCGAAGATTCCAATAATCGACGACATCGAACAGGTCGTTTGGATCGAGCAGGAAGGCCGCGTAGGGATTCAACGTCGGCCTGGTCGAGTGGCAATAGAGACCTGTTATTCCGAGCGGGGTCTGAAATGTCGCCGGCCACGTCAGTTCCCGTAAGCCGGCTTCTGTTATTTCCTCGGCTTTAAAGGTCTTCCTCAAGAACTCATAGTGATCTTCCCGCTCGTAAAGGCCGAATCGGGCTGCTAATAAGACCGACCCTTCGCAGTTCGCTTTTTTCATGTAGCGCAGTTTGAAACTCGGTTGCGCGACATTCCGAAACTCCTTTTCCCACACTTCCCTAAGGATAGGCTGAACGTCAACGAAATAAGAACGCGCGCCGCGCCCGACGGGATCCCAAGTCAAGCCATCAAGCGAAAACGTCCGATGCGCCCACGGCTGGAGTTCGGGTGGCAAAACAGTTCCCGTAGGGCCGATCAGCAGATCAGGGTCGAAAGCCCGCAGAAGACTCGCCTGTCGAGTGATGTATGGTTTGGATGCTTGGAGGGCATAATACCGTCCTTCTACTCTCTGCGTGGCTCCGTCGAGGATCACAATGGGATTGAAACGACCGCCCCAAAGTGTCGTTGCTCGCGTCATGACGCTTAACAGAAGCGCACGATCAGGGGTTGGCAGAACAAAGGCAAGTCGCGTCGGCCGCGCGTTGCAGCGAGCCTCGATAGTCGTCGTTGCCATATGTATCCGTCAGACAGGTCAGGAATTGCCATTCAGCATACACCGCGAAGTCCACCAAGCCTCACTGCCGCGCTCTCCTTCATGCACGGCGCAATAGACGGCCCTTGAAGCGACTCGGGGTCGTCGTCCAATGCAGAATCGCCTGCGGAAACGGGCACGAGAAGAGACGGTCACAATCCCAAGGTTAAAGTGAGTCCAATACCGGCCTACAGCCCTGAAGAATCGGCAATGGATACAGTGTCGATGCCGTTTATTGAAGTAAAGGATGGACGGTGCCGTTGGATCGTGGGCGAGCCTCGGGGCGCCTCGCTGCTGCGGGCTGTCGGTGTACGGCGCGAGGGCTATATATTGCGCTTGTCATGCGAGAAAGCGCGTCAATGATGCGGCGGGTGTTCGAGGAAGCGTCGAGAACCCACGCGAATGAAGTGAGAATTCCTGGGAGGCGAAGGCCGCGGCGAAGTCTGGGGCTCAGATGTCCGGAACGGCCGGTATTCATTCGCGACCTGATTCTCAAATACACGACTGACTTCATCCTGCTAACGCACACCGAGCTTCTTGCCATCATCGAGCGGATTGATGACACGGTGGAAGCACCTTGTCTCCAAAGCGTGATCCGGAAGCTCGTGCGCGAAGGGAAGCCGGAAAAGCGAGTCGACCCCGGGCCTGGGTATCCACCGGATATCATGTCAAGAAAGGTCTAGTTACCACTTAGGTTCCTACCTTTCGGTAACTGCCATCGCTTCAAGCTACTTCAGCGCTACGCTGATGGATAACAGTCACTTAGCGATCCGGCATCACCGGAAGTTGATGCAGAAATGGAGGGCACGCGTTCATGGCGAGCCCCGCTGAATTTACGCACCGATACAATCCTCAACCTCGGTTATCAGCGAATCAAACGGCGGATTATCTTTACGCTACTCCGACCAATCGGCGCTCTATCCTGAGGGACGCAAAGTTTCCGCCAACGATGATTGTGATCCGCTATGAGGACGCCAGACCGGCGATGGTTGAGCGGTTCGCGGATGAAGGCGATCTCGATGGATGGATTGAAAAGATTCACCGGAAAGCCGCGGTCAGCACCACTGAATATCAAAAGCTGAACTGTCAGCTGTGCATCGACGCCCTGGAGTCATTTCAGGCGTCCATTCGAAACCTCGACGCTGGGAAACTCCGCTTTAGGCGACCGCGCCGTCACTTCTCGAAACTGATGATCGAGGGAGTTCATATCTCGGTCGCCATCGATCTTGTTGTCGAAGGCGGTGATGGCAAATCGGTTGGCGGGGCTATTTTCGTATTTTCGAAGGCCGAAAAAGACGAGCGGAAATTCAAAGCAATCGCTTTGCTCATTCATGAACTCTTGAAGCCGCACGTAAAGGCACCCGCGAGGGTCGATCCGACGCTGTGCATGGCGATTGATGTGTTCAATGCGCGAATTTACCGTGGAAAGACCCAGCAGAAGATGCTCTACAACACGGTCGAGGCTTCATGCGAAGAGATCGCGACGCGATGGCCGGCGATCAAGCCACCGGCGAACTATAATGGGCCACCGATTTCCAAGGGATGAGAAAGCAGAGGGCTCAGGGATTTTGCGTTATGGATGAACGTATCACAAGGCGAGCGGGGGCGAGGAGAACTTCTCGGCAGGGGAGGTCCACAACGTCCGCCGTCATCGTGGTCAGGAGTCCACACATCGAGAAGGAGGCGCGGGAGTCAGTTGGCGCGAAGACTTTGGAGCTCATTGAGGCGGCGGTAAGCAAGCTCGGCCCGAGAACTACACTTCCTAAATTCAGGGTTGGGGTTGGGTACAGACCAGAAATCAGTGTCCCTAAGGATGTGATCGAGCAACTGGAGACCACAAAGAGTGGGCGGAAGATCATTCTGCGTTTTCGAGAGGATGGGAAGCGCAACGCAACCCCGATTTACCTTGATGAGGTTCAGAGGTCCAGAAACAATTTTGCATATCGCTTGATTGTTGGCAATAAAGTGCCGTCCGTCACAATTGGCGCGGGCGTACGAAATTTCATCCTCTATTTCGCGGACAACATAAGAAAAATTGTCTGCCCTAAGAAAGGAGCAAAGCCTGCGCTCTCTCATGCGACTTCGGGCATGATAGGGGGACTTTCGGCTTGGATTACAAGTGAGTTCGGGATACACCTCGCAGCTGCAGTTGCTCTCGCGGCCACAATCGCCGCCATACTGGTGTCTGCTCTAAAGGGGGCCTTCTGCGATATGACGAGGGATGAGCTCACGCTCGCCCTCAAGCGGATCAAGTCCTATTGATGGGCGCGCATTCGCGGGCGGTCCTCAGAACCTCACTCGTCTTGAAGGTCTCGCTGGCCTGCGCTTCCGGCGCTACCGGTTCATTGTCCGTTCCGGGGGGCCACCCTCAACTTCTGGTACTGCTCCTCGGTGAGTTCCAGCCACACGCTCCCACGTCCGTTGGCAATCGCATGTTGGATAGCTTGCCGGTTTTCAAGGTTCAGGATGTAGCCTCCACGCTCGGCCAGTTCCAGCAGCTTCGCTGAATCCGGGAGCACGACCTTCCGGGGAATCGGCGTTTTCAGGTCCTCTTCGAGGAACTGGCAGTACCATCCGGCGCGCCACATGAAGTGCAAATAGACGCGCCGCTTTGCGCCCCTTTCCTTCGCGCACTTTTCACAGAGCTGTTCTCCCGGCATGTAGGGTGCCGGGAGCGGCCTCCGGCATAGAGCGCATGCCCGACCGGACAATCGCGCTCGCACCGCCGAGGATCGTTCGCCACCCACGACGCCATTCTATCCGCGCTTTCGCCTTTTATTCTCCACAACAGTCTGAAGCAACGTTAAGCCCCGCGCCGGAATTACCCCCATCTATTTTTGGCTTTTATCGGGCTGCCATCTGGACATTTCCGCCATACCCCACCCCCACTTCGTCCCAAAATCGGTCCAGCGAATCTCGTAACTGATGATTCCGGGTGGGTTGTGAGAACGAGCGTGTATTGAGTTTGGATTGATCGGGTCATGATCTGGGCCTGAAGTTTGTATTGACATGGCTCATGATCGAAGAGGGGTATGGGGAGAGTTGAGACGGGTCATTTCTCGCCCTACACTGAGCTTCGTAAGGAGGCGTTGCCCAGCATGAGTTCGACCCCGAAAGACCAAGCTTCACCCAAAGACCCGAAGGATCTCCGGCTCCGCAAACAGCACTTCCCCAGCGCTGACGACCTGATCTTCGATAAGACCAAAAAGGGATATGTTCCCCTGCCGATTCTGATGCGCAAGGCAATACGCTACCTCTCGGCCCCGGAAGTGCGCGTCCTCGTCTACCTTCAGACCCGCTGCAGCCAATATTGCATTTGCTACCCGAGTCTGGACGAAATCGCTTACGATCTCGATCTCTCGGGCCGTAAGAACGTTACTCCCCACATTAAGGAGTTGGAGCGCAAGAGATTTATTTCGACCGCTACCGGCGCTGGCAAGAAGTTTTTCCTTGTCCATGACCCCGCAGTGGCAATCGGCTACCTCGCCGGAGAGGGGGTTATAGCGAGCGAGCAGATCGATGAAATCAACGACTTGCTCGACAATATCGGGCGCCCACCCATCTCGGTGGCTCCATCGGCGAAGAATGCGAAAGTCACGCCCATTACGCAGCCAAAAACGGCGTGATAGGCCTTGCCGAGGACCTCGCCGGTGAGCTGCAACTCACCCGCGAAATCCACCCTCGGAGAGAGGGGGTTACTGTGACCCGAAACCCAACGTTCACAGTAGTGGTGATTCATTCCGCCGACGGACTGTTGATCCTCATCTGGTGGTGATTAACCGGTAGAGGCCGCCGTAAGGCGGCCATGCCGCCCTCCAGCATAATACCCCCCGCCTCGCCAGCCCAACGCACAGAGCTACTTCGTAGCTTTCTTGTGAGCCGCCCACCGCTTGCGCTGCGCCGCCGCGATCCTCTCGCGGTCTTCGGCGCTCAGCGTTCGTTTCCCACCACGTTTCTTCTTGAACGGTCCCGGAAAGCCGCCGCCACCAGCCAAAATGCTCCGTACCTGCTACAGCCGGGCGATCTCTTCGTCAACGGCAGCGATAATCTTGCTTATCCATTCAATCCTCCGTGCTCCACAGCACGGTAATTTTTTCGCTCGCGCGAACAATGCGCGAACATCGTACGAACGAATTCAGCCCAAATCATCCCAAACGCGGGATGGCATAACATTTCGCTTTCAACCTCTTTCTCTGATCGCGAACCACTTAGCATTATCGGTAGGCGGCCCTGAAAGGGCCGGCGGCGGCGGTTCGATCCCGTCGCCGTGTCATTGATTGTCCCGTGAAGGTACGGGGCTGGAGAGCGGTTTCCGCGCTTCCAGTTCGCGGCGTGATTTCTCCAGTTCTTCCGCGATCAGCTTCTCATCCGGAAGAATGGTTTGGTACTCGGCGGCGAGAACTTTGTTCGGCAGATTGTCCAATGCGTAATGGGCTTCGGCAGCTCCCTTTTCCGCACACAAAATCAGGCCGACTGGCGGGTTCTCGCCTGATTTCATCCAGTGCTCGCGGGCGTAGTTCAGGTAGAGGTGCATCTGGCCCGCATCCGTATGACTGAACTTGCCAACCTTGAGGTCGATGACGATCAGGCACCGGAGCCGGCGATGAAAGAAGATGAGGTCGATGCGGAACCAATTGTCGTCGATGCGGAGACGGCGCTGACGGCCCAGGAAGGCGAAGTCGTCGCCCAATTCCAGGAGAAAGTCCGTGAGGTGCTGAATGAGGGCTTCCTCCAGTTCGGATTCTGAATATTGGTCCTTCAGATCGAGAAACTCCAAAACGAAGGGGTCCTTGATTGCCTCCTCGGGCGTGATCGAGTCGCCCGGTTCGACCCCTTCTGCCTTGTCCAACATGGCTGCCTTATTCTGTGAAAGGGCAATGCGCTCGTACAGCTGCGTGCTGATCTGCCGGTCAAGCTGCCGGACTGTCCAGCCTGAACGGAGGGCTTCGGTTTCATAGAACACGCGCGCATCTGGGTTCTTGACAGCCAAGAGGCGGACGTAGGCGGACCAGGGGAGGGGGAAGCGCGCCGCCAGGGTGGAGATGCTTGAAGCAAGTACGTCTACATGATTGAAAGAAGGAACTGTTAAAGATTCTCCGGACGGTGTCTGGAGAATCTTTGGCTCAGGCCAGGCGCGATAAAATGCGCGCATTTGCCAGAGGTTCGCTCTCCCAAAACCGCGGCCGAACTGGTGGGAAAGATCGTTCGCAAGTTGTTCAACCAACTGTTGACCGTAATCAGCTCGGGCTTCTCCCTTTTGCTCATACTGCACAATACGCCGCCCGATTTCCCAATACGTTGCCGTCATCAGGCTGTTAATGCTGCGGGCCGCGACTCTCCTCGCAGCCCGCAGCAGTTCGATGATTTCTGCCCGGACGGCATCGTAATTCTCGGGAACCCTGGGGACGTTGCTCATGGCGGGTTCTCCTCCTCATCTGATCGGCTGGCATCCCGTCAGAGGCTCATTCCGATCTCCTGAACCATGGGCGGAACCTGGTGGATGTCCAGTGCAGATGTCTTGCTGACTTCGGCGCCAAGCTGCTGACCCAGCTTTCCAGCGTCGTTGGTAAAGATCGTGGCTTCATGGCTAGCGCGGGAGACAGCGACGTAGCCGAAACGGGAGTTGAGCAGGTCGGGATGGACTCCGGTGTCGGCGTGGACGAGCACCCGCTCGGCGGTGAGGCCTTGGGCGCTGTGGCTGGTTACGGCGTAGCCGTGATCGAAATGCCGGTGATCCGCGGGATTGAATTCTACCTGGCGATTGTCTTCGAGCCTTGCGGCGAGACGGCCGTCCGGTGCGATGGATTCGATAACGGCAAGGTCGCGATTGGCGACGCCAAGTGACCTGTCCGGCGCGGTGAACTGGATCCGGTCACCAACGGAGAACTCACGAGCAACCTCGCGATAGACGCTGACGCCGGTCAGGCGGCGGGGATCGTAGGAGATGAGTTCGCCGGATCCCGTGTCGACGGCAAGCAGGTTCGCGGCCGGGTTGATGGCGGCAACTGTTCCATAGGAGCCGGCCTCGATTCCGAGAGTCTTGCTCCCGCGGGCGTAGCGGATGACATCGCCGGGTTGGTAGTGGTTGGCCCAGGCGCGGTCGGCCCCGGTCATGTCCTGGCGTTGGATAAGGACACGAAAGGTACTGTCGTCCGATGCAAGGGATCCATTGGCTTTCATTTCCTGACGGACGGCGATATTCAGCTCACGGCGGGAGGCATTGTCGGGTGAAACAATGAGGGTCTTGTCCGGCGACTCGACATAGCTCCGGGCAATGGCGCGGATGCGCTCTTCCCTGTCAGGAATTTCTTTTACGCGACCGTGCTGTTGAAGCGATTCAAGGGCGGCAGAGACCTGGCCTGTGGCCAACAGTTCGACGGCGGATTTAAGAGCCGGATCTTTCTGCCGCACGATTTCATTAAGCTGGGCAGTGCGCATCCCAGCCTCCTGCAATTGCTCGAATGGACGGCCCGCTTCGACACCCTGGTGCTGGCGGGTGTCGCCAATGAGGAGCACGCGATCGCCGGCACCGAGCCGAGCAAGGAACTCGCGCATCTGGTTCGTGCTGGCCAGGCTCGATTCATCGACAAAGTAGAACTGCTTCCGGTCGGGGACGGCATCGGATTGGGCAGAGCGCGCAAGAAAACCCTGCAAAGTTCCCGCCTCGATCCCGGCCTCGCGAAGCTGACGGGCTGCCCGCGAAGTGGGGACGAAGCCTTGCACCTCATAACCCTGTGCTTCCACCGCGCTGCGGAGCGTCGCCAGCACAGTCGTTTTGCCGGCACCCGCGTAGCCCTGGATGCCCTGAATACGATCGGGAGAGCTCAGTACATCTTCGACCACGCTCTTTTGAGCGCGATTCAAATGCGCGTGTCGGTCGGCAACCTGGATGGCCTCGACGCGGGTCGCCACCGGCTGTACCTGATTGTGCCCTTCGCGCACCCGGAGAAGAATCTCTCGCTCCGCTTCGATAGTTCGGGCCGTGGTGAAATGGCGGCCCGGCGAGTGTTGGCGCTCAACCGTCTGAAATTCGCCCGAGGCGAGACGGGCTGTGAGATTGCCGCGCACCTGAGCATAGGTGATTTCGCCCATGCCGCGGCGGAGCGCGTCGCGGACGATCGCCCGCTCGTCAACGACGGCCTCGCGCTCAAAGTTCTTGTCCCGTGAAAAGGTCACTGCCTCCCGAACCCGCTGCTGTGGGTTGAGCTCGGGCTCTTTGTGTTGGGACCGTTCGCGCGCTACGCGGACCACAGCATCGGCTTGGTTGCCGTACTCGGCGGCGAGTTTGCGATGAGCGGCCATGACCTCGCCCAGTGAGTGAATTTCCTTGTTGTCGCGTGTCGAGTGGGCGGCGATCTCGGCCGCCTCTTTTCCGTTACGACCGGTACGCTCCAGGTATTCACGAATCTGCTGGCTGCGGGGGCTCGATGCGTCAAGGTACTCCTGCGTGTAGCCCTTGATCTCCGGGGCGCCGCTTCTGCCCGCTGTGATCTCGTAGCCGAGCTGGCGCAATCGGTAGGTCAGTTCCGATTGATAAATGGCGGTGGCGAACTGTTGCGAGGCGAAGAGACTCTGTGGCTGCAGGGCGCGGTACTCCCCCGTCTCGCGCTCCGTGATATTGAAGATGACGGCGTGGGTATGGAGTTGAGGCGCGGCATAGCCGTCCACAGGACGGGCAGTGTCATGCTCGAATTTGGCAGCAACAAATTTGGCGGTGGCCTCCGCAGGATTGTTCCCGCCAATGCGCGCCATCGTGTAATGCTCCAGGTGTTCAAGGGCGATTCGAACGCTCTCCCGGTGCGCTTCGCGAACGCGGTCGTCACCGCCGACCAGTGCGGTCAAAGACACTGACTTTGGCGCGGAAAAGGTCGCATCCCACCCGGCGCGATGTTCCATCGTTTTGACGGTTTTCCCGTTCGCATCGGTGTATTCATAGGAGGCGCGTTGCCGCACAAGCTGCTCGCCGGTTTGCGGGTGCTGGCCCTGACTGAGCCGCGCGAATTCGTCCGCGGAAACCGCCCCGGCCAATGCGAAGTTCTCAGCCAAGCGGCCCTGCGATTCGCCGGCTATCTCGCCACGCTGAGACCAGTAGTTCTGCTCCTTCGCGGTGAATTCTTTGCGGTGGTATGTCCGCGCCTGGGTTGCGGAGAGCGGTTTGGAGATAGTGAGCATGGGGCGGCTCAAACCTGTCCGTCGAACTCGAGCAACGCCTGTTGCCCGGTATGCTCGCCCGGTACGAGCTTGTGCTCCGCGGGCGGTGCGCTGTCAGCGACAGGCGGCGGCGATGGAAGGAAGTCGTCCATCTTCCGCTCGATGAAGCCCGGATGCGCCCTCGGCAGGTCGATGTACGGGAAGGAAAACCGGGTGACGTGGTTGCCATACTTAAGGAAGGCGTGTAGCAGGTCGAGGCCGGAGATTTCGGAAGGCAATACGAGCGGTTCCGTCTGCCGGTCGAGGGCGAAGTTGCGGCTGGCGCGCTGGCCGTCGAAGTGCGTCTCCCGGAGCTTCTCGATCTCGACGTCCCCGATGGCCTCGCTGACCCATTTGGCGGCGCGAGGCTCGCTGGTTTTGAGGAAAATCTTGGTGGCCGGTTGCGAGAGCATTGCCTCGGCGTCCTCGCCGTACCGGGCCTCCAGTTGGCTGCGACCCTGAAAGCCAAGGATCACGGGATTGTTCGATTTCCGGTTCTCCGTGATGGCGGTGTGGAGCTGTGGCAGGCGCTGCAGACTTGCAAGCTCGTCGATCACAAACCACGCGGGCCGCTGGTTCGGGTGCGGTTCCGTCAGCAGGCGCAGAACCAGGATGTCGAGCCACAGACTGATGAGAGGCCGGAGCGCCTCGCGCAGCGCAGGGCGCGAGGTGATGAAGATCCATCCCTGGCGCTTCTCGGCCCACTCAGTGGCGGCCCAGAGACCGTTACCTTCAGCTTCGGTCGGCAGGAGACGGAAACTGTCGGCAACCATATTCAGCGAGCCAAGCACGCCTGTTCTCTGCTGCGGTGCTTTCGGGTCGATCAACGCGGCGAGTTCAGTATCTTTGACGCGGCGGTCAATCTCTTCCGGGTGCGACATCCAGTGAACCAACTCGGTCGGCGTCGGCAAATACGAGAGCAGATGGGCAAAAATCTTCTGCGGGCTTTCGACGAAAAACTTCAGCGTATTGCCACCGGGTTGGAAGAGCGAAACGGCCAGTGCCTTGGCCTCCGCCTTCCTTTGCAACTCGGCGGATGGGCTCCAGTATGGGCAGCGCTCGTCCAGGGGATTGAGCACGATGTCGCCGCGGTCCGGTGAATAAAACTGACGCACAAACTCGCAAGCCGGGTCGTACACGATGGCGCTGTGCCCGCGCTGGGAGACCTGACAAAGGATGCTTCGGATGATCGTCGACTTGCCGGATCCAGTGTCCCCGACGATTAGAAAATGAGTGTTTTCGGCCCCGCGCGGGATGCGAAGGAGAGCCTTGTGGCCCTCTACCTGCAGACCGATTCCGTCCCCTGCGAGCTGTTTGGTGAACTCCTTCGGATCGACCAGAATCGGCCCCTTGAGTCTCCTTCCATAACGAAGCTGCTTGCGCCGGGCAATGTCTTTGCGGAGCGAGAATGGAAGCTGGATGAGCAAGGCCAGCAGGCCGAAGAGCGCGGGTCCTCGGAAATAACTGAAGAGCTCGGCATCGTCATAAATCCAGTGCCGCAGAAAGAGGCTCAGGCCCCGGTTTTGATATGCGCGCGGAGCGTCGCGGAAGAGATTTGTGTATCCCCCGCTCCTCGCCACACCGGAGAGCTGCAAGGGCAACGGGCGCTGGCCGGGTTGCCGCGTTTCGCCGGACTGCACGTCGGAGTCGAGCGCCACGCGGGGCTGGCGGCCGGGGCCCGCAACGTAGAGCAACTGGTACTGGCCGGTGGACTGTCTCCAGGCCGAAGTCCAGGTGCGGATCGAATAGGGTAGGTAGTACCGCTGAAGCGGCGACATCCCGAATGCAAAGCGCAGGTAGATGAAGATTCCGCACAGCACGATAGCCAGGAAGATGGCGCCGTAGGTGTAGTAGAAGCCGCGCGGCGGCCAGATCCACGACTCTTTGCGGCCCCACGCTTGAGTGGCGGGCATGGCTCATGCCTCCTTTGGCTGGTGCCGGCGCGAAAGCATCTCGCCCGCCGCCTTCACCTTCGCGGTCTGTACCGACTTGACGATGCCCTGGAACTGTTCTGCAGTAATCCGCTCCCCGCGGGCCATCGGCGCGAGCACGTTCATCAGAAGGAGTTGCAACCCGACGACTTCGCAGACCAAATCGAACTCCCGGTTGTTTTCTTTGATCTCGCGCAGCAATACTTCACGCGCCCATTCGCCCAGGAGTTGGCCCTTTTCTGCGGCCATCTTCGAGAACACTTCGTACTCTGAAACGGTGAATTTTCCGCCAACGGTCATTGTGCGCACAATGGATCGTGAGCGACGTGCCGGGCTAGAGACCGCGACCTGAGGGAGTGCCATTTTCAACCTCGAATGCCGTGAAAATCACTCAACGCCAGCGAGCGCCGGTGAGCGCCAACTGGCACCACGAATTTGGTAAGTCCCACGAATTCAGCGCAGCGCCCAATAGCGCCGAACGGCGCTCGGCAGCACCCTTTCAGGGGTGGAGTGTCGAAATACACCCGGTGCGCAGCACCGAACGGGATGCTGGCACCGATACGCCTAGCTGCGCGGGCGCGAACCATTGCCGGCCTCCATCGGATT
>Ga0181525_10001131_pt1 | contig 23008 bp, 28 predicted proteins | sample PEATcosm2014_Bin_48_FD_121100 | JGI IMG/M metagenome (GOLD analysis project Ga0181525, IMG submission 121100) | Peatland microbial communities from MTU Mesocosm Facility, Houghton, MI, USA - PEATcosm2014_Bin06_10_metaG | ecosystem: Environmental > Terrestrial > Soil > Wetlands > Peat | place... | reverse complement strand
GCGTTGTGGCGATTGACTCGATTTTCTCCCCGGTGACCCGCGTGCGTTACGCCGTCGAGGCCGCGCGCGTCGGCAACCGCACGGATTACGACAAGTTGATTTTGGAAATCTGGACCGACGGGCGCATTACGCCCGACGACGCGCTGACGCAGGCGTCGGTTGTCCTCCAGAAGCATCTCGACGTGTTTGCGCTTTACGACAAGAACGCGATTGAATTCGAGGAGGCCGTGGACAAGCAGGACGAGGAGAAGACGAAGATGAAGAAGCTTCTCAACATGAGTGTCAACGAAATCGAGTTGAGCGTCCGCGCCGCAAACTGCCTGAACAACGCGAACATCACCAGCGTCGGCCAGTTGGCGCAGAAGACCGAGCAGGAAATGCTCAAGTATCGCAACTTCGGCAAGAAGTCGCTGAACGAAATCAAGGACAAGCTGACCGGCCTTGGTTTGTCGCTGGGAATGAATTTTGAGCCGGGATTGCTCGAAGCCCCGAAGGAAGAGCCGAAGGCGGAGTAAGGAATTGCCATGAGACATTTGAAGCGCACGGCCAAATTGGGCCGCACATCGGAACATCGCAACGCGATGCTCGCCAACCTTGTTTGCAGCCTGATCGAACACAAGCGCGTGACGACGACTTTGGCCAAGGCCAAGGCCGCCCGTTCCGTCGCCGAAAAAATGGTCACGCTCGGCAAGAGTGGCACCATCCACGACCGCCGCCTCGCGGTGGCGCGGCTGCATCAGGAGGACGCGGCGAAAATCCTGTTCAAGGAGATCGCTCCCGCGTTCAAGGAGCGCAACGGCGGTTACACACGCATCATCAAGATGGGCCAGCGCAACGGCGATGCCGCCACGCGCGCGATTTTGGAATGGGTGGATTTCGTGTCCGCCGCGCCGGAGAAGACTGAAGCTGCTCCCGCTGGGGAAGCCAAACCGGCCGAAGGCGCTTCGCCGGAAACCAAGCCGGAATCAAAGTAAAACGGTTCGCAATTTTCAAAGCCCGCTCTCGCGAGCGGGCTTCTTTGTTGTCAGCGCAGGAACAAAAACAGAAACAGTCCTGCAAGAATCACCGCTATCACCCACCAAAACCAACCGACGCCGCGCGGCTTGGCCGGTTCGTTGCCAAACTCCTCCTTCACGAACTCATAGTAGTCAAATTCCTCGTCCGGCAATCCGAGGCTGCTGGCGTAGCCCGTTTCCGACCAGCCGGTCTTTTCATCGGAGCCACATTCGGGGCAGGCCTTGGCATTGCGCGGCACCTCCGCGCCGCAGTTGGGGCAGACTTCGGGAGACTTCATCCGCCGGCGCTGGCGTATTCCTCGTCCGTCTTGAGTTCGAGACCCATGAGGACGTAATCGTGGGTGATGGCCTGCATGTCTTTCACGTAGTCATCCAACCGCACGAGCTGGTTGAAGCCGAGCATCGCGAACATCTTCATCGCCGCCTCCTGTTCGGCGATGAATGCCGCCTCGACCTTTTCGAGGCCCGCGCGACGGGCGATGTCCACAATCTCGCCCACGAGTGTCCTGGCCAGGCCGCGTCCGCGGAACTTCGGATGCACCAGCACACTCACGCGCCCGATGTGCCGTTTCCAGCCGCCGAGCCGCTGGTGCAGCGTCGCCACGCCGACGATCTTGTGGTCCACCAGCCCGAGCATCGGCAGGTTGCGGCCCACATCAATGTTCCGGCACCAGTCGCGGATGACCACGACGTCCTGGACGCGATGTTTGATGAACATCCGTTCCTGTTCCGGGATGTCGAGGAACAACTGGTGCAGTTCCTTTTCGTCCTCGCGACGCAAGGGGCGAAGCGCCGCCTTGGTGCCGTCCTTGAGCTTGACGGTTTTCGGAAACTTCTGAAGTTCAAGTTCGATACTGAATGACATAAGATACCTGTTTGATTTTCCCGCAAACTGCGCCAAATTTCCTGCGACCGCAACTTAATTCACCCGTGATGACTCGCCCGCGATGCCATCCGCATGATTCCGCGCGCAGCCGTTGATGCGCGCCGGGTCGAAGCTCCAGCGTGTCGCCAGTATTGGCACTTTGCCGACGTTCGCCGCCGTCCATTCCACAGCCGCCCACGAATCCGCGTTCGGATCCTCGCCATAACCGAGGCATTTCATGCTCAACTCGGTTTCCGCCGGAGTTTTTTCGCCTTGGTTCCAGATGGTTCCGCCCGCCCACGCATAGGCGCGCGTAATGATGCCGCTTTCCGCGCGCACCCAGGCGTGATGATGCAGAATCCGGTCGGCATGAAACAATTGAACCTGTCTGAGTTGCCCGCTGATTCTGGCCAGGAAACGGAAGCACTCGTCCACGTCGCAACTCGGATTCGGCAGGCCGGAGCCGGTGACAATGATCCAGCCGTTCACCGCCGGGCCGACGAAAAAGCCTCGCTCGCCGGTCATCCCCTCCTTCCATGAACACGGCGTCGGCTGATTCAGCCCCAGCGCCGATTGAACCACTTTGGGATCAGTCGCGCGCACGGCCATCCAGAGCGGCGGGCGCGAAGTGAAGGTGGATTCGAAGGTGGGAGACACGAACTTGTGCGGCACTAATTGTTCCGCCAGGCGCGCCCGGCGATGCAGGACCATCATCCAGACAAAAATGATGCAGGCGACACCCAGCGCCAGCAAGTGCCCCGCCAACAGCATCAATGTTTCAGCGTCCGTCGGACTCACGAGGCCAATTTACGCCTGCGCCGCTCCGGTTCAAATACAATTTTTGTAGCAGCGGACGTGAGTCCGCTCCAATTTTCCGCGAATCGGCGCTTAACAGTTTTACTGACATAGCTTTGTTTGCCTATTGATTTGAAATTGTTTTATTTCGCGCCCAATTTCTGTTTAAGTCAAGACATGGACGCCGCATTGCCGCCGCTCACTGTCAGCACGCTTTACCTTGTCGCCACGCCGATTGGCAACCTGGAGGACATCACGCTGCGCGCGTTGCGCGTGCTGCGCGAGTGCGACGTGGTCGCCGCCGAGGATACGCGCCGCTCCGGGCGGTTGCTCAAGCATTTCGAAATCTTCAAACCGCTCTTGAGCTATTTCCAGTTCAATGAAGCCAAGCGCAGCGAGGAAATCATCGAACGTCTCCGGCGCGGCGAGAAAGTCGCGCTGGTCACAGACGCGGGCAGCCCCGGCATCAGCGATCCGGGCGAGCGTGTGGTGAAAGCCGCCATCGCCGCCGGTTTCCGCGTCGAGGCTGTTTCTGGCGCGTGTGCGCTTGTCGCCGCGCTCACGGCGAGCGGTTTGCCGACGGATGAATTTCATTTCATTGGTTTCCTGCCGCACAAATCCGGCCAGCGGCGGAACCAATTGGAGTCGCTCAAGCCCATTTCCGGCACGCTGGTGTTTTATGAATCACCGTATCGGATTGAAAAGTTGCTGGGCGAACTGAACGAGGTTTTCCCAGAACGGCAAGTTGTCATCGCGCGGGAGTTGACGAAGAAGTTCGAGGAATTCTTGCGCGGCAAACCGGCGGAGCTTTTGGAAACCGCCAAGAAACGCAGCTTGAAAGGCGAGTTTGTGGTGATGGTTGCGCCGTTGGAGTTCACGCTTTAGCGTGCTCCCCCGGACAAGCTGAAGCTTGAACTCCAACATTCATGCGAAATAGGTTTTGAAATCCATTTGGCTTCAAGCCAAAGTCTGCGCGTGAAATCCGCCGTATTTGTCGCCTGCCTATTTTGCGCCGCCACCGCGCTGGCTGCCGATACCAACATCTACCACGACGGCTGGATTGACTTGGACAAAAACGGGAAGAAGGACATTTACGAAGACCTGTCTCTGCCTGTGGCCTGGCGTGTCAACGATTTGCTCAAGCGAATGACGCTCGACGAGAAAATCGGCCAGCTCTGGCAGGTGAACTATGGCAAGGATCCAGACAAACGGTTTGCCGACAAGTTGAAGCGAGGCGAGGTGAGTTCGTTTCTGGATGGCACTTCGCTCATCGAAAATCCGGTGATGCGGAACAAGTTGCAGCACATCGCCGTGGAGCAAAGCCGCCTCGGCATCCCGATTATTCTCGGGCACGACGTCATCCACGGCTTCCGCACGGTTTTTCCAATATCCCTCGCTCAATCCTGCGCTTGGGAGCCGGGATTATTCGAGCGGACGCAGACGATTGCCGCGCGCGAGGCAGCGGCAGCGGGTATTGACTGGACATTTGCGCCGATGGTGGATTTGGCGCGCGACCCACGCTGGGGCCGCATCGCCGAGGGCTTTGGCGAGGATCCGTGGCTTGGTTCGCTCGATGCGGCGGCCAGCGTGCGTGGGTTTCAGGGAACGAATGTTGCCGATCCTGACCATATCGTCGCCTGCTTGAAACATTTTGTTGGTTACGGTGCGGCGGAGGGCGGGCGCGATTACAACACGACGGAAATTTCCGAGTTCACGCTGCGTAATTTTTATCTGCCGCAATTCAAGGCCGGCGTGGACGCGGGTGCGCTGACGGTGATGAGCGCGTTCAATGACCTTTCCGGTATGCCCGCCAGCGGCAACCGCCACACGCTTACGGATATTTTGCGCGGCGAATGGCATTTCCCTGGCTACGTCATCAGCGACTGGGCGGCGGTTGGCGAACTGGTGGATCACGGTGTCGCGCCAAATGATGCCGTCGCCGCGCGGCAGGGTCTCACGGCGGGCGTGGACATGGAAATGGTTTCCACGACTTATCCCGACACACTGGCGCAACAGGTGAAGTCTGGAAAAATTCCAATGTCCGTCGTGGACGAGGCCGTCCGCCGTGTGCTGACCGTAAAATTTGAGAAGGTTTTGTTCGATCATCCCTACGCGGATGAGACACGCTACCAGACAGCATTTCTTCAGTCGGACGCCATTATCTTGGCGCGCGAAGCCGCAGCCAAATCCTGCGTGCTGTTGAAAAATGAAAACAACGCGCTGCCCATTTCAAAAGAGATTAAGAAAATCACACTCATCGGGCCATTTGCCGACGACGCGGAGGAATTGGTTGGTCCATGGTCTTCACGCGCCCATGTCAGCGACATCGTCTCGCTGGCTGACGGCATCCGCGCCAAACTTCCCACTGACGTTCAATTAACAGTTGTGCGCGGCTGTTCCATCATCGAGCCTGACGGTGGGAAGCCGCGGCGTCGCATCAGCAATTCGGCGAAAATCAAGGAGCGCCCGACCGGCACCAATGAAATCGCCGACGCTGTTGCCATTGCGGGCGTGTCGGACGTGGTGATGATGGCGCTGGGCGAACCGCGCGATTGGAGCGGCGAGGATGGCAGCCGCAGCGCACTCGGCCTTGCTGGACGGCAACAGGAATTGTTCAACGCTGTCGCCGCCACGGGAAAGCCGGTCATCGTCATTTTGTTCAATGGTCGGCCACTGGCCGTGCCGGAAATCCAGAACAAGGCCGCGGCGATTCTGGAGGCGTGGTTCCCCGGCGTTCAAGGCGGCAACGGCGTGGCCGACGTGCTTTTCGGCGACGTTGACCCCGCCGGCAGGCTCACCACGACATTTCCCAACAGCGTCGGGCAGGTGCCGGTTTATTACAATCATGCCAACACCGGCCGCCCCGGCATCGGCGATTTTAAGGGGAACTACGCCGATGGTCCGATTGCGCCGCTCTATCCCTTCGGATTCGGACTGACCTACACAAGATTTGATTACGGCAAAGTCCGGCTCGACTCGCCGATGGTGAAGCAGGGCGGCGCGGTTACCGCGCATCTGACGCTGGCCAACACCGGCTCACGCCCTGGAACAGAAACCGTCCAGCTTTACATTCGCGCGCTCGCCGCTTCCGCCGGGCCGAGGCCGGTGCGCGAATTGAAAGGCTTCCAGAAAATCCTGCTCCAGCCGGGCGAATCGCGCGATCTGATCTTCACGCTTTCCGCGAACGATCTCGGCTATTATGACACGAAAGGTAATTGGCTGGTCGAACCGGGCAAATACCAGATTTGGCTCGCCAAGGATTCCACCGCCGGACAGCCGGTGGAGTTTGAATTGGTGAAATGAATGGGGCGGGGGAGAAGTTTGAGCCGGCTCACACCGGCTGCTACACGAACTTGCCGGGATTCAAAATGCCCCTGGGATCAAGGGCATGCTTCACGGTGCGATGGAGTTTGCGCGTTTCCGGGGAAACAGCGAGCGGCCACCAGCGTTTCTTGGCGAGGCCAATGCCGTGTTCGCCGCTGATGGCGCCGCCGGACGCGATCACCCAGCGGAAAAGTTCATTGAGGCATTTTTCGGCACGGCGCTTTGCGCCGGGCTGGTTGTAATCCACCATCACGTTCGTGTGGATGTTTCCATCGCCGGCATGGCCGAAGCAGGCAACGGGCAGACTGTGTTTCTTCCGTAGCATCGAGGCGAATTTGAAAAGTGCTTCCAGCTTTCCGCGTGGCACGACGATGTCCTCGTTCAATTTCGTGAGGCCGGTGTCGCGGAGCGCGTAGGAAAACTCGCGGCGGATCTGCCAGGCAGCTTCGCATTCTTTGCTACCGAAACCGCGCTCGACGAACAGCGGCTTTTGTTTGCGGATAATCTTTTCCACAGCGGCGATTTCATGGCGCACGGAATTTTCCTGCCCGTCCAGTTCGACAATCAGATGCGCCTTGCAGCCGAGCAGCCGCTTGCTTTTCGTCCGTTTGGCGGCGGCGGCGAGGGTGAATTCATCCGCGAGTTCGGCGGCGCACGGCAAATATCCGGCGGCGAAGATGGACTGCAACGCGCGGACGGCGGAGCTCATCGAGTTGAAACCGACGGCGAGGTTCGCGCGGAACGGCGGCAGCGGAATCAGCTTTAGCGTCGCCTCGGTGATGACGCCGAGCAGGCCTTCCGATCCGACAAACAGCCGGTGCAAATCGAAGCCGGTCTTATTTTTATGCGTGCGCCCACCGAGCCGGACGATGGCACCGTTGGCCAGCACAACTTCGAGTCCCAGGATGTAATCGCGGGTGACACCGTATTTTAGGCAGCGCGGACCGCCGGCGTTCGTTGCGATGTTGCCACCGATGAAATTGTCCGCACGGCTGGCGGGGTCGGGCGGATAAAAGAGCCTGCGGCTCTCGCACCGGTTTTGAAATTCCGCAGTGTTGACTCCAGGCTGGACGACGGCGACGAAATCGGCGGCGTTAATTTCCCGAATGCGGTTCATGCGCTCCAGCGAGAGGACAATACCGCCGCGGACGGGCACGCAGCCGCCGACGTAGCCATGCCCGGCGCCTCGTGGCGTCACGGGAATCCGGTGTTGATTCGCAAATCTCAAAATTGCGGCGACGCCTTTTGCCGAGCGGGGCAGGGCGGCGGCGTCGGGCGCGTGCGCGGCGAACCATTTGTCGCCCGCGTATTTCGCGAGCGTGGCGGGCTCAAGAAAAATTTCGCCGGGCAGGATTTGTTTGAGCCGGCGGAGAGCTTTGTTTTTTACAGGAGTCATTCGATGGGCGCGGCGAGAAATTCCTTCGCTTCGGCGGCTTCAATTTCAGGAACTTTGACGAAAACCGGAAAGATTCCGCCGAACACCATCGCAGTGTATTCGTTAATCAAGACGGGGTGAAAATCCGCGGATTCAAGGTGCGAGCAGACAAGTTGCGCTTCATTCAAGTTCCAACCTTTGAAAATGGAAATAAGCTTCATTTGGTGATGAAGGTGGTTTCGGTTTTGGCGCCGGTGGCACTCCGCAAATCCGCGAAGACGATGATGCCCGCGCCGGTCTGGAGCAGGGTCTGGACCTCGGCCTCGATCTGCTGGCCGATATGCGACTGGCCGTTGTTGATGACGACCATTGTGCCGTCGGGCAGATAGCCGATGCCCTGGCCCTTGTCCTTGCCTTCGCGGACGATTTTCAACTGGAGGATTTCGCCGGGCAGGAGGATGACCTTGAGGGTTTTGGCGACCTCGTGGAGGTTGATGCAATTAACCTTTTGCAGCGCGGCAATCTTGCCCAGGTTGTAGTCGTTGGTGAAAAGCTTGGCGTTGAGATTACGCGCCAGCCGGACGAGCTTGGAATCCACTTCCTTGTCGTCAGGAAAGTCGCCGTCGTGAATGCGAACCTCGATGTTGTGGCTGTGCTGGATGCGGTTGAGCATTTCGAGGCCGCGCCGGCCGCGGGCGCGTTTGATGGCGTCGCCGGAGTCGGCGATTTGCTGGATTTCCCGGAGCACGAAGCGCGGGACGATGATGAGGCCGTCGAGCAGGCGCGTTTCGATCAGGTCGGCAATGCGCCCGTCAATGATGGCGCTGGTGTCGAGCAGCAGCAGGTTGTCTGGTTTGTTCTGCGGCGAGAAGCGGACGTAGGGGATGATGAGCGAGAAATCCTCCTTGTTGCTGCGCATGGCGAGGATAATGCCGATGTAACCGAAGCCAAGAAACAATCCCAGCCGGATGAGCCAGCGGGCACGGTCGTCGGCGTTTTCAAACAGCCCCGAGCGGTCAATCAGGAGGGCGACCAGCGTGCCCAGCAGCAGGCCGAAGGTCGTGGCGGAAAACGCGCGAAGCGAAAATCCCTTGAGCATTTCGTCCACGGCAATCAACAGCCCGCCAAACCCGAAGCCGATGACCATGCCGATCAAGCTTGCGTGGGCCATTCCGACGAACTCCGGGCGCACCTGGCTGATGGCGTAGCCGGCCAGGATGCACAGGCTTAAAAACAACAGGCGGATCGCCCAGAGCGGTTTCATGGTGTTTCGTTCGATGCGCGCGGCGGCGCGTTGGTTGGCAACGCCTCCTTGTGGAAGAGAAAATGCCACAGGCCGAGCCGGTTCAGGTTGCTCGTGGCGATGGACAGGTTGTTCGCGATGGCTTGCACGTTGGCGGCCAGTTGCTCGTTTTGCAGCAAGGTTCCTGCCAGACCCCGGCCGGACTGCAAATCATCCATTAATTTATCAAGGGCGTCAGTGGAGGATTTGATGTTTTTCACGGAGGCGGTAATTTCAGGCGTGTTCGTCGCCAGCAGGCCGTCAATCGAATTGGCCATCCGCGTCAGCTCCTGCGAAAAGTAAAGCACATTACTGACGGCAAGGCTGACCTGCGAGCCGTTTGTGGCGATGATGTCGTTGATGTCGCTCATCGTGCCCATCGCCTGTTCGGAAACCGTCCGCATATTGTTCATGGTGATGGCAAAATTGGTGAGCGTGTTCTCGTTCAACACCACGCGGCGCAGATCCGTGACCGATGCGTCCAGTTTCTGGGCGGTGTCGTCAATGCGTGTGATAAAGCCCGCGGCCCCGCGCGCGACCTCTTGCAGGTTGAACGGCTCCTGGCAATCCACATCCGCGCCATTCTCCAGCCGCGGCAACTGGTTGCTGACGGTAATGACCGAGACATACTGGTCGCCGAGAAAGCCGGACTGCTCGATGACGAAACGGGAGTCGCTGTAAATTTTGAAGTTTTTGTAAATCTTCAGCAGGATGGTCACGCTCTTGCTGTCGTCGGCGAGCTGGATGTCCGAGACGCTGCCCACCTGCACGCCAGCCAGCAGGACTGCCGCGCGCTGCTTGAGGCCGCCGACGTTGCTCGCATGCAGACGCAATTCGTAGGTGCCGTGGAACATGCTCGTGCCCTTGCTGAACTGGATCAACAGCACGGCCAGCAGTGCCAGCCCGATGAACACGAACAGGCCTACTTTGGTTTCCAATCGTTTTTGTTCCATGACTCAATTCTGTTTTGCGTCCGCCACGCCGTCAATGAATTGCCGCACAATCGCGTCTTTCGACGCGAAAATCTCATCCGCCGTGCCCGTCGCGTAAATCTTCTTTTCGTTCAGCATCAATATCCGCTGCCCCACGCGCCGCGCCGTCCGCATGTCGTGCGTCACCACCACCGTCGTCACCTTCAGCCGGTCCCGCACGCGCAGGATCAACTGGTCAATGCTGTCGGACACAATCGGATCCAACCCCGTCGTCGGCTCATCATACAGGACGATTTGCGGTTCGTAAATGATGGCGCGAGCCAATCCCACCCGCTTGCGCATGCCGCCCGACAACTCGGCGGAATTCTTGTTTTCCGTGCCGGGCAGATCCACCAGCTCCAGCGTCTCGGCCACGCGCCTGGCGATTTCCGCCTCGGTCAGATGCACATGCCGGCGCAACCCGAACGCCACGTTCTCCGCGACCGTCATCGAATCAAACAACGCCGCGCCCTGGAACACCATGCCGAACTTCCGGCGCACGCGCAGCAACTGCCGCTCGTCCATCCGCACGATGTTCTCGCCGTCAATCAGCACCTCGCCCGAGTCCGGTTGCAGCAGGCCGATGAGGTGTTTCAGCAACACGCTCTTGCCGCCGCCGCTGCGCCCGATGATGGCAATCGATTCGCCGCTTTCAATCCGAAAGTTAATGTCGTCGAGGACCGTCTGCGCGCCGAAACTTTTTTGCAAATGGCGGACCTCGATCATAATTGCCCCACCAGTTTGCCCATCAACAGCGTCAGGAAAAAATTCGTGATCAGGATGCTGATGGAGGCATACACCACGGCTTCCGTCGTCGCGCGCCCGACGCCCTGCGCGCCCAGCCCACACGTCATGCCCTTGTAACAGCCGATGAGCGCGATGATGCCGCCGAAAATGAACGCCTTGACCAGCCCGATCACCACATCCACGTCATGCGTGAAATGCAACATATTATACCACAGATACGTCGGATCAATCCCCAGCAGATACACGCCCACAAGATAGCCCGCGCCGATGCCCACGACGATCGCCTCCACCGTGAGCAGCGGCAGCACGAGGTGCGATGCCACCAGCCGCGGCACCACCAGATAATCCACCGGATGCGTCGCCAGCGCCCGCAGCGCGTCAATCTGCTCCGTCACCCGCATTGTGCCGATTTCGGCGGCCATGGACGCACCCACGCGCCCCGCCACCATCAACGCCGTCAGCACCGGCCCCAGCTCGCTGCACATGGAGACGCCCACCACCGCCAGCGACGCCGTGTCCATCTTGATTTTGTGGAATTGGAAATACGTCTGCGCACCGAGAACCATGCCCGTGAACGCGCCGGTGATGAGCACAACCGTCTGCGATTTGACACCGATGAAATAAATCTGGAAAAGCACGTCATGCCAGGCCATCCGGAGCCGGAGCAGGGATGCAAAGGCGTCCCGCGCGAGCAGAGTAATCTGCCCCAGCCCGTTGAGCGTGTCATTTACGCGCCTGTTTGCCAAAGGATTCATCGCTGGCTGCAACCTAGCAATTCGCGGGCGATTTGGCCAGCGCGGGGTTTTAATGGTGGCGCCAACTTGCCGGTTGTCCGTTTCATCAAACACATTGCCCATGCGCTAAGAAGTTGGGGCCGGAAGATGATGCAGAGGCAGATGAGGGGCGATGAGGACATTGACACCGTCGCCCACGGCGCAATATGAATGACAGGCGCGTATTTTCCAAATTGCCGCAAGCGCCTCATCAAGCGATGTCCACTCCGCCAATTAGATTTAGCGGCAACTTGGAAGGGTTCATAGCATTTTCGATTCCAATATGGAGGCGGAGGCGGGTGTGGTGGGACGGGAATCGGTTCTTCTTGTATTGGTTGGCATGGCTGATGCTTGAAATGAAGCATGATACATAAACGTGGTGTAACCATGCACAAGCCGATGCCGGAAATAGCTTCGTTTGGGCTGATTTTCCATGGAATCGTCGCGAAACTGCGTAATGCGGTCAGGATTGATATCCCGATCGGTTATCAGGATGAAACGGGGTTCCATATGGGTGTAAAACCTGCCCAAAAAGAAGTCCAATGGCCGCCGGTTTGGTAGTCAAAATACGCGAGCCGGGACAAAATGCGGCAAAATATGCCGAGTGAGACCGGTGAGTGATTTTTTGTTGGCGATTGACACTGGGAAATGAGTGTCCAGAAGGGCTGTCCAGAAAATGGGCATGTCTGTCTAGAAATTGGTCATTTTCAGTTGGGAGGCTTGCTTTTTAGAGCGGTGTTCAGTTTTTCCATAAAATTTTCACCATCTTTGTGGCTATTGTCTTCGTTCATGTTCCCTTGCTTCTTCCAGTCATTTTTCTCTGCTTCTTTGTTGCAGAAAATTTTAAGGCAGTGGATCTGATATTGATTGCGCCGGAAAGCGAGTGAATGAATCTTGGTCTTGACCGAAAACATTTGACTGTAAAACAACAAAATCCTATGAAACCCTTCAACTGAAGACAGTGCCAAAAACCTTTCAGAGTAACTTTGAATCGTTGGCGGGCATGGAATCCGCGTATGACACCTTTCGAATCACAGGCCAAAAAGAAGCCAATGACAATTCTGCCGCCGGTTGCCGCGCCGAAGGGCTTATCCACAGCGGAGGCTTCGTCAATCGCCGGACAGCTCATTGCCAGTGTCGAAAAGGTGGTCGTCGGCAAGCACGAACAGGTGACGCTGGCGGTGGCGGTCTGGCTGGCGGAAGGGCATCTGCTGATTGAAGACGTCCCGGGCGTCGCCAAAACCATGCTTGCCCGCGCGATGGCCCAAAGCGCTGGCTGCACGTTCAAGCGGGTTCAATGCACGCCGGACTTGCAGCCGTCGGATGTGCTGGGTGAACCTTACCTTGATCCGCAAAATGGACGCACGGAATTTCGTTTCGGCCCGATCTTCTCACAATTCGTTCTTGTGGACGAAATCAACCGCGCCAGTCCGCGCACGCAGGCGGCGCTGCTGGAGGCGATGGGTGAAGCAATGGTCACGGAGGGAATTGTCTCTTACCGTTTGCAAAAACCGTTCATGGTCGTGGCCACGCAAAATCCCATCGAGCAGGAAGGCACGTTTCTCTTGCCCGAAGCTCAAAAAGACCGTTTCCTGATGCGAATGAATCTAGGTTATCCGTCGCTGGCCGACGAGAAACAGATGGTTGAACGCTTTCAATTGCGTCACCCCATTGACACGCTCCAGCCGGTGGCGACTCCCGACCACATCTTGAAATGCCAGGAAGCCGTGCGCAAAGTGGCCGTGCCCTCGGAGGTCTCCGATTACATTTTGAAGATTGTCCGGGCCACGCGTGAGCATCCGGCGTTGCTGCTGGGCTCAAGCCCGCGCGGTTCGTTGGGATTGTTCCGCGCCGCACAGGCGATGGCGGCGATTGCTGGAGAAGGCGCTGTTTCCGCCGCGCAGGTGAAGGCGCTTGCCGGAAAAGTCCTTGCCCATCGCCTCAACATCCGGAAAGAAGACAAATGGGGGAAGACAAACGGTGGGGAAGTGGTCGCGGAAATCCTCCAGCAAACGCCGCTGCCGTGATCGCCTGATTGTCGCCGGAAAACAATTGCATCGCTGTGCTTTGCCCGTAAAACTTCAGTGACAACCGGACTCCGGTTTGCTAAACCGTCATGCAGCCCGGACAAGCATTTTGAATGCAGGCAATGCTGCGTTTGATTTTTACGGGGTGATCAAACTGAACCAACATGACATGAATAATTCCTCCCTCATCGGCTCGCTTCCCAAAATCGGCATCCGGCCCACGATTGATGGCCGCCTCGGTGGCGTCCGCGAATCACTCGAAAAACAAACCATGGATATGGCGAAGTCCGCCGCGAAACTGATTTCGTCCAGTCTGCGCTATCCGAACGGCAAGCGCGTGGAATGCGTCATCGCCGACACCTGCATCGGCGGCGTGGCCGAGGCTGCGGCCTGCGGGGAGAAGTTCGCGCGCGAGGGCGTCGGGCTTTCGCTCACCGTCACGCCATGCTGGTGCTACGGCAGTGAGACGATGGACATGAACCCGACGATTCCTAAAGCGGTGTGGGGTTTCAACGGCACGGAGCGGCCCGGCGCGGTTTATCTCGCGGCGGTGCTGGCGGGTCATTCGCAGAAGGGTCTGCCCGCGTTCAGCATTTACGGTCGCGACGTGCAGGACGGCGACGACAAGAGCATTCCCGCCGATGTGTCCGCGAAGATTCTGCAATTTGCGCGCGCCGGTCTCGCCGTGGCGATGATGCGCGGCAAATCCTATCTCGGCATGGGCGGCGTCTCGATGGGCATCGCCGGCTCCATCGTGGACCAGCCGTTCTTCGAGAGTTACCTCGGCATGAGAATCGAGACGATTGACATGACGGAATTCCTGCGCCGCATGGACAAGGGCATTTACGACCAGGCCGAATGCAAAAAGGCTCTCAAGTGGGTGAAGGAAAATTGCAAGGAGGGCAAGGACTACAACTCGCCGAAGACGACCCGCTCCCGCGCGCAGCTCGACAGCGAATGGGAAAAATCCGTCAAGATGGCGCTCATCGCGCGCGACCTGATGGTCGGTAATCCCAAACTCGCGGAGATGGGCTTCGGCGAGGAAGCGCACGGGCACAACGCCATCGCCGCCGGCTTCCAGGGCCAGCGCCAGTGGACGGATTATCAGCCGAATGGCGATTTCCTCGAAGCGATCCTCAACGCGTCGTTCGACTGGAATGGCATCCGCGCGCCATATATCGTCGCGACGGAAAACGATTGTCTCAACGGCGCCTCGATGCTCTTCGGCCATCTGCTCACGAACACCGCGCAGATTTTTGCCGACGTGCGGACGTATTGGAGCGCTGATGCGGTCAAGCGCGTCTCCGGCCACAAGCTTGCCGGCGCGGCGGCGGGCGGCATTTTGCATCTGATCAATTCCGGCCCGGCCACGCTTGACGGCACCGGCCAGCAGGAACGCGACGGCCAGCCGGTGATGAAGCCGTTCTGGGAAATCACCAAGGAAGAGGCGCAGAAATGTCTCGACGCGACGACGTGGCATCCATCCATCACGGAATATTTTCCCGGCGGCGGGTGGTCAACGCGCTTTTTGACCAAGGGCGGAATGCCCGTGACGATGTGCCGGTTGAACCTAGTCAAGGGGCTTGGGCCTGCGCTGCAAATCGCCGAGGGCTGGACCGTTGACCTGCCGGAAAAAGTCCATAACGCGCTCGATCAACGCACGAACCCGACGTGGCCGACCACCTGGTTCGCGCCGATCCTGACGGGGCAGGGCGCCTTCCGCGATGTCTATACCGTGATGAACAACTGGGGCGCGAACCACGGCGCCACCGGCTACGGCCATGTGGGCGCGGACTTGATTTCGCTCGCGGCGATGCTGCGCATTCCGGTTTACATGCACAACGTCGCGGCGGAACGCGTGTTCCGTCCGAGCACGTGGGCGGCATTCGGCACGGCAGATATGGAGAACGCGGATTATCGCGCCTGCAAAAACTTCGGCCCGCTCTACGCGTGAGCAGGAAGAATTAGTTTTTCAACGCCCGCAGCATTCGGCGACGGGCTGCGGGCTTTTGATCTCCGAGGCAGAATTGCGGGAGTGCGGCTGATTTTAATAATGCGGCGGCCATAGACCGCCGCTACATTCAAGGAAATGTTTCGCCCCTGTATTGACCTGCATGAAGGTAAAGTGAAGCAAATCGTCGGCGGCACGCTCGGCGAGGCAGGCTTGCGCACGAATTTTGTCTCCGAGAAACCGGCGGCATGGTTCGCGGAGCTTTACAAACGCGACGGGCTGGCTGGCGGCCACGTCATCCAGCTTGGCTCCGGCAATGAAGCCGAGGCGTGCTCGGCGCTCGCCGCGTTTCCCGGCGGACTGCAAATCGGTGGCGGAATAAATCCACAAAATGCGCGCGGCTGGCTCGACGCCGGCGCGTCGCACGTCATCGTCACGAGCTGGGTCTTTCGCGAAGGCAAAGTGGATTGGACGCGGCTCGATGAATTGGTGAAGGCCGTCGGCAAAAGCCGGCTGGTGCTGGACTTGAGCTGCCGCAAGCGTGGAGAAGATTATGTCGTCGTCACCGACCGCTGGCAGAAGTTTACAGAACTGGCCATCACGCAGCAAAACTTGGAGAAGCTTGCCGGATGCTGCGCCGAATTCCTGGTCCATGCGGTTGACGTGGAAGGCTTGTGCCGGGGCATTGACCGCGAACTCGTGAAAAAACTGGGCCGCTGGACGCCGATTCCGGCGACATATGCGGGCGGCGCGAATTCGGTGGCGGATTTGGAAGACGTTACGAAATTAGGGCAGGGGAAGGTTGACCTGACCATCGGCTCGGCGCTGGACATCTTCGGCGGCAGCGGCGTGAAATACGAGGACTGCGTAAAATTCAACCGTAGCCAGATTTTGTAAATGCCGGTTTTTCAAAACAAGTTATTGACTTGAATCACATTATTTCTTATTTTCCTGTCTGAACAGAAATGATATTAAATCCCGTCATTCAAAAAATGGTCCTTCATTGGGGCGAAATGGGCGCGCGCTGGGGCATCAGCCGCACAGTGGCCCAGATTCACGCCCTGCTTTATTTTTCCCCGAAGCCGATGACGGCGGATGAAATTGTCGAGTCGCTTGGCGTGGCCCGCTCGCATGTCAGCAACAGCCTGAAGGAATTGCAGACATGGGGAGTGGTGAAAGGTGTGCATATTCTGGGTGACCGGCGGGAACACTTCGAATCCATCAAAGATGTCTGGCAAATGTTTGAAATCTTGCTGGATGAACGCAAGCGGCGCGAGATGGAGCCGACACTAAAGACGCTCCGCGAGACGTCGGCGCAACTGGATGCCGGCGTGGCGGTTGAAGCGCACACCAAACAACGGCTCGCGGAATTGCTGGAGTTTTTCGAGCTGATGGACGGTTGGTTCGGCGAGGTGCGGAGATTGCCGCTCGCATCGCGGGTTAAGCTGGTGAAGCTGGGTGCGCGAATCGGGAAGTGGCTGGAATAATTTTTTGATTTATATTTCACATTTTACAGGAATAACAGATTTATGAGCGATAAAACAATTCACGCTGTCACCGGAGCTTTTGGATACTCCGGGCGCTACATTGCCGCACGTCTGCTAGAAGAAGGCCGGGAAGTCATCACGCTGACCAACTCGCTTGCGCGGGCGAATCCTTTTGACGGTCGCGTGCCGGCATTCCCACTGGCGTTTGATGATCCGCAACGGCTGGCGCAGTCGCTAGCCGGGGTTGATGTGCTTTACAACACTTATTGGGTCAGGTTCAACCACAAGTTGTTCACTCACGCGCAGGCGGTGCAAAATACTCTGGCATTGATTGAGGCGGCACGCCGGGCAGGAGTTCGCCGCATTGTTCACGTCAGCATCACCAATCCGAGCGAGGATTCACCGCTGGAATATTTTGCGGGCAAAGCGCGGCTGGAACGGGCGCTGCGGGAGAGCGGACTAGGATATTCCATTCTCCGTCCGACCGTGCTCTTTGGCCGGGAGGATATTTTGATCAACAACATCGCATGGGCGTTGCGGCGGTTTCCATTTTTTGCGGTTTTCGGCGATGGCTCGTATTGCTTGCAACCGATTTACGTCGAAGATCTAGCGGACTTGGCTGTGGCGGAAGGCGAACGCGGCGAGAACCGCGTCATCAATGCCATTGGACCGGAAACATTCACTTACCGCATGTTGGTGGAGGCCGTTGGCGCAGCCATCAAGCGAAAATGCCGCATTCTCCAAGTCTCACCCGGTTTGGGTTATGCAGCAAGTTGCACGATTGGCTGGTTTGTGCGTGATACTTTTATCACCCGCGAAGAAATTAAAGGTCTGATGGATGGCCTGTTGTGCGTGGATACTCCGCCGACCGGCAAAACCCGATTGACCAATTGGATGCAAGCCAACGCTGACACTTTGGGCCGGAACTACGCCAGCGAACTGGGCCGACGGCAGGATCGCAAGTCGCCTTATTTCCCAACCTGATTTGTTGCCCAAGCTGAAACTGAAAACCGCCGCCGGAAATAAATCCGGCGGCGGTTAGACATTGAAACGTCAAACTGGCGGATTACTTCACCGGTTCAATCTTGGAGACGGTCATCACCTGCTTGCCGTCCTTTTCGGAGACCGTTCCGGTCGCCGTCACTTTTTCACCAGATGTCGTGCAGATGTTGTCGTGAAACGCCTTGCTGATGTCATTTTGCGTCAGGTAGTAATTGACGGTCTTGCCGTCCTTTTGAATCTGGAGGACGTTCTGGCACTCCGAGGTCTCATGAAGCACGCACTTGGCGCATACACACATGCCGGTGAGCGTGACTTCCTTGTTCAAGGTGTCGTCGGCGAAGAGCCGTGACGTGGCAACCGCCAGCAAGAGGCCGGCGGCCAATAGAACCAACATTGATTTTTTCATAGGTAATTTGGATTTCTCGCTTTCAGGTTAAGATAGTTCAACCCGGCTTTCCGTTCAAACAAAACCCGGACGGTTCAAGTTCCGCCGGGCTGGTCGGCGAACAGCGCGGCAATAACAAACTGAAATTCAGGAATCAGGTTTTCCGTCAGCACTTCGCTGCTGGCCAAGATGCTCTTCAATTTCAACCCGTATTCAAAGCTGTGGTAAATCTCCACGTTGTCGTAGCGCGGGTCCACCATCCACAAGCGCGGCACGCGGATCTTTTCGTAACACTCCTTTTTCACAACTGTATCAACGTGATGATCATCGCGGTTGATGACTTCCGCCGCGAGCCAGAGTTTGCCGGTGGCCACGGTCACGAGCGCGAGGTCGGGGCAGATGGTCGTGGAGCGGGAGACTTGAATTCGGGTGCGTGGTGCCAGCAACTGGGTGCCGGCCAGATTCGCGACGCTGGCGGTCATGGCGGCGTGCAGGCGGTCGCAGATTATTTCGTGCCGGCCGCCGGGCGCGGAACGCGGCAGCGACGCGCCCTCCAGAATTTCCTCATACGGCTTGCTCATTTCCCAAAAGCAAACCAGCGTTTGGCACGAACAGCAAGCGGTGTTTTTTTGTCAAAACAAGCTTGCAACCCGCCGCGTGGATGGCTATTTTCTATGTTCTTTTGAAACATTTATGTCAGTAAAAATTCGCATGAAGCGTGTCGGGGCAAAGAACTCCCCGTATTTTCGCATTGTAGTGGCCGACAGCCGCAGTCCGCGCGATGGCAAGTTCATCGAGGAGATCGGCTCGTATCAGCCCCTGAAGCAGGGTGACAATTTCATCCTGAAACTCGACCGCGTCCAATACTGGGTCAGCAAAGGCGCGCAACCGAGCGACACCGTCGCCAGCTTCATTAAAAAGGCCGGCAAGGTGGTAGCAGCGCCGGTGGCGGCCTGATTTGATTTTCCCAATGCAGGAGTTTCTGCAATATGTCGTCAAAGGACTCGTGCAACACCCGGACGCCGTGAGCGTCACGCCGGTGGAGCGAACGGGCATGACGGTTTATGAATTGCGCATGGATCCGTCGGACGTGGGCAAGATCATCGGCCGGCAGGGGATGACAATTAATGCCATCCGGTCCCTCCTGCTTGCCGGCAGCGCGAAGAAAGGGCTGCGTTGCGCGGTGGAAATCGTCGAAGACAAGCCGGCGAGTTGAATTGAATTTGAGGCACGGATGAAAATAGACGTGCTGACCTTGTTTCCGGCGATGTTCGCCGGTCCGCTCGATGAAAGCATCATCATGCGGGCGCGCAAAAACGGTCTGCTGGATTTGAAAATCCACCAGTTGCGCGACTGGACGCACGACCGGCACAAAACGGTTGACGACAAACCGTTTGGCGGCGGGCCGGGAATGTTGATGAAGGTTGAACCGCTTTTTGAAGCGGTGGAAAGTTTGAAGCGCGAAGGGACGAAAGTGATTTTGCTTTCGCCCGGCGGAAGAAAGTTTGACCAGTCCGTCGCGCGGGAACTGGCGCAGGAAAAAGATTTGCTGCTCGTCACCGGCCATTACGAAGGCTTCGACGGGCGGGTGCGGGAGACGCTGGCGGATGACGAGTTGTCCATCGGCGATTATGTGCTGACAAACGGCGCGCTGCCCGCGATGGTGGTGATTGATGCGGTGGCCCGGCTGCTGCCCGGGGTTTTGGGCGACGACGAAAGTTCGCACGACGAATCGTTCAGCCACGGTTTGCTGGAATATCCGCAATACACGCGGCCGGCGGAATTTCGCGGGATGAAGGTGCCGGAAGTGTTGCTGAACGGCAACCACGCCGAGATTGAGAAATGGCGGTGTGAACAGGCGAAGTTGCGGACGGAAAAACAGAGACCGGATTTGCTAAAGTAAGTTTTGAATTTTTAGTGTTGAGTGTTGAGTTAAAAGACGCGGCAAGTAAAAATTTAGAACTAAAAACTTAAAATTAATTTTATTATGAACCAGGCATTACAAGATAAATTTGAGATGGAACAGTATCGCAAGGACGACGCGAAGTTTGCCGTCGGCGATTCGGTGAAGGTGCACACCAAAGTCGTCGAGGGCGACAAGGAGCGCATTCAGGTTTTCGCGGGCGTCGTCATCGGCAAACGCGGGCGCGGCCTGAACGAGACGTTCGCCGTCCGCCGCATCAGCTATGGCGAAGGCGTGGAGCGTATTTTCCCGCTGCACTCGCCGCGCGTGGACAAGATCGAAGTGGAACGTGAAGGAGCAGTGCGCCGCGCCAAGCTCACCTACCTGCGCAAACGCCTCGGCAAGGGCGCGACGCTGGTGAATGAAAAGCAGGAAAAAGTTGTGACCACACCGGCGAAGTAATTCCGAAAATAAAATTGCACGAGGGCGGGGCGAAAGCCCCGCCTTTTTTATTTCCGGTTTGAATCCAGATGGTTTGCCACGTCGTTGGCACCGGCGACAATTTCCTTGCGCGTCTTGAAATCCCGGATGCGGACGTAGTCGCTATTTTCCAGGCGCACGGTGTAGGCCACCTTCAATTCCTGCGCGCGCTTGAATTGTTTGTCCGGCTTGGCGGGCGTGAGCGGATATTCCACGGCAAATCCACCGGCTCGCAAATCCTGGATGAGCTTCAGCGATTGTGCGCGCAGGCTTTCGTCTTCGATCAAAACAAAAACGTCCGTGGCGGTGTCGAATTTCGGCAGCAGGCCGCGCGACTTGAGCAGTTCCAGCAGCACCACGTCGCCCATGCCGAAACCGAGCGCGGGCAAATCCACCTTGCCGCCGCTCAAGAGTTTGACGAGGTTGTCGTAGCGGCCGCCGCCGGCGATGGCGCGGAACTCGCCCTGGACATCAAAGGCTTCAAACACGACGCCGGTGTAGTAGGCCAGACCGCGGATGACGTGGTAATCCACCTTCACGAAATTTTTCAACCCTCGCGCGGCGAGATTTTGCAAAATGCTTTCCAGCTCGGCGGTTGGCTTGCCGGATTCGATGAATTGATTCACTTCCACGAGTAAGAATCCAAGCGCAAGCAGTTTCTTCTCCGATTCTTCCTTAGGCGTGCGTTCAAGCTTGTCAATGATTTGGAAAAAATCGTAAGCATTCCGGCTTCCGGCTTCCGACTTCCGGCTTCTCGCTTCATAAAATTCCTGCCACGCATTCCTGCTGCTCAAGCGGATGACGAAATCTTTTTCCGTCAGGCCAAACGCGCGCAGCGTGTCAATGAGCAGCGCGATCAATTCCGCGTCCGCCGCCGGGTCGGTTTCGCCAATCAAATCAGCGTTGAATTGAAAATGTTCGCGCAGGCGGCCCTTCTGCTGGCGTTCGTAGCGGAAGAGCTGCGGGATGGCGAACCATTTGATGGGCTTTTTGTAATTGCGCTCGTGCGCGGCGATCATGCGTGCAAGCGTCGGCGTCATTTCCGGCCGCAGCGCCACGGCGCGGTCGCCCTTGTCCACGAAGTTGTAAAGCTGGCCCGCGATTTCCTCGCCGCTTTTGGTGGTGAAGAGTTCGAGCGATTCGAGCGGCGGGCCGTCGTATTCGCGGAAATTGTAGCGCCGGGCGATGGCGCGCCATTTTTCAAAGATGAACTGGCGCGCGTCGGCGCTCCACACGTCGGTGTGCGGAACGGGTTCAGGATAGAAATCGCGAAATCCGGGCAATCGTTCCATGCCCGGATGATAAAAGCCGCGGGCGGTCCGCGCGAGACATTTTGGCTACGCTTTTGGCGTGAGCTTGAGGACATCAACGCGCATTTCCTTGCCGGCCTTGAATTTCACGGTGGCGCGGGCGGGAATAGCCACGTCATCTTCCGGTTTGTTGGGATTTCGTCCGACGCGCGCCTTGCGGACTTTGATTTCGAAGACGCCGAAGTTGCGCAATTCCACCTTGTCGCCCTTGGCGAGCGCCTCGGCGATGTAATCCAGCGTTTTTTGCACCACATCGAAAACCTGCTGCTGAACCAAGCCGGTTTCGTTGCTGATGCGGATGACTAGGTCACGTTTGGTTAGTGTCATGACTGTTTTGGTTTTAGGTTCCGTTTTTACTGAACAATGCGGACGGTCCAAAAATCGCTGGCCAGGCTGGCGTCGGTGACATAGGCGTAGGGCAGCGTGAAATAACCCTTCATGCCCCAGCCGGCGCCCCACGAATTGCGGACAATAAACCACTGCTTCGCATCGTCATAACCAACGCTGACCACCGCGTGGCCGCCGATAACGGCATCACCGCTTCGCGGCAGCGTGGCGTGGCCGGTCTTGGCGACGGATGTGCTTTCAAAGCTTTCATAAACCGTGAAGCCAAAAACAAACGGATAGCCCGAAGCGAGGCAACCTTTAAGCTGGCTCAATGTCTGTGTCACGCGCTGATACAGGATCACCTTGTATTTGCGGGCATCGGCATAGCATTCCGCGGTCGGCTTGGTTTTGAACCGGGCGATGTCGTAGGGCCATTCCGTTTCGGGACAATCGCCCTGTTTGGCGACGCTCTTGATGCCATCACGAATCTGCGCGCCGCTGTCCGAGGCCACCGAATGCTCGATGACGCGCTCGTTGTAATAAATGAACAACCGCGACGGCGTGAAATCCGGGGCGAGCTTCTGCTTCAGCCGGTCAAATTGAATCGCGCCGGCGATGGCATTGGCCGTGCAACTGCCGAGCTGGCCCTGATTATAAACCGGCGGGCATTGCGGGCGCAGATCCACTTTCGAAGGCAATGCACCGGTCATTTCCACCGGCGCGGCGTAAGGCTGGTCGCGGTGATCCGGCAAATCGGGCAGCCATCCGTAGCGGGACACTTTGAAAGGCATGATTTCCTGTTATCAAATCCGAAGGCAAATGTCCACAAAAACTAATTTTTTCTAACCCGCCACTGGCCGTTCTGAAAGTCATTTTCCAGTCTGAACGCTGCCGGTGATTTCGCGCACGTCGCTGATTTTTTTCCGTTCCATGAACTCGCGGATGCCGGCGATGACTTGCAGCGGCGTCTGCGGTTCGTAGAAATTTG
>Ga0181525_10001130_pt1 | contig 23013 bp, 25 predicted proteins | sample PEATcosm2014_Bin_48_FD_121100 | JGI IMG/M metagenome (GOLD analysis project Ga0181525, IMG submission 121100) | Peatland microbial communities from MTU Mesocosm Facility, Houghton, MI, USA - PEATcosm2014_Bin06_10_metaG | ecosystem: Environmental > Terrestrial > Soil > Wetlands > Peat | place... | reverse complement strand
GCCCAGCACCTTGTGCAGACATTCCAGCATCAGCCCGTCGCCGCCCAGGGCGACCATCACCTCCGCCTCGCGCGGGTCGAAATCGCCGTAAATCGCGGTCAGCTTGGCCCGCGCGGATTCCGCAAAATCCGTCCGCGCCGCCATAAAGGCTATTTTCACGCCAGTCTCCGATGCTCAAGAACCGGCATATTCGCCCGCACCCGCGCCGTGACGCCCGGATCCACCCAGGCGCTGGCCGAGCCTATCCCGTCCGACGCGCGCGCCACCACATGCCCCCAGGGGTCGACAATCATCGAATGGCCGTAAGTATGCCGCGCTTCGCCCCTGGCCTCGTAATGCACGCCGGTGCAAGCCGGCGCGGCGAACCAGCATTGCGTCTCGATTGCCCGCGCGCGCAGCAGCACCTCCCAATGGTCCTTGCCGGTTTGCAGGGTAAAGGCGGCGGGCAACATGATCAGCTCCGCACCCTGGCGGCGCAGGGCGAGAAACAGCTCGGCAAAGCGCAGATCATAACAAATCGCCAGCCCCACGGTCAGCCCGCCGATCTGGCAGGTCACCACCTTGTCCCCCGCGCCGTAAACCGCGCTCTCCTGATAGCCCTGCCCATCCGGCGTGGTGATGTCAAAAAGGTGGATTTTCCGGTACCGCGCCAGTTCCACGCCCTGCGGGCTGAACACCAGGCTGGTGTTGAAAATTTTTTCTCCCACCAGCTCGCCGATCGAGCCGCCATGTACATGCACGCCATGCGCTACCGCCATGCGGCGCAGGAACTCATACGCCGCGCCGCCTGCCCCACCCGGCTCCGGCAGTACCTCGGCGGCGGCGAACTTCGTCGCCCGGTCGCCACCCAAACACGTCCAAATCTCCGGCAGCGCGATCAGATCCGGCTTGCCCGCCGTCACCACGCCCTCCATGAGCGTGCGCGCCTGTGCGATATTCGCCACCTTGTCCGCCGAGGGCGACATCTGGACCACACTCACGCGCATGACGGCTCCTTCATTCAACCGGCCTTGACCATAGCGTTAATCATTCGCCCTGGCCATGCACTTTGCGGATGAGGTAGCCGGGCCGCTGCTTGGTCTCCAGATAAATCCGTCCGATATACTCGCCCAGCAGCCCGATGCTGATGAGCTGCACGCTGCCGAAAAACGTGACCGCGACAAAGAGCGAGGCATAGCCCGGCACCGGATTACCGAAAATCAGCGTGCGCACCACGATGAACAGCGCGTAGAGAAACGTCCCCAGCGCACTCAGCGCCCCCAGATAGGTCCACACCTTCAGCGGCAAAGTGGAGAAACTGGTAATCCCCTCAATGGCAAAATTCCACAGCGCCAACCCCGCAAACTTGCTCACCCCCGCCGCCCGGGGGGCGCGCGCATACTCCACCGTCACCGTGCGGAACCCCACCCAGGCGAACAGCCCTTTCATAAAGCGCTGGCGCTCCGGCAATTGCTTCAGCGCCTCCACCACGATGCGGTCCATCAGGCGGAAATCGCCGACATTCTCCGGGATCTGCGTCTTGGAAACCCGGTTATGCAGGCGGTAGAACCAGGACGCCGTCTGGCGTTTCAGCACGCCGTCGCTGGCGCGGTCGGTGCGCTTGGCCACCACCACCTCGGCGCCCGCGCGCCACGCCGCCACCATCTGCGCGATCAGCTCCGGCGGGTCCTGCAAATCCGCATCCATCGGAATCACCGCCGCCCCGCGCGCCGCCGCAATCCCGGCGGTCAGCGCCGCCTCCTTGCCGAAGTTGCGGGAGAACTCGATGACCGTGAACCGCGCATCTTCTTGCGCCACAGCGACCAGCTTCAGCAGCGTGGCATCCTCGCTGCCGTCATCCACACAGATAATTTCCCACTGCGTGCCCTCAATCGCCGCCAGGCACGGCAGCACCGCGTCGCAAAATGGCTGAATCGCCGCCGCCTCATTATAAAACGGCACCACCAGGGAGAGCTTCTGGCTCATGCGTGCGGCACGGTGAACACCGTCACATCATCCACCGCCCGCGCCGCCCAGCCCAGGCTGTGCAGTGCCGCCCACTCGCCCGCAGCCGTGCCCGGCCCCGCCACCACATATTGCGCGCCGGTAGCCTGGCAAAACGCCGCGAAATCCGCCGGAAACTGCGCTGGAAACCGCTTGAAAAACATGTCCAGCACCGCCGGATAAGCCTGCATCGCCTTCGGCGGAAAGCCGAGATACCCGCCCACCTGACTAAAGCCGAACCGGTTCTCCGCCTGCCAGTAGGAGGACGGGCCGCTAATCGAGAACGGCAGGATCAACAGCCTGGGGTTCGGCCCCAGCACCGCCTCCACCCGCCCCGGCTGGAAAAACGCCGATTCCGGCGCGAGCGTGGTGGGATGAAAAATCGGCAGCAGCGACACGCAGGCCAGCACGCCCCAAACCACCCGCCGCCCGCCGCCCTGCGCAATCCACCCGGCCACCAGAATCGCGGTAATCAGCGACGCATACAGCATAAACCGCCCCGGCAGCGCCGCACCCAGCAGCGGCAGATGCACCAGCGCCGCCCAGGGCAGCACGATCCCGGTCTCACGCCCGCCCAGCCACAGACTCGGCCCCAGGCTGGCCACCAGCACCACCCCCAGCATCACCAGCAGCAGCCGGGATTCCTTACGCTGCCAAAACCCCCGCCACGCCGCCGCCAGGATGAGGATCACCGGCAGGCCGAGATACCCCGTCTGCTCATCCAGCCCGCCCGAAAACCGCCGGGTCAACGGCGCGAACAGCGCCCCGCCCACAGCGGTGGCCTGCGTCGGCAGCATGATGTTCAGCAGGTCGTTCGAAAACAGATGCGGCCACACCGCCGGATGCGCGACATCATACGGATAGCGCAGCATGGCCATCAGCAGCGGCGAGATCAGCAGCAGCACCACCGGCACGGCGCATAGCCCGTCCACCGCCAGCGCGCGCAGCGCCGCGCGGTAGGCGGGCAGCGTTCCATAGGCCAGCGCATAGGCAATGCCGCTGAACAGGATAAAGCTGGCGAAAATCTCCTCGGAGATGAGGAATTGTGCCGCGAGAAAAATCCCGATCCAGAAAACCGCCGTCAGCCGCTGGGTCTTTCCCTTCACCCGGCGCAGCACCACGAGCAGGATCAGCGGCACGAAGACGGTGAAATCCAAATTCAGATGGTCGAAACTCTGCGCCGCCTCATAGGAGGAAAATCCGAACAGCCAGCCGCCGAATACCGCCGCCAGCGGCACGCCGAAAATCTCCAGGCACAGCAGATACGCGGCAAACGCCGCCAGGATCGGCCCGCCCAGCGTCAGCAGGTTGAAGGAGAAAATCACCCCCCAGGCCCAAGTGACCGGCCAGATAAAAAACGCCAGCATCGGCACGCTGGTGGTCCAGCCCAGATTAAGCCCCCCCGGCTGCCATAACAGATGCGAATCCATCGCCAGCGCATGATGGCTGAACGCCCAGGGCCACCACGCCAGGAACCACATGATCAGCGACGGATCGGCGCTCACCCCCAGCACCTGATGCGTCAGCGAAGCCCCGTGGTCGAGAAAAGCCCAGGCCCCCAGTGCGTAAAGCAAAACTGCCGCGCCGTGCCACTGATTAAACCCCGGCTTCTCCGCCATGCGCCGCTCCTGCATGCACCTTGAACAAGGATGCACCAAAAAAACAAACAATCAACCCGGTGAGCTGAATCACCACCCACCACCACAGAATTTCCGAGAACAGGAAAAACCCGAACTCGGGATAAAAGGCCCAGGCCGGAGGCAGCGCCCAATTCGCGCCAACCGTCACCATATTTCGCAAAAAATCTTCCCAGAGCAGAATAAAAACCGCGCCCAGCAGCCAGCCCACCCGGCGCTGCCCCGCCATTGCCCAAAGCCCCGGCAACGTGAGCAGCAGAAAAATCGCCCGATAGGGGATATTCTGTGCCATATAAAAACAAAACACCATCACCATCGCGCCCGCCGTCAGCAGCAGGCTTTTCTCTTCATCCAGGCTGCGGAAGGTCTTTTTATAAACCGGCGCAGTCTTGATCCCCACCACCAGCCCGGCAATCGTTAAAATCCGCGTCGCCAGCTGCATCATATCCACGGCATTGGGATGATACACCCCGGCCAGATACTGCGCCGCATTGGGGTAGAGCGTCAGCGCCGGCATATAGCGCAGCAGCGCCAGCCCAAACGGAATATCCGCCGCGCCAAATATCCCGCGGAAGGGCAGCCCCACCGGCATCACGCGCATCGCCGCCGCCATGGCCTGGGCAAAATGCGCCCCGAACAACACGCCCAGCGCCACCACCGCCACCGCTGCCGCCAAAATCTGCGCCCCGCGCTCGCGCACCATCAGGCCCAGCAGCACCGCCGGATAAAACTTGCACGCCGCCGCCAGCCCAAACACGCCATAGCCCAGCAGCGCCGCCCAACGGTTCACCCGCAGCAGCGCCACTCCCAGCAGCGTGGCTAAGAAAATCGCCACATCCAAATTCCCCCGCTCCAGGGCAAAAATCACCGTGCCCGAACATGCCGCGCCCACGCGCATCAGCAGCTCGGCGCGCGAGGCCGCCACCGGCAGCGCCGCCAGCGCCAGCAAAAACCCCACCCCCAGCGCCACCGCGCCCGCCACCGTATCCTGCGGCCCCACCGGCAGGTGCAGCAAAAGCGGCGAGTAATTGAAGATCCCGCCATGCATGCACGCACTCGGCCCATACACATTCACGCCCGCGCGCCAGCACGCGCCCGCCTGCAAAACCGCCTCAAAATCGTTGAACGGGCGCGGCGTCTGCGGCATGGCGTCGGCCACCCACAGCACTTGCGCGTAAAGATGCGGCGCGGCCAGCCACAGCAGCGCAAACGCCAGATAAACCAGCAGCCCCGCCAGGCTCGGCGCAGCCCGCCAGACGTTAGACTTTCGGATCACTCAGCCCCGCCGCCCGGATGCGCGCCGCTTCCTCGTCCCAGCCCGGCCGCTCATTCACCCGCAGAAACAAATCGACCTTGCATTCCAGCAGCGCCTCCAGCTCGCGCCGCGCCCGCGTGCCGATCTCCTTAATCCGCGCCCCCTTGGCGCCGATGAGAATCCCCTTATGGCTGGCCTTGGTCACGTAGATGATCGCATCAATCCGCGCCCCGCCCTTCTTCACCTTAAAGCTCTCGGTCTCCACGGTGGCGCCGTAAGGCACCTCGTCGCGCGTTTGCAGGAAGATCTGCTCGCGCACAATTTCCGCCGCCAGCAGCCGGTCCGGCAAATCCGTCAGCTCGTCCTCGGGGTACAGATGCGGCCCTTCCGGCAGCTTGGCCACACAGAAATCCAGCAGCACCTCGATGCCGTCCCCGGTCGCCGCCGAGATCATGAACACCTGCTCAAACGCCGCCAGCGCCGCCAGATCCTGCGTCAGCGGGAGCAGCTTATGGCGCTCGATCAAATCCACCTTGTTCAGCACCAGCGCCATCTTGCGCCCGGTAGCGGCCACCTTCTCGACAATCTCGCGCACCGCGTTGGTCAGTCCCTGCTTGGCGTCCACCAGCAGCAGCACATAATCGGCCTCGGTGGCACCATCCCAAGCCGCCGCCACCATGGCGCGGTCCAGCCGCCGCTTGGGGTTAAAAATCCCCGGCGTATCGACAAACAAAATCTGCGCCTCGCCGCGCGGCAAAATCCCCAGCACCCGCGCGCGCGTGGTCTGCGCCTTGGGCGTCACGATGGAGAGCTTGGCCCCCGTCAGCCGGTTCAGCAGGGTCGATTTCCCCGCATTCGGAGCGCCGATGAGCGCAATAAATCCGCATTTCGTCATGGTGGTAAAATTCCTAATAAGGCTTGCGCCGCCGCCTGTTCCGCCGCGCGCTTAGATCCCGCCTGGCCCCGCGCCGAGGCCTCGCCCACACTCACCTGAATAACAAAATGCGGCGCGTGCGACGGCCCGGATTGTTCAACAACATCATACGCCGGCAAGGCCAGCGCCCGTTTCAACGCCCATTCCTGGAGCGCCGTCTTGGGGTCTTTGGGCGGGATAAACTGCCTGTCCACCACGCCGCCCATCACGCGGCGGATAAAATCGCGCGCCGGAACCAGCCCTGCATCCAGGTACAGCGCGCCGATCAACGCCTCCAGCGCATCCGCCAGCACGGTCGGCTGGTCGCACACGCCGCGCTTGGCCTCGCCCGGCGCCACGCTCAGCATCCCCGCCAGACCATTATCCTGCGCAATCAACGCCAGAGACGGCTTGGACACCAGCGCCGCCAGACGCGGCCCCAATTTGCCTTCCTGCTCATCGGGGAAGCGCTCAATCAGCCACTCCGCCACCACCAGCCCCAGCACGCGGTCGCCGATAAACTCCAGCCGCTCGTTCGAGCCAACCCCCTTCGCCCCGGCGGCGGAGCGGTGGGTCAACGCCTCGGAAAGCAGTTTCGGGCGTGCAAACCGGTGGCCCAGCAGCCCTTGCGCGGCGGTTAAATTCCTCACGAAATCGAATGAAACATCCGGCCCCACCGGATTTCGAACGGCCATTCCCAGACCTCATAGAACGGATATTGCAGGTCGATGGAGAAGAAGATCATATTGGCCGGACCCACGACATTTTCCATCGGCACATAGCCCACCGGCCCGTCCATAAACCGCGAATCCTCGGAATTATCCCGGTTATCGCCCATCATGAACAAATCGCCCGGCGGCACGGTATAAACCGGGGTGTTATTGGCAAACCCTTCGCTCGTCAGCTTCAGAATCGGATGCGTGACGCCGCCCGGCAGCGTCTCGGAGAATTCCTGCGCCACCACCGGCCCGCCGTCGCTGTCATCGGTGAAATTGCCCACCGGCGTCTCCGGCACGGCCACGCCGTTGAGAAACAGCTGCCCGCCGGTCACCTGGATGGTGTCGCCCGGCAGCCCGACCACGCGCTTGATGAAATCCTCATCCGGCAGTCCCGGCGGACGGAACACGATCACCTCGCCGCGCGTAATCGGCTTGCCCAGCACCCGCCCGGAGAAAAAATCCGGCGAAAACGGGAAGGAGAAGTGCGAATAGCCATTGGCAAACTTGTTCACAAACAAATAGTCGCCGACCAGCAGCGTCGGCACCATGCTGCCCGAGGGGATGAAAAACGGCTCGAACAGGAAGGTGTGAATCCCCACCGCGATAATCCCGGCATAGAAGATCGTCTTGAAGAATTCGGCCGTCGAGGAATGTTTCTGCGCCATGGATCAGCCTGTCGGTAAGGGTTGCGGCATCAAGCGCGGCGCTAGCGGCTTGTCAAGAAATTGGCGCCTCAGCTCACCCGGTGAAACATCCGGCCCCAGCGCATTTCCCCCGGCCACAGCCAAAACGCCCAGCCCGGCCCCTGTAAATCCATCGAGCCCAGGACCATCACCGCCGGCCCCAGCACGTTCTCCAGCGGCACATAGCCCACCGGCCCGTCCAAAAAGCGCGAATCCTCGGAATCGTCACGGTTATCGCCCATCATGAACAAATCGCCCGGCGGCACGGTGTAAACCTGGGTGTTGTTGGCATCGATGCTCCCGGAAAACTCCGGCCCATCCGTCTGCTTTAAAATCGGATGCACCTTGCCGCCCGGCAGCGTCTCCAGATAGCGCTCCGCCATCACCGCCGTGCCGGAGCTGTCATCGCTGAACGGCCCGGTATCGGCGCGCGCCACCTGCACGCCGTTAATCAGCAACTGCCCGCCCATCACCTGAATCGTATCGCCCGGCAGGCCGACCACGCGCTTGACGAAATCCTCATCGGGCAGCCCCGGCGGGCGGAACACCACGACATCGCCGCGCTTGGGAGCCCCGCCCAGCACGCGGCCGGAGAACCAATGCGGCGCGAAGGGAAAGGAGAAGCGCGAATAGCCGTAGGCGAACTTGTTCACGAACACATAATCGCCCACCAGCAGACTCGGCACCATGCTGCCCGAGGGAATCCACACCGGCTCAAACAGCAGGGAGTGAATCCCCACCGTAATCAGCCCCGCATAAAAAATCGTCGTGAGAAATTCGCCAATCACGTGAGGCTTCTTCTGCGGTTGCGCCATGTTCAAACCTGCTCTTAATTTGCACCGCATCAAGCCTGGAGCTTGCGGCTTGTCAAGAAATGGGTGCAGAGAGACGCCACCCTTCGCCCGACCCGCATTGAAGAAAGACGTGCCCATGTATAAGCCCACCGGCATCTCCCTCCTTGTCCTCGCCGCCGCCCTGGCGCTCAGCGCTCCGGCGCAGGCCAAACGGCACCACGTGGCCGCCGCCACCCCCACCGCGCCGGACCCGCTTGCCGTGACCGCCCTGCCCTCCGGCCCGCCGCCGGTGCCAGACAGCCCCACGGCGGACGCCAGCACCCCCGCCCCGCCCACTTTGCCGGACGCCACCGCCTACGTGCTGATGGACGCCACCACCGGCGCCATCCTGGCCGAAGCCGCGCCGAATCTGCCCGTGGCCCCCGCCAGCCTGACCAAGCTGATGACCGCGCACCTCACCTTCCAGGCCCTGCATGGCGGCGCCCTGAAGCTCGACCAGACCGTGCCCATCAGCGTGGATGCCTGGCACGCCGGCGGCTCGCGCATGTTCCTGGACCCCACTTCGGTGGTCACGGTGGACCAGCTGCTGCACGGCCTGATCATCGTCTCCGGTAACGACGCCGCCATCGCCTTGGCCGAACAGGTCGGCGGCAGCCAGGACGCGTTTGTGCAGATGATGAACAAAACCGCCGCCAATCTCGGCCTCACCAACACCAACTACACCAACCCCACCGGCCTGCCGGACCCGGCTTTGCACACCACCGCGCTGGACGTCGCCACGCTGAGCCGCGCCATCCTCACCGACGAGCCCGAAATCCTCGCCATCTCCAAGGAGCAGAGCTACACCTACGACAACGTCAACCAGGCCACCTGGAACCCGGTCCTGGCGCATGACGCCACCGTGGACGGGCTGAAAACCGGCCTGACCACCGAGAGCGGCCATTGCATCGACGCCACCGCCCTGCGCAGCGGCAACCGCTACATCGCCGTGGTGATGGGCGGCCCGACCTGGACCGCCAGCACCGCGTCCATTGAGGCGCTGCTCGATTACGGCCAGAAATTCTTCACCGACACCACCATCGCCACCGCCAACCAGCCCATCGCCACGCTGCAAAGCCCGGCGCTGGATTCCGGCAGCGTCGCCGTCGGCCCGGCCACCACCATCACCCTCACCCTGCCGACGGATGCCGTGGGCAAAGTCACCAGCAGCATCGCCTACACGGCGGACCTCACCCCGGGCGTCACCCTCGATGAGCCCGTGGGCACCGTCACCTACACGCTGGGCGCCAAAACCCTGGCCACCGCGCCGGTCATCGCCCTGGCCGACTCGCCCGCCGCCGGCCTCTTCACCAAAATCAAACGCAAGTTGAGCAAATACCTATGAGCGATACCCCTCCCGACCACCTCTCCAACGACCCCAAATCCCCCTACTTCGACGAGCCCACGCTCGCGCGCGGGATCGGCATCCGTTTCAACGGCGTCGAGAAGAACAACGTGGAGGAATACTCCATCTCCGAGGGCTGGGTCCGCGTCGCCCTGGGCAAATCCGTGGACCGCTTCGGCAAGCCGATGACGATGAAGCTCAAAGGCAAGGTGGAAGCGTATTTCCAGGATACCGTCGAAGGCTAAGGGCTTCGCCCTTAGAACCCACCAGGGGCTTTGCCCCTGGTGGGCGCCCCGCCGCGCCTTTGACAAACCCACTTCCCCAAGGCAGCCTCCGGCCAATAAAACGCCAGGAACCCTGTCTTGACCAACACCCTCACCCTAACCTGCGCCGACGGCACCCGGCTCCACGGCCATCTGTGGACACCCACGCAGCCTGAGCGCGGCACCATCATCATCAACCCCGCCACCGGCGTGCGCGCCACTTATTACCATTACTACGCCCGCTTCCTGGCCGAGCACGGCTTCGCCGTCCTCACCTACGACTATCGCGGCATCGGCGCCTCCCGCCCGGCCAACATGCGCGGGGTCAAGGCCAACTGGCGCGTCTGGGGCGAACAGGATTTCAACGCCGCCATCGCCTATGCCCGCCACCGCGCGCCCACCGGCACGCTGGCCGTCATCGGCCACAGCATCGGCGGCTTCCTCATCGGCTTCGCCCCCCTTGCCGGCGAGCTGACGCGCATCCTCACCGTCGGCGCGCAATACGCCTACTGGCCGGACTACGCCCCCGCCCAGCGCGTCAAACTCCTGGCCAAATGGCACCTCACCATGCCGCTGCTCACCAGCCTGTTCGGCTATTTCCCCGGCAAGCGCCTGGGCTGGCTGGAGGACATCCCCGCCGGCATCGCCCATGAATGGAGTTTCCGCCGCGCCCGCCTGGAGAGCAGCTACCCGGCGCAGGAGCGCACCGCCGTCCTCGCCAGTTTCGCCGCCGTGCGCGCCCCCACCCTGGCGCTCAGCACCACCGACGACGAATTCGCCACCCCAGCCGCCATGCACCGTGCCCTGGCCTATTACAAAAACAGCGACCGCCAGTTCGTCCACCTCACGCCCCAGGCGCTCGGCTTCCCCGCCATCGGCCATTTCAACCTCTTCCACGCCCGCCACCAGGGCGGCTTTTGGACCGCCAGCCTGCGCTGGCTGCAAGCGGGGGAAAACCCGTGGCCCGCCGCGACCACGCATTTCCCCGCCGGAGACTGATGGATTTGGGTGAAGCCGTTCTTTTTTGAACCATTTTGCGCGGCCCGATTCAGACTTCGCTGACGCTCAGTCATCGGGACGCGGCGAACCAAAAAACTCTTATTAATCTGGGACATGGGCTTTGGCGTCACCCCAGCCCATGTCCCAGATTAATAAGAGTTTTTGCGCGCTTTTTTTAAAAAGCGCTGCTTCCTGCCACGCTCTACCCCGGCCGTTTCATATCAAACCGGCTCTCCGGCGTAATCAGCGCATAAGCGCTGGCCCCGCCCGCGCGCAGCACAATCCCCGCGCCAAACGTATCAAACACCCCGTTTTTCAGCAGCGCGTCATCAATATGCACGCCCACCACTTCCCCCAGCACCAGCCACGCCTGCGCAGGCACGCCGTCATGGCTCTTCAGCTGCACGATATCCGCCACCTTGCACTCAAAGTTCACCGGGCTCTCCGCCACGCGCGGCGGCGCCACCAGCCGGGATTCCGCCTTGCCCAGCCCGGCCAGCGTAAACTCATCCACCCCATACGCCGCCGCCGCCGAGCAGGCATTCATCCGCTCGGCCAGCGCCCGCGTCGTCAGGTTCCACACAAACTCGCCGCGCTCGCGCACATTGCGCAGCGAATCCTTTGCCCCCACGCTGGAGAAGCCAATAATCGGCGGCGTGTAGCAAAACGCATTGAAAAAACTATACGGCGCCAGATTTACCGACCCATCCACCCCTTGCGTCGAAACCCAGCCAATCGGCCTGGGCCCGACAATGGCGTTAAACGGATCATGCGCCAGCCCATGCCCGCGCCCCGGTTCATAAAACATATCCGCCCCCTACTCCGAGGCCCGATACTGCCCCCGCCCGGGCCTAACTCACAAGCCCGCTGTGATACACCCCGCGCCGCCCGTCATTCATCCGCATCTCAAACCGGCACACCTGGCCGCCGCCCTCATACCTGGCCTCTTCCAGCGCCAGCTCGGCGCGGCGCACCAGCTCCTGCGCCTGGCTCAGCTCCGCCAGCCCGATAAACGCCGCCACCCCGCAGCTCACGTTCAGTCCGCCCAGCCCGCGCACCACGTCCAGCATCGCCTCCGCCACCCTCGCCGCGCCAAAATCATCGGCCAACGGCAACAGCACCGCCATTCTGGCCCCCTCATACCGCGCCACCAAATCCCCCGCCCGCCTCGGCACCGCCTTCACCGCCTGCGCCACGCGGCGCAGACACTCATACCCCGCCGCCTGGCCAAATTGCCGGGTAAACGCGTCCAAACCGTCCAGCTCGATCAGCACCAGCCCCAAATTCTGCCCGCTGCGCACCGCGCGCTTAAATTCCTGCGCCAGACACACCTCAAACCGCCGCCGGTTAAACAGCCCGGTCAACGCATCCTCCAGCGTAATCTCCCGCAGCGCCTCACTCGCCCTACGCGCCGCCTCGTTGGCCTCCAGCGCCCGCGCCTCCGCCTGCCACTGCCCGGTCACATCCACCAGCACGCCCAGAACCTCCGCCCCGCGCATTTGCCCGCACAGAATCACATGCCGCGTCTCCGCATCCGGCCGGCGCAGCCGCACCCGCGCCTCGCCGCCCTGGGCCAGCACGGCGGCCACCTCTGCCCGGTCCTCTGCCTGAAACAGCGCCAGCACCGCCTCCACCCCCGGCACAAACGCGCCCGGATTCACCCCGTGAATGCGGTACATCTCCGCCGACCATTCCAGGCTCCCGGCCCTCCGCCACTGGCCAAACTGCGCCAGCGGCCCGGCCATCTCCAGCCACACGCACGCGGCGTCCGCCGGGCGCTGCCGCCCCAGCGCATAGGCCAACGCCCCCGCCAAGGCGGCCAGCACCAGCATCAGAGCGCCGCCAGCGCTTCAGTAAACGCACTGACATGGTTCACGCACACCAGATTCCCCCCGGCGGCCCGCGCATCCGCCAGCGCCTTGCTCGCCCGGCGCGTCAGCTCCAGCGGATTATACAAATCATCCATGCCGACAAACGCCGCCGCCCCGCAGCTCACCGTCAACTGCCCGGAGCCATGCCCGGCATTGGGCAGCCCCAGCGCCCGCACCGCCTCGGCAATCAGCGTCCCCACGCGCATCGCCCCACCGGGGTCGGCCAGCGGCAGCAGCACGGCCAGCACCGCGCCCTCGTATCGCGCCACCACATCGCCGGTGCGGCGCGGCATCGCCTGCACCGCCTGGGCCACGGCGCGCAGGCAGGCATCGCCCTCAAACCTCCCATAATGCGCGTTAAACGCCCGGAAATGGTCAATCTTCACCAGCACCAGCCCGAGCGGCTTGCGGCTGCGCACCGCGCGCTTGAACTCATGCCCCAGGCTCAGATCAAACTGCTTACGGTCCGCCAGCCCGGTCAGCGCATCCTCCAGCGCACTCCCCGCCACCGGCCGCAGCCTCGCCTCGGCGCGTTTGGGCTCGGTCACATCCACCATCACCCCGTTGAGCCCGGCCACCTTGCCGGTGCCGCCCAGCGCCACCGCCCCACGCAGCAGCACATGGCGGATCTCCCCATCCGGCCGCCGCAGCCGCGCCGGCATCTCAAACGACCCCTTTTCCGCCATCGCTTCCTGCATCAGCGCACTCAGCCGCTTGCCGTCCACCGGATGAAACCCCGCCAGCGCCGTCTCCAGCCGCGGCTTATAATGCTCGCGCCACAGCCCATGGATGCGGAACATCTCATCCGACCACACCAGCTGGTTCTCCGGCGCCAGCAGCTGCCAATGCCCGACATGCGCGGTCTGTTCCGCCAGCTTCAGCCACGCCATCCCCGCCGCCACCTGCGCCTCCGCCCGGCGCGCGCGCATCTCCAGCCGCGTATTCACCACATGCAGCTGCCCCTGCTTCAGCCGCTGCACCAGCGGCCAGAAGCTCACCGGCAGCGCCAGCAGGCAAATCCCCGCCAGCACCTGCAAGCCTTGGGTCATCATCGGGGAATTCAGCTCCGCCGCCACCACCAGCCCCGCCTGTAGCAGCGCCCCGGTGAGCACCACCTCCATCACCACCGGGCGCCGCCCGCGCACCGCCGGTTCCGCCGCGTCAAACAAATCGTTCACCGCAAACGCCATCACGATATACGCGACCGCCCCAAGCACATTCGAAATCATGATGTTCACCCCAGGATAAAACTTAACAACTCGTTTCATCCCTAGGATAGCAGGGGCAAAGTTAACCCCGCTCTAACGGCTCCGCCGAAATAATCACCTGCGCATAGGCATAAGGGTATTCATCGGTCAGCGAGAGCGCGATATGCGCCTGATACCCCGCCGGCGTCAGACTCTCCAACCGCGCCAGCGCCCCGCCATGCAGCGAGATGGTCGGCTGCCCGCTGGGCAAATTCACCACCCGCAAATCCGAGAGGAACACCCCGCGTGAAAACCCCGTGCCCAGCGCCTTGGCGCAGGCCTCCTTGGCGGCAAAGCGCTTGGCGTAACTCGCCGCCCGCGCATGTTCCCGCCGCTCCGCGCGCGCGCGCTCCACCTCGGAAAACACCCGCTCGGTAAACCGCTCGCCATGCCGCGCCAGCACCGTCTCGATGCGCCGGATATCGCAAATATCCGAGCCCAGCCCGAGGATCACGACTTCGCCCGCTCCACCTGCGCAATCCCGCTGGCCCCGCGCAAGCCGCCGATCACCTGGTTCAGATGCCGCACATCGCGCACTTCCACATCCAGGATGGCTTCAAAAAAGTCCTGCTGGCGATGCACGACTTTCAAATTCGCAATGGCGCCCTCATGCTTGGAAACCGCATTGGTCAAATTCGCCAGCGCGTTCGGGTTATTGCTGGCAATCACGCTGATGCGCCCAATAAACTTATGCGCCTTCGGATCCGCCCGGCTCAGCGTGCTCAAATCCCAATCGACATCGAGGAACCGCTCCGGCGTCGCGGCAAAGGTCTCCAGCGTCACGCAATCCTTGGTATGCACGGTCACACCCTTGCCGTTGGCGACGATGCCGACAATCTTATCGCCCGGCAGCGGATGGCAGCAGCCCGCGTAATGCACATCCATCCCGGCCACCAAGCCGGTAATCGCCATCCCAGCCTCGCCCTTGGGCGAGAGGTTGCGCGGCGAGCGCGCGGTGAGCGACTGGCCCATAAACGCCGGCATCATCCGAGGTGCGCGCGCCTCGCGCAGCTCCGGATACGCCGCATGCACCACATCCTTCGGCCCGATCGTCCCCGTCGCCACCGCGACGTAAAGATCGTCCAAACTCGCCTGCTTCAGCGTCTTGGCTGTGGCATCCAGCACTTTTTCGGACCCATCCACGCCTTCCTGACGGAACGCCTTGGCCAGAATCGACTTGCCCGTATCGCGGTGCTGATCGCGTAATTGCTGCGCCAGGAAGCGCCGTATCCGCGCCCGCGCCTTGCCGGTAATGACAAACCGTTCCCAAGCGGGCGACGGCGTGCCGCCCCGCGCGGTCAGAATCTCCACCTGATCGCCGTTCTGCAATTCATAACGCAGCGGCATCAACCGCCCGTTAATCCGCGCGCCGACACAAGTATCGCCAATCTGGCTATGCACGGCATAGGCAAAATCCACCGAAGTCGCCCCGCGCGGCAACTGGATCAACTGCCCCTTGGGCGTAAAACAAAACACCTGGTCCTGGTAAAGCTCCAGCTTGGTGTTTTCCAAAAAGTCATCCGGCGCCGCCGAGTTTTCCAGAATTTCCAACAGATCCTGCACCCAGCGGAACTGTTTCAAATCCTTCTGCGACGCATCCGCCTGCTTATAAAGCCAGTGCGCGGCCACGCCGTTTTCCGCCACCACCTGCATATCGGCGGTGCGAATCTGAATCTCGATCTTCTGATTGCGCGGATGCCGCAGCGTCACGCCCGTATGCAGCGACTGATAGCCGTTGGCTTTCGGCGTCGAAATATAATCCTTGAACCGCCCGGCAATCACCGGATACGCCGCATGGATCGCCCCCAGCCCGACATAACAATCCTCGCGCGTCGGCACGATGATGCGGAACGCCATAATATCCGAGAGCTGCTCGAACGTGACATTGCGCCGCTGCATTTTCTCCCAGATGGAATAAGGCGATTTCTCACGCCCGGTGATTTCCACCGTATTCAGCCCGGCCGCCCGGCAGACGCGCAGCAATTCCTGCCGCACTTCCTCAATAACATCCGCCCCCTGCCCGCGCAGAAAGTTCAACCGCGCCTGGATGGTGTCATACGCCTCGGGGTCCAGCTCCGCGAAAGATCGCGTCTGCAACTCGGTCTTCACCGATTCCATGCCGATGCGTTCAGCCAGCGGCGCGTAAATCTCCATCGTCTCGCGCGCAATGCGCTGGCGCCGCGCGGGCGCACTCACCGCGCCGATGGTGCGCATATTATGCAGCCGGTCCGCCAGCTTGACGATAAGCACGCGGATATCCTTGCTCATCGCCAGCACCAGCTTACGGAAATTCTCCGCCTGCTTGGTCCGGTCCGACTGCAATTCCAGCCGCGTCAGCTTGGTCACGCCGTCCACCAGCCCGGCCACTTCCGGGCCAAAGCGTTTCTGCACCACCGCCAGCGTAATCGAGGTGTCTTCCACCACATCATGCAGCAGCGCGGTAATAATCGACGACGCATCCAGCCGGTAGCCCGCCAGAATCGTCGCCACCGCCAGCGGATGGGTGATGTAGGGTTCGCCGTTATCGCGTTTCTGCTCCTCATGCGCGGCCGAAGCCATCGCATAAGCCTCGTCGATCACCGCCGGATCAGCCTTGCTGTCATAAGCGGCGATGCGCGAGAGCAGCCCGCTCAGCTCCGGGTGCGGCACAGCCGCCCCCACTCCCTCAGGCGCATAAACCAGGGTTCTGGTGCGCCTGCCTTCAAACATGGGGCTTAGCGGCGCGTCTTGCCGCCGAGTTCGGCCTCGATCGCCGCCTGAATATCCTCAGGCGTCATCTCCTCGGCCTCGGCGGCCATCGCGGCGGCCTCTTCCTCGGCGGACACATCCTGCAAGCCAAAGATGTTCTGGTCGGTCGGGATCAGATCGAGCACTTCCTCGTCCACCGGCTCCGGTTCCGGCACGCGCGAGAGCGAACGCACCAGATCCTGCTCCAAATCCGGGAGCGAGACGGTCTCTTCGGCGATTTCGCGCAGGGCGACCACCGGGTTTTTATCATTATCCCGGTCGATGGTGAGCTGCTCACCCCGGCTGATATTACGGGCACGCTGCGCCGCGAGCAGAACCAGCTCAAACCGGTTCGGCACTTTTAAAACGCAATCCTCGACGGTGACGCGGGCCATCCAAAACGCTCCAGGCAATTCGTTGAACGCGCAACTTAACCCCTGCGCAGCCCCGGCGCAAGTCTCCAGCGCTGCTTAAAGCCCGTCCTCATGCCAGGGTTGAACGCCCTGCTCGGGTAATTCGGACAATAATGTCGCCACACTGCGCCGGAACACCGGATGCCGCCAGCCCGGCGCCACGTCCATAATCGGGCGCAGCACAAAGGCCCGCAGATGCGCCCTTGGATGCGGCAGCACCGGCACCGGTGTCGCCCGGATGGCGCCGTTGATGTCGATAATATCCAAATCCAGCGTCCGCGGCCCGTTCACCTCCCGCCGCTCGCGGCCAAACTGCACCTCGATCTCATGCAGCCGGCTGAGCAGCGCCCCCGGCTCGATCTCGCCGCGCAGCCGGAGCACGCCATTGCAATAATCCGGGAAATCCAAGCGCGGCAGCGAAACCGTGCGATACCACGACGACAGCGCAACAAACGACAGCCCCGGTATCTCGCGCAAAACTGGCACCACCGCGCAGCATGTCTCAATCGGCGAGGCACCGTCCAGCCCGGGGAGATTCGCCCCGATCGCAATGAGTATCATAAAAACGAACGCCCCACGACAGCAGGCCTTTCAAGATCGCGCCATTTTGCGTAAACTGCGGCCTATCTAACATTTTTAACAATCGTGTATATCAATTTTAACTTTATTTCCACGTCAGGAACGAAAACCCCATGAGGTTTATCCCCCAGGAACGCACGGCACTTTTCATCGACGGTGCCAATCTTTACGCCGCCACACGCAGCCTCGGCTTTGACATCGACTACCGCAGGTTGCTCGATTACTTCGGTGGCAAAATGAATTTGATACGCGCCTATTACTACTCCGCCCTGCTGGAAACTGAGGAGTATTCCCCCCTCAAACCACTAACAGACTGGCTGGCCTATAATGGTTACAGCCTCGTCACCAAACCCGCCAAAGAGTTCACCGACGCCCAGGGACGCCGCCGCATCAAAGGCAATATGGACATCGAACTGGCCATCGACATGCTGGAACTGGCCCCCAAACTCGACCACGCCATCCTCTTCTCCGGCGACTCAGATTTCCGCCGCCTGGTGGAAGCCGTGCAACGCAAGGGTGTGCGCGTTTCGGTCATCTCCACCATCAAAACCAGCCCGCCGATGATCGCCGACGAACTGCGCCGCCAGGCCGACCAATATATCGAACTGGCCGACATCGCCCCCGAATTCACCCGCAAACAACCCGAATCGCGCAACCCCCGCCCCATCCGCGACGACGACTACGAATGACCCCGGATAAAAACTGCCCCCTCTGCCCGCGCCTGGCCGCCTACCGCGCGGAGTACCGGGCGAAGGAGCCCAGCTGGTCCAACGCCCCCGTCCCCAGCTTCGGCGCCCTCACCGCCAGCCTCCTCGTCGTCGGCCAGGCGCCGGGCGTCAACGGCGCCAACCGCACCGGCCGCCCCTTCACTGGCGACTACGCCGGCGTGCTGCTCTACAACACCCTGATCAAATACGGCTTCGCCCAGGGCACCTACCAGGAACGCGCCGATGACGGCCTAACCCTGCACAACTGCCGCATCACCAACGCCGTCCGTTGCGCGCCGCCACAGCATAAAGTGGAAACCACCGACAAAGCCAACTGCAACCCCTTCCTCGCGGCAGAAATCGCCGCCATGCCAAACCTGCGCGCCATCCTCACATTGGGCGGCATCGCCCACGCCACCACCTTGCGGGCGTTGGGCCTGAAACCTACAGCTTTTAAATTCGCTCACGGCGCGATGCACGCGCCAAAGCCCGGCCTGCTGCTGGCAAACAGCTATCATGTGTCGCGCTACAACACGAGCACGAAGCGGCTCAACACCGAGATGTTTGAGGAAGTTGTAGAGAAGATCAAGAACGCAGGGCTCTGCCCTGCACCCGCTGGGGCCTGAGGCCCCAGACCCCCGTAACTTATTCGGGGGCAAACTAATGGGGGTCTGGGGCCTCAGGCCCCAGCGGGTCGAGGGCAGAGCCCTCGCCTTTACTTATTCCTTAGCAGCCTAGCCTTATCGCGCTGCCAATCCCGCGCCGCCACCGCCTGCCGCTTGTCATGCTTCTGCTTGCCTTCAGCAATCCCCAGCGTCACTTTCGCCAACCCGCGCGGATTGAAGTGAATATCGAGCGGCACCACCGTCTCGCCATTGCGCGAAATCGCGGCAAACAACTGGTTCCGTTCTTTCTTCTTCACCAGCAGCTTGCGCATACCCCGCACATCAAAGCGCGATAGCACGCCGCCCTGATATTCAGGGATATACGCGTTGAACAAATACAGTTCGCCGTCGCGCTCCCCGGCCCAGGCTTCGGTCAAAGTTGCCCGGCCCAGCCTCAGGGATTTCACTTCCACGCCTTTGAGCACAATCCCGGCTTCCACGGTGGAGAGGATCTTATAGTCAAACCGCGCCTTGCGGTTTTGCGTGGCAATCCCGTGTGAAATATAGCCCGACTTGTTTTTAACCGTCTCGGTCAATCGATCAGCCCAACTTCCTGCATCGCCGCTTTCACGCGCGCGGCGCTGGCTTCACCCACCGGCACCAGCGGCAGGCGCACGGTGTTCGTGCCAAAACCCAAGAGCGACGCTGCATATTTCACCGGCCCCGGATTACTCTCGACAAACATCGCGTCATGCAGCGGCAGCAGCTTCGCCTGAATTTTCATCGCCGCGCGCAGATCACCAATTTCCCAGGCTGCGTGCATTTCCGCGCATAAACGCGGCGCCACGTTGGCGGTAACGGAGATGCAGCCATGCCCACCGGCGGCCAGATACGCCAGCGCCGTATGATCCTCGCCGGAGAGCTGCACGAAATCCTTGCCGCAGGCGCGCGTGGTATGCAGCGGGCGCGTCAAGTTCGCCGTGGCGTCCTTCACCCCTACGATATGTTTAATCTGCGCCAGCCGCGCCATCGTCTCCACCGACATATCAATGACCGAGCGGCCCGGGATATTATAGATGATGATGGGCAGCTCCGCCGCCTCGGCAATCGCCTTATAGTGCTGAAACAGGCCTTCCTGCGTCGGCTTGTTGTAATACGGCGTGACCACCAGAGCGCCATCCGCCCCGGCCAGCTTGGCGTGTTTGGCCAAGGCAATCGCCTCGGCGGTCGAGTTCGACCCCGCCCCGGCAATCACCGGCACGCGCCCGCGCGCGCCCGCCACGGCCAGCTCCACCACGCGCTTATGCTCTTCATGGCTCAGCGTGGGCGACTCGCCCGTGGTCCCCACCGGGATAATCCCCTGCGTCCCCTGGGCAATCTGCCAATCAATCAGCCGCGTATAGGCCGCCTCGTCGAGGCTGCCATCTTCGCGCATCGGCGTCACCAAAGCCGTCATAGAACCGTGTAGCATCGCTTACTCCTGTCAGAGCATGACGTAATCTTCTCCCCCGCTTGCTGCAAGCCGGGGCGTTTGAGTCTTACCCCTTGCGGCTGCTAGAACCGCCTCATGAGATTCTTAGGCGCCCTGCTCCTCGCCCTCCTGCCCGCCCTGGCCTTCGCCCAAACCCCGGCGACGCCGCAGATTATGGTGGACGTCAACAGCGGCGACTTCGCCGATGCCCAGAACCTGGCTGCCGCCACGGGCGATCCGCTGATGGTCAAACTCGTGACCTTCTTCAAGCTGCTGGACCCTGGCGGCGGCACCCCGGACGAGATCCAGGCGTTCATCGACGCGAATCCGGACTGGCCGGAACAAAACCTGCTCTCCCTGCGCGAGCAGGAGGCTGCGGGGCTTTCCGGCGAGGGCAGCACGCCGAGCCCGGCGTTTTTGCAACAGGTCGAAGCCCTGCACGCGGCGGGCAATGACAGCCAGGCCGCCGCGCTGTGGACCGCCCAGGGCCCCGCGGCCGATGCCGGGCTGCCCACCGCCCAGCAGCTCCTCTTTTGGCCGGATCAGAACACCCTGGCCCGCGCGCTGCTGGCCGAGAACGACGCCAAGGACGCCTACGCCGTGGTGATGGCGGTGAACCCGCCGCCGGATGGCGATATGGCCCACCAGCAGCTCGCCGAGCGGGATTTCCTCGCGGGTTTCCTGCAGCTGCGCTTCCTGAATCAGCCGGACCAGGCCGCCATCTGGTTCGCCCAGCTCTCCAGCGTGTCGCCGTCCGTCATCACCCAGGCGCGCGCCTGGTACTGGCTGGGCCGCGCGCAGAGCGGCGCTGCGGCGCAGGCGGATTATGCCCGCGCGGCGCAATATCCCGATACGTTTTACGGTCAATTGGCCGCCATCGCGCTGGGGGATTCGCCGCAGCAGCTGGCGGCGCGCATCACCGGCGCCGGGGAACCTGGGTTTTCGGCGGGGGATGCGCTGGATTTTGCCCTGGGCGAACTGCCGCGCGCCGCCGCCCTGCTGATGCAGATGAACGACCCGCATGACGCGGTGACGTTCCTCGACCGCACCGCCGTGGTGGCGCCCGATGATGTGACCCGCGAACTGGCGGCCAAGCTGGCGCTGGGGCTGGGGCTGCCGCAAAGCTCCATCGCCATCGCACGCACGGCGGGCTCGAACGGCCAGATGCTGGTGCGCGAGGGCTGGCCGATGCCGGTTTCACCGCCCGCCGGGACGCTGGAAGCGGCGATTTCCTATGGGATTATGCGGCAGGAAAGCAGTTTTGACCCGACCGTGATCTCCGGCGCGGGGGCGATTGGGCTGATGCAGCTGGAGCCCGCCACGGCGCGGCGGACGGCGCGGCTGAATGGGCTGGCGGCCAATAATTTGTTTGATCCGGCGCAGAATATGCTGCTGGGAACGACGTATTTTTCCGGGCTGGTGCAGAATTTCGGCAATTGTCTGCCGCTGTCCATCGCCGCGTATAATGCCGGGCCGAGCAATGTGGCGAAGTGGCTTGCCGCCAACGGCGACCCGGAGCTGGGTAAGAATGCGGGGGGCGCGGATATTATCGACTGGATTGAAGAAATTCCGTTTAACGAGACGCGCAATTATGTCGAGCGGGTGAGTGAGAGCATTGTGATTTATCGCGCGTTCCTCACCGGCTCGGCGGATGATCCGATCACACCTTGGATGGAGCCATGAAGTTCTGGCGGTTTGTGGCGAGCGGCTTTGGCGCGGGGTATGCGCCCAAGGCGCCGGGGACGTTTGGCTCGCTGGTGGGCCTGGCGCTGGGGGTGGCACTGCTGCTGGCGGCGGGGCATGTGGCGCTGCTGGCGGGGATTGTGCTGGCCAGTGCCGCCGGGCTTTACGCCACGCGGGTGGTGGGGTGTGCGGCGGAAGATCCGGGGTGGATTGTAATTGACGAGATCGCGGGCCAGATGCTGGCCATGATGGCGCTTTCCCGGGTGAGTGTGTTGGGCTTGGTGCTGGCCTTCGGCCTGTTCCGGCTGTTTGATATTTGGAAGCCTGGGCCTGTGGGCTGGGCGGATGCGCAGCATGATGAGTGGGGGCTGATGGGCGATGACATGATCGCCGGGCTGATGGCGGCGGGGGTGCTGCTGCTGATCCGCGTGGTGGTGCCGCTATGACCGCGCGCCGCCTGGTGGCGCTGTGCCGGGAAAAAGGGCTGCGCGTGGCCACGGCGGAGAGCTGCACGGGCGGGATGATCGCCGCGGCGATTACGGATGTTCCTGGTGCATCCAACGTGTTTACGCATGGGTTTGTGACGTATTCCAATGCCGCGAAGACCGGGATGCTGGGCGTGCCGGAGGCGGTGATAGCAGCGCAGGGCGCGGTTTCCGAGGCGGTGGCGCTGGCGATGGCGGCGGCGGCCAGGGAGCGCGCGGGCGTGGATATGGCCGTAGCGGTGACGGGGATTGCGGGGCCCGATGGCGGGAGCGCGGAGAAACCCGTGGGCACGGTGTGGTTTGGGCTGGCGGGGCGCGATGGGAAATTGCGTGCGCATCTGTGCGTGTTTTCCGGCGAGCGGGAGGCGGTGCGGGCGTTGAGCGTGGAATTCGCCTTACAATTATTGCTGCGGGAAGGACGGAAAGTATGAGTAAAAACCTCGGCGTTTGGGACAAAGCCAAGCGCGACGGCCGCAAGATGAGCATGATTACGGCGTATGATTATCCGTTTGCGCGCATGGCGGAGGATGCCGGGCTGGATGCGATTCTGGTGGGGGATTCGCTCGGCATGATGGTGGCGGGGGATGCGGATACG
>Ga0181525_10001129_pt1 | contig 23026 bp, 14 predicted proteins | sample PEATcosm2014_Bin_48_FD_121100 | JGI IMG/M metagenome (GOLD analysis project Ga0181525, IMG submission 121100) | Peatland microbial communities from MTU Mesocosm Facility, Houghton, MI, USA - PEATcosm2014_Bin06_10_metaG | ecosystem: Environmental > Terrestrial > Soil > Wetlands > Peat | place... | reverse complement strand
GTCGCGGCGCTGTTCCGGGGACAGCGTGTCGAATTGCCCCAGCAAACCGCCGAGCACCGCGCGCGCCGCTTCCGGATCGTCGGCCGACAGATCGGCGCGGGCCACGCGCAGGCGCCGATCGGGGTCGGCGCCGGCCTCGTCCAGCGCCTGCTGGCGCCAGAGCAGGTCCTCGGCGCCGTTGCCCGCGGCGCGGGCGGTGCGGGCGCGGCGCAGCGCCTGCTCGAAGCGCAGGCGCTGCGCCAGCGCCTGCATGCCGGCGGTCCGCCGTTCGGGCGGTATCGCGGCGATGCCGGCCAGTGCCGCGGCGGCGTCGTCGGTGGCGGCGTCGACGAGCGCGGCGGCATAGCGCATGCCATCGTCCGCGGGGGCGAGGGCGGCGCCTTCGTCCATCACCTGGCGCGCCAGTGCGGGCAGTTGCAGTCGCCGGTACTGCTGGGCCAGGTCGTAGCGCAGCCACGGATCGCGCGGCAGCAGGCGCACCGCGCGCTCGAGGCGGCGCAGGGCCGTATCCGGGTGCGCGGCCGCGCCACGGTCGATCGCGTCGCGCAGGTCGCCGGGGTCCAGCGCATCGGCGGCCGCGACATTGGCCTTGAGCGGCAGGCCCTGGGCCTCGTCGAGTGCCTCGTCGACCCGGCCGGCGCGCAGCCGCACGGACAGCAGTCCGCGCCAGGCGCGCGCGTCGCCGGCATCGCGCGCAAGCAGCTCGCGGTACAGGCGCTCGGCCTCGGCGTCCTGGCCCTGCAGCAGGCGGATGGCCGCCAGCAGATGGTAGGCCTCGGTCTGCTCCGGTTGCGTGTCCCGGACACTGAGCACCAGGCGCGCGGCCCCGTCCAGGTCGCCGCCGTCGCGCAAGGCGCGGGCGCGCTGCAGGCTGCTCCAGTAGCGTGCGCTTGCCGCCAGGTCGCGCCAGCGCTGGCGCGCGCCGCCGTGCGCCTGCTCGAGGACGATGGCCGCGTCGAACTGCTCGAGGGCTTCGGCATTGCGCCCCTGGCGCAGGCGCAGCAGTCCGAGCGTGCCCACGGTCTCGCCGTCGTCGGGGCGCAGGTCGCGGCTGCGCCGCAGCAGCGCCTCGGCCTCGTCGTAGGCACCGGCATCGAGCGCGCGCTCGGCCTGCAGCCGTGCCTGTACGCCGGGATCGTCATCCGATTGCTGCGCAGCAATCCGCTCGGCCTGGACGCGCGCAAGATCGCCGCGCACTTCGCTGTCGGCGGGGTAGCGTTCCAGGAAGCGCTGGCGTTCGGCCAGGCCGGCATCGTCGGCCCCCATGGCCAGCAGCGTCTGGCGCCACGGCTCGGCGACGCGCTCGGGCGGCAGGTCGTGCGAGTGCGACAACCGGGCGAAACCGCGCAGGGCCTGGTCGCGGGTATCGGCGTGCTGCGCCAGCAGCTCGTACAGCGTGAGCTCGTCGCCGGGCGCGGGGTCGGCGGCGATGCGCTCCTGCAACTGTGCGCGCAACCGGTCCCAGCCGGCTGGCGTGCTCGACAGCAGGCCGGAAAATTCGTTGGCCAGGTCGCCCGGCGCCCGGCCACCGGGAAACAGCGCGCGTGCCAGGGCCTGGGCGCGGGCGGAATTGCCGCCGCGCAGTGCCAGCCGCAGGTCTGCCAGCCCGCCCTTGTCCTGCGCGTAGACGCGGCCCAAGGCCTCGAGCTCGGCGTCTTCGCGGCTGCCCGGGTGGCTGGCGTGCAGGGCGGCCAGCACACGGCGAGCCTCCGGCCCATCGCCGACGCGCAGCTCGAGCTCGCCCAGCAACAGCAGGGCCCGCGGCTCGCGCGCGTCGATGGCCAGCAGCTTGCGCAGCACGTTGCGCTCCGAATCCGGATGGCCCAGCACCTGCCAGAGGCGGGCGCTGCGCAGCAATTCGGCGATGGCCAGCGCGTTGCCATCGCGCACCGTCGGCGCGGCCAGCGCTGCCGGCGGCGCAGCGGCCAGCGGCAGGCCCGCCAGGGCCGCCAGTGCGGCGCGCACGACCGCGGCGGCGACGCCGCTGGCGCGGTGCGGCTGCGCGTCGGTGCGCTGCCCGCAGGGCGCCATGCGCCCGTTCACCGTTGCCCCGCCGCGGCCGGGCAGCGCGCCGGCAGTTGTACGCTGCCATCGGCGGCAAAGGCGAAGCGCCCCTCGTGCCAGCCGCGCCCGAACAGGCTGAGCGCCTGGTCGTAGTACGCGTCGGCCGCCGCGGGTTGCGCGGCCAGCCGCGCCAGCTGCCGGTCCAAGGCAGCGGGCCGATCGAGCGCGGCCAGCAGCGGCAGCACCGCCGCCGAGAATCCCGGCGGGCCGGCGGTGCCCGTGCTGCCCGGGCCGGCGGCATCGACCGCCACCGGCGGCGCACCCACCAGCTCGCTCGCGGCCGCCATGGGCGCGAAATGCTGCAGCAATGCTGCACGATCGGCGTCGGCGGCCGCCATCATGCCGACCCACAGGTAGACGCGGATCGCGTCATAGCCGCCGGTGCGGTCGGCCGCCGGCAGATCCTGCAGCACGAAGCTTCCGCTGCCGGGCACACGGCCCGCGTCCTGGACCTCCTGGAAGTAGGCCCAGTCGGGGGCGAAACCGGCCGGCGCCGCATCGACGAGCAGCCGCAACGCGCCGCGTCGCAGTTCCTCCCAGCGCGCATCGCCGCTGTGCATGGCGAACCAGCGCAGCAGGAAGGGCGGTGCATAGCTGGGATTGAGCTTCCAGCGGCCGCGCTCAGGCGCGAAACCGTGCGCGCCGGGCAGCAGCATCCGGCCCAGGCCGGGGACGAGGGCCGACTCCTCGCGCAGTATCCGCTCGGCCAGCAGCGACGACAGCGCACGGTAGCGGCGCTCGTTCCAGCGGCCACCGGCTTCACCCAGCGTGTAGGCCAGCCACAGGTCGGCGTCGGCGGCGGAGTTGTCGTCGAGCACGCCGTACGTGCCGTCGTCGCGCCGGCCCCACTGCCACGCCGGCAGCCGCAGCGCGAGGTCGCCGGCAGCGAGGTTGTCCTCGGTCCAGCGCAGGATGCGCTCGAAGACCGCGCGGTCGTCCTGGACCAGGGCGAAGAACAGGGCGTAGGCCTGGGCCTCGGAGACCGTGTGGCCGCGCGGCGAGGCCGGGTCGATCACGCGGCCGTCGGCTTGCAGGAAGCGCGCCTGGAATGCCTGCCAGGCCGGCCAGGCACACTGCACGGCGGTCGCGCCCGCCGGCGCGCCGGCCCGGCCGCCTGCGGCGGGAGCCGCACCGTCGGCGCCGAGGGCAGGAGGGGCAAGCATGGCCAGGCCAGAGGCAAACACGGCAGGCGCGAGCGCGGGCAGCAGTTCCGGCAAGCGCAGCAAGCGCGTCACGCCCGCCTGGCCTCGCCTCACGGCCCCGCGGCCAGGCGGCGCGCCGCCATCCGCCGCATCGTCCCGAACACCAGCAATGCCAGGAACACGCCCAGCAACAGGCCGAGCGCCGCCAGCAGCAGCGGATGGCTGTGCAGCTGGAACCAGATCCAGCGCCACCAGCTCAGGTGGCCGACATAGTAGGTATCGCCGACGCGGAACGACTGGACCGTGTCGCCGCGCAACAGCACCAGGTCGCCGCGCAGCTCGCGCACCTTGCCGGCATCGATGAGCGCGATGGCCGCGGCCGGGAGCGCCGCGGCATCGGTGGCATTGAGCACGACCACCGAGCGCCCGCCCTGCAGCGGCGACTCGAATCCCATGATGGCCGCCAGCGGCCCCTTGGCCGAGATCTCGGTCCAGCCGTTGCGCGGCACCGCGTGCGGCGTGGCGCCGCTGAACCACTCGGCGCCGGCATCCGACAGGCGGCCCAGCACCGAGGTGGCGCGTTCGCCGGAGTCGATGCGGGCCGGGACGGTCGCCTTCCATGCCTCCAGGAGCGGGCTGGCCATGCCGCTGGCGATCACCAGCAGGTCGCGATCGCCGGCCTCCTGCGCGTGGCTGGCTGCCAGCAGGGTCAGGCGGGTCGCGGCCACGCCGGTGGCTGCGCCGAACTGCCCCAGGGCGGTGAGCGTGGTCTCGACCTCGGCCGGCTGGGGCGTGTCGGGAATGATGACGGCGGTCTGGCCCAGGTCGGCGAACTTGGTGAAGGGGAAGCCGCTGTTGGCGAAGAACGCCAGGTTGGGCATGGCCGCGTAGTGCTCGATGTGGGTCAGGTCCAGGGTCGAGTCCGGATCGATCGCCGCCTGGGCGCCGCCCAGGGTTGAGCGGCAGCGGCCTTCGTCCTGGGGCGGGATGTCGAAGAGGAACTGCAACTGGTTGTTGGGTCCCAGCTGGAAGGCCGGCACCGTCAGGCCCTGGCTCACGAGGGTGCCGGTGTCCTCGAGAAACGGCAGCTCCAGGCGCTCGGCATTGCCACCGCCGGCCGCCGAACGCAGCGGGAAAGACTCGACGAACTCGTCGTTGATGCGCACGCCCAGGCTCGCCTGGCCGGTCTCGTGGGGCGGCGTGTAGCGGAAGCGCAGGTCGACCGGCATGCCGCGCGCCTCCCACGTGAAGATGTCGGCGGGCAGGCGCAGGTTGATGCGGATCGGGTCGAGTACCTGGCCGCTCACCTGCAGGTCGGTGGCGTGCTCGACGAGGTCGCCGATCCGCACCCGGTCGCCGGTCTTGACGATGTTGGGCGCCTGGTACGCGAGGCTGGCCTCGGGCAGTCGCACCTGGCGGATCTCGACGCGATCGCCGGTCAACACCGCCTGGCCGAGCACCAGGGCCTCCACCGCGGTGCGCAGCTGGTCGGCATCCTTGCCCAGCACCAGCAGCAGCTTGGTCGAGGGATCGTCCGGGTGGTCGACGACCATCAGCGTGGGCGCCTGGACCTGCGGCAGCGCCAGGTGCGCCGGGCGCTCGTCGTTGGTCGCCAGCACCACCGCATGGCGCTGCGGCAGGGCGTCGTAGAGGACGGGGAAGTGCGCGCCGCGGTAGCTGGCGGCCGCGCCGAACCAGGACGCGAGCACGCCGGCCGAGCGCAGCGTGGCCAGCGAGGGCTGTGCGGCGAATACGAACGGCAGCTCGAGGCGGCGGTTGTCGCGCACGTCGAAGAACGGCGCCGGCATGAGCGCCAGGTCGCCGCGCTGGACGAGCGGGCGCGTGACGAGTTCGAGGGTGCTCTCGTTGCTGATGCTGGCCCACAGGCTGGTGTGGAACGGGAATTCGCAGTCCATCGTGTAATGCCCGAGGAACTGGAAATGGAGCTTGGCGAACTCGACGAAATAGCGCGGATCGAGGTCGATGTCGACGGTCTGCGGCGTGCCCAGGCGCTCCTTGGGCAGGCGGATGCTCGCCAGCGGCTCGTCGTCGATCATCACCTTGAGTTGCGACAGGTCGGCGAGCAGCGTCGGCGAGAACGTGAAGTTCAGGTGCAGGCGCGCGCGCACCACCGATTCGTCGAAGCGCACCGTCAGCGGCAGGTAGGCGCTGCGGTCGACACCGCGCAGTTCCAGCGGCCGGTAGGCGCCCAGGTCGCGTAGGCTCACGGTGCGGCTGCGCAGGCCGGGCGCCAGCTTGTCCAGGACCTTGGCCGTGGCCGCCGGCGCGAGCGCAGGCAGGACCGCGGTGCGGGTCACGCGCACCGCCGGCGCCGCCGCGGGCGCCGTGCGTGCCGGCAATACGATGAACAGGCCTGCCGCGCAGAGGGCCGCGCGCAGCGCCACGGCCGGGCGCACCGGGCGCACGCGCACCGGGCGCACGCGCGCCGGGAGAACGGACCGGGAGGAAACGGGTGGACAGGCAACCGCAAGCCCGCGGCGCGACGCCGCTGGAGCCGGGCAGTTCGTTTGCATAGACAAATTCCTGGTGGGCATGCGCTACGACATCCGCCCGCAGGCAACCGCCGGGCGAGCCGCACGCCATCTGACGCGAAGCCGGGATTATTAAGGAGAAATGACACAAAAGATATCTCAGACGGCCGGCCATTGACTGAACGGCCGGCAGTTGGCTACTCTGTGGCCGGGCCGCGGCTCCCCAACGAGCCGTTCTGTACAGGATCTACCGCCATGTCCGCTTCCCCCGCGACCCAGCCGTCGCGTCGCCCCCGTTCCCCCAATTTTTCCTGCGGCCCCTGCACCAAGTTCCCGGGCTGGACCGTCGACGTGCTCAAGTCCGCGCCGCTGGGCCGCTCGCACCGCGCGCCGCTGGGCAAGGGGCGGCTGCAGCAGGTCATCGGCGAGACCCATGCGCTGCTGGGCCTGCCGGCCGACTACCTGGTCGGCATCCTGCCGGCCTCGGACACCGGCGCCGTCGAGGCGGCGCTCTGGTCGCTGCTCGGGCCGCGCCCGGTCGATGTCTTCGCCTGGGAGAGCTTCGGCAAGGAATGGGTCACCGACTGCCTGCAGCAGCTGACCAGCCTGCAGACCCGCTCCTTCGTCGCCGATTTCGGCACCCTGCCCGACCTGCACCGGGCCGACTTCACGCACGACGTCGTCTTCACCTGGAACGGCACGACGGCCGGCGTGATCGTTCCCGACGGCGACTGGATTCCCGACGACCGTGCCGGCCTGACCATCTGCGATGCCACCTCGTCGGCCTGCGCGATCCCGATGCCCTGGCACAAGCTCGATGTCGTCACCTTCAGCTGGCAGAAGGTGCTGGGGGGCGAGGCACAGCACGGCATCCTCATCCTGTCGCCGCGCGCCGTGCAGCGCCTGGAGTCGCATGTGCCCGCCTGGCCCGTGCCCAAGATCTTCCGCCTGGCCAGGGACCAGCAGCTGATACGCGGCATCTTCGAGGGCGACACGATCAACACGCCCTCGATGCTCTGCGTCGAGGACGCGCTGGCCGCGATGGCCTGGGCACGCTCGGTCGGCGGCAGCGCCGGCCTGGAACGGCGCACGCGCGCCAACGCGCGCGCGCTGGGCGACTGGGTCGAGCGCACGCCGTGGATCACCTACCTGGCCACCGACGCGGCAACGCGCTCGCCCACCTCGGTGTGCCTGCGGCTGGCGCCGGCCGCCGCGGTCGGCATGCCGGTGGAGGAGCAGGCCCTGTGGTTCAAGCGGATCATCGCCGCGCTGGAGGAAGAAGGCGTGGCCTACGACATCGGTTCCTACCGCGACGCCCCGCCGGGACTGCGGATCTGGTGCGGCGCCACCGTGGAAACCGCGGACCTCGAGATCCTGACCGAATGGCTCGACTGGGCCTATGCCGTGCACGGCGGTGGCCGCGGCAGCGGCGCGGCAGCGGGCCGCGGTGCGTCGCTGGCGGCCGCGCTCTAGCCCGAGAGCGGTCGCAGCCCGCCGCCAGCGCAGCGCCCCGAAGGCCCCGCCGTGACGCCCCGCGTACTCATCGCCGATGCGCTGTCGCCGCGCGCCGTGGCCGTGTTCCAGGACCGCGGCATCGCCGTCGAGCAGCACATCGGCCTCAAGCCGGAGGAACTGCGCCGCGCCATCGCCGAGTTCGACGGCCTGGCGATACGCTCGGCCACCAAGGTCGGGCCCGCGCTGCTCAGCGCGGCGACCCGGCTGCGGGTGATCGGGCGCGCCGGCATCGGCGTGGAAAACATCGACATCGCCGCGGCCAGCGCGCGCGGCGTGGTCGTCATGAACACGCCCTTCGGCAATGCGATCACGACGGCCGAACACGCGATCGCGATGATGTTCGCGCTGGCCCGCGAGATCCCCGCGGCCAACGCCTCGACGCACGCCGGGCTCTGGGAGAAATCGCGCTTCCTCGGGGTGGAGCTCACCGGCAAGACGCTGGGGCTCATCGGCTGCGGCAACATCGGGGCGATCGTCGTCGAGCGCGCGCTCGGGCTGAAGATGAAGGTCGTGGCCAGCGATCCGTTCCTGACGCCGGAGCGCGCGCAGGCCCTGGGCGCCGAGAAGGTGGAACTCGATGCGCTGCTGGCGCGCGCCGATTTCATCAGCCTGCACACGCCACTGACGCCGCAGACGCGCCACATCATCGACGCCGCCGCCCTGGCGCGCTGCCGGCGCGGTGTGCGCATCGTCAATTGTGCGCGCGGCGGCCTCATCGACGAGGCCGCGCTGCTGCAGGCCTTGCGCTCCGGACAAGTGGCCGGCGCCGCGCTGGATGTCTTTGCCGACGAGCCGGCGCGCGACAATCCGCTGTTCGCGCTCGACAACGTCGTGTGCACGCCGCACCTGGGGGCCTCGACGGTCGAGGCCCAGGAGAACGTCGCGCTGCAGATCGCCGAGCAGATGAGCGATTTCCTGCTCACCGGCGCGGTAACCAACGCGCTCAACATGGTGCCGGTCTCGGCCGAGGACGCGCCGCGCCTGCGCCCCTACATGCTGCTGGCCGAGCGCCTGGGCAGCCTCGTCGGCCAGGTGGTCAGCGGCGGCATACGGTCGGTAGAGGTCGCCTTCGAGGGACAGGTGGCCGCGCTCAACACCCGGCCGCTGGCCAGCGCCGTGCTGATGGGCCTGCTGGGCCCCTCGTCGGCGTTCGTGAACCTGGTCAATGCGCCGCTGATCGCTCGTGACCGCGGCATCGCAGTTGCCGAGACGCGGCGCGAGGCCGAGGGCGACTACCACACGCTGATCCGCGTGCAGGTGCAGACCGACGCCGGCACGCTGCGCCTGGCCGGGACGCTGTTCAGCGGCAAGCCGCGGCTGGTCGGCATCGACGGCGTGGCCCTCGAATCGGAGTGGACGCCGCGGATGCTGTTCGTGCGCAACAAGGACACGCCGGGTTTCATCGGCAGCCTGGGCACCGCGCTGGGTCGGGCCGGGGTCAACATCGCCAACTTCAACCTGGGCCGCGCCATGCCCGGCAGCGACGCCGTGTGCCTGGTATCGGTCGATGGCGAGATCGCGCCGGCGGTGCTGCGGCAGATCCAGGACCTGCCCGGGGTCGTCGGAGTGCACAGCCTGCGCTTCTGAAACGCACGGGCGCCGCCGGCGCGCCCACGCATACAGGCTTCCCGTCGATGCGGTAAACCGGCCGGCAAGCCGGCCCGGCGCGGCGCGTTTCTCCTGGCGTAGCGTCGACGGACCGCCCCGCGGAACCGGGGGCCGCTAGCCCATCGGGCGGCTTGACCGGCGCTTCGCGCCACGCCCAGAATCAATGCCCGCTCGGATGCCCCCGCGTTTACCCGCGCGCTTGCCTGCGTGACCGCCCGTCCGATCGCCCGCCTGGCCGTCGTCCGGCGTCGCATCGGCGGGGGTGCCGAGCCAAACCACCGTTGCCGGGAGGTCCCATGCCGTCGTCGCACGTTGCCGCACTGCAGTCCGCAAGCTTCCCCATCCTGATCCCCGGCGCCCCGGCGACCCGTCCCTACCGCCTCGATCCCGATGCGCCGGCGACCCTCGCCCTCACCGACTTCCGCTCGGCCCCGGTGGTGACCGCCGCCTTCGATGCAACGATCGAGGCGGCGCTCGAGCAGATGAAGCTGTCGGGCGCGCGCTTCGCCTTCGTGGTGGGCCGCGAGCGCCAGCTGCTCGGATCGATCACGTCCTACGATATCCAGGGCGAGAAGCCGATGCAGTACATGCTGTCGGTGGGCTGTTCGGAAACCACCTGCGCGTGGCGTGACGTCCAGGTCGAGAACATCATGGTGCCGGTGGCCCGGTGGCGGGTGCTGGCCTATTCCGACGCCGTCGGGATGACGGTGTCCGAGGTCGCGGCGCTGCTGGCCCAGGGCGGCCTGCGCTATGTCGTCGTCGTCGAGTCGGCCGCGACCGCCGACAGCCGCCAGGTGCGGGGGCTGTTCTCGGCCGCGCGCCTGCAGCAGCTGCTGGGCAGCGGCGACACCCCGGCGCTCGGCGCCGTCGGCGCGACCGACCGCGCCGACGTGCACGCCGCGCTGGCCTGAGGCGCCGCTAGCGGCGCTGGAACAGCAGCAGCACGCCGCCCAGCGCCAGCACGGCCACGCCCACCAGCGCGCCAACCTGCACGTAGGCCAGGCTGGCGTAGAGCGTGTAGAGGCAGCTGAAGAAGAAAAGCAGCGGCGTCACCGGGTAGCCGGGGACGCGGAACGGCCGCGGCGTGTCCGGGAAGCGGTAGCGCAGCACGATCACCGCCAGCGCGCTGAGCGAGAGGAAGAACCAGTACACCGGCGCCAGGTAATCGACCATGGTCGCGAAGCCGCCGCGCGTGATGCTGCCGAAGCCGATCAGCAATATGGCCACGCAGCCCATTGCCACCATCGCCTTTGCCGGCGTGCCGCGGCGCGCATCCCACTTGCCCAGGCCGCGCAGCGCGGTGAGGTCGCGCGCCGCCGCGAAGGTGGTGCGCGCGCCGACGATGAGCAGCGCGTTCATCACCGAGATGGCGGCGGTGGCGACGGTGGCCACGATGAGGATCTCGCCCGGCCGCCCGAACGCCGTGCGCATCACGTCGGCGGCCGGTGCGTTGCTGTCGGCGAGGCCGTCCAGACCCAGGACGCGCACGTAGCCCCAGTTGGCGCCCAGGTACAGGGCGCCGACGATCGACATGCCGCCGATCAGCGCGAAGACGATGCCGCGGCGCGCATCGCGCATCTCGGCCGACAGCGTGGCCGCGTCGCTCCAGCCGCCGTAGGCCAGCAGCACGAAGACCATCGCCGTGCCGAAGCTGGTGCGGTCCGCCGGCGCGGCCGACACGGTCGCGGACGTCAGCGGGGCGACGCCGTGGATCACCTGCCAGAGGCCGCCCAGCACGACGCAGCTCAGGCCGAATATCACCAGCGACATCAGTCCCACCTGGGTGCCGACGCCGATGTGGATGCCGCGCAGGTTCACCGATATCAGCGTCACCACCGCCACCACGCCGAACACGGGGCTGGTCCAGGGCCCGAAGTTGACGATCTGCGAGAGGTAGTCGCCGAAGACGAACGCCAGCAGCGCCATCGAGCCGGTATGGATGACCGAGAAGCGCGACCAGGCGAACAGCAGGGCCAGCTTGCGGCCGTAGGCCCGCGCCAGGAACGCGTAGTCGCCGCCGGCATGGGGGAAGGCGGAGGCCATCTCGGCAAAACACAGCGCACCCAGCACCGACAGCACGCCGCCCAGCGCCCAGGCGCCGAACAGCGGCCCGGCGCTCATCACGCTGTGGGCGACATTGGGCGAGGTGCGGAAGATCCCCGCGCCTATCACCATGCCCACGCACACCGCCATGGCGTGGCGCACGCCCAGGTGGCGGCGCGGCACGCCGTCGTCGGCTGCATCGGCGCCGGGTCCCGCGGCGTGCGCCGGCTGCGGATTCATGGCCGGTCCATCAGCGCAGCTCGTAGCGCAGGCGCAGGTACACGTAGCGCCCATTGAAGCCGATGGGGGCCAGGAAGTCGTAGGGCAGGTTGCCGCCGTAGTTGATGTCCGGGTCCGATTGCGTCGGATACCGGTCGGTGAGGTTGAGCGCGCCCAGCGCCAGCGACAGCGCGCGGGTCGCGCGGTACTCGGCCTCGACGTCGAGCTGCTCGGTGCCGGTGTAGTTCTGGATCGGCACGTAGCCGCCGCCGAAGTCGAACACGCGCGCCACTTCGCCGGTGTGGGTGACCCGGGCCAGCAGGTTCCAGGCGTTGGCGGCGCCATCGCCGGACCAGGTGGCCGTCAGCACGTCGCGGTGCTTGGGAACGGCCGAAGTGATCGCGTTCTGCGCCTGCAGGCCGAACAGCAGCCCGTTGCCGCTGCTGTCGAGCGGCTGGGCATGGATGTCGCGGATCTCGTTGCTCAGCCAGGTGCTGGCGTCCGAGAGCCGCAGGCTGCCGCCCAGCACCCGGGCCGTCCAGCTGCCCACCACGTCGACGCCGTGCGTGCTGGTATCGACGGCATTGGTGAAGAACTGGTAGTAGGCGCCGGAGGCGCTCTGGATCGCCTGCGACAGCGCGATGCGATCGTCGATGTTGATGCGGAACAGGTCGACCGCGAGCTGCACCGGCGCGATCGGCTGCGCGGTCAACCCGACGCTGTAATTGCGCGACTTTTCCGGCTTCAGGGGCTGGGCACCCAGGGCGATGGCGTGCGGATCGGAAACCGGCACGATGTTCACCGTCGCCAGCCCGCCACCCAGGCCGTAGGCGGTCGGGCTGTAGGCCGAATGGATCTGGGCCAGCGCCGGCGCCCGGAAATTGCTCGACACCGCGCCGCGCAGCGCCCAGTGCTGGACGAATTCCCAGCGGCCGCTGAGCTTGCCGGTGGTCGCCGAGCCGGCATCGCTGTAGTGGTCGAAGCGCACCGCCGCGTCGGCGAACACGTTGGGTAGCAGATTGTCGGAAAGATCGGCATAGATGCCGCCGATGTTGCGGCTGGCATCGGCGACCTCGTCGGGCCGCAGGCCGCCGTCGCCCTGCGATCCGCCGATGCCGTTCGGGTTCGGCGTGACCGGTGGATTCGCGAGCGCGTTGGCGTCCAGGTACGACGCCGGGTCGCCCGCAGAGGTCGAGAAATTCTCGCGACGCAGCTCGGCGCCGAAGGCGAAGGTCGCGGGCGTGGCCAGGCCGAGGCCGTTCACGTCGCCGGTGATGTCGAGGTTGGCGGTCGCCTGGCCGAAGCGGAATCCACCCAGCTTGAACGTCGTCGGGCTGGCGGCGCCATACGAGGCGTTGAGCGAGTGATCCAGGCCGTAGTCGAACGTGTTGAGGCCGTAGGTCAGGCTCGCGTCGTAATCCCAGCCGGCGGCCAGGTGGCCGCGCGCGCCGCCGTCGAGGTGCAGGTCGGTGTTGGTCCCGGTGCTCTCGGGCAGGAAGCCGCCCGGATAGATGGCCGGCACGTTGTTGCCGGTATCGAGCGGTTCGCGGAAATATGCATCGCCGATGCTGGTGCGGTGGTTGTAGAGCGCCACGGCATAGGCGGTCGCGCCGCCGGCCAGCGGCACGGCGCTGTTGAGCCACAGGTTGAGGTTGCGCACCTGCGCGTCGCCGGCGACGAAGGTGATGGTGGTCGACGCCGGGTTCTGGGTATTGGTGAAGGGCGCATACGGGGTGAACTGGTCGAAACCGGCGCGGTTGGTCGGCTGGTGGCTGGTGGCGTCGACGCCGAAGCGCAGCAGCCCGCCCTCGCCCAGCGCCACGCCGTACTTGCCCTGGGCGTTGACCGTCTGGCCGTCCTTGATGCTGCGGTTGGTCGGCGCGAAATCGGTGACGAACTCGCCGGCGTTGATCGCCAGCTCGCCGCCGGTGCGCGCATCGTCGAGGATGATGTTGACCACGCCGGCGATCGCATCGGAGCCGTATTGCGCGCCGGCGCCGTCGCGCAGCACCTCGATGCGCTTGATCGCATTGACCGGGATCGAATTGAAGTCGACCGCGACCGACCCGAGGCCGACCGTCGATTCGACATTGACGATGGAGGTGGTGTGGACGCGCTTGCCGTTGATCAGCACCAGGATCTGGTCGGGCCCGAGGCCACGCAGCTGCAGCGCGCGCACGTGGTCGGAACTGCCGGAATTGGACTGGTCGAGGAAATTGACCGACGGCAGCAGCGCGGCAAGCGCCTGGCCGACGCTGGCTTCGGGTCCGGCGGCGGCGCGCAGGTCGTCGGCGCTGATGATGTCCACCGGCGCGGTCGAATTGAGTTCGGTGCGGTCCTTGGCGTGGGTTCCGGTGACGACGATGGTATCGAGCTGGGCGCTGGCCGTTTCCGGCGCCGGCTGCGCCAGCACCGGCAGGGGGGCAAGAGCCCCGATGGCGCACATCGTGCGCAAATGGCGCGCGGCGCGCCCGGTCGACGGTCCCTTCATGGGATTCTCCTGATTTTCGACAAGCGGCCAAGAATACGCGAGGCCTCGCGCCTTGCCGAAAGACCTGTTGCGAATATGCTTATTGCGCAACGGCCCGGACCCGGGCCAGCAGCGCACGCACGGCGGCCGAGTCGGCGACGCGGCCGCGGCCGGGCCGGGCGCCGCCCAGCTGCGCTCCGATCCAGTCGGCGCAGGCCACGAGCGCGTCGCGGTCGACGCCGGTCGCGATGCCCATGCCCTCGAACAGGTAGACCAGGTCCTCGGTCGCGACATTGCCGCTGGCGCCGGGCGCATAGGGGCAGCCGCCCAGTCCGGCCACCGAGGCGTCGAAGGTGCGCACGCCCAGCAGGTACGCGGCCCAGGCATTGGCGACCCCCATGCCATAGGTGTCGTGGAAATGCCCGGCCAGCGCCGCCACCGGCACGACGCGCGCCACGGCGGCCACGAGCGCGCTCACCGTGGCCGGCGTGCCGACGCCGATCGTGTCGCCCAGCGAGATCTCGTCGCAGCCCATCGCGAGCAACTCGGCCGCCAGCGGCGCGACCGCCGCCGGAGCGATGACCCCCTCGTAGGGACAAGCGATCACGCACGACAGGTAGCCGCGCACCGTAACGCCGTCGGCCCGGGCCGCCGCCAGCACGGGAGCAAAGCGCTGCAGCGACTGGGCGATGGAACACTGGATATTGCGCTGGGAGAAGCTCTCGGAGGCCGCGGCGAACACCGCCACCCGGCGCGCCCCGGCGGCCCGCGCCGCCTCGTAGCCCTGCACGTTGGGGGTCAGCACCGGCAGCCTTATCGTGCCGTCGCCAAACGGCGCTTCGTCCAGCAGGGCACGCAGCAGTTCGCCCGAATCGGCCATCTGCGGCACCCGCCGGGGCGAGACGAAGGCGCCTGCCTCGATCTCGCGCAGGCCGGCCGCGGCCAGCCGCTCGACCAGGGCGCGCTTCGTGGCCAGCGCGACGGCCGCTGCCTCGTTCTGCAGGCCGTCGCGCGGGCCGACCTCGACGATGTGCACGCCGCGGTCCGGCGCATCGGACGCGCGCGCGGCGGCGGAACCGACGCCGGACGCGGCACTCACGGCGTATCCGCCGATGGCGCGGCGGCAAAATCCGCCAGCTGTTCGCCCATCGCGACCTGGTCGCCGACGGCGACGCGATAGGCCTGGAGCAGGCCTGCCTGCGGCGCGCGCACCGTGTGTTCCATCTTCATCGCCTCGACGATCAGCAGCGGGGCATCGCGAGCCACCGGCGCCCCGGCCTCGGCCAGCAAGGCGATGACCTTGCCCGGCATCGGTGCCAGCACGGCGCCGGCGCCGGCCGCGCCGTCGCCATCGTCGCCCGCCGCCACGCCGGCGCCGCTGCGCAATTCGAAGACGTCGTGGCGGGCTTCGACGAACACATGCCAGCGGCCCGCTTCGGCCACGACGGTGGCGTCCCAGGTGCGCGCATCGATGCCGGCACGCAGTCGTGCGTGGATGCCGGCGGCGCCGGGTGCCGCACCGGGTGCCGGCTGCCATTGCACCGTGCAGGCGCTGTCCTGGCCGTCGAGCGAAAGTTGCAGGCCGGCGCGGCTGGCGCACGCCGCCACGGTGCGCAGCACCGCGGCGCCGGTGCCCTGCCAGGCCAGCGCCAGCGGCCGCACGCCCGCGCGATTGACGCGCCAGCCGTCGCGCGGCCCCCAGGCGCCCGCGCCGCGCCCCGACACGGCGTCGGCCCGGGCCTCGCTGGCGATCTGCGCCAGCGCCGCCAGCAGCCAGGCGTGGCGTGGCGGCGGCGCGGCGGGCGCAGCCAGGTGCGCGGCATCGCGTTCGATGAGATCGGTATCGAGGTGCGCAGCAGCGAACGAGGGCGCATCGACGAGGCGCGCGAGGAAGGCCACGTTGTTGACGACCCCCACGATGCGCGTCTGCGCCAGCGCTGCACGCAGGCGGGCGCGCGCGGCATCGCGGTCGAGGTCCCACGCGACGAGCTTGGCGATCATCGGATCGTAGTGCGGGGTGATCGCGTCGCCCGCCTCGACACCGGCGTCGAGGCGCACGTGCTGCGACGACAGCGGCGTCGCGAAATGCGCCAGCACGCCGGTGGCCGGCGTGAAGCCGTGATCGGCGTCCTCGGCATAGATGCGCGCCTCGATGGCGTGGCCGCGCAGCACGAGATCCTCCTGGCGGCAGGGCAGGGGCTCGCCCGCGGCCACGCGCAGCTGCCACTCGACCAGGTCAAGGCCGGTGATCATCTCGGTGACCGGGTGCTCGACCTGCAGCCGCGTGTTCATTTCCATGAAGAAGAAGGGCGCAGCCGCGCCGGCGCCACCCTCGAGGGCGGCGCGCGGCGCGATGAACTCGACGGTGCCGGCGCCCACATAGCCGACCGCGCGCGCCACCTGCACGGCCGCCGCACCCATGGCCGAGCGCCGCGCCGCCGTCATGCCGGGTGCGGGCGCCTCCTCGATCACCTTCTGGTGGCGCCGCTGCACCGAGCAATCGCGCTCGAACAGGTGGATGACGTTGCCGTGGCGGTCGGCAAAGACCTGGACCTCGACATGGCGCGGCTGGACGATGTATTTCTCCAGCAGCACGTGGTCCGAACCGAAGGCCGCCGCTGCCTCGCGCCGGCATGATGCCAGCGCCGCGGCGAAATCGCGCGCATGATCGACGCGCCGCATGCCCTTGCCGCCGCCGCCGGCGCTGGCCTTGATGAGCACCGGGTAGCCGATCCGGTCGGCCTGGTCGGCGAGGAACGCCGCCTCCTGTTCGTGCCCGTGGTAGCCGGGCGTCAGCGGCACGCCGGCCTGCTCGAGCAGAGTCTTGGCGGCCGATTTCGAGCCCATCGCGCGGATCGCGGCGGCGGGGGGCCCGACGAACACGATGCCCGCGTCCTCGCAGGCCTGCGCGAAGTGCGCCGACTCGGACAGGAAGCCGTAGCCCGGATGGATGGCGGCGGCGCCCGAGGCGCGCGCCGCCGCCAGCACGTGCTCGACGTTGAGGTAGCTCTCGCGCGCGCTGGCCAGTCCTATGCACCACGCCTCGTCGGCGGCGCGCACGTGCAGCGCGCCGGCGTCGGCGCTCGAATACACGGCGATCGTGCGCACCCCGAGGCGGCGTGCGGTGCGGATCACGCGGCAGGCGATCTCGCCGCGGTTGGCTATGAGCAGCGACGCGAACACGGCGGCCTACATGCGGAACAGGCCGAAGCGCGTCGGCAGCACCGGCGCGTTGCGGGCGACGGCCAGCGACAGGCCGAGCACGCGGCGCGTCTGCGCCGGATCGACGATGCCGTCGTCCCACAGGCGCGCGGTGGCGTAATACGGATGGCCCTGCCGTTCATACTGCTCGCGTATCGGCGCCTTGAAGGCCTCGTCGTCGGCGGGGCTCGGCGCCTGGCCGCGCGCTTCCAGGCCTTCGCGGCGCACGGTGGCCAGCACGCTGGCCGCCTGCTCGCCGCCCATCACCGAGATGCGGCTGTTGGGCCAGGTCCAGAGGAAGCGCGGCGCGAACGCGCGGCCGCACATCCCGTAGTTGCCGGCGCCGAACGAGCCGCCGATGAGCATCGTCACCTTGGGCACCTGGGCGGTGGCCACCGCGGTCACCATCTTGGCGCCATCCTTGGCGATGCCGCCGTTTTCCGCGTGCCGGCCGACCATGAATCCGGTGATGTTCTGCAGGAACACCAGCGGGATCTCGCGTTGTGCGCACAGCTCGATGAAGTGGGCGCCTTTTTGCGCCGACTCGCCGAACAGGATGCCGTTGTTGGCGACGATGCCGACGCCGTGGCCGTACAGCCGGGCGAAGCCGGTGACCAGCGTCGCGCCGTAGCGCGCCTTGAACTCGTCGAGCCGCGAACCATCGACGACGCGCGCGATGATTTCGCGCACGTCGTACGGCTGGCGCTTGTCGGCCGGGACGATGCCGTAGATCTCCTCGGGATCGTAGAGCGGCTCCTCGACCGCGAGCGGCGCGGTCCGCCCGACCGGCGCCGGGCGGTTGAGGTTGGCGACGATGCGCCGGGCGATTTCCAGGGCATGGTCGTCGTCGCGCGCAAGGTGGTCGGCCACGCCCGAGACGCGCGTGTGCACGTCGGCGCCGCCCAGGTCCTCGGCGCTGACGATCTCGCCGGTCGCGGCGCGCACCAGCGGTGGTCCGCCCAGGAAGATGGTGCCCTGGTTGCGCACGATGACGGTCTCGTCGCTCATTGCCGGCACGTAGGCGCCGCCGGCCGTGCACGATCCCATCACCACCGCGACCTGCGGGATGCCCAGGGCCGACATATTGGCCTGGTTGTAGAAGATGCGGCCGAAATGGTCGCGGTCCGGGAAGACCTCGTCCTGCAGGGGCAGGAAGGCGCCGCCGGAATCGACCAGGTAGATGCAGGGCAGGCGGTTCTCCTGCGCGATCTCCTGCGCGCGCAGGTGCTTCTTGACGGTCAGCGGGTAATAGGTGCCGCCCTTCACCGTGGCGTCGTTGCCGATGATCATGCAGTGCACGCCGTGCACCATGCCCACGCCGGCCACCAGTCCGGCCGCCGGGGCATCGCCGCCGTACAGGCCCAGCGCGGCGAGCTGCCCGACCTCGAGGAAGGGCGCGCCCGGGTCGAGCAGCCGGTCGATGCGGTCGCGCACCAGGCGCTTGCCGCGGGCCACGTGCTTGTCGCAGGCGGCCGGCCCGCCGCCCAGCGCCGTGCGCGCGGCCTGCGCCCGCAGATCGTCCACCAGCGCGCGCATGGCGGCGGCGTTGCCCTGGAAGGCCTCGGAGCGCGGGTTCAGCCGGCTTGGCAATACACTCATCGTGGCATCGCGGACGCGGTCTCCAGCAGCCGGAGCCGCCGTAATATGGTTGCGATGGCGCCGGGCCTGCGGATCCGGTGCACGCAAGGCGGCGAGCATATCCCTGCCGGCCGCGAATCACCAAGGACCGGTGCAGCATGCCGGTCCGGCGCCCCGGCACGCGGGCGGGAGGATTCCGACATGGAAGCGCAAAGCCACGACGACGATGGCCACAACCCGGAGCATGCCCGGGATCCGGGCGCGCGCCGCACGCGCCTGATCGACGGCCGCCCCGAGGACCGCCATCGCTGGGCCCTGGCAGCACTCGCCGTGCCGCTGTTCTTTTGCGCGGTCGTCGCGCTGGGCGTCTACCTGATGTTCCACCGCCAGATGGGGGTTTTCAAGCCGGCGCACATGGGGCGCGGCCCGGACGGGTCGGCGCCGCTGGCGCTGCTGGCCGCGCCGGGCGCCGGCGCCGCGCATTCCTGCGCACCCGCGCGGTGCGCCGATCCCGCTTCTGGGTCGCTGGCGTCGACCGCCCGGCGCGGCCTGCACCATTTTGCGCGGCGCACCTGGCGCGCGGCCGATGGCGCTGCGGCTGCCGCCCAGTATTACGAACCTTCCGATTCGTAATACCGGCTCCTCGACCAAACCGGGCACGTGATTTGCATGGATGGAGGGATAGCGGCGCCTCGCCGGGCCGCGCCCGCATCCCTTTGCAGCAGACACGGACCCGCCGCATGGCACGAACCGCACCACGCTCCCCGCTCGCCCGGCTGAGCATCAGCCTGCCCGGGGCGCTGCTCACGCAGCTCGACGCGATGGTCGACAAGCGGACGCTGCCCAACCGCTCGCAGCTGATCGCCGAGCTGATCCGCCACGAGCTGGCCGATCATCGCGAGGCGCACGGCGCCGCGCCGCTGGCCGGCACCATCACGCTCATCTACCGCGCCGACGGCGGCCGCGTGCGCGAAGCCCTGGCACGGGCCCAGTCCGGCTATGTGAAGGAAGTCATCTCCTCGCAGCACGTGTTCCTCGAGGGCGACCAGTCGCTCGAGGTGCTGCTGGTACAGGGGCCCGCGCAGCGGCTGCTGCGGCTGTGCGACCGCGTCCGACGCGTGCGCGGCGTGCTGCAGACCAAGCTCGTCACGACCACCGCCCTGCTGCCGCCGCTGCACGCCCGCTCGCAGCTCGCGCCGGCGACCGGGGGCGCCACGCGGCCCCGCGCCAGGAAGGCAACGACATGAGGCACTTGCGATGAACCAGAGCCATACCGCCGACCCGAAGGGCGCGCAGGCGCACGCCCGCGCCATGGGCGGCATCCGCGTCGAGGCGATGCCCACGATTCCGGCCAGCGCCGCCGGCGCCCTGCCACCGGGCGCGACGCCCGGAGCGATGCTCTGGGAGGAAACCATCGCCGCCGGCGGCTACGCCGCCAAGGAACTGGCGCGCGGCGCCCGGCTGCGCCTGGTCGACCTGCACGGCGACGCCTGCGCCTCGATGCTGGTCTTCAACGCCGAGCGGCCGGTGGAGCGGCTCAACGTCGCCGATACCGTCAAGGTCCAGTGGAACGCCTACCTGGGGGCGGGCAGCATGCTGCTCTCGGACATGGGCCGCGCGCTCATGAGCCTGGTGGAGGACGGCGCCGGCACGCACGACACCTTCTGCGGCGCGTCCAGCGCCCGCTCCAACGCCGCGCGCTACGGCTCCGGCGACAACTGGGGGCCGCACCCCAATGCGCGCGACCGCTTCCTGCTGGCCACCGCCAAGTTCGGCCTGGGCCGGCGCGACATCCACCCCTGCGTCAACTGGTTCAAGGGCGTGCGGATCGCCCCCGACGGCGCCGTGGTGCTCGACCACGGGCCCTTTGCGCCCGGCCGCGCCCTGACGCTGCGCGCCGAGATGGACATCATCGTCGTGCTCGCCAATTGCCCGCACCCGCTCGACCCACGGCCCGCCTATTGCGTCGCGCCGCTGCGCGCCAGCGCCTGGCGCGGCGCGCCGACGGCGCCGGACGACGCCCTGCGCAATGCCAGCCCGGAAGCGCAGCGCGCCTTCCTGAACGTCGACGAGTACTACCGCCGCTGAGGCGGCTGTCCGAGGAACCTGCCGCCATGACCAGCAACGACGCCATGCCCCCGCTCGCCGGACCGGTGCTCCACGACGAGATCATCGCCGCACGCGCACCGTGGGACCGGATCGTGCGCAGGGGCCAGACGCTGCGCATCATCGACCTCGAGGGCAACCAGGCGGTCGATTTCCTGATGTATCGCCTCGACGACGACGCCGAGCGCTACAGCGCCCAGGACACCGTTGCCGCGCAGGGCAACATCTTCCTGCGCGCCGGCAGCGTGCTGCTCTCCAGCGAAGGCAACCCGATGGCGCGCGTCACCGCCACGGCCGTGGCCCATCACGACACGATAGGCGGCGCCTGCAGCTGCGAGAGCAACACGCTGCGCTACGGCTTCCACACCAAGGCCCAGCATGCCTGCGTGGAGAACTTCCTGCACGCCAACAGCCATCACGGCCTGGGCAAGCGCGACCTGGTCTCGAACATCAACTGGTTCATGAACGTCCCGGTCGAGCCCGACGGCGCGCTGGGCATCGTCGACGGCATCTCCGCGCCCGGGCTGTACGTCGACCTGCGCGCGGAAATGGACATCGTCGCGGTGATATCGAACTGCCCGCAGATCAACAATCCCTGCAACGGCTTCAATCCGACGCCGGTGCGCGTGGTGATTGCGGGAGCAGCAGATTGATGCCCTCACCCCGGCCCTCTCCCGCAAGCGGGAGAGGGAGCGTTGCCTGGCGCGCCCCATTGACCCCCTCTCCCGCGTGCGGGAGAGGGCGGGGGTGAGGGCGGCGTGAGCAAACCCATGTTCAGCAAGGTCCTCATCGCCAACCGCGGCGCCATCGCCTGCCGCATCGAGCGCACGCTGCGGCGCATGGGCATCGGCTCGGTGGCCGTGTTCTCCGATGCCGACGCCGGTTCGCTGCATGTCAGCGGCGCCGACGAGGCGGTGCACATCGGGCCGGCCGCCGCCCAGCGCAGCTACCTCGACGTCGACGCGATACTGGCCGCCGCGCGCGCGACCGGCGCGCAGGCCATCCATCCGGGCTACGGCTTCCTGAGCGAGAACGCCGCCTTCGCGCAGCGCTGTGCCGACGCCGGCATCGCCTTCGTCGGTCCCACGGCCGAAAACATCCGCGCGTTCGGCCTCAAGCACACGGCGCGTGCGCTGGCGCAGGAGCACGGCGTTGCGCTGATGCCGGGGACCGGCCTGCTGAGCGACGCCACCGCTGCAGCAGCGGCGGCCGATCGCATCGGCTACCCGGTGATGCTCAAATCGACCGCCGGCGGCGGCGGCATCGGCATGCGCGTGTGCGAGGACGGCGCGGCGCTGGCCGACGGCTACGCCGCCGTGGAACGCATCGCGGGCAGCAATTTCGGCGACTCGGGGGTGTTCCTCGAGCGCTACGTGCGGCACGCCCGGCACATCGAGGTGCAGATCTTCGGCGACGGCGCCGGCGCGGTCGTGGCGCTGGGCGAGCGCGACTGCTCGCTGCAGCGGCGCCACCAGAAGGTGATCGAGGAGACGCCGGCGCCGCACCTGCCGCCAGCCACGCGCGCCGCCCTGCTGGCCGCGGCGACGCGACTGTGCGCGGCCGCGCACTACCAGTCCGCGGGCACGGTCGAATTCCTCTACGACGGCGAACGCGACGAGTTCTATTTCCTCGAGGTCAATACCCGGCTGCAGGTCGAGCACGGCGTGACCGAGCAGGTCACGGGCATCGACCTGGTCGAATGGATGGTGCGCGGCGCCGCCGGCGACTTCTCCTTCCTCCGGGAGCCGCTGCCGCAGTCGCGCGGCGCATCGATCCAGGTGCGCCTCTACGCCGAGGACCCGGGCCAGGATTACCGCCCGAGCAGCGGCATGCTCACCGATGCGCAGTTCGCCAGCGACGCGCGGGTCGACACCTGGGTGGCCGCCGGCACGCAGATCAGCGCCCACTACGACCCGCTGATCGCCAAGCTGATCGTCACCGCCCCCGACCGCGCCGCGGCGGTGACGGCGCTGCAGCGCGCGCTCGACGAGACGCGCCTGTTCGGCCTGGAGACCAACCTCGAGTGGCTGCGCCACGTCGTGCGCAGCGACTTCTTCATCAACGGCACCGCCTCCACCCAGTCGCTGGGCGGCCTCGCGTACGAGCCCGACGGGCTGCGCGTGCTCAGCGGCGGGCTGGCCACCACGGTGCAGGACTACCCGGGGCGGATCGGCTACTGGAACGTCGGCGTGCCGCCGTCGGGTCCGATGGATGCGCTGGCCTTCCGTACCGGCAACCGCCTGCTGGGCAACGCCGAGGGCACGGCCGGGCTCGAGATCACCGCGGTCGGCCCGGCGCTGCTGTTCCACCGGGCAAGCTGCATCTGCCTCACCGGCGCGTACATGCCGGCCACCCTCGACGGCCTGCCGGTCGAGCCCTACGCGGTGGTGGCGGTCGGCGCCGGCCAGACGCTGCGTGCCGGCAGCGTCCGCGGTCCCGGCCTGCGGGCCTACCTGCTGGTCGCCGGCGGCCTGGACGTGCCGCCCTACCTGGGCAGCCGCGCGACTTTCGCACTGGGACAGATGGGCGGACACGCCGGCCGCGCGCTGGCCAGCGGCGATGTCCTGCGCCTGGCGGCGCAGGGCGCC
>Ga0181525_10001128_pt1 | contig 23030 bp, 25 predicted proteins | sample PEATcosm2014_Bin_48_FD_121100 | JGI IMG/M metagenome (GOLD analysis project Ga0181525, IMG submission 121100) | Peatland microbial communities from MTU Mesocosm Facility, Houghton, MI, USA - PEATcosm2014_Bin06_10_metaG | ecosystem: Environmental > Terrestrial > Soil > Wetlands > Peat | place... | reverse complement strand
GGACGCGGCCTTTGATTTGCGGATCCGTCAAGGTCAGTTCCGTATAGCCAAGAATGGCGCAAAGGATGTTGTTGAAATCGTGGGCCATGCCGCTGGCGAGGGTGCCGACGGCTTCCATCTTCTGGGTTTGGAGCATCTGGGTTTCGAGCCTGGCCCGTTCCGCCTCGGCCTCCTTGCGGCCGGTGATGTTGTCAATGAAACCCTCGTAGTGATGGATCGCGCCGGCGGCGTCGCGCACAACGCGCGCGCTTTCCGAAATCCAGATGATTATGCCATCGCGCCGCCGCACCTGATATTCCAGCCCGTGGACGGAGCCGTTCTGCTCAATTTGCCGCTTGAATTGATCCCGGAGGGTGGCATCCACATAAATCTGGTTCTGGATGTCGGACACCTGATTCAACAATTCATCGGGATGTTCGTAGCCGTAGATGCGGGCCAGGGCGGCGTTGACGACGAGATAACGTCCGTCGGGCGTGCTCTGGTAAATGCCTTCAATGGCATTCTCGAACATTCCACGGTATCTGGTCTCGGCCTCCTTGAGGTATCGAATCGTCGTTTCGGCACTCATTTCACTCGCGTCGCAACAGTGGTTCCGTCTTGAATGGCATCTTGAACCGCCGGCGCGGCAATCTCCTGCGCAAATAATCGAACAACTTCAAGCCCTTGTCAACGGGCGAGGTTTTCCGGCAGCGGGTATAAATTTGCCATTCTGGCGGGGCGAGGACGGAAGACCTCGCGAGCCGCTGAATCCAGGCCCCACATGCATCATCAAGGGATCATGTCCTCATTTGAAATCCGGCTGGCATCAAATTAAATTCCAGTTGCTCCCCGGCGCGGACAAGGACTAATCAATGCGGCAGCAGGTTGGCATCTTTTTCCTCTACGTAGCGCAATCGCGGGATGCGGTGTTTGCCGATCATCAAAATCGCAAAGCCAATCCATGAGGTTGCGGCCAGAATGAGCGCCACGGGCATCATGGTGTGTGAATCAAATATGCCGACGCTCGCGGAGGCGAGGCCGGAGACGCCAATCTGCAAAAAGCCCAGCATGGCGGAGGCGCTGCCGATGTTGCGGTCAAAGGGCACCAGCGCCAGCGCCGCCGCGTTGGGATAGGCCAGCCCAAGGCTGGACAGCGAAATGAAGAGCAGCACGAGCGTGGCATCCAATCCGAACCAGCCGAGAATCGTCCCCACAAAAAGGAGCAATGCCACCGGACATTCCACCAGCAGCGTGGCGCGGAAAATCTGTTCGCTGGAAAATTTGCGCAGGAGAAAGACGTTGATCTGGTTGCTGCCGATGAAGCCGGTGGCGAGTCCGGCAAAGATGGCCCCGAACTTTTGCGCGCTGACGTGAAACACTTCCATGAAGATGATGGGCGAGCTGGCCACATAGACGAGCAGGCCGGAAAAGGCGAACGCGCCGGAGAGCGCATAGGTGATGAACTGCGGCTCGCGCAGGACGATGGCGTAGTTGCGGAGGATGGGCAGGAAACGCAACGAGACGGTGGCATCGGGTTTGTGTCCCTGCGGCAGTCGCCAACAGCAAACGACCAGCATCAAGACAACGAACGCGGACAGGACGATGAAGACCCATTGCCAACCGAAGTGCACGGCCACAAAAACACCGACGCTGGGAGCGAGCAGCGGCGAGACGCTCAGGATCAAAATCAGCAGCGAGATGATCTTGGCGGTTTCGTGCGCGGGAAAAAAGTCCCGCACCATGGCCATGGCCGCGACTTGCGTGGCGCATCCGCCCAGCGCCTGAACAAAGCGCATGGCCACGAGCCATTCCACGGTGCGCGAGCAGAGGCAAAGCAGCGACGCGACGATGAACAACATCATTCCGGCGTATAAAGGCAGTTTGCGGCCAAAACGGTCGAGCAGGGGACCGTAAAAAAGCTGGCCGGCGGCCATTCCGGCAAAATAACTGGCGATGGTCAGGGAAATCCGGGCGGTGGAGGTGTGCAGCGCCGCGGCGATCTGTGGAAACGCCGGCAGATACATGTCAATGGCGAACGGGCCGATGGTGGAAAGCGCTCCAAGGATGACGATGATCAAATAGCGGTTGTGAGATTGGGACATAAATCAAAGGCGACGGACTCCTTTTAATAATGTTGGAATCGGGCGTGCATGAATTCAATCAATTTCTCGCCGGACAGTTGCTCCGGGTTGCATGAGCATGAGCTTCGGTGCGAGTTGAATTTTCCAATTTTACGCCCGGGCGTCTTTGCGTTAAGTTCGCGTCATGCCATTTGTGAAACTTGAACCGAAAAAGACGGCGTTGCTGACGCTCGATTGCCAGACGGGGGGTTTTGGAATTGTCCCCGGTGCGGAGGCCATCATCCCCAATGCGGCCAGGGCCGTGGAGTTTGCCCGGCAGCAGGCATTTCAAATCATCCATGTGGGGCTGGGGTTTGCCGCCGGACATCCGGAAATTTCGGAAGTGGAGACCCGCTTCCAGCAGGTGAAGAAGAACAACGCCTTCGTCAAGGGCACGCCGTCCGCCGAATTTCACAGCGCCATCGCACATCCCGGCGAGCTGGTGATCCACAAGCAGCGGGTGGGCGCGCATTCGATCTGGATTACCGCTGTGTGGTTCTCTAGGACGCGTGTTTCGACCGCGATGAGGAAATTCATCGCGTGCTGGTCGAAAAGATTTTTCCGGCGCAGGCGACGGTTGTCACGGTGGATGAGTTTATCGGAGACGGGAGGTAGAAGCTGGCAGATGGGGATGAAAGCTGCTGGTTGGGGCAGAAACAACGCGCATTGAACTGATCCGCCAGATGCGTTAATTTCCGCGCATGTCAAAAGAACCGGAGGCGGCAGTTGCGGCAGCGGATGCCGCGCCGGTGCCTTCGGCGATTTCAATCGAGGCTGTAAAGCGTTTTTTGCCGTGGCTGGTGGCGGTGGCCTTCTTTATGCAGTCGCTGGACACGACGATCCTCAATACGGCGGTTCCGGCCATTGCGAAGGCGCTGGGCATCGCGCCATTGAGCATGAAGGCGGTGCTCTCCAGCTACACGTTGAGCTTGGCGGTGTTCATCCCCATCAGCGGCTGGATGGCGGACCGGTTCGGCACGCGCCGTGTATTTGCGTGGGCGATCGGCACGTTCACCCTCGGCTCGCTGCTCTGCGGCATTTCGAACAGCATCCATCTGCTCGTCGCCTGCCGCGTCCTGCAAGGTTTTGGCGGCGCGATGATGGTGCCGGTGGGGCGGTTGACGCTGGTGCGGACGTTTCCAAAGTCCGAACTCATCCGCGCGATGAGCTTCGTGGCCATCCCGGGATTGATCGGCCCCATGCTCGGCCCGGTGGCCGGCGGTTTCATCGTGGGATATCTTAACTGGCGGATGATTTTCTTCCTTAACCTGCCGGTGGGTTTGCTCGGCCTTTACTTGGTGTTCCGCCACCTGCCGGATTATCGCGAGGCGCATCCGCATGCGCTCGACTACGCCGGGCTGATCCTGTTTGGCACGGGCATCGGGCTGCTGGCGTATGTGCTGGAAGTTTTTGGCGACCATTCTTTGAGCATGGCAACGATGTCGGTCTTGCTGGCGGTTTCCATAATTTGTCTGGCCGCCTATGGGATGCGGGCGGCGCGAATCAAGTTTCCGTTGCTGCGGCTGAAGCTGTTTGGCATCCGGACATTCCGCGCGTCCGTGAGCGGCAGTTTTTTCACGCGGCTGGGGATAGGAGGAATCCCGTTTCTTTTTCCGCTGCTGTATCAGGTGGGACTGGGATTCTCGCCGATTGTATCCGGCCTGCTCATCATGCCGCAGGCCGTCGCCGCCGTGAGCCTGAAGATGGTGCTGCAAAAAATCATGAGGTGGTTCGGTTACCGGCGCATCCTGATCTCCAACACGCTGATGCTTGGGGTGATGATCATTTCATTTGCGACCATCGGCGCGGGCACGCCGGTCTGGCTCATCGTGATGCAGGTGTTCAGCTATGGCGCGTTCACGTCGCTCCAATATACCAGCATGAACACGCTGGTCTTTGCGGACGTGAACGAAGAACAAACCAGCGGGGCCAGCGCCATCACGAGCACGGTGCAGCAGATGGCCATCAGTTTTGGGATTGCGATTGCCTCGCTGCTCACGGCGCTGTTCGTGCCAGACCGTTTTCACACCAGCGCGCCGCAGATGATCCATGGCATTCATCTGGCGTTCCTGATCCTTGGCGGATGGACCATTGTATCAGCCGTGATTTTTTGCGAACTGAAAAACCGGGATGGCGAAAAGCTCAGCCTGCACAAGGCGATGCCACATGCTGAGTGAAGCTGTAATGCGAAATGGCGAATGAATGAATCCGACACCCCACCCGGGCCCTCTTGCATGGGAAGGATGAAATCAGAAGCCATCTGGAAGTCCCGGCCATCGGGCCGGGCTGGCAAAATTGTTAATAACTTGAAGTGGCATTTTTTGCGGGACTGTTGTTAGATATCAACTCTTGCAGCAAGAAGATATCAGAGGGGCAAAGCCGGCATGGAGGATTCTGGTGGTGGACGATGAGCCCGCCATTTCCAGTCTGATGAAGGTGTTTCTTGAACGCGACGGGCACAGTGTTCAAACGGCCAGCAACGGGCAGGAAGCGTTGCTCCTGCTTGAGCAGCAGTCGTTTGACCTCGTCACAACGGATTATTCCATGTCGGGAATGAAGGGCGACTTGCTGGCCGCCGCCATCAAGAAGCGCCTGCCCAAGATGCCCGTCCTGATGATTTCATCCAAAGGCGCGGTTGCGAAGGCTTGCGGCGACCCGCTTCCGGGCGTGGACATGGTGATGGCAAAACCATTCAATATGGAAGACCTGCGCAAAGCCATGGCCGAAGTTTTAAGCAAAGTGGCCGGTCGCCTGCCTTGAAACAAATCCGTCCGCGTGTTTGGTGTGTTTTGCAGTTCACCTCTGAAATTCCCGGTATTGATTCCCTGTCTCAATCATGCATCAGCATGTCCCATGATTGGATAGAGGCAGATTTCTTGTATTGTTACTGTGGCCTTGCAAATCGGGCAGACAGAACCCGACCAACAACAAAACAAAGGCGACAAAATGATAAAAATAATTGCAATATCCATGACAGCACTGTGCGTGATTCCCATGATGGCCCAAGCGGCAGTCACATCCGTGCCCGAACCGTCCACAATTTTTGCCGGGGCCGCGTTGCTCGTGCCGTTTGGCATCGGTGCCGTGCGCGCCATTATCAAGAACCGTCAGAAATAATTTTTCGACGAGGTTCCGTTTCAAGGTTCAGGCGGGAAACCGAGCGCATGAATTGACCTTCCGGTCAGGCGTCATTTTGGGAATCTTCTTGCTTGAATTGGAGGGGATGGCTACGGTCTCCGCATTGGATGAAGAAAATCATTGTCCTTCTTTTTGTAGGAGTTGTTTCCACGGTTGCCGTCCTTGCCCAAAATCTGATCCTGAACGGAAATTTTGCCACGGGCGATTTTACTGACTGGACTGTGACAGGGTCGTCCTTCAGCGTGAAATCTTCCTCATATGGAACCCTGCCGCCGGCGGGCGACAGTTATCTGGCCGAAGCGGATGGCAATGAAACCTTGTCGCAAACCTTTGCCACGACCATCAGCCAAAATTATGTGTTGAGCCTGGCAAACGCCAATGGTCGCGGACCCAACAATCAGGGCGGGGTTTATTTCAGGGGATCAATCAATGGGACCACTCTTTTTACAGACACCACCGACCTTTCCAATACGAGCTGGCTGACCTCCACATACGATTTCACGGCCACAACCGCATCCACAACGCTGCTGCTGACATTGAATTTTTTCAATGCCAACGGCGACGGATTGTTTGATGATATTTCCGTAACCCTGGCGCCAGAACCTTCCACGCTCGCCCTGTCTGTTCTCGGCAGCCTTGGTGGCATCCTGATGTATCGCCGTCGTAAATGATGGTGTAGCGGCGTCCCAAAGGGACAACAAAGATATCAGCCCGGCGTTTCAACGCCGGCCTATTTTCATTCGCCGCTCCGCGACATCTTCACGGCGTCATTGGATATCACTTATTCAATGCTGGATTACAACCGCCTGCGCCAGCGCTACCGTCGCATTTTTCCCGGGTAAATGGTAGGCCGGTTCAAAGATCATTTTCCGGTCTCCCGCCATGAACCACAGCTTGAGGTTGCCGTGATGGACATCAACTGGCGTTACCGTGGCCCCGATTGGCCGGCTGTGTCCGCCTTTGCCGCTGGTGGTGGCGGTGCCGGTGATGGCCGTGACCTTTCCCCCATTGATTTTGGCCAGTGATTCATCCGATACGACGATGGCCAACGTGCCATCTTCATTTTTTAAGAACCATGGAAACACCGTGATTTTATAATTGCCCAAATAGACGCCATCAACGCGCTGGAGCGAACCGATGGTGAGGGTGGCCGTGCCTGAATCCACCGGCATGGAGCTGGGATTGATCATGAGGGTCTTTTCGTCCAGAACGGAACCGGCTGGAGCGGATGCCGCGTGGCTGCTGATTGAGTTTGTGGCCGGTGAGTTCGTCGCAGACGATTCGGTTTTCGACAGCAGCATCACGAACACTTCGTGATAAAGTTCATCCATGTCTTCATCGATGCCAATGAGCGCACGGGCGCGGTCGGGTTGCGGCTCGTTCAGGCTGGTGACAGCGGCCAGATGCCAGGCATAACTCAACGCCTCGGTCTGGGTCAAAAGCAGGGTCAGTTCAAACCGGTTGCCGGTCTGTCCCAGCAATTCCTTCTCCTTGGTTGACGCAATCGCATCGCGCGTGGCTGTTTCGCCCGGCGGCAGGCGGATGTCGTCCAGTTTGATTGAAGGATCGTCCTCGGCAAATTTCTCCAGCAGCGCGGCTCCGGCTGCGGAAGTGGTGGCAATTTTCTTGATCAAGGTTTTGACATCAGGCTGTTCCGATTTGATGAAGCGCAACATGCTGACGTCCTTTTGCTCGTCAAGGAGTTGATGGAGCAGGCTGTAGCAATTGTTCCGGGTGGATTGCGACGCATTGCCCACGGAGGATGTCGCGACGGCCTGCGGCGATTTGCAACCGGTCAGAACACAGGCGACCAGCAGCATCGCGGCGAGCAACGGGGAGATGATGTTCATCGGTGACAGATTTTATCCAAAAGATTTGTTCAATGACCGAACTTTTCCACGGGGAGCTGGATGATGACGGGCTGGTCGGCGGGTTTCTGGCTGATCGGGGGCGCGGAATAGCTGTCCTTGATCAATTGCAACTCCTTCGCTTCGTCCTCGTCGAACCCGGCCACTTCTTTTTCCAGCATGAACGAGATCATAAACAGTCCGTAAGCAATCGCACCGAATGGCAGCACCACCTCCCATGACGGATTGAGGTTGAGCCTGCCGAAATCAATGATGCTTCCCGCCACAAGTCCGGTGACAGTGACCGACAAAAGGGTTTTTGACATTGTTGTCATGATTGTGCGACGGCAGGCGCGGGATGCGCGGATGATTTCAGCCGCAGTCGGCGACATTTTGAAGTGTTCGCAGAGGTCATCAACTATTGGCCGGCGCTCGCCAACACATTCGTCTGCGTGGCGTTTGTGGCGGGAGTATTGGTTTCAATTTCCGGCAATGAATTTGTTGCGGGCATATTCGTGTTAATACCGGTCGCATCCGACGCGCTTGAATTGGTGGATTGTGTGTTGCTTGAATTGCCTGGAGTGTTTTGGTTGCAGCCGACCAGCGCGAACGAGGCCAGAGCCGTGATTGCCAATAATGTGACGGTTGATTTCATATGTTTTATAAGTTCATTAAAAATGTGACACGACGCGATTCCAATCCATGGGGTGTAACCCTACCGTTTTTCAATTCCGCTGTGATCACGACGCCGAAAATCTGGAGAAGACCTCGTCGCACTTCTTGGCGAGGGAGAAATCTTTTTCGGTGATTCCCCCTTCGTCATGCGTGGTGAGCGTCAGCGTCACCTTGTCATAACGGATGTCAATGTCCGGTTGATGATTGATTTTCAGGGTTTGTTTGGCGATGCGGCGCACAAAATCTATGCCCGACATGAATCCCTCAAACTTGAATGTGCGGCCGATGGTTTGCGCGTGTCGCGACCAGTCCGGAACGGTTTTCAGTTGAAGGTTGATCTGCTGGATGTTCAAGGCTGGCATAATTGCAAATTAATTATTGTTTCTCCCGGAGCCGCTCTTTTTACCGCCGCCGGAAACTTTGTTGACCGTGGCCCAGGCGCGTGCCTCGGCGGTTTTCACGCCGACACCTTTTTTCTCGTAGCCGGCTTCGATGTGTTCCGCCTGACGTTTCTGTTTGTCGGTGTAGCTGGATTTATCACCTTGGGGCATGACAGTCCTTTATTTGGTTTCGACCGTTTTGCCGTCCGCAGGCGGTATCGCCAGCGGCACATTGATGCCGAGCGCGGCGCTCAAATCAATTTCATGGTCCTGCTCCTGCACGATGATGGCGCGCAAGGTCTCGCTCAATCCATATTCGCCCATCGCCTCGGCCTGACGGATGCGCTCGCGATAACGTCCCACCGTTGTGCGTTCGTTTTCCAGATCCGCGCGCAGCATTTCGACCGCGTCGCTTGTGGCCTTGACCGGCTTGGGCGTCACGCTAGGCATCCCGCCGAGATAATCAATCTGCTTGGCAATCTTGATGGCGTGCTGCAATTCCTCGGCGGCGTGCAGTTCCAGTTCCCGCGCGACGTCCGTGTAAGCGGCGCCTTTCAGCGTCTGGCTATACACCGTGTAGGCGATGATGGCCTGATATTCCCCGGCCAGATCCTCGTTCAACAACTGGATCATCTGTTCGCGGGTGATGTTCAATCCTGCGGTCGTGTTTTCTTTGGCCATAATTTTCTTAAAATAAATTTTTGCTCTCAGCCTTTCACGGCGAAGCCGACCTTGATGGTCACCTGCCAGTGATGAACCTTTCCCTTGGCGATGTTGCCGCGCGTTTCGACCACCTGAAACCAGCAGAGGTCCTTGATGGTTTTGTGTGCGCGCTTGATGGCCTTGTCCACGGCGTCCTCGATGGAATTTGCGGAGGTGCCTGTAAGTTCGATGAGTTTATAGACGGGATCTTTCATAGGCGGTTTTTTGGGTGTCGAAAAAGGATGATGGCAAAATGCAAAATGATTAATTTGTGAACAATAGCATCCGGTTCGTCAAAAAAGGCGTTCGGTTGGTGAACACCACGTTATTCGTGATCATGCGCGGCTGATTGGCATTGGGTTGATTAACGTTGGGTTGCCCGGTTTGATTGTATTGGAACGCTTGACCTGGTTGGCCAATTGGTTTTGGCTGGGCGATCGGCGTTGATTGTGCTATCAGTGCCGGTTGCGCCGGCTGAGATGTCACGGGTGGCGTGAGGTTCGGCACCACCGGCTCCGGCAATACCGGAACCGGTTGAGGTGACACGGGTTGAGTCGGCTGTGTCGGAGACGGTGTCGGCTGCATGGGCGGTGTTGTCGGCTGGACTGGAATCGGAGATTGAGTTGGTTGACCCGGCTCCGGCAAAACCGGGACAGGTGCCGGTTGTGCGGGTTGCGACGACGACGGGAGGGTGGGATATCCCGGTTTGACAGTTTCAGCGGGAATCACCACAGGCGCTGCTGAAACATTCAAAACGACGATCATGCCCGTCAAAAAAAGTGAAATGATTGTTTTCATACGTTCATTGAAGATATGGCATGATACCGTTCGTTGAAATAAGGTGAAACCCTACCGGATTACATGGATGAAGGATGAAATAAAGGAGCTTCATCCGCTGTTAAATATGCTGCTGCGTAATTTGCCCGATGTGAAAACCGTTGAAAACACTCACGGGGCAAATGAAATGGGGGCGGATTTCGTCTATTCAAAGATAGGTTAAAAGGATTGCGAATGGCTGCAATGGTGTCAAATTGCAATTATTCACCAAAGATTTACGGGGGACAGTAAAAGGGTCAGTCCTTCGCATTGAAACCAATCCGTTTCCGCCTTCATCCAATTACGGCGTGACAAACGCGTGGTTCGTGACCATGATTCGTGTCAGCGAACAGCGAGATTTTGGGACTCCATCTTTTGGCGGGCTTGGGAAGCCAATTTCGCGGTTCACCTCTGAAATGGGAGTTGGCAGTTGGTGCTGGCCGGCGTCATTTCTCGGAAGCCGCGCTCAAGACTCCCTCATCCGGCCCCAATGACCAGGGCCATTGCGGCAATCTGGTAGCCCTGCCCATGACGGATGTTCATGGTTACTACCGGCTGAAGTTTTGACGAAGCTTGCGAACCACAAGGGACTGGGGCTTTCGATTCTGAATTCAAATCACTGGGTGTCTGCGAATCTGTAGCCTTGCAGTCGGTAGCCCGCGATAAAGCTGGTCAAGCCTTCTGTCGGGCGGCTATTCGCCTCATCCAGCACCAGTGCATTTCTGAACCGGCCCAAGGCCAGATAAGCCCGATAAGTGCTTGGGACGGAAATGAAATCTGCCAGGTGCTTTTGCCCTGAATCCAGCTGTGCCATATTCTTGTTCAACTGCTGCATGTCGCCGATTGGTTTATTGGTGTTCAATAAAAATGGAAAGTATTTGGTGTAGTAATTTGTCAACAATTGTCCCTGATCCTGCCTGATTTTCTGCACAGAGACGCTTGCCAGATATTTCATGATGTTTCGCTGTTCAGGTGTGACCAGTTCGATGCGCCCGACCATCACGCGGTTGATGTCGGCTGGAACGGAGACTTGCAGCGGCAGGTAATAATCCGTCCATGCGCGCGGCACGATGAAGAAGACGCGGATCCCTGCGCTTTTGAAATAGGACACCTCCCATGTGTTGAGCAATGCCTGCGCTTCGTCGTCAAACAGTCCTTCTGCCATCAGCGAGGCCTTGAGGGATGCTTTTAATTTTTCCAGATTGTCGGCGCTGAAATCCCCGGCCCCGAAACTGGCGGCGGTCGTCGTCAGGATTTTGCCCGGATCGGAATCGAGCGTCAGCGGGGGCAAGGAACGGAAGGCGATGCTTCTGTCTCGTTTGATGTCCACCAGCCACATCGAATGGATGCCCAGCGGCCGGTCCACCGGCACATTTTCCAACTGGCTGCGGAACACGAGCTGTCCGTCCTCGCGCGAAACCTTCAGCGGCGCATCAATGTGGCCGATGCCGCGATAGAACAGGAACTTCTCCGCCTCGCCATTTGTCGTTTGAACGGAAGCCGCCGACACGGCACGCGGCGATGTCCAGACATGCGCCGTCGTGTCTGTCATTTCCCAATTGCCGCCTATTTTCAAACCGTTCCACGCCAGTTCGCTCTCGGTGTCTGAGTGGATGGGGCCGAATTTGAACCAGCCGTTCGTGTCCAGTTCCGAAGCGGCGGTTCTGGCATCAGGATAAAATTCCGTCAGCCAGCCGCCGTGAAACTTCACGGAGACATCAACGGTTTGGGCGGTCTGCGATGCCGGAGGATGAAAATAAATCACGGGCGTTTCCAGCCGCATCGTCACGTCGGGATGGCAGTTCGGCGCGCCCTTGGAGAGCCAGGCTGGAAGCTCAGTGGTTCGAAGCAGGGCTGAATAGGTCAGTTGATGGACAAATGGCGGCACCGGTTCGTCGTCGGTGTTGATTCCGCCGATGGCGTTGCCGGATTCGTCCTGCAACGAGGTGAACGTGCCCCACTCATGGACCGCCCATTTATCCTGCGCCATCGCGGACGCGGTTAGCAACAACACGACACATCCCAGCAGGCCTATGGTTTTATTCATGATCAAAGTGTAGCCCGTTGAAAAAGACAGTTGTCAAAAAATTGTAAAAAGATTGGGAAATGCTTGTATGTCCGGGTCACGGCGAACCGTCCACCCTGAGAGCCTGTCTGAAAATTCACCGGGATCGAATCATCCTCGTCGTCATCCTCATCCTCAAAAAAACCTCCAAAACTGACGAGGAGGATGAGCATGAGGATGAGGAAGAAAAGTCATCCGATTTTTCAAACACGTCCTGAAAACAAAACAGCCGGAACAGTTTCCCGTTCCGGCCTTGTCATTGCAGCCAGGGCACAAAAACATCCTGAATCACGGCACAATCTTTGAGACGGGATCGCTCCATGCGCCTTCACCGGCGGCGTTCACGCCGCGCACACGGCACCACACCCGCGTGCCGGTGGGCAGGCCGGGGATGGCGGTCTTCGACTTGGTGACGGATTTCTGCCGGATGAAGCTCGTCGGCGTCATCGGGTCCGGGCTGGTTTCCACCTGATACGTCTTGCGGCCCGAAAGCGGGTCCCATTGAAAATCCAGTTCGCCCGCGTTGTCTCCGGCGGTGGCGGAGAGGTTTTGCACTGCCGGGAGGAGGCTCGGCGGGGTTACGGACAAAATTGGATGATGGTAAAAAAACGGGATTGGAGCATAACATCACGGAAAATTGATTTTTCCGCGCCGGACTGGAATTTTCCCGAACTGAATCGAAATAATGAAGAACGGGATTATTACGGGGAAGAGCGGGAAAATGATTTCCCGAGTTCGAAAAACCCGCCGGCAGGACGCAAAAACGGTCGGAACCGCCTGAAAATGATGGATTTAGGGCTGAAACGGTCAAAAAACGACACATCTGGCGAAATAAAAAGAACCATGCGAACATGCTTAACCACCAAGACACGAAGACACCAAGTTCTTAATTACCTTTGTGCCTTGGTGGTTGAAAAGCGGATACGCCTTCAGCGTATTTGAATTTGAGTCAGAATAATCCGTGTTCATCCGTGGTGAGCATTCCATTCACGGGCAAACCAACGCAAAGGTGGACCGGTAATAGTTTTCTCAACAGTAAATTACGGCTCGTTCAGACACGAACCTTGATAACGACCTTGCGGACTTCGGATTGGCCGTAACACTCGAGACCGCCGGCGTGACCATCGGTGGGAAAGAAAACGACAAATTGCCCGGCTCCGAGATTGATGGGCGTCCTGTGCGGAGGGGTGGCGTAGAAAATGACATCCTTCTCCGTGTTGTAGGCCTCGGTCACCTGCGTGAGCGCGGCCAGCGGCGACCAAAGCATCGTCTCGCGTCCGGCCTGGATGAACTGGATGTCAATGTATTGCCGGTGCGTCTCGAATTTGGCCTGGTCGAGCGGCTTGGTGGTGTAGGCTTGCACCATGGCAAAACAGTTGTCGCCGGCAATGTCGTAACGGCCGATGGGCTGACTGGCGGGCAGCTTTTCCAGGAATTCAAACGCGGCGGGAAACCGCAGGGACAAACTGGTGTAACGACGGCATTGGTCAAGCGTGTCGGAGATCATGTTTGAAAGGCTAACATTTCCTGCCCGGCTCGCGCAAGCAGATGCCTGCGACTTGCGGGACGGACACGTCTGTGTTTAAGTATTCGCACCAATGAACTTTCCCGGACATTTCAAGGATCGCTCCCTCATTCGCTGGGGCATGATCGGCTGCGGCGACGTCACGGAAGTGAAGAGCGGGCCCGGATTTCAAAAGGCCACCGGGTCGGCCCTGGTGGCGGTGATGCGGCGCAATGGCGCGCTGGCCGCTGATTATGCCAGGCGTCACGGTGTGCCCCGCTGGTATGACCGCGCCGACGCGCTCCTGGCGGATAAAGAGGTGGATGCGGTTTACATCGCCACACCGCCGGACACGCATGCGGACTACGCGTTGCAGGCCGCCGCCGCCGGCAAACCGGCCTATGTTGAAAAACCGATGGCGCGCCACACTGCCGAATGCGACCGGATGATCGAGGCGTTCCAACGTTCTCGCCTGCCTTTGTATGTGGCCTATTATCGCCGCCGGATGCCGCGCTTTCTGACCGCGCGTGAACTTATTTCCAACGGCTCGCTGGGACGGGTGACGGGGATTCGCTATCATTGCACTGCACCCAAGCACAAGGATGACGCCGGCTGGCGCATCCGGGCCGAGCAATCCGGCGGCGGCCATTTCCTCGACATCGGCTCGCACGCGCTTGACCTGCTAGATTTTTTCTTCGGCCCGCTCAGCGAGGTGACCGGGCTGGCGGCCAATCATGGAAAGAACTGGCTCGTGGAGGACGCGGTGGCGATGAGCTTTCTGGCCGGTGGCGTTCCCGGGGTGGCCTCGTGGAATTTTGCGGGCGCGGAAAAGGAGGATGCCTTCACCATCGCCGGCACGGAAGGACGACTGGTGTTTTCCCTGATGGACAACGAACCGTTGCGGCTGGAAAAATCCGGCGAGGCGCAGTTGTTGAACCGGCCCAATCCCCCGCACGTGCAGCAACCGCTGATCCAGTCGGTGGTGGATGAACTGCTCGGGCGCGGAGAATGCCCCAGCACCGGCGAATCCGCCCGGCGCACCTCGCGCGTGATGGACACCGTGCTGACAGGTTATTACGGCGGACGCACGGATGAATTCTGGCGGCGACCCGAGACCTGGCCGGGCAGGCAACCGGATTAACACCGCGTTGCCGTGCCCGATTGCCAATTGAGATTATGAACACGATTCGATTTCGGGTGTATAAAGTAAAGGGGTCAGACCTGATTTGAAATGCGACTGGCATCAAATTAAATTCCGTTTCCATGTGTTGGAAAGCTTTTGTCCATCCTCTGCGGTTAGTTTTGCGGGATGCGGCATAAACAAAGGCCAAATTCTGAAGGCTGAATTCTAAAAAGGGCTGGCAACGAAAATCACGTTGGCAATTTAGCTTTATTTCAACCTTTAGCGTTTAGCATTCATCCTTTAGCTTTGTCATTATGAAATCCATGAAGCATTTTGCCATGACCATTGCGATCTTGATCGCCACCAGCAGGCTGGCAACGGCGGAACTATCGCTGGCCGCTGCGCCCGGCACGGATGATTTCATCCTGTTCGACGCCAAAAGCGCCCCTTCCCTTTTCGTGGAGACCAATGATGACCGCGCGGTTCTGCGCGCTGCGGGAGATTCGGCGGATGACTTCGCGCGTGTGACGGGCATAAAACCGGAAATTGAAAACCAATTTTCGCCGGGCGAAAAAACCTGCGTCATCATCGGCACGATTGGCGAAAGCAAAATCATCGGCCAGCTTGCGGCGCAGGGAAAACTGGACACGAACGGCGTGAGCGGCGCGTGGGAAAGCTACATCCTGCAAATCGTGAAGAATCCCGTGCCCGGCCTGAACGCGGCGCTGGTCATCGCCGGCAGCGACCGGCGCGGGACGATTTACGGGATTTATCAGTTGTCGGAAATGATCGGCGTGTCGCCGTGGTATTGGTGGGCGGACGTGCCGGTGCAAAAGAAAAATTTTCTCGCGCTTCGCGGCGACATCTTCAAGCAAGGGCCGCCGGCGGTGAAATATCGCGGCATATTTTTGAATGACGAGGATTGGGCCTTGCGACCGTGGGCGTCGAAAACGTTCGAGCCGGAGACCGGCAACATCGGCCCGAAAACTTACGCCAAGATTTTTGAGCTGCTGCTGCGGCTGCACGCGAATTATCTCTGGCCGGCGATGCACCCCGGCACGTGGTCGTTCAATTTTTATCCTACGAATAAATTTATCGCCGACGAATTCGGCATCGTGATGGGTTCGTCGCATTGCGAGCAGATGCTCCGCGACAACGTGGACGAGTGGGACACGAACCAGTTCGGTGAATATAATTATGTGACCAATCCCGACGGCGTGCGGAAGTATTGGGAGCAGCGCGTGGTCGAGAACGGGAAATTCGACAGCATCTGGACGCTGGGAATGCGCGGCATCCATGACGGCGCGATGCCCGGCGGCGGCACGACCCGCGAAAAAGCCATGCGGCTGCAGACCATCATCGCCGACCAGCGTGAAATGCTCGCGCGCGATGTCAACACGAACGTCGCCGCCATCCCGCAGATTTTTTGTCCCTACAAGGAAGTGTTGCCGCTTTATCGGCTCATGACGAATTTGCCTGATGACGTGACGCTCGTCTGGCCGGACGACAACTACGGCTACATCCGGCAGTTTTCCAACGCACGCGAACGCGCCCGCAGCGGAGGCGCGGGAGTTTATTACCACGTTTCGTATTGGGGCACGCCGCGCGATTATCTCTGGCTCTGCTCCACGCCGCCCGCGCTCATCGCCGAGGAAATGACGAAGGCGTTTGATTATGGCGCGGACAAAGTTTGGATCCTGAACGTCGGCGATTTGAAGCCGGCGGAACTGGACATCGAATTTTTTCTGAAGCTGGCGTGGAATCCGCATTCGTGGAACGGCACAAATACTTATGAATTGTTGGAACAGCAAATCGCGCGCGATTTTGGCGCGGCGAACGCGGCGCAAATCACGGGCATCATGGCGAATTACTACGGATTGAATTTTGAGCGCAAGCCGGAGCATATAGGTTTTCCGTCGAACAATCTTTTTTCACCCGTCGAAGCGGTGCAACGGGTGACGCAATGGCAACATTTGTCCGAATATGTGGATGTGATGGAAAAAAAGCTGCCGCCGGAATCTCACGACGCATTTTTTGAGCTGGTCGAATATCCAGTCAAAGCCGCCGCGCTGGAGAATGAAAAATTTCTAGCGCCGGAAAAAGCGGAATGGGCGCAAGGCGAAATTGAACGGTTCACCGGCATTTACAACAATCAAATTGCCGGCGGCAAGTGGCATTTGATGATGTCGGACGACCCGCGTGACCAGTTGGATTTGAAGCCTGCGCCAATTGTTCCGGCAGAAAGCAATTCGGGTTCAGCAAGTACTGAAACAAGCTCCGAAACAAATTCAGCCTTGGCAGGAGCGGATTTTTTTGAACAAAACCATCGCGTCGTGATGGAAGCCGCGCACGCTTCGGCATTTGTTCCTGGCAAGGATGCCGCCTGGCAGAAAATCACCGGCCTCGGCTACAGCGGCGAGGCGGTTTCAGTTTTTCCGACGACGGTTGCCGTCCGTTCCGGGCCGGAGAAAATTTTAGCCGAGTCGCCGTGCCTGCAATACAAAATTTATTTTCAAGATGCCGGCGACTGGACATTCACCGTGCGCGCGCTGCCGACATTTTCCGTGGAGACGGGCAAGCCGCAGCGTTATGCGATCGCTCTGGACGACGCGCCGCCGCAAATCATTTCGCTGCCGTTTTCCTTGAGCGATAACGACCGGCGCTGGCAGGAAAATGTTTTGCGTAACGCGGCACCGACTTCGAGCGTCCATTCTGTGATGCAGCCCGGACTCCACACTTTGAAAATCTGGATGGTGGACCCGGGCATTGTGATTGACGCGATTACCGCCGAGAACGGCACTGGTCCGGATCTGGGTTACGTCTGGCCGCCGGAAACACGCGGCGTCCTGAACATCAGGCAACCATGAATAAAATTATTTTGCACCGCTGCCGAGGCGCACACGTTTGTGTTTTGGCCTTGCTGCTTTTGATGGTGCCAGCGACGAGTTTGGTCCAGGCCCAGACGATTTTATCCTTCAAAAATAATCACTAATAAACAACACACGGCTGAATTTTTGTTCGCAATTTTTCCGGCCCATAATAATAATCAAACGCATCCTATGGAAAACCACGTCTCACGCCGTCGCTTCATCAAGAAATCCGCGCTGTTCACCGGAGCCGCCGCCACGGTCCCGATGCTGTCCGCGTTCGGCGCGGAAACCAACACGCCCGATCCAAACGCGCTGGCGGCCGGTGCCTCCGGCACCGCGCCTGTGGTTGCACCTTCCATTGTTTATCCGCCCGCGCCGACGCCGATCATCGCGCCGCCGGGATTTGGCGTCGCACCCGGGCCGTTTCAGCCGACGTGGGAATCGCTCGGCGGCAATTATCAGGTGCCGGAATGGTTTCGCGATGCGAAGTTCGGCATCTGGGCGCATTGGGGTCCGCAATGCCAGCCGGAAATGGGCGACTGGTATGCGCAGAAAATGTATCAGTTCAACAGCGCGGATTATAAATTCCAGTGCGCGCACTACGGCCATCCTTCCAAGATGGGTTTCAAGGACGTCATCCACAGCTGGAAGGCCGAGAACTGGGATCCGCACCACCTGATCAAACTTTACAAGCGCGCCGGCGCAAAATATTTCGCGGCGCTGGCGCATCACCATGACAATTTCGACAATTTCGATTCAACTTATCAGCCGTGGAACAGCATCGCCATCGGGCCGAAGAAGGACATGGTCGGCGGCTGGGCCAAGGCGGTGCGCGACGCCGGATTGCGCCTGGCCGTGACGAGCCATGGCGACCGCGCGTGGAGCTGGTATCAGGCCGCGCAAGGTTCCGACCCGAGCGGCCCGCTGGCCGGAGTGCCTTACGACGGATTGATGACCAAGGAAGACGGCAAGGGGCTTTGGTGGGAAGGACTCGATCCGCAGGATCTTTACGCGCAGTATCATCCGCTGGGCAAATATACCTGGGCGCAGAGCGAGAATCCGCCGCTGGCAAAACCGTTCGTTGACAAATATTTCAACCGCGTGATTGATGTGATCAACAAATACAATCCCGACCTTTTGTATTTCGACGATTCCATCCTGCCAATTTATCCTTCAACCGACATCGGCCTGCGCATCGCCGCCTACCTCTATAACCATAGCATCATCACAAACGGGAGTCTGCAGGCGGTGATGACAACCAAGGGATTGAGCGCCGATCAGCGTCGCTCGCTGGTGCTGGATCGCGAGCGCGGTGTGCAGGACGGTATTGAGGAACTACCGTGGCAGACGGACACGTGCATCGGCAACTGGCATTACCAGCGCAGCCTCTTCGACCAGCATAAATACAAGACCTCCAAACAGGTCACCCAGATGCTCGTGGACATCGTCAGCAAGAACGGCAACCTGCAGTTGAGCATTCCCCTGCCCGGCGACGGCGTTCCCGACGCGGACGAACTCAAGTTCATCGAGGAACTCACCGCCTGGATGGATGTCAACAGCGAGGGAATTTATTCCACGCGCCCATGGAAAATCTTTGGCGAAGGCCCGTCCACCTCCTCCACGGTTCCGCGCAGCCGGTTCGGCGGTGCGGCCGATTTTCGGAATTACACTTCCGAAGACATCCGCTTCACGACGAAGGGCGACACGCTCTACGCCTTCATCATGGCCTGGCCCGAATCGCGCAGCGCGGTGATCAAAAGCCTCGCCCTCAATTCGCCGCAGATTGACGGCCGCAAGGTCGCGCACGTCTCGCTGCTCGGCCACTGGCGCGGGCTTTGGGGCGGACTTAAATGGACGCAGGACGGAAACGGCCTCAACGTGCAGTTGCCCGCAAAGGCGCCATGCGCCAGCGCGATCACACTGAAAATCAAAGGTGTCCTGGCATGAATAAAACGCGAGAGCTTTTCAGTCTTTGTCTGGTTAGCGAGCCTTGACTGTTCCTGTTAAAAAATTTAATATGAAAAACATCGGCATATCTGCCGCGTTTGTTTTTGCGGCCGCCACATTTTCCGTGACTGCGCAACCTTACACTCCGCCCGTCTCGCCCCGCGCGATCTATAGTTTCAACCCCGGCTGGAAATTCACTTTCGGCAACGAGACCAACGCCGATCAGCCGGACTTCGACGATTCGGCATGGACAAGCGTCAGCCTGCCGCACACTTGGAACGACACGGACAGCTACCGCGCCTATATCAGGCACGGCGGTGGCGACCAGACCGAGAAGCGGGGCATCGGCTGGTATCGCAAGCATTTCAAGCTGCCCGCGAGCGCCGACGGCCAAAAGGTTTTTCTCGAATTCGATGGTATGAGGCAGGCCGGACATTTTTTCCTGAACGGCCAGCCCATCGGCATTTACGAGAACGGCGTCACGGCGGTCGGTCTGGACATCACGAAGTTTGCCAAGTTCGGCGGCCAGGACAACGTCCTTGCCGTGGAGGTGGACAACCGGACGAACTATAAAGAAGAAGCCACCGGCACGACTTTTGAGTGGAATGTAAATGACTTCAACCCTAATTTTGGGGGACTTAACCGCGACGCCAAGCTCATCGTCACCGGCAATATTTATCAGACTTTGCCGCTTTTTGAAAATCTCAAGACCACGGGCATCTACATTTACCCGGACAACTTTGATATAAAGAATAAAACTGCCGACATCCACGTCGAAGCCGAAGTGCGAAATGAGACAAGCGATTATGCCTCCATCACCCTTTCCGCAGTCGTGGTGGACGCCGATGGCAACGTGTGCGCTAAATTGGATGGCAACACCTCCGACCTCGTCAGCGGCCAGAGTGAAGTATTCAACGCCGACGGCGCGCTTTCAAATGCGCGCTTTTGGGATGTGAACAGTCCGAATCTTTACGATGTTTATTCCATTTTGACCGTCGACGGGAAAGTGGTTGACGTTTGCAAAACGCAGACAGGTTTTCGCAAGGCGGAATTCAAGGGCGGTGCAGGCACAGGCGGCGTGTGGCTCAATGACCATTTCGTCTGGCTGACCGGATATTCTCAGCGTTCGGCGGACGACTGGCCGGGCTTGGGTGGCGCGTATCCCGACTGGATGCACGACTTCACTATCCAGCTCATGCGCGCCAGCAACGGCAATTACATCCGCTGGATGCACGTCTCACCCCAGCGCGCCGACGTGGAGGCTTGTGACAAATACGGGGTAGGCATCGTCTGTCCGGCGGGCGACAAGGAAAGGGACGCCACCGGTCGCCAGTGGGACCAGCGCGCCGAAGTCATGCGCGACTCTATGATTTTTTTCCGCAACAACCCGAGCATCCTGTTTTGGGAGGTCGGCAACACCGGCGTGACTCCCGATCAAATGCTGCAAATGGTCGCCTTGCGCAAGCAATGGGATCCGAATGGAGGACGCGTGGTGGGCACGCGGGATGGTGGCGGCTTTGACGCCCAACTTACTGCTGTTTCCGAGTTTTACGGCGTGATGATCGGTCAGGATCATGGCACCGACCAGCTCAACGGTCCCACCGCGATGTTCCGAGGCTACAGCGCCGAGCGCCGCGACAAGGCACCATTAATCGAGACGGAGGACTTTCGCGATGAAGCCGCGCGCGGCATCTGGGACGCTTTTTCTCCGCCACACTTCGGATTTAAGCCCAAGGGCGGACCCATTTCGCGCGACCCCGGGCCGGGCCAGGACTCTTACCATTGGAACTCCGAAACATTCGCCCTGGCTGGCTTGACGCGTTACATCAGCTATGAGCGCAACGAAATTAGCAACCCCGATCCCGCGCACTCAAAGTGGGCCGCCTATGCCTCCATTTATTTTACAGATTCCGACGCCGACGGACGCCAGGACGGCAGTGAAGTCCTGCGCGTGAGCGGCAAGATGGACGGCGTGCGTCTGCCCAAAGAATTATATTTCGTGTCGCGCGTCATGCAGAGCGACAAGCCGGACGTCCACATCATCGGCCACTGGACTTATCCGGCGAACACGGTGAAGACCGTCTATGTCGCCGCGAGTCATTGCGACCAGGTTGAATTGTTCCTGAATGGAAAATCCCTCGGCGTAGCGAAACAGCCGTGTGATTTTGTGGATACATTCAACGGCGAAAACAGGAACATGGGCGATACCGGCTACGCTTACGCGTTCACAAACATCGCCTTTGCTCCCGGCACGCTCAAGGCCGTGGCGACCAAGGCCGGCAAAGTCGTCGCGCAAGAAGAACTAAAGACCGCCGGCGCACCGAAGGCGCTCAAGCTCACTGTCCACACCGGCCCGGATGGTTTGCAGGCGGATGGCTCCGACGTGGTTCTTGTTGATTTTGAAGTCGTGGATGCGGACGGCAACCGTTGCCCGACTGACGAGGCGCGGGTGGATTTCCAAGTCACCGGCCCGGCCAACTGGCGCGGCGGTTTCTGCAGTGACAAGCTGAACACGACGAACAACAAATTCCTCGACACCGAGTGCGGCATCAACCGCGTCGCCATCCGCTCGACCTTGAAGCCCGGCACCATCACGCTCACGGCGACGCGCGATGGACTTGAGCCGGCGACGGTTCAGATCGAATCCAAGCCGGTGGAAATCACTGACGGCTCGGAGCGTTAAAAACAACGAGGCGCATTTTTCAGTTGCATTGCCGGGGCAATCGTTGAACAATTTCAACGGCAATGGAGTTTGCCACCCCGAATGGGAAAACCGCCTGACTGTTTCAGCGCTGATGACTCCTACGAATGAACAGGCATTCGCAGGAATTTTATGAACATCGCGTATCTTTGGGTTGCAATCGGCGGCGCGCTCGGCAGCGTGAGCCGCTTCTGGCTTAATGGAATCATCTCCGCAAAATTCGGCGAAGCCGCCCAAACATTTCCTCTCGGCACTTTGATCATCAATGTCACCGGCTCGTTTCTCATCGGGATTTTCGCCGCGCTGGCGATTCCCGAAGGCCGCATGGATTCGCAATCGCGCGCGTTCGCCACGCAATTCCTGATGATCGGCATCTGCGGCGGTTACACGACGTTTTCATCGTTCAGCCTGCAAACTTTGAACCTGCTGCGCGACCGCGAATGGCTTTATGCCGGCGGCAATGTCATATTGTCCGTCGTGCTGTGCATGATTGCCGTCTGGCTCGGCTATTTGCTCGGCTCAATTTTTAATTCAGCAAAATGAAAATTGCCACAGAGCCACACAGGCACAGAGAGAAGAAATTCCTCTGCGTCTCTGTGCCTCTGTGGCTAAACTAAATTATGCAAATTCCAACTGACGCAGTTCTGCTCCGGATTTTCATCGGAGAAAGCGACCGCTGGGAGCACAAGCCGCTTTACGAAGCCATCGTGCTCGCTGCGCGCGAGGCGCCCCTGGCTGGCGCGACGGTCTTGCGCGGGCCGATGGGTTTTGGAAAATCCAGCCACATGCACACGGCGAAAATCCTGCGGCTCTCGATGGACCTGCCGATCGTCATCGAAATCGTGGACAGCGAGGAAAAAATAAATTCATTCCTGCCAATGCTCGACAAAATGATCGGCGGCGGGCTTGTCACGTTGGAAAAAGTCAAGGTGCTGCATCACCGTTCCAACGAAGACGATTCCAAAAAATAATTTTCGCGCGAAAGCCGCGAAGCAACGCTATTTTGCCAGCAGCTTGCGGAATGATTGCAATTCCTTCAGCCGTTTCGCGTCGGATTTGGGGTAGCTCATCTTCAGTTCCTTGAGCGTTTCGAGGACGATGCTTGAAACGATGAGCCGCGCGTTCAATTTGTCATCGGCGGGAACCACGAACCAGGGCGCGTG
>Ga0181525_10001127_pt1 | contig 23043 bp, 21 predicted proteins | sample PEATcosm2014_Bin_48_FD_121100 | JGI IMG/M metagenome (GOLD analysis project Ga0181525, IMG submission 121100) | Peatland microbial communities from MTU Mesocosm Facility, Houghton, MI, USA - PEATcosm2014_Bin06_10_metaG | ecosystem: Environmental > Terrestrial > Soil > Wetlands > Peat | place... | reverse complement strand
CCACTGTCAACGTCGCCGGCATGAAGAACACGCTTGCCGGCTTGGTTTCGGCATTCAAGCGGCGGCACCTGTGGGTCGTGGCGGTCTTTATCTTTCTCTACTATTTCAGTCCCGGTTTGAGCACGCCGCTTTACTATCACATGACCGACGACTTGAAGTTTTCCCAAGGCTATATCGGCATCCTGGGATCGATTGGCGCCGCCGGGTGGGTGGCGGGCGCCCTGCTCTATCGGCGGTTCTTTGACGGCTTGACGTTAAAGCGGCTCCTCAATCTCAGCATCGCGCTCGGCACCGTCACCGCGCTGGGCTTCCTGTTCTTTTGGAATGAAACAGCCGCCGCGATCATCAGCTTCAGCTCCGGCTTTTCGGCCATGCTCGCGACCGTGGCGACGCTGACACTTGCGGCGGATTACTGCCCGAAACGCGCGGAGGGATTTTCCTTCGCCGTGCTGATGTCGATCATCAATCTCGCGACCACGGTGGCCGATAATGTCGGTTCGTTCTTGTATACTCACGTTTTCGACAAATCGCTGCCGCCGCTCATTCTGATCTCGGCGGCGTTCACGGCCTTTGCTTTTGTGCTCGTTCCCATGTTGCATCTTGGCAGTAAGCGTCAGGGCGATCCGGTTGAGCTGCGAGAGCGGCTGGAACCGCCCGGCCCCGGCGCGCGTTGACTGTTCGGTGCCAACAACTTCAGGTGCCAATAACACCCGGTGCCAGTCATGCGAAAGATCGGCGTTTATTTAGCGATTACCGCGCTAACAGCCGTTATTTTTGCTCCGCCGCCGGCAGCGGCCTTCGGTTTGCGGATCGGGCCGCTCCATATCGGCATCGGCTTGCCGTTCTATTTGCACCGCCGGCATCCGCTCTACATGCACGCCAATCCGAACGACTTGGCGCGTCCCAAGACCGGCCAAGGCGCAAATTCGGCATTGCTGTATCCGAGCACCGCGTTGGCGGCGATTTTCCAAAACATCTTCTGGCCGGCCAATTCTTCGCCTTGGCCGTTCGGCTATCGGGATATTTTCACGACCGCCTTCGCTACGGCGCCCGCCGCGCAGAACCCGCGCCTGTGCCGGCCTTCGGATGACTCGAACGCCATTGTCGGGCATCTTCGTGACGAACTCGACCCCACTCCGGATCAGATGCCGCTGCTGCAAAAACTCGGCGGCTCGCTTGCCGCAGCCTCCGGCTTCCTCGCCAAGTCCTGCGCCAATGAGATTCCAGCGCGGCCGGTTGCGCGCCTGAAGGTGATGGGCTCTCAGGTCGAGGAGCTCGCCATGGCGATCGATATCGCGCGCCAGCCGCTCCAGGACTTCGAGCAATCCTTGAACGACGAGCAGCGGGCGCGGTTCGCGGTCATGATCGCTGCTCCGGCGTCCGCTGCGCGCGACGACCAGTCGGGAAACATCACCCCGGCCTGCGGCGGATCGCCGACGGCGGTCGATTGGTCGGTCGATCAGATCAAACAGTCGGTTCAGCCCACCGATGAGCAGCGTGACGCGTTGACCGGTCTCAACCAGGCCTTCGGCAAAGCAGCGAGCGATCTCGCGGCGCATTGCCCGACAACGATACCGCCGACCGCGCTTTCACGATTGGAAACGGTTCAAGCTCGCCTCGATGCGACCTGGCGGGCGGAGCTCGCCATTCAGGTGGCGCTGGCGGGTTTCGAAACCAAGCTCAGCGACGAGCAAAAGGACCGCTTCGACGCCACGAATTTCGCCGCGCGCTGATCGACGCTTCGCCGGCTACGCCACGCGATTGTGCGCGTTCCAGTTCCGCTCGAGATTGGCAATCAGTGCCGGGCTGAAATGGCAATAGGCCTGCTCCCGCGCATAGACCGCCATATAGCGGCGAAACGTATCGAGCGGTTCCTGGCTGACGCGAATGGCGCGGCGATTGCCGGCCGCGCTGACGACGCCAGAACTGGTGAAGCCGTCGACCACCTGATCGAGTGCCGCCTCCAGCGAGGCAGGCGCCGCGATCTCATCGCAAATGAGCCGGCCTTCCGGCGTATCGCAATCCAGACGCCGTCCGTAGAGGATCGCCTGACGCGCGATGCGGTCGCCGGTGAATCGCCATAGCCGCAGATTTGCGGCCCCGGGAATGATGCCCTCCTTGCGCGCCGGCAGCGTCATATAGGCGTCGCCCGCCGCCAGCACGTAATCCAACACCAGTAGAAGCTGGCAGCCGCCGCCGATGGCAAAGCCGTCGACCACGCCGATCCACGGCTTCTCGGTGGTGCCGCCATAGATCTCGTCGGGACTTCTGTCCGGCCGCGCCACGCCGCGGAACAATTTGTTGACGAGCCCCATATCGCGCTTGATGTACCAGACGTAGGAAATCATGCCGCGATAGAGATGCGTGAGGTTGATGCCGGCCGAAAACAGGCGCCGGCCGCGATATTTTGTATGCTCGACGATATCGCCGCGCAGGATCGCGATGTCGGTTTGCCCATCCAGCGTGGCGACGTCGATTGCGATTTCGAGACCGTCCAGCGTGGTCTCATCCTCGGCGTTGAGAAAACGCGGATTGCGCATGGTGACGAGCGCCGCCTTGCCGCGGCGCTCGAGTGTTGCGCCCGCAAGCGCGAGCTTTCCGGTTTGGGCAAAGCGGCTGGCGTGTTCGTGCGCTTCCGGGTGCGGCAACAGCATGGCGTGACACAGATGCGCGCCGCAGGCCGGATGCGCCAATATGTTCGAGAGCAGCAGCCCTTGATCGATCTCGGCACCGTCTTTGTCGCCCTGTCGTACGCCGCTATCGTCGTGAAGCTGGGCGTCATCCGGCACCAAGCCCGGCAGCAGCGCGGCGGCATCGCGGACCAGCTGTTCGACGCGCACGAATTTTCCCAGATCGTCGGTCAGGCGGCGATAGATCGTCTCGGCGTGCGCGGCAAGAAATGTTTCGCGCGCGGCGCGATCGCGGCGCAGGATCGCCGCTGCGGCAACAACCTCCGCTTCGGAACGGTTAGGCTTGCGCGGCAGCCCGGCGAGGAGCTCCGCGCCAATGCGCCATTGCCGCGAGAAGTTCCCGCTGTCGCGGCCGTAATCGCCGTGAAGCGCGTCGCCGCTCGCCAGCCAGGCTGCGACCGTCTCGCGCGGCAACCCGGCGCGGTGCAACGCGTCCGGCGGCAAGGCATCATCCTCGATTGTCATCGATCAACCCCGCGGCCGCTTGTCGATAACGCGCTTGGCTTTGCCTTGCGAGCGTTCGATCGAACCCGGCGCGACGGCGCGCACCGTCGCGGTGACACCGACATGCGCCTTGATCAGATGCACGGCGCGATCCGCCAACACCATCATCGCATCGGGCGGTAGTCGGTCGCGGGTCTCGACGATCACTTCAAGCTCGTCGAGCCGGTCCGGCCGCTTCACTTCAAGGATGTAATGCGGCGCGAATAATTGCTCGGCGGCGAGCGCCGCCTCGATCTGGGTCGGAAACACGTTGACGCCGCGAATGATGATCATATCGTCGCTGCGGCCCTTGATGCGTTCGATGCGGCGCATGGCGCGCCCGTTGCTGCCGGCCAAGAGCCGCGTGAGATCGCGCGTGCGGTAGCGGATGACCGGCATCGCCTCCTTGGTCAGCGAAGTGAGGACGAGCTCGCCTTCCTCGCCGTCGGTCAGCACGTTGCCGGTATCGGGATCGATGATCTCGGGAAAAAAATGATCCTCCCAGATCGTCAGTCCGTCCTTGGTATCGGCATATTCCTGGCCGACGCCGGGGCCGATCACTTCGGAAAGCCCGTAGACATTGACCGCGTCGAGACCCATGCGGCGTTCGATCTCGGCGCGCATCGCTTCGGTCCATGGCTCCGCACCGCACAGCGCGATGCGCAGCGAGGATTTGCGCGCGTCGATGCCTTGGCGGTCGAATTCGTCGGCGATGGCGAGCAGATAAGACGGCGTCACCGCGATGATGTCAGGCTCGAAATCGCGGATCAGTTGAACCTGACGTTCGGTGAAACCGCCGCTCACGGGAATGACCGTACAGCCGAGATGTTCGGCACCGTAATGCAGGCCAAGCCCGCCGGTGAACAGGCCATAACCATAAGCGACGTGCATCTTGTCGCCCGGCTTGCCGCCGGCGGCGCGGATCGAACGCGCGATCAGCATGGACCACAGCTCGATGTCGCCGCGCGTATAGCCAACCACCGTCGGCTTGCCGGTGGTGCCGCTGGATGCATGCACGCGCACGATTTCGTTCATCGGCACCGCGAACATGCCGAACGGATAATTTTGGCGCAAATCTTCCTTGGTGGTGAAAGGAAATTTGGCGAGATCGCCGAGGCTTTTCACGTCGCCGGGGCGGATGCCGGCGGCCGCGAACCCGTTGCGATAATGCGGCACCTGCGCCGCGCGGGCGATCGTTTCCTTAAATCGCTCAAGCTGCAGCGCGCGTAGCTCGTCGACGCTCGCCGGCACGGCCGCATCCGACCGGTCGAGCGCACGCGCCCGCAAGTCCTGCCCCGTCATCGCGCTTCCTCCGGCCGAATTACGACCTCCCCTACTCTATGGCGTGCGTAATCGGCCGGCAATCGATCGGGGATGCGCGTTCAATCCGGAGGATTGGCACGGCGGGCTCGAATAGATCCGCCGTTGGCGTGTCGCACTCCTTTTTTCAATTTTCGAAAAATCGGTTCTTCGGGCGCGGCAAACCGAGATGTTCGCGCAATGTCACGCCTTCGTATTCGTGGCGGAACAGACCGCGACGCTGCAATTCCGGCACGACGCGCTCGACAAAATCGTCGAGGCCGCCGGGCAAATAAGGAAACATCACCGTGAAGCCGTCGGAGCCTTCGGTCTCCAGCCACTCTTCCATCTCGTCGGCGATCGTTTGCGGCGTGCCGACCATGGCAAGCCCGGAATAGCCGCCAAGGCGCTGCGCGAGCTGCCGCACCGTCAGGTTGTCACGCCGGCCGAGCGCGATCGCACGTTCGCGCCCGCTCTTCGAGGCATTGCTTTCCGGTATCTTGTCGGGCAGCGGCGCATCCTGATCGAATTTCGATGCGTCGTGGCCGAGCGCGATCGAGAGCGACGCGATGGCATTGGCGTAATTGACGAAGCTGTCCAGCTTGGCGCGCTTGGCCTTCGCGTCCGCCACCGTGTCGCCGACCACGACGAAACACGCCGGCAGTATCTTCATGTGCTCGCGGGCGCGCCCGAGCTTCTCCATATGGCCCTTGACGTCGGCGTAAAATTTTCGGCCGGCGGCAAGATCGCTCTGCGCGGTGAACACGGCTTCCGCAGTCTCCGCCGCGAGTTGCTGGCCGGAATCCGACGCGCCGGCCTGGACGATCACCGGCCAGCCCTGGATCGGCCGCGCGATATTGAGCGGGCCGCGCACCGAGAGATATTTGCCTTTGTGATTGAGCACATGCATTTTCGCCGGATCGAAGAAGATGCCGCTTTCGACGTCGCGGATAAAAGCGTCATCCGCCCAGCTATCCCACAGGCCGGTGACCACATCGTAGAATTCGCGCGCGCGGCGATAGCGCTCGCCATGCTCCATGTGCTCCTCCAGGCCGAAATTGAGCGCGGCGTCCGGATTGGAGGTGGTGACGATGTTCCAGCCGGCGCGTCCTCCGCTCAAATGATCGAGCGAGGCGAAGCGCCGCGCCACGTGATAAGGCGCGTCGAATGTGGTCGAGCCAGTGGCGACCAGCCCGATGCGCTCGGTCACCTGCGACAACGCCGACAACAGGGTGAAGGGTTCGAACGAGGTGTTGGTGTGGCTGCGCTTGAGCGCGTCAATCGGCATGTTGAGCACGGCCATGTGGTCGGCCATGAAGAAAGCGTCGAACTTTGCTTTCTCCAGTTTTTGGATCGATTCCTTGATATGCGCGAGATTGAAATTCATGTCGGGCCAGGCGCCGGGATAGCGCCAGGCGCCGGTGTGAATGCTGGCCGGCCGCATGAACGCACCGAGATGCAATTGACGTCGGGAAGTCATGGGACAATCCTTGTTGCAGCAGGCCCAATATAGGCACGCCCGATCTTACCCGCGCCCCCGTTTTAGAGAATATCGGCCGTCACAAAAGCGATGGGCCGCCCGGTTTCCCGGACGGCCCCGACTAAGTATTTCTCTTTTTTACGACGTTGGCGATGTGTTTATCCCCACCTGATCGCTATGACGCCGGCGAGCGAACGCGGGCGGGTGCGAACGGCGTGGTCGTCATTGCCGGATTCGACGATCCACATGCCGTTCTCCTGGCCGACGATCTTGCCGACATGATGCGGCCAAACCACCACCGCGCCGACGCCGGCCGGGCCGGACTGTCCCCAGCGCGCCCAGTTACGCGCCAGATTAAATGAGGGACCGGGATCGTTGGAGACGAGCTGTCTCATCTGCCAGCCGCACCAGGCCGAAGGCCGCCCGCCAAGGTGACCGGCGGAAGCGCTTTGGCCTGAATAATTCCAGGCTCCGTCAGCAAATGTTTGCTGCGGCGCGAAGGGGGACTGTCCTTGCGACGGGTAGCGACGCGCATACTGGCTCGTCGCTTCGCGGTATACGCCGGATTGGCGATGGTCGTCCCGCGCTTGCACGGATTGCGCAAATACGAATGTGGCCGCGACGGCGGCCGAGATCGTCATCAACTTCATTACGATTAGCTCCTAGTTTGTTACGCACTTCGACTCTTTGCTTTGCCCTCCGGCCAGAAACGAAAGCCCCGCCAGACCGTGAGGTCATGGCGGGGCTAAAGAGCCGAAAGGGCCGTCGTCATAGCATCAATGGAGCCCGTCGCACGGCCCTTATCTGCATGACTAGGTGGCAGCGAGCGGGACGCACGCGCCCAATTTTGGCCCCTTTGTCGAACGCCGAAAAATGCGGCCGATGCGCCACATTTGTTAATTTGTTTGGATCGCACTATCTGAGGAAACTAGGACGCCAGCTCGGACTTGCTAATCTCGCCTGCTCGCGTCAGCGTGCGCGACAACAGAAAAAACATTGGAGCATTTCTAAAATGTCCACCCCCGCCGCGGTCGCGAACGTCGCCTCTCAGCCCACCGATCCACGCAGCCCCCGCCGCGTCCGTCACGAGACGCGCCGCCGGACGCTTGACGTCAAGCAGGTTGAGAAGATCGCCGCGCATATGATTCGCGTCACGCTCACCGGCGATCTTGCGGGCTTCACCAGCCTCGGCTTCGACGATCACGTAAAGCTGTTCTTTCCCGACGGCACCGACAACGCCGATGGCGCGCCTAACATGCTGGGGCGCGATTTTACGCCGCGCCGCTACGACGCGGCCGACAACACGCTCGAGATCGACTTCGCCATCCACGACGCCGGACCGGCAACGCACTGGGCCGTGCAGGCCAAAGCGGGCGACAAAGTAGAGCTCGGCGGGCCGCGCGGCTCCTTCATTATTCCGACCAGCTATGACTGGCACCTGTTGGTCGGCGACGACACCGCGCTTCCGGCCATCAGCCGCCGGCTCGCCGAGCTGCCGCCACGGACGCGCATCGTCGTGGTCGGCGAGGTCGACGGCTCGGCCGACGAGTTGACCTTCAAGACCGCGGCGAACGCGACCGTGGTTTGGGCGCATCGCAACGGCGCCGCGGCCGGCGCGAGCGACGCTTTGGCGAAGACGCTGGCGACGCTGAAAATGCCCGCGGGCGATTATTACGCCTGGGTCGCCTGCGAGTCGCTGACCGCCAAGGCGCTACGCCGGCAACTCATCGCCGACCACGGCGCCAATCCGAAATGGCTGCGCGCCGCCGGCTATTGGCGGCGCGGCGCGGCCGCGGTGCATGACATGCATGAAGACTGAACGTCCGACGCGCCGCTAGTTGCAAAGGGTGTAGAGGACGTTGCCCTTTTTGTCTTTGAAGACGAGCGAACATTGCAGGCGTTTTAGGCCGGCCTTGGCATTTTCGTCACCGAGCGCCACCGCCTTCTCGTAATAGGCCTTGGCGGCGTTATCATCCTTCGGACCGCCGCGTCCGCTTTCGGCAAATGAACCCGCCCACTCCATCGCGCCGGGATGACCTTGCGCCGCCGCCTTTTCGAACAGCGCCCGCGCGGCAACGTCGTCCTTCGGACCGCCGACGCCGTTCGCATCCATCAATCCAAGCTGAAACTGCGCTTCCGCCGAATTGGTCTGCGCCGCCTGCGCCAGCATGGCCCGCGTTTTGACCGGATCCATCGGCGGGCCGCCGTTCTCGGAGAGCGCGACGAGATTGACGACGCCGCGCGGGTTGCCGGCTTCGGCGGCACGATTGAACAGTTCGCGCGCCTGGACTTCGTCCTTGGCGACGCCCGATCCGGTGGCGAGGAGAATGCCGAGCTCGACCATGGCCGAGCTGCTGCCTTTGTCCGCCGCCTTATGATAGGCGGCGATCGCCTCCGGCAATTGTTGATTGGCCGCATAGGCCCGGCCGAGCTGGTACAACGCGCGGCGCGAAGCGGCGGACGCGCCGCGTGTCGCCGCCGCGACCTTGCAATATTTGACCGCCGGCGCGACGTCGGACGGCGCGATCGCAGGGGTGCCCACGACGCCCACCGGTTTGTCCGGATCGGCCGGGTCGGCGGCGAGCCGGTCGCACAGCGCGAGATCGGCGGATTGGGCGTGGGCCGCGGAATGAACCAAACCGAGGGTCAGCGCCAACAGGCTGATGTGGAGGCCGCAAGTGATCAATGCCGCGCCGGATCGTCTTGTCATGATCCTGCTTTTACCACGGCTCGCCGCCGCTGTTGCGCGTCGACAAAAACCCCTCCCAAAACATGGCCACAATCGCACGAATATGCATTATATGACGCGCAAGCCGGGTTAGCTCAGCGGTAGAGCAGCGGTTTTGTAAACCGTTGGTCGGGAGTTCAATTCTCTCACCCGGCACCACTGCAAAATCGCGACAAGTGCAGCGGTCGGGGATTTGCGCGCGCGATCTCCCGTCCGGCGGCAAAGACCGATCGCTCCGGTGCAAGGATGCACCGGGCAAGCATAGGCCGGTTCGGCGCTCCTCGGAATCGCTATGCGGCTCGCGCGTGCTGAGCCAAATATGCGATCGCCATTCGCCGAGCAATCCTTTCGTCGAAGCGTGCCTCGTCGCGGGTCACGGCTCCGTCATTTCCGACCAGGAACCTATAGGCCTCACCGGTTCGACGACATGTCACGAAAATATACGGGTGTTTGTATTCCGTAACTTCGAACATTTGCCCACCCATCGCTGATTTCGGGTGTGCACGATTTCGAACCGGAAAGGTTAACATCGCCTTTACCGCGACGTTTTAGTCGCCCGCCGCGAGAGCCGGTCCTGGCGCTCCACGCCAGGTAGAGTAGAGCCAACGCGGCTCTGATGTTTGGGTTTTCCATGCATAAGCTTCTCGCTTTGCGCCCTGGCCATTGCCTTTGCTTTAGCCAGACGGCAACAATTTAGGCATCCCCGAAAGCCAGCGGAACCCGAAGGCACGAAATCCGGGCCGCCGGCACACTTTTCATCGGACTCCTGCTCGGTATCGGCCGTTCTGCGGCGTGCGGCCGCTCCCCGCCGACTTGGCGCGCGGATTGCTTGTTAGCGCTCGGTACTGCGGCGTCCGCCGCCGTTTCCCCGTGCTCAAACGTGGAACTTCCGGGGCTGATTGGAAAACATGGAAAATCTTCAGATTGCTGCCGATTCTAAGCCTCGGCTCGTGCTCAATGGCATCACCAAGCGGTACCCGAGCGTCGTGGCGAACGACGATATTTCGCTCAGCGTCCGACCGGGCGAAATCCATGCGGTGCTCGGCGAGAATGGCGCCGGCAAAAGCACTCTGATGAAGATCATTTACGGCATCACCAAACCGGATGCCGGAACCATTATGTGGAACGGTCAGTACGAAACTATCACCACCCCATCGCAGGCGCGGCGCTTGGGCATTGGCATGGTGTTCCAGCACTTTTCGTTGTTCGAGACTCTCACGGTTTGGGAAAATATTGCGCTCGCGCTCGACGAGCGGGTGCCGTCCGCGAAACTGGCCGCCCAGATCACCGAAGTTTCGGAAAAATACGGCCTCCCGATCGACCCCTACCGTCTGGTCCACAGCATGTCCGTGGGCGAGCGGCAGCGCGTCGAGATCGTGCGTTGCCTGCTTCAGGAGCCGAAGCTCCTGATCATGGACGAGCCTACGTCCGTGCTGACGCCGCAAGCTGTTTTGGTGTTGTTCGAAACGCTGCGCCGCTTGGCGTCGGAAGGCTGCAGCATCCTCTACATCAGCCACAAGCTCGACGAAATCCGCGCGCTCTGCGACAGCGCCACCGTGCTGCGCGGCGGCCGTGTCAGCGGCACCGCGATTCCCAAGAACGAAACCAACGAGAGTCTGGCTCGCCTGATGATCGGCGGCGAGTTGGCGGTGTGCAGTCTTACCCCCCGCGAGCCTGAAGAGGTCCGGCTCGAACTCGATCACCTGACCCTCGCCACATCTGATCCGTTCGGCACGACGCTCAAGGAAATCAGCCTGACGGTGCGAAGCGGCGAGATTTTGGGAATCGCCGGAGTGTCCGGAAACGGTCAGAAGGAGCTGATGGCGGCGCTCTCGGGCGAACGTTTGAGCAGCGGCACCATGATCAGGCTGCTCGGCCATGCGGTCGGCGATCTCAATCCGGCGAAGCGCCGCGAACTCGGGCTCACTTTCGTTCCCGAGGAGCGCCTCGGGCGAGGCGCGGTGCCGCCCATGAGTCTGGCCTACAACGCGCTCCTGACCGGCTCGCGCAAGGGCATGGCGCAAAATGGCATGATCTATCCGACCGTCATGCGCGGCTTCGCCAAGAGCGTGATCGAGCGCTTCAAGGTCAAATGCGGCGATGAACAATCGGTGGCATCGAGCTTGTCGGGCGGCAATCTGCAGAAATACATCGTCGGCCGGGAGACCATGCTGGAACCTAAAATGATGATCGTGGGCCAGCCGACCTGGGGCGTTGACGTCGGCGCCGCGCAGCTGATCCGCCAAGCCTTGATTGATCTGCGCGACCAAGGCGTGGCGCTGCTGGTGATATCCGAGGAACTCGACGAGCTTTTCATTATCAGCGACCGGCTCGCGGTGCTGGCTGAGGGACGCCTTTCGCCCTCGGTCCGACCCGCCGATACGTCGATCGGGCAAATCGGCACCTGGATGAGCGGCAAGTTCAACGAACCGGCCGGCCACGGCGCCGCCGGCGCCCCCCTCATGGAGGTTGCGTAATGTTCGTCCTTGAGCGGCGCGCCAGTCCTTCTTTCAAAATGGCCATCGCTTCGCCGATCTTGGCGGCGCTCGGCATGATTTTGACCGGATTTTTTCTGTTCAGCGCGCTCGGCAAGGATCCGGTGGAGGTTTTCTATTTGTTTTTTGTCAAGCCGCTGTCGAGCACTTACGACATCGGCGAGCTGCTGCTGAAGACGACGCCGTTGTTGCTTTGCGGGCTTGGTCTCGCCATGGGTTTTCGTGCCAACGTCTGGAACATTGGCGCTGAAGGTCAACTGACCATGGGCGCGATCGCAGGCGGCGGTGTTGCGCTGTGGTTCGGCGACAGCAATTCCATCTGGGCTATGCCGCTGATGCTGACGGCTGGTGTGCTTGGCGGGATGGTTTGGGCGGCCGTCCCGGCCTTCCTGCGGACCCGCTTCAACACCAATGAAATTCTCGTGACGCTGATGCTCGTCTACATCGCCCAGTTGCTGCTGTCTTGGCTGGTGCACGGGCCATGGCGCGATCCTCAGGGCCAAAACTATCCGCAATCGCAGGGCTTCGGCGACGCCGAAACCATGTCGGTTCTCGTCGACGGCACCCGCGTGACCTGGGGCATTGTTTACGCGCTGGGACTGGCCGTCATCTTCTGGGTGGTGTCGCAGAAAACCATCGCCGGGTTTCGCATGCAGGTGGCCGGAATGGCGCCGGCCGCAGCCGCCTATGCCGGCTTTTCCGAGAAGCGCAATATCTGGATCGCACTTTTGGTGTGTGGCGCAACCGCGGGCCTCGCCGGCATTTGCGAGGTTGCCGGTCCGATTGGCCGGCTGCAGCAGCAGATTTCGCCGGGCTACGGCTTTGCCGCGATCATCGTGGCCTGGATCGGACGACTTCATCCGATCGGCGTCGTGTTTGGTGCACTCCTCATGTCGCTGCTTTATCTCGGCGGCGAGGCGGCGCAGATGGGAATGAGTTTGCCATCCGCGATCACGGGCTTGTTCCAGGGCTTGTTGCTTTTCTACCTGTTGGCCGCCGATTTGTTCATCACCTTCCGACTGCGACGAGTCCGTGCGGTGGTGCGCGTCGAGCCGAAACCGGCAGTTCGGTTGGAGACCGCGGCATGAATCCCATCGTTCCGATGATCTCCAGCACCGTGGTGGCGGCGACACCGCTGATCTATGCCGCGCTGGGCGAAACCATCGTCGAAAAAGCTGGTGTCCTCAACCTCGGCATCGAAGGCATGATGCTGATCGGGGCAGTCGCCGGGTTTGCCGCTACGCTAGTCACAGGAAGCGATACGCTCGGGTTCCTAGCCGCCGCCGCCGCCGGTATCGCGTTGTCGCTCGCATTCGGTTTTCTCACGCTGAACCTGCAAACCAATCAAGTGGCGACCGGTCTTGCATTGACGCTGTTTGGAATTGGCCTTTCGGCCTTCGTGGGACACAATCTAGCTGGGACACCGCTGCCCCCGCTGCCGTCGATCACGATTCCCGGGCTGACCAGCATTCCCATTATTGGGGACCTTTTGTTCCATTACGACATCATGGTCTACCTTTCGCTGGTGCTGTTCGCTGCAGTGCAATGGTTCCTCACCCGGTCTCATGCCGGCCTGACGTTGCGCGCCATCGGCGAATCCCCGGGCGTCGCCCACGCCATTGGGAAACCCGTTTTGACGACCCGCTACCTGGCCGTGATGTTCGGCGGCGCCTGCGCCGGCGTCGCCGGCGCCTACCTATCGCTGGTGCAAACGCCGATGTGGGTCGAAGGCATGTCTGCGGGCAAAGGCTGGATCGCGCTCGCCTTGGTGGTTTTCGGCACCTGGAAGCCGATGCGCGTCGTGTTGGGTGCCTATCTGTTCGGCGGCGTCACGCAATTCCAGCTGTTCGCTCAAGGGTTCGGTCTGCCGATCCCTACCGAGTTCCTGTCGATGTTGCCGTACGCGGCGACGGTGATTGTTCTGGTTATCATCTGTCGCGACCCTAAAACGATCTTGCTGAACCAACCGGCCTCTCTCGGCATCAGCTTTCATGCTGCTGCTTGACAGAGGCCTCGCGGTCTAAATCCCCCGGAAGTCTACCAACAGTTCCACCTCGAACCAAAAGGTAAGCGTCATGAAGTTAAGCGAAAACTGGAAATCTCTTCGTCTTTTCTTTGCTGCAGGTTTGATCGCAGCGTCATCGGCGGCAGCTTCGGCCGAACCGCTCAAGGTCGCCTTCGTCTATCTGGGCCCGGTCAAAGACGGCGGCTGGACGCAGATGCATGATGTAGCCCGGCAAAAGCTTGAAGCGGCCATGGGCGATAAGATCAAAACCACATACGTGGAAAACGTGCCTGAGACCGCCGATTCTGAGCGGGTGTTTCGTCAGCTTGCCGCCGACGGCAATAAGCTGATCTTCGCGACGTCGTTCGGTTACATGGAGCCGTTGCAGAAGGTCGCCAAGGTATTTCCTGGCGTCAAATTCGAGCACGTGAACGGCTTTAAGACCGCGCCGAATATCGTTGTCTACGAGCCGCGCTTCGAGGAAGGCTTTTATCTGATCGGCACGATCGCCGGGCTGATGACGAAATCAAATACGCTTGGCTTTATCGGGTCGTTCCCGATCCCCAGCGTCATGCGCAATATCGACTCCATGACGCTTGGCGCGCTGGCGGTAAATCCCAAGATCCAGATGAAGCCGATCTGGGTGAATACCTGGTACGATCCGGGTAAGGAACGCCAGGCGGCCGAAACCCTGATTGCGCAGGGCGCGGACAACGTGGCGCAGAACACCGACTCGCCGGCGTCAATTCAGGCGGCGCAGGAAAAGGGCACCTACGCGTTCAGTATCGACGCCGACATGTCCAGCTTCGGGCCGAAGGCGCAGCTCACAGGCACGACCGAAGACTGGAGCGGCTATTATATTGCCGAAACCAAGAAGGTGCTGGACGGCACCTGGACCGGAAACCGGCATACCCGCTGGGGTCTCAAGGAGGGAATGGTCGTGATGGCGCCGCTTAATCCCGTCATCCCGCCGGACGTCGTCAAGGTTTTCGACGACACGAAAGCCAAGCTTATCTCCGGCGAGCTGAAGCCCTTCGTTGGACCAATCTCCGACAGCACCGGCGCAGTAAAGGTGGCGGCCGGTTCGACGATGACCGACAAGGATCCCGCCTTTAATTCGGTCAATTGGTTCGTCAAGGGCATCGACGGCACCGTTCCGCAATAAGCCCGAACGGTGAATAGCTCTGGTCGGCACGATTTGCCTGACTGACTTCTGTGCCGGCGTGACGTCGATGACGTGGCGCCGGCACAGCGCAGTTATTTCAAAAGTTTTCCGGTTTTAATCGATCGCTCGGCATCGGATCACACCGGACAATGCCGAATCGCGAAAGTGCGGTGCGCGTTCGCCCCGTCGTGTCCGCGTCATGGACGTGATCTTGGCGACGGGATATGCGGAATCGTCGTTCGGCGCGGGCGCCCGATCACAGCGTCCTTTGCTTGTCCCCGCATTCCTTGCACGTATAGGAAATCCGCGACTGTCCCGGAGCTGCCGTCACGCGGTTGGGCGCGCCGCACTTGCCGCATTTCGTCTCGATACGGGTGTTGCCCTGCTTGATTGTAACGGCTTTGCGCTCCATGGCCTCCTTCACCAGACGTTCGGCCTCTTCGCGCATATCTTGCTTTGACATTTCGGCTGTTCCGCTCGTTGACGTGCTGGTCCTACATGCGATTGCGGACCGGGGCAATCAAGACGTGCAAGCCCGCCGAAAGTAGCATCAGGCCTTTGGGCGCCGCGCCACCCCGCACCTTTATTTTCGGCTAGTATCCGGAACCAAAGCAAGGGAGCGTGCGATGGCCGAGAAAAAGGTGCCGTATCAGGTCGAAGGCCGGCAGTTTGAGGGCATCGTCGTCTATGACGACACCATGAAACACAAGCGGCCGGTCGTGTTCATGCAGCCGGACTGGAAGGGCGTTTGCGCCGACACGATCGGCCAGGCGAAGAGCGTCGCCGGCAAGGATTACGCGGTGCTGATGGCCGACATGTTCGGCTTGGGCTACGGCGCCAAGCCGAAGACGCAAGATGAGCTGCGGGCCGGCATGCTCGCCGTCCACAAGAACCTCCCCTTCACGCTCGCTTGCGGTGCCGCGGCCTACGACGCGTTGTTCGCCGGAGCGAAAAAGCTCGGCGTCGCCGATGCCGGAAAGGTTGCGGCGATCGGCTATTGCGCGGGCGGCGGCTATGTCCTCGAGCAGGCCCGTGCCGGCGCCGGTTTCGAGGCGGTCGTCGTATTCCACGTCACCAATCCCAATCCGGTCGTGCCGGGCACGCGCTGCAACATCAAGGGACGCGTGCTGGCGCTGCATGGCGCGGCCGATCCGGTGACACCCAAGCCGATGATCGACGCGTTCGAGCAAGAGCTGACCGATGCCAAGGTCGATTGGCAGGTCATGATGTTCGGCGGCGCGGTGCATTCATTTTGCGATCTCACCGCGCGGGGCGGCCCGCAACGCTACGACGAAAAGCTGTGCCGAAAATCCTACATGCTGATGCGCGATTTTTTCGCCGAGACGCTGTGAGCCGGCGCGGCTTCGAATCTCGAATATTGTCAGAGGCCGCGGAATACGAAAGCCGGCGTGCATGTTGATACTGACATGTCGATCCTGACCAGGCGCACGCTGCTCGCCGGTTCCGCCGCTGCGGCGCTTACTGCGGGCGCGCAGACACCCGCGGCCGCAACGCCGTTCGCCGGCGCCGCGAACCCCGGAATTTATCGCTACAAAATCGGCAGCTACGAATTGACCGCGCTCTATGACGGTATCTGGTATCGGCCGATCACCGACAAATTCATCCGCAATGCGCCTTTTGCCGAAGTCGAGCACGCGCTCGATGCGGCCTTCATGCCGCACGATAAGCTCGCAACGCCGTTCACCACGCTGGTTGTCAATACCGGGAGCAAGCTCGTGCTGATAGACACCGGCACCGGCGGCCAGATCGCGCCCTCGGCCGGCGTATTGCGCGACAATCTCGCCGCCGCCGGCATCGATCCGAAAGCGATCGATGCCATCGTCATCTCGCATTTCCATCCCGACCACATCAACGGCATCAAGGACAAGGATAACAATCTCATCTTCCCCAATGCCGAGATCAGGGTGCCTGAGCCGGAATGGGCCTACTGGATGGACGACGCCAATTTGAACGCCGCGACCGCGGATCTGAAGCTCACCTTCCGCAATCAGCGGCGCATCTTCGCCGACATCGCCAAGCAGGTGACGCAATTCCAGCCAGGCAAAGAGGTCGCGGCGGGCATTGAGACGCTGCCGGCGGCCGGCCACACGCCGGGCCATACCGCTTTCGCCATCCATTCCGGCGATCAATCGCTGTTGGTTTTGAGCGACACCGCGCAGCATCCGGCGGTGTTCGCGCGCCATCCCGATTGGCAGGCGGCGTTCGATATCGACGGCGCCGCCGCGGTGGCGACGCGCAAGAGGATTTTCGATCGCGCCTCAGCCGACCGCATGCTGGTCACCGGCTATCACTTCCCGTTCCCGGCCTGCGGCCATCTGATCAAGACCGCGAGCGGCTACGAGCACGTCCCGGTCGAGTGGCAGATGCCGCTATGATAGACCGGTATCCACTTTTCCGGATCATGCTTTAGACTCCGGCTTGCGGGCGAGACGGGGGTCTGACCGCCGGACACCCGCAAGCCGGTGCGTACGACCTGGGCCTCGGTTCGCACCCGTTTGAGTTGGTGCTGTTCCAGATCGCAGGCAATCTCGATATCGCGCCATTTTCGGACCAACACTTACACCGTGCGCACTGAACGCCCCCTGAAGCGCGGCAGCGGAATCCGTTCACCTACGTGAACTTCCTGTAATGCCGGGCGGCGGTCGTTCACTTCGTGCTGCGCAGCGCCCGGGAAAGTAGAGCGGCGGCCGGGATGAACTGCTAGAGTGGCGGTGTTTACCGCTCACGATCTTTTCGAGCGCCCGCTATCGGAGGAAGATCATGCGCAAAACGCCGTTATTTGCCGCCGCCATTCTGTTGAGCGCCGCTGCCGGCGCGCCGGACATCGGCAATGCCATGGAAAGCAGCACTCCCGATACGCCGCAAACGACGACGCAACCACCGAGCGGCGGCGGTGGTAGCAGCACTACCAGCACCGCCACCGGCACGAAGAAAGCCAAGAAGTCGAAGCCGGACAAATCGAGTTCGATTGAGGACTTCTACAACGGCTGGCACAAGGCCTATGCGCTGATTTACGACAAGGGCGACTACCAAGGCGGCATTGCCGTGCTACGCGCCATGGGCTTTGACGATAACGCGGACGTGGCGACGCTGATCGGCTATGCCAGCCGCAAGCTCGGCCGCTATGACGACGCGAAGCTCTGGTACGACCGCGCGCTCGCAACGGATCCCAATCACGCATTGACCTGGTCGTATTACGGCATGTGGCACGCCGAGCAGGGCAACGTGCTCAAGGCCGAGGACGACCTGGAAAAGGTCAAATCCATCTGCGGCACCACGTGCCGTGAATACACCGCGCTCAAGGCTGCGATCGACGGCGCGGTGACGTATTAGGGCTCACGCGTCTTAGGGCTCACGTCGCCGCGGCCGTCTCCGCCGTGATCCAGGCGTGGTAGTCGGGATCGACGTTTTCGATCGGAATGACCAGTATCGCGGGGGTCGTATAGGAGTGCATCTGCCGCACCGCGGCGCGCACCGCCTCGGCCAGCGTGGCCCGGGTCTTGATGATCATCACCACTTCGTCGCCGCGTTCGATCGCACCCTGCCACCAGTACAGCGACACCATGCCGGGCAGGATATTGACGCAGGCGCAGAGCCGGCGTCCGACCAGCGCGCGGCCGGCCTGCTCCGCCTCGACAATGGATGGATAGGTTGTATAGACGAACACCGCGCGTTCCATGTTCTTATCCCTGTCGATCTCCCGGGCGCCGCGCCGCCCCTGTTCGCAAGCCTGGCCGATTATGCCGAAACGCCGTACCGCCCACCGCTATAAGCACATCGCCTTTGTTGCCAGCGACGTGCCCGAGGCGCAGCGCGCCCGAAGCCGGCTCGCCAAACGCTATGGCGACGGCCGGCCGGACACCGCCGACGTCATCGTCGCGCTGGGCGGCGACGGCCTCATGCTGGCGACCCTGCAACGGTTCATGAATTCCGGCAAGCCGATCTACGGCATGCATCGCGGCACCGTCGGTTTCCTCATGAACGAGTACTCCGAGAATGGCCTCGCCGAACGCCTCGCCGCCGCGCGTGTCACGGTGATCCATCCGCTCCTGATGCGCGCGCGCGACGCCGCCGGCCGCGTCCACCGGCACCGCGCCATCAACGAAGTATCGCTGTTCCGCCAGACCTATCAGGCGGCGCGGCTGCGCATCTTGATCGACGGCAAGGAACGCCTCGCCGAGCTCGTCGCCGACGGCATCATGCTGGCGACGCCGGCCGGATCGACCGCTTACAATCTCTCGGCACAGGGACCCATCATTCCGATCGGCGCGCCGCTCCTGGCGCTGACCGCGATCAGTCCGTTTCGGCCGCGGCGCTGGCGTGGCGCGCTGTTGCCGGATCGCGCCCGCGTGACGATCGAAGTGCTGGAAGCCGACAAGCGGCCGGTCGCCGCGGTGGCCGACCACGACGAAGTGCGCTCGGTCCGCTCGGTGGAAATCGGCATGGACCACGCCGTCGCCATGAACATGCTGTTCGATCCCGGCCATAGCCTGGATGAGCGCATCCTGAGCGAGCAGTTCGGCCATTGACGCTCTGGCGATTTCGCTCGTTCGCCAATGCTTAACCACGCGTTAACGACGATTCTTTACGATTGAGGCTTGCGCGGCTGGACGCTCCGGCGCCCGCCGCGCGGGAGGCGGTATGGTCCGTATCGATTTCAATCGTCTGCGCTTTCTGGTCATCGACGACAACGCGCATATGCGGCGCATTTTGCGCACCCTGCTGCATGGCTTCGGCACCCGGGAAGTGTACGAAGCCGAAGACGGCGCCGCCGGTCTCGAAGCTTTCACCCATTACCTGCCGGACATCATACTCGCCGACTGGGTGATGCCGATTTTCGACGGCCTGGAATTGGCGCAGATGATCCGTCAGCCCGGCGCCAACTCCAATCCCTACGTGCCGATCATCATGCTCACCGGCCATTCCGAGAAAAAACGGGTCATGAGCGCGCGCGACGCCGGCGTCACCGAGTTTCTCGCCAAGCCGATTTCCGCAAAATTGCTTTACGAGCGCATCCTCAACGTCGTCGCCAACCCGCGCCCGTTCATCAGGAGCAAGACCTATTTCGGACCCGACCGGCGGCGCAACATCAACCCGAACTATGTCGGCCCCGAGCGGCGCAAGGGCGGCAAAGCCGAGATCACGCGTCAACAGCCGTTGCTTGATAAGGCCAAGGTCTTGATCTGACCTTCAGGAGCATCACCCGCCATGCCGACCCGCAAAGACGATACTCCGTCGGTCGCGACCTACGCCGACCACGAAGTGATCATGCCGCGACACGAGCTGCGCAAGGTGATGGCGCCGGCCCTCGAAGGCGATGCCGATCCGATTGAGCGCGCCGAAGCCGCGCTGGCCGAGCTTTCGTCGGAATTCACCGGCTGGATGCAGTCCGAATCCGAGCGTCTCGAGACCGCCCGCCGGGACGTCGGCCATATCGGTTTTAACGAGACCACCCACGACGCGCTATTCCGCGCCATCCACGACATCAAGGGCGAAGCGGCGACGTTCGGCTTCCCGGAGGTCGCCGGCATCGCCGAGAGCCTATGCCGGCTCCTTGAACACACGCCGGACAGCGCGCGCATTCCGATCAAGCTGGTCGACCAGCATGTCGACGCCGTGCGCGCGATCATCCGCGAACATGCCCGCCCCGACGTCGCCAGCGTATCCGGCGCGCTGACCCGCCGGCTGCGCGAGGTCACCGATGATTTTCTCAGGCAGGAAAACATACACCGGCCGGATTATCTTGAGAGCATTTTCTCGCCGCCGCTGGCGCCGGATGATGCTGCGGTGCAAGACCCCCCGACCGATTAGGCCGCGACCGATTGCTCCGCGGCATCGGCGTCCACCGCGACAAGCTCCTGGCAGATCTGCCGCGCCTCTTCGCGCGCGGCCTCGGTCGCGAAGCGCCGCAACAGCGTCAGTAACGGCGCCAACTCGTCGAGGTCGGTATCCTCGCAGCGCGTGAGCACGCGCTCGATCATGCGGCGCTTAAGCCGAACGTCGCCGCCCGGCTCGTACATGAAGCCCTCGCGCATCGCTTCGATGGCCTCTTTGAAGGCCGGATAAGTCGAAGCCGGCAGCTGCGCTTTGTCGAACAAAGCCCGCAAACCCACGCTGCCGCGATCGTGGACCAGCCCGGAAATGCGCGCAATCGGCAGATCGGTCAGCTCCGCCAAAGCCTCCTCGAACAGCGCGATATTGCCGGACAACAGCGCCCGCAGGATGAGACCGGCGGTGAGCTGCCCGCTCGCGCACAAATGGCGGATCAGCGGACGAAGCTCGCTCTCCGGCGTATCCGCGGCAATCGTGACCGTCGCCCTCTCGCAGGCTTCACGCGCGATGCGCTCCGCATGATCGGCGTCAAGCCAAGCGCGTCCGGTGACGAAACCGGCGAGCGTCTCGGACAGTTTGATGACCAGGATCTGTCGGGTGGCGGCTGGAATATCGTCGCGCCCGAGCAACGATTCACGGATCGCCGCGAGGTGGCCGAAACGCTCGACGACGCGATTGAGCGAAAACGGCGCAATATCCGCGCCGCTGTTCTCGACAAGCAGCAGACACGATTCGGGGGTGCCGACTTCGGCGATGGCCGCGGCGACCGAGCGCGGCAACGCCGAGCGGCTCGCGATCGCCGCCTGGACCGCGGGCGCTCCGGTCGCCGCCGCGTCGACCAGATCGGCGTCGACGAATAACGGCGACAATGCATAGACCGGGGCCGCGATCTGAGGCTGGTCGGCGGCCAGCGCGATGACGATGGCTGGCGGCGCGCTGGGGCTCGCCGCCAGCGCGTCGGCGAGCGCACGCCGCACCAGCGGCGACGGATCGTCGAGCTGCATCAACATCGCGCCTTCGGCGGCGGCGAGATCGTCCGGCGACAGATCGGAATAAAGATAAGCGCGCGCGAGGGCGCTGGTGGCTTCGGCACGCTCGCTGGCCGGAGCGTTGCGCACCCACTGGAGGAAATCGCGGACGATCATCGTTCGCTCGCGCCTGGCACTATTGAGACCGAGTCCGATGCTAGCGGCGCGGCGCTTAACAAATCGTTCACCATGATTTTGCGCGCATTCCTCGACAAATTCATCCGGCGGATAAGCCCGTCAGCCGCCCTCTTGATCGTCCTTGAAGAGATCGAGCAGCGCTCCGGACGATCCGGGCGCCGCATTGGATACGCCCCAGAGCTGGCTTACGACCTCGGCTACCGGGGCGCTGCGGCCGGGATCCGCAAATAGGCCGTGAAAGATTTCGTTTTCTTGCCCCACCCGCTTCGGCACCGCGTCGGCAAAAGCGCTGGTCATGCCTGCCGTATCCGGAACCATGGCGACGACCGCGGCAGCGGGAGTATTGGCGGCGGTCGTCACCGGGATAGTCGGCACGCTGGACGCAATCGGCACATTCCGGCTGGCGGAACCCGCGATCGGCACTGCGGCGGCCTGCGCCGTACTGATCGTATCGGCCGGCTTGCGCGCGGCCACATCGTAACGCGCCGTGAGAACATCGCGCACTTGGGCGAGGCTGCGGGCGGTGCCCGTCGCGCGGTCGTAGAAGATCGAAGGATTGGCCTGGGCGGCATTGGCAAAAGAACTCGCCGCGCTACCGTCCGGATTTGCCGCCGCCGCCGAGATCAGGCGCGCCGCGCCGCCGGCGCCGAGAAAATGCGCGATGTAAAGCTCGCCCTCGCTGGGCGGGCGGCCGAGCTTTTGCGACAGCAGCGCCGCATTGGCCTGTGTAAAGGCTCCTGCCATCACCGCGTTCGCGGTCGGGTCGGTGCGCAGCTTGAGGATTGCGCTCCGCATTGCCGGATCGCTCACCTCGTAGCGGCCGGACGCGTTCTTGGTAATGGCATCGGCATATTGGCCGTAGCCGAGAGCCGCGCCGGATTGCTTCATGGTGCCGAGCCAGGTCTGCTCGACGAACTGGAACAGGCCGCGGGCCGACGAGGTCGACGCGCCGGCCTGAGGGTTGAGCCCCGACTCGACCTGGGCGGTCGCCAACAGGTATTGGAAACTCGTCCCGGTGGCTTGTGCCGCCTGACGAATAGCACCGGTTACCGCCGAACCGGCGGTGAAATTGCTGGAATCGACCAGCATCTGTGTTTTGCTCCCCTTGCCGGCTCCCACCAGCTTCTTGAGCGTTAGCGATCATTAACGATTATGGTAAACGTCGCCTTAACAGAGAGACGCGCAGGAGGCGAAAATGACGAGTGAGACAGCCACACGGCACAAGCGCGGCGGGCTCTATTTCGAGGATTTCGCGGTCGGCGAAACGGTCGAGCATCGCTACACGCGCACCGTCACCCAAATGGACAACATGCTGTTCTCCAACATGACGCTCAATCCGCAGCCGCTCCATATCGACCGGCACTTCTGCGAGCAGGAGACCGAATGGGGCCAACCGCTGATGAATTCGCTGTTCACGCTCGGGTTGATGATCGGCATTCAGGTGTCCGACATGACGGTCGGCACGACCATCGCCAACTTAGGCATGAACGACGTGAAATTTCCGCACCCGCTGTTCGAGGGCGACACCGTGCATTGCACCACCGAGGTGCTCGGCAAGCGCGAGTCGAAATCGCGTCCCGGCGCCGGCATCGTCGAGTTTCATCACCGCGCCTACAATCAGGACAACAAGCTCGTCGCCGAATGCCGCCGCCAGGCCTTTATGCGGATGCGGCCGAAGT